>Ga0070681_10001681_pt1 | contig 19771 bp, 18 predicted proteins | sample KBSC83BmetaG_FD_65650 | JGI IMG/M metagenome (GOLD analysis project Ga0070681, IMG submission 65650) | Corn rhizosphere microbial communities from Kellogg Biological Station, Michigan, USA - KBS C8-3B metaG | ecosystem: Host-associated > Plants > Roots > Rhizosphere | place: USA: Michigan... | reverse complement strand
AGCGCGACCGCCAGAAAGGCAAGGGCCGCGCCAGCTAATAGCTTGGAGTAACTCGCTAAAATTGATCGGACCAGCATCGGATACTCCTCTAGCTTTGTTCTAGAGAGAAGTATCGAATACTGATTGATGAAAGTCAATAATCGTCAATTATCATGAAATCGTGAGTTTCCAGTGATCGGGCCGTCGCCCGCGTCACCGCCGGCTGTGTTTGGCCGAACGCTTCGCCGTCCTCCTCCCTGTGGCTCGTTTGCTGGTCCGCTTGGGCGAAGCCTTCGCCGCAGTTCGCGATGCCGCCTTCGATCTACCGCGCGCGGATGTCTTCGTGGCCTTGCGTGGCTTCTTCGGCGCGGCACGTTTGACCGTCGCTTTCCTTGCCGATGACTTTTTCGCGGTCTTCCTTGCGGTCCGCTTCCGCCGCGGCGGTTGCGCGGCAACCGGCGGGACCAACAGCGGATCGGACACGAGTCCCTCAGCCGCGAACGGCATGTAGGCCGCGTTGCTTTGCTCGACCTTCGGCGGCTCCTCCGCCTTCAGCGCTTCGGATGCGCTGTTCGCGATGTCCTTCACCGTGTCGGTGAATTTTTCGAGAATCGATTTGTCCTTGTCCATGGGCCCTCCAGCCGGTTGGTCCGGAGCTAAACCAGCAGAGGGGAGTCGAGTTCCAATCGCGATGCGCAGGGTGGGTTAGCCGGGCCACTTGCGCGGTGGGCTCGCGCGGGAGAGCGAAGGCGTAACCCACCATGGTGCATCGTAAACAAAAGAGGTGGGTTACGCGCTTCGCGCTAACCCACCCTACGCATCCAACTGAAATTTCTCGAACCGATCGAGCTCGTCCTCGATACGGCGCTTCAGTGCCGCCCTCGCCTCGCCCTTGGCGGCCTTGCCGGGACCGACCCAGGTCCATTTCTGCATCAAGAGCTTCCTGTTCTGCCGGTCGGTCTTGAGATCAAGCGCGGCGACGATGTCCGCGCCGACCAGCACCGGCAGCGCGAAATAGCCGAACTTGCGCTTCGGCTTCGGCAGGTAGGCCTCGAACAGGTGCCCGTAGTCGAAGATCAGCTGCGTGCGCTTGCGCTGGATGATCAGGGGATCGAACGGCGACAGGATATGCACCAGCGGCGGCGCGGTCTCGCGCTTGCTTTCCAGCACCTCGGGCGTTGCCCAATGCTCCTGCTTGCCGGCGCCTTCGATCGCGACCGGCACCAGTTCGCCGCGGCGCACCCGGCGATCGATCTCGCGCCGCACGCCTTTCTTGTTCGGCGCGTCGAGATGACAAATCGAGTCCAGCGACGCCACGCCCTGCGATCGCAGCGCGCGGTCGAGCAGATAGGCCGTGACCTCGGACAGCGCCGCCGATTTCGGCGCCTTATCCCAGCCGAAATGACGCGTCGTCAAATCATAGGTCTTGAGCATGCCGTTGCGTTCGGAGACCGTCACCGTGCCGCAGTAGAAGGCGAGTTGCAGTGCGCGCTTCGACGGTTTGCGGCTCGCCCACAAATGCTCCTTCTCGGTCAGTTCGTCGTCCTCGATGTCGCGGATGGTCAGCGCGCCGCCCTTGAGCAGCCGCATCACCTTGCGCGTGTCCGCCGGCTTGACGTTGGCGAACCAGCGATGGCCCTCGCGCTTGTGCAGCCGCATGTCCGGCATGAAGAAGCGGAAATCGCGCGACGGCACGTAGGCTAGCGCATGCGTCCAGTATTCGAACACGGTTTTGTCGACGCTCTGGGCCTGGCGCAGGTCGGTGCGGCGATAGGCGGGAATGCGGGTATAGAGGATGTGGTGGTGGCAGCGCTCAATGACGTTGATGGTATCGATCTGCACATAGCCGAGATGGGCGACCGCATCCGCCACCGCTTGCGGCCCCTCCCCGAACGGCGCTGTCACGTCGAGCCGTTGTGCCGCGAGCCAGATGCGGCGGGCGTCGAGATTGCTCAAGGCGTGAGGTTTGGACGGGCGGGGCATCGCGGCCCGCAATCTAGCGGGATTCGGGACGCCAGCGACCGGGAAAAACGCGGCGCTTCGGCGTCAGGGCGTACCGCCGTTGTCGCGCTGCGATTTCGATCGCTCCGGGATGCTACCGGTCGCGATTTCACTGTCGCAGGACGCCTTGCCTCGCGCCGACGCCTCGCAGCGGTAGACGCGGCCGGTCAAGCGGTCGACCAGCCAGGCGCTCTCCTCGGTCGGGCCTTCGATGCCGATATAACGGGTGCCGATCGCGCTCAGCAGGGTCGAGAGCAGGATGGCGGCCGCGATCATCGCAGCACCAACCAGCACCGGCATGGAACTTATGGTGATGGTGCGCTCCGGCGGCCCGGAACGATAACCCTGGTACTCGTTTTGTCGCTTTACTGACGGAATCACGGCCCCTGCTTCGCGTAATTTTGGCTTTTCTTGTTTGCTTTGTTGGCAAGCCAACCTTTTAGGCGCGCATCTGGCCGATTTCTTGGTGAGAGATCGGCGCATCCGCGACCGCTTTAAGATTGTATCGGGCGCTTGCTAACGAACAACGAAAAGGCGGCCCTTTAGGCCGCCTTCGTTGTGGATCGTGTTGCTCTGCCTTGCTTAGCGGAACATGCCGCCCATCATATGGCCGAAGAGGCCGCCGGGGCCGCCGCCGCCACGATAGTGCCGGCCACCGCCGCCGCTGCTGTGACGATAGCGACGGCCGCCGCCGGAACTGGACTCGTCATCGCCGCTGCTCGATGAATCGTCGGCGGAGGCAACGCGGGTGGAGACGATCTCGCCGAGCAGCGCCTTATGCTGCAGCGTGTTGAGATAGCCGGTGACGGGATAGCCGCGCGAGGCCTGCCAGCGTTTGATCACGGAACGGGTGGTCTCGTCGAATTTGCCGGTCGCCTTGTTATCGAAGCCGAGGCCGGTCAGGCGGCGCTGCACATCGCGGCGCTGGCCGCGGTCGAGGCCGATCTGGTCCTCGGAGGTCTGGTCGGCTTCCTGGGTGAAGGTGTCGGGGTCAACCGCGGTGGTCAGGTTCCGCGTCGCGCTGGGCTGACCGTTGTCCTGCAGCTTGGCGATGCGGCCGAGCGCCAGCGCCTTGAACGCGCCGTTCGGATAGCTGGTGAGGTAGGCGTTGAGCTCTTCCGGCTTGTTGGAGTCCTTCACCGAGCGCCAGAACTCGACTTCCATCGCGCTCGCGGTCGCGGTCGGAGCAGCCGAAGCGACGGTGGTCGCAGCAGGTGTGTCCGTGGAAGCAGCGGGCTTGTCGGCGGAGGCAGTCTGCGGGTTGAGATAGACCTCGCCGATCAGGTTGGTGTGACCCCAGGGCAGCTGGTTCTTGTTGGTCTCCTCGTTGACCTGAGCGCGGACCTTGGTCATCGCCTGCTGGATCTCGACGCCGGGCTTGGCAATGTTGGAGATCAGCGCGCGGGTGAACGGCGAGTGGTTGCCGACGTCGCCGTCGAGCGCGGTCTGGCCGGGGCCGGTGGCGAATGCGAGCAGTGTGCCCTCGCCCGACTTCATCTCGGCGAGGCCGGAATTGACGGCGACGCTGCGGGTCGCCTTGGCGGAGCGGATGCGGGCGGCGAAGGGATTGTCGCGGCAGGCGTCGAGGAACACCAGCTTGACCTTGGCATCCGCCATGGTCTGCTCGAGGGTGAGGTCGACATTGATTGCGGCGCCGAGTTTGACATCCATCTCGGACTTCAGGTCGGCGTCGATCGGCAAGAGATAATTGGTGTTGTTCACCGCGATGCCATGGCCGGCATAGAAGAACACCGCGACATCGGCGTCTTCCGCCTTCTTGCCGAAGTCGAGCAGCTTTTCGGTCATCTTGTCGCGGGTGAGGTTGGTGCCTTCGACGACCTCGAAGCCGACATTGCGCAGCACGGCGGCCATCGCCTTGGCGTCGATCGCCGGGTTCGGCAGCTGCGGGACGTTGCGGTAGGCGGCGTTGCCGACCACGAAGGCGACGCGCTTGTCGGCGAGTGCGGCATCGCCGCTGACCAAAAGCGCTGCGACTGAGAGTGCTGCGATCCAGAAGCGCATGATCCATTCTCCCCTTGATCCGAAACCTGGGCCGGTCTTCCCGGTCCGTTGCGGCCAAATGTGAACCCACCCGCGCGCGTGGACTGTGATGTGGGTCACGCAGGGGATTTCGGGATTCGAACCCGGGAATAGTGGGAGCGACGCGGGCCGGCTTGGCGGCTGTAGGCCCTTTATTGCTGGAAGGGCTATTTCGGCCCTGGCCAGCGACCTTGGCACTTCGGGCAAGCGCTTGCCCGGAAATCCCCCTCGGAGCAGGCCTCTTTCCCATGTGACCCGCATCACAGTCATCGCGATGAACCTGTCCTATGTTCGGAGCATCCAAACGCCGAAGAGGCGAGTAACAACGAGGATTACGACAATGACCAGCTTCGTCAGGTTTTCAGGATTGAAGGCGATCACCATCTGCGCCGCGCTCTCGATGACCGCGGGCCTGGCTTTCGCCGGCGACAACGTGTCGTCGGACCAGATCATTCATGCGCTGCAGCCGAAGCCGCTGACCCGCGGCCTGTCGGTCGGCGTCCCCCAAGTCGATCCTTCCGTGAAGGCCAAGGAAGTGAACTTCGTATCCAGCATCCGCAACCGCAAGACGCGGTCGCTGTCGATGGGCGAGCGCGAGGAGATCGCCGAGATCGCCGCGACCAAGCCGAAGATCGATCTGGAAATCCATTTCGACTTCAACTCGGCCGACATCAGCAAGGAATCGATGCCTTCCGTGCAGGCGCTGGGCGACGCGCTGTCCGATACCAAGCTGCGCGGCTCGACCTTCGTGGTGGCCGGCCACACCGACGGTGTCGGTGGCGAACAGTTCAACCAGGAACTGTCCGAGCGCCGCGCCGACACTATCAAGCATTACCTGGTCGATCACTATCACATCGCCAGCGGCGACCTCGTCACCGTCGGCTATGGCAAGACCAAGCTGAAGAATTCGGCCGATCCCTCCGATGGCGTCAACCGCCGCGTCCAGGTCGTCAATATGGACACCAAGTCCGACTCGAAGTGAGGGCTGCGAGATTCGATCCGCCTGCCGCTGAAAGTGGCAGGCGGATGTTTGATGTTCAGGCGAACGGAACACGGCTCTTGCCTTCCAACAGAGCCGAGGCAAACTAGGCGGACCGACCAGCGCAACGTTTATCGGGATGACGCATATGAAAAGGCATTATTCGGCGGCTGTCGCCGCAGCGTTTCTTCTCACAGCTTCGAGTCTCGCCGCCAGGGCTGAAGACGCCGCCCCGGCCGCGAGTCCCGTGGCGCCGGCCGTCGCTCCGAGTGATCCCGCACCCGCAAACGTGGCGCGGCCATCGATCGTGCCGAAGACCAACGACACAGCCGCCAGGCCCGACGCGAGCGTAAAGCCGCAGGCTGATGCCGAACCGGCGCCGCGCCGGCATCGCCGCTACGCGCACCGTCATTACCGGCGCTATGCCTATTGGGAGCCGTTCCCGATCTTTTTCCCCCACTTCACGCGTCATCACGGCGTCTATTGGAGCCGGATCCCCTGGTTCTTTTAAGAGTCAAAGCCGGAAATCCTCCCTCCGAGCAGATGCTTTCCGCTCCTCACCCAAGAGCCGACATGGCGCGGAAAGGACGATGTCAGGCTCGTGCCTAGGAGCCGACTTGGGTTGTCAAAGGCGATGGTGCCTTGTACTCTGATTGAAGCTGCCTGCTAGGAGAGTGCCGAACTCCCGGGGCGACCAAGGGGCAGCAAGGATGCTGTCGGCGGGCGCAGCTCTTTTCATTCCCGACGCTTTTTATCGGTCCGATCTGGCCCCCGAGTGGGCATTACCCGAAGAGCAGGGAGGAATATCCATGTTTCGTAAGCTCCTGATTGGCGCGCTACGCGTCATGGCTGTCTTGTTCTCGACCACGGCATTCGCGCAAGGTACCGCGTCGGACGCTAAGGCCATGCTTGAAAAGACGGTTGCGGCTATCAAAGCCGATAAGGCCAAGACGCTCGACGAGATCAACAAGGGGGAAAATGGCCTCCTTGTGGGTGACCTCTATCCTTTCTGCTTCAATCTGAGCGATGCACTCCTCGTCGCGGTCGGCAATCCCAACGTTAAGGGGTTGCTCGGCAAGGATGCGAGAACATTTAAGGACCCTACGGGCGACCTTTATGGCCCAAGGCTCTATGACGCGGCAAAAGAGGGCAAGGTCAATGAGGTCAGCTACAACTCTCCCAAGGCCGGCGCTGAAAAGGCGTGGGTGCCAAAGGTGAGCTTAGTTACCGCTGTCGCCGGCTTGGGATGCGGCGTCGGTTACTACAAGTAGTCCGTGCCTACACAGCATGGCCCGCGATGCCATTCACTCCACGTGTGCGGTTTGTTATCGAGGCTGGTCGGGTCTGAAGTCCGCTTCGGATCAAACTTGGAAGTCGGCGTGCCCGCCGCGAGGTCCGCTTTGCCCTCACGAACGAAAGTAACCAGGGCGGCCCGTCAGGTCCGAAAAGTGCCGATACTGTTGCAAAAGTCGCCACATTCGACGGCTGCCCGGCAGTCATTCGGCTGAGGGCAACCGGCTTTGGTTTGCCGGCTTTGACGCGTCTACGCAACGCGCACTCTACGCGATGCACTGAGCCGGATATGGCGGCGGCCGGGCGACCAGGGATGCGAGCCGTCGCAGGTTCTTGGCGATGGCGGCGAGAACGAACTCGTCCTGGGCACCTCGAGGCCCGCGCAATCGGAGCCGATCAAGCTTCAGGATGCGCTTCAAGTGGGCGAACCGCATCTCGATCTTTTTGCGTTCACGTCGAGATTGGTCGAAGGCTTCGGTGTCGGCGAAAGACCGGGCAACATCTCGGGCATGTTCATGGACGTCGCGCGGGATCCTACGAAATGGCACCTTCGGGCCGCACTGCGCTTTGAGTTCACAGCCGTCGCAATCATGCTTCCTCGCCAGATAGAGCAGCGTGGTCCCACCATTCAAAAGTGTTCCCGTCGTCGTCAGGGTCTTACCCGCAGGACAATAATAGATGTCGCTCGTCGGATCATATCGAAAGTCGCTGCGTGAGAAGGTGCCGTCATCGCGCTTCGATTTGTCGAACACAGGGATATGTGGCGCGATGCCCTTCTCCTCGACCAGCCAGTTCAGCATCGGAGCTGCCCCGTAAGACGTATCAGCGGCAAGCCGCTCCGGCTTGAGCCCGAAGCGCTCCTCCGTTCGCTCGATCATGGTCTTCGCCGCGCCGACCTCGGCTTGGCGAATGGCACGGGAAGCCTCGACATCAACGATCACTCCGAACTTCACGTCGATGAGATAGTTGTCGGAGTAAGCGAAGAATGCCGGTCCCTTATGAGCCCCGGTCCACTGGGCAGCAGGATCGGACGGCGAGACGAACTTGGGGACAACCTCACTGGCTGCGCCCCATGCCGTATCGTCGAGGGTCGCCAGATACTCCTTCACCGCGCGGCTGGACCGCTGGGGATCGCGATCTCTGCGCCAGTCCTGCCCTGCTATCGAGCGCTGCTTGTTGGCATCGGCCTGGATCAGGCTCGCATCGACGGCAAAGCCTTCGCCGCCAACCAGACCAGCCGCAATGCAGGCTTCGAGGACCCGCTCGAACACTCGACGAAAAACTTCCCCATCGCGGAAGCGCTCGTTCCGGGCGCGTGAGAACGCCGAATGATCCGGGATGGCGTCCTCGATGCCGAGTTTGCAGAACCAGCGATAGGCCAGGTTCACCTGTACTTCGCGACAGATCAGCCGCTCCGAGCGGATCGCAAAGACATATCCCACGACCAGCATCCGGATCATCAGTTCTGGATCGATCGACGGGCGTCCCATGGACGAATAGTGGGCTGCAAGCTCGCCGCGAAGCCACCTCAAATCGAGCGCAGAATCGATCCTCCGCACCAGATGATCTTCGGGTACAGCCTCATCAAGATGAAACTCGTAGAACAGTTGACCTTGGTCACTCTTCAGACGGCCCATCATCGATCGACCCCACCGCGATTCGCCTCAACACAACGGAATCACCGTTCGCGGCACCTCTCAACCGACTTTTGCAACTGTATCTGCCATAAGCGGACTCAAGCTCTGCGCGGCGATTCCGGAGAAACAAGCACTGTTAATTGATCACCGGCCGAGACTTTGTCCGTTGGCAGGCCAAAGCAGGCTGTGATCCTGTCCAACTTTGCAGACGTACTACTTTAGTTCACCGGAGATTTGCGGCTCCGACCATCGCGTTGCATTCAAGCAACATGCGCGATTCAAGTGCTTAGTTCAGCGCAGATCTTCTTGAGACAAATGGCTGCTCATTTAGAATGTCCCTTGGGGTTAACTGAAGGGGATTGTCATGAATGCAATTCGCTGGCTGGCAATTGCGATCCTTGGGGCAATCTTCATTGACCCTGTGTCGGCCGCTGATCTTGGAACGAGGTCGGTCTACAAAGCGCCCCCTCCATTGGCGCCGGTCTATGATTGGCAGGGGTTCTATATCGGTGCGCACGTCGGCTACGGCTGGGCACGGCCAGAGGTCACCCCTTTTGTGGGCGGCCCTGTAACAAATACACCGCGCCCTGAGGGAGTGCTGGGAGGCGGCCAAATTGGTTTCAATTTTCAAACGGGCGCTTGGGTCTACGGCATCGAGGCAGATGCATCCTACGGCAATCTCGATGATACGCGGACCTGCGCCTCTGTGCTCACCGGAGCCACGATCTCATGCCGCGGGGCGCCTAAGTATTTCGGCACCCTCGATGGCCGCTTAGGGTTCGCCGTCAATAACTGGCTGCCTTACATTAAAGGCGGCGCTGCTTGGTCGCATGAGGATTTCACCCAGCTCTTTCCTGCTGGTGGAAACGTGTGCGTCGGCACGCCATGTACTGGCGGCGTGAACCAGTGGGGATGGACCGTTGGCGGTGGGGTCGAATACGGGTTTGCGAATCATTGGTCTCTCAAAGTCGAATACGATTTCCTGGATTTTAGCCACAGCGACACCGTAACCATTAGCAACGGCGCTAGCAGCAACACCTTCAACATTACGAAGACAATCCAAAAGGCCGAGGTTGGACTTAATTATAGGTTCGATTTAGGTCGGCTTTGATATCTTATGGCAGCCCGGGAATGAGTCTAGACCCGGCGACTTCCAAATAGGCGTCATTCGCGCTGGAGGAATTGCGACCGTGGCATGAAACTCGCGACGGGCTTTGCGACGCATCAGAGTACTGTGATGGCAATCATGCCGACGCGCAGTCTTCCGCTTGGCGCGATTTCAGAAGAGGCCTCCGCCTGCAGCCGAAAATGGACACGTTGGCTGGATTTGGTCGCGATGGGTCACGAGCGGCTTTATCGAACTTGGATGTCCTCCCATCCTGGGGAGCTGACGTTAGTCCCGGACGAGCACCGCGTCAGTTACGGGCCAAAAGGCGTCGTCGTCATCGCAAGCTAAGCTAACGCACTCGCTCTAAGCTGAATGTAAATCCAAGATAGTTCGTGGTCGACATGTGAGTCCCGTCCTGACCAACGACGACCCGGTCGGTAGTTCCGACAAAGAGCGGGTGGCCACGCGTCCACGTCAACTTGACGATGCCTCCTTCGCACCTCCAGTTTCCGCCGCTTCCGTCTTCGAGTTGCACCGAGCCACCCGCCCTGAAAGTCCAATTGCCACCCTTCTCATGTTTCCAAGTACCGACAGCCTTTTGACAACCCGTTTCCGGCGATTGAACTGGTGCGCGACCCGAACGGCGTTCGTCTGGCTTCTGTTGTCGTGACTCGGGCCGGTTCGGCTCCCGGCTCCCTGAAATCGACTTGTCTGTGTTACCAATCATTCCGCCGATGCTGCCAGGTTGGCTTTGCGCAAACGCCGACAAAGAGAGGAAGCAGGCAACAGGAGTGACGACAGCGGGTAGAATGTAGCGACGCATGGCTATCTCCCATCAACTTGGCTTCAAAGGTTGCCACGACCTCGGACGCGCTCCGTTTGCTGTCCCCCGCTGCGAGCGGCCATGCGGTGGCTCCAGCGCGATGTACCTGATGAATTGTCGTCGCTTCATTGGTTCCCCCAGATTCTACCTTGGCACAGCAGTGATCGGTATGGTTGTGGCTATGCGTCGAAGGTCGGTGGTTACTTCCGAGATGGGTCAAATCCAGCTCTGAAACAGCATCAGGCGGTTGAACGTCGCCATCGACGTGCCGATGAAGGCCGCCGAGATCGGCAGCATCACGACAAATCCCGCGGCCGCGATCGCGACAAAGCCCCACAACAGCCAGCGCGGTGCGTTGTTGCGGGAAAACGCATGGACCAGCGCCAGCGAGGCGAAGGTCGCCGCCGGCATATAGTAATAGAGAAAGCCCAGCGTGCGCGGCAGCAGCGCCCAGGCAAGCCAGGGACCGAAATAAAACGCGAGGATCAGGAATGCGTCGCGGCTACGCGTCGCGATCCAATCGTACAGACACAGCGTGATGGCGAGCAGCGCCGGCCACAGCACCAGCGGATTGCCGAGCAACACCACGGCAGAGATGCGGTCGTCGCCAATCTTGTCGAACAGAAACCAGACCGGCCGCGCCAGCAGCGGCCACGACGGCCACGAACTCATATAGGTGTGGCCGGCGATCGCGGTCGTGGTGTTGTCGGAGAAGATACGGCGTTGCGCGTCGATGAGGTCATGGAGCGAGAAGCCGTACAGCATCACGAAGCTTGCGAAATAGGTCAGCGCCGGCGCGAGCACGAAGCAGATCGCGACTTGATACGCCCTGAAATCCGGCCAGAGCTCCGGCCGGTACCAGTCGGTTGGGCGCGGATCGGCGAATTGCGTGCGCCAGCCCTGCATCAGCTTGATCGCGGCAACGATGACGATACAGACGGCGAGCGGAAACAGGCCGCTCCACTTGCAGGCCGCCGCGAGCCCGAACGCGAGTCCCGAAAGAGCAAAGGCGCCAAACGGCTGCGCCTTGCGAAAGCCCCACAGGAAAGCCGCGGTGCCGAACAACCCGAAGGTCAGCGCGAAAATATCAAGCATCGCGGTTCGCGCCTCGACGAACAGCATCTGGTTGAAGAAGGCGATCAGCGCCGCCGCGACCGCGGGCCCCTGTGCCGCAAACAGCGCGAGAGCGCAGAGATAGACCGCGACGATTGCGAGCGCACCGAACAGCGCGGATAGATAGCGCCAGCCGAGCGGCTTGTCGCCGAACGCATGAATTGAGAACGCGATGATCTGCTTGGCGAGCGGCGGATGCATCGGATTGAGCATCGGCTCCGGCATGACCGGCAACAGCATCTGTCGCGCCGCCGGCACGTAGTGAAATTCATCGAACACGAATTTGTCGGGCGTTTCGATGCCGATTAGAAACGCCAGATGCGAGGCGATGAAGATGATGGCCGAAAAAAGGCAGGTGCGCGCCGCCGAAATCCGGGGAGCAGAAAGTGATTCAGGTTTGATTTTCACGAGAGCAACGTCGTCTCACGCCCGATGATTGCCGTCTCCATCCGACGAATGTGATTGAACGAAATTTTTGCGTCCAGTCATTTGAACGCAGTCCGAACTCCGCGCCACTAACCATGCGGGTTGATGGGGCAGCGCTTGTGATAATTTTACCACATCGCAGATGCGTGTCGTCCGGTACGATACGGGATCGATCGAGCGGTACTGAAATGAATTGGCGTCGCAGCGTCGTTGTTGCTTTTGCGTTGGGTCTGTTCGTCGCGTTCGCGTCGCCGCGCGCGCATGCGCAGTCGCCGGCCCGCGTCGGTGAAGCCGCCGTCGTCCAGAACCGGGTGCTGCGCGTTGCGGGGTCGGCGACAAACCAGATCAATGTCGGCGACGGCCTGCTGCGTGACGAAGTCGTTCGCACCGGCGCCGACAGCGCGGCGCGGCTGGTGATGATCGACAGCACCAATCTGTCGCTCGGCGCCAATGCCTCGATCAGGCTCGACCGCACCGTCTTCAACGACGAGCACTCCTACAAGGAGATCGCAATCCGGCTCACCACCGGCGCGTTTCGCTTCGTCACCGGACATTCGGAAAAGACCGCCTACAAGATCACGACGCCGCTCGCCACCATCGGCGTGCGCGGCACCACGCTCGATATCCTCTCGCAAAACGGCAAGTCCACCGTGGTGCTGCAGGACGGCGCCGCGATGGTGTGCACGCTGAGCTTCCAGTGCATCCAGCTGACGCAGCCCGGCGACACCGCCGTCGTCACCGTGACCGCCGGCAAGACCACAATCACCAAGACCTCGAATCCGCCGTGGACGTTCGCGCAGAACTGCGCCGCCTCGCCCGGACTTTGCACGGTCACGGCCTTTGCCGACGCCGCTCCGGTCGATGAATCGGACGGCTTGTTGTGCGGGCGCTGACCATGGCACGCTTCGTCCGCAATCTTATCCTGCCGGCCGTGCTCAGCGCGGTGCTGTCGCTGATGCTCATCGCCGTGCAGACAAGTCCGGCGGCGGCACAATGTGATAGTACGGATTGCCGCACGCCGACACCCACTCCGACGCCGACGCCAAGCCCATCGCCAAGCCCGTCGCCATCGCCAAGTCCGTCGCCGACACCGACCGACGGCGGCACAAGCGGCAACTCCATCAACGGCCTCGCCGGTCAGCGCTTCAACCAGATGGTCACCAACCAGGTGCTCGGCTCGGTCCTTCTCGGCGTCAACGAGCAGGTCAACTGCAGCGACTGCATCTCGACCTTCGGCTCGGTCGGCTCGTTCACGGCTGGCATCCACGGCCGCAAGGAGATCACCAACAATCTGTCGCTGCTCGCCGGCCTCGCCTATACCCAGTACAGCGAGAACGGCTATCACGTCACCAGCGCGCCGATCGGCGCCTTCGCGCTGCGCTACGATTTCACCGACTGGGGATCGTCGCGGCCGTTCTTCGACATCGGCACCATCTTTTCGCCGTTCGAGAAGGTGCGCTACAGCCGCAGCTATCTCACCAGTCTCGGCGCGGTCTCGCTCGAGAGCTCCACCAACAGCTCCGATTACGGCGTCTACGGCCGCGCCGGCTGGATCAGCCGCCTGTCGGGCCGCGACGAGGTCGCGGCCTCGATCGAGCTGTGGCAGCTATGGCAGCGCGTCAGCGGCTACAGCGATCCGACGGCCGCATTCAACCCGTTCGACGCGACGATCGCAACCGGGACCGACCGCACCAACCTGGTCAAGATCGGCGGACAATGGACTCACCTGTTCGGCTCGATGGTCGAAGGCAACATCAACGGCTTCTTCGTGCAGTCCTTCAACAATCATTCGGGCATCGTCGCAGCCGTCACCGGTGACGGCCTGATCACGCCGACCATCGGCAATCAGAGCTGGGTCGAACTGGGTGGCCGGCTCGGTTTCCGCCTCAGCAAGGGCTGGGTCGCCGACCTCTTTGTCAACGGCACACTGGGGCCGCAGCCGGTCGGCAACACCGTCCATGGCGGCATCGGCCTGCGCGTCAACTACTAGGCAGGTCGTCAGCTGCCGCCTGCCAGCGCGAGCGCCGCATCGGCTGCGCTCTCCAGGATTTCGTCCGACAGCTTGCGGTCATTGACGGCGCGCGCAAGCTGCAGCGCCCCAACCATCAGTCCATAGACGGCAATCGCCCGCTTGCGGCGCGCGCTCGCTGAGCCTTTGCCGGCGCTGGCTGCGATCAGATCGACGATGTCCATGATCTTGCCGGTGAAGGCATCACGCGTCGTCTTCGGATGACGCGCGATTTCCGCGACCAGCGCGGCGGTCGGGCAGCCGCCGCTCGCATCGTCGCGATGGCGCGCCGACAGATAGTCGCGGATGGTCGCCTCCAGGGGCTTGCCTGCTTCCAGATTGGCGCGCAGCCCGATCTTGCGCCCGCCGAGCGCATGCGCAAGCACGGCCTCGACCAGATCCTCCTTGGATTCGAAGTGGTTGTAGAAGGCGCCGTTGGTCAGCCCGGCGTCCGTCATGATGCCGGCAATGCCGACGGCGGCAACGCCGCCCTCGCGAAACTGCGCCGAGGCGACATCGATGATGTGCGCCCGCGTCGCGTCCTTGTGGCCCTTTTCATAGCGCATCGCTCGCCTCGTCCTCATGCCATCCATGCAATTGTGAGCGGATCGTCATATTGAATTACGATCATAATAATGTAGTATGATCGTAATGCAATAGCTGAGTTGGTCAGGAATCGGTCATGGGATTGAAGCAGGCGGCGGCCTTGCCCGCGGGCGGAAACATCGAGGTGGCAGAGCCTGCCCCGACACCGGCAAGTTCCTCCGCGCGGGCCCAAAGCGAAGCGACCCGCGCATCGATCCTGACCGCGCCGATCCTGCCGACATTGCTGAAGCTGGCGCTGCCGACGGTGACGGTCCTGGTGGCGCAGACCGCGGTCAACATCGCGGAAGCCTATTACGTCGGCTTCCTCGGCACCGACGCGCTGGCGGGCGTCGCGCTGGTGTTTCCGGTCTTCATGATGATGACCATGATGTCGAACGGCGGGTTTGGCAGCGGTGTCGCTTCTTCCGTGGCGCGCGCGGTTGGTTCCGGACGCAAGGACGACGCGGACGCGCTGGTGTTCCATGCCGTGATCCTCGCCATCATCGTCGGCGCGATCTTCACCGCGGGTCCGCTGGTCGCAGGCCCGGCGCTCTATCGCGCGCTCGGCGGCAAAGCCGGCGCATTGGGAGCGGCGGTGCAATACTCCAACTACCTGTTTGCCGGCGCCATTCCCGTGTGGATCGTCAATTTTCAGGCTGCCGCACTGCGCGGCTCGGGCAATGTGAAGGTACCGGCGGCAGTGACGCTGATCGGCGCGCTGGTTCTGATCCCACTCTCGCCGCTCCTGATCTTCGGCTTTGGCCCGATGCCGCGGCTCGGCATTGCCGGTGCCGGCATCGCGTTTGCTCTCTATTATTGCGCGGCGATGCTGTTCATGCTGCGCTACATGGCGGCCGGCCGCTCAGGCCTGACCTTCCGCCTCGCGCCGCTTCAGATGCGGCTGTTTGCCGACATCCTGAGGGTCGGCATACCGACGGCGGTCAACACCGTGCTCACCAACCTCACGGTCATCCTCGTCACCGGCGCGGTCGGCCTGTTCGGCACCACGGCGCTCGCGGCCTACGGCATCTCCTCGCGGCTCGACTATGTGATGATCCCGATCCTGTTCGGCCTCTGCACGGCGACACTGACCATGGTCGGCGTCAATATCGGCGCCGGGCAAGGGGCGCGCGCCAGACGGATCGGCTGGATCAGCGCTTGCGTCGGCGCCGGCGTGATCGGTTCGGTCGGGCTGGTGATCGGACTGTTCCCTCTGCTGTGGCTGCATCTGTTCAGCCACGACACGGAGGTGTTGCGCCAGGGCGCGATCTATCTGCGCGTGGTCGCGCCCGCCTATGGCGCGCTCGGATTCGGTTTCGTCATTGCCTTTGCCGCGATGGGCGCGGGCCATGTGCTTTGGACATTCGTCGCTTCCTTTGCGCGCATCATGATCGCTGCCGGCGGCGGCTGGCTGGCGGTCAGCTTTTTCGGTGCCGGCATGGCGGGGCTGGCCGCGATGGTAACCGTGTCGCTGGTCGCCTATGCCGCGATCTGCAGCGTGGTGATGCTCTCGGACTCGGTGTGGCGCGTGAAGGCAAAGTGAGAGCTAGGCGTTCGCCGGCGCGGCCATCGCCTTTGCGAGCATTCCGACAGGAGGGCTTAATTTATTTTCGTTCGTCATTGCGAGGAGCGAAGCGACGAAGCAATCCATGGCGCCACAAGCGGACGGATGGATTGCTTCGCTTCGCTCGCAATGACGAGGACGACTAAGTCGCGATCGGGTGCGGCATGTTCAGGAACGACCGCGTCACATGCCAGAACAATTGCCGGTTGATGGCGAGCGCCACCGAATGCGCGGTGCCCGGCAGGATGATGAACTGGCGGTCGCCGTTCGGCAGCTTGTTGTAGAACTCCTCGAGGTCGGCGACGGTGGCGATGCCGTCATATTCGCCGCGCACCAGCAGCACCGGCGCCAGCACCTTCTCCGGAAGCACGACAGGAAGGTTGGCGGTCATGTCAAGATAGGTGCCAGTCGGGATTTGGTCGCCGAACTGCATCTCGACGTCGGCCAGCGCCTCGATCGCCGCGGGATCGGACGTGCCCGGCTTGTCGCGGGTGGCGATCGAGCGGATCATGTCGCGGTCGCGTTTGCGCATGTTGTGGCTGCGATAATAGTCGACTTGCTCTGCCCGCTTTTTCAGCGTCGGTGATCCCTCGCCCTTGTAGGTGAAGGCGGCGAACACCAGGCGGTCGATGCGATCGGGCGCGGCCATCGCATAGCCGCCGGCGCGGAGCGCACCGGAGGATTCGCCGACGAAGTGATACTTCTTCTGACCGGTCTCCTTCGCGAGCACCTCGGAAGCCGCCTTCAGATCCTCGACGCCGCTCGCGACATCCGAATTACCGGACGTGCGCCCCGACTTGCCGTAATTCTCATGGTCCATGGTCCAGCAGTCGAAGCCGTAACGGGCGAACTCGTTCATGACGGAATATTCGCCCTTGCCGGGCACGTGCAGATCGAACACCCGCGAGGTCACCGACGAGCCGTGCACGAAGAACACCACCGGCCGCGACGGCTCGCCGGCCCTCGGCGCGCCGAGCCGCTTGCGGTACATCCACAAGGGAACGTCACCCTTTTTCGCCCAGTATTCGCCGCTCCAGATCCGGCTGCCCTCGACAGGTTCGGCCTGTACGGGCGCCACGTCGGCAAGCGCTCCCGCCATCAGGCCGAGACCTGCCCCCTTGATGAGCGTGCGGCGCGGCAGCGAGTGGTCGGAATGGGTCATGGCTTCTTCCCGTTTCGTTCAATTTGAGTTGTTGCACAAAGTGTAACAGCGGCCCCGAGGCTTTGAAAGCACTGTGCGCTGCACAGCCTGACGCCATCCGAGAATCTTGCGCGATAACTTGACCCGCGCCGATTTGCGGGCAAGGCTGACAATTGCAATCGCGCCATCGGGATCACAGAGCGCGACGTTTTACGGAGGCCCCATGTCCAAAAAGTCCTGCACGATTTTGACCGCCGCACTGCTTTGGTTCGGATCGCAGGCGACGGCCCAGCAATTGCCCGACGGGCTTGGGAAAGAGTTGGCCGAAACCAACTGCAACATCTGTCACACTTTGCTCAGTCGCGTGGGATCGGGTTACACGGCGAGCGGCTGGAACACGGTCATGCGCATGATGATCAATCAGGGCGCGCTGCTGCAGTCCGACCAGATCGAGCCGCTGAAGGCGTATCTGATCAAGAGCTTCCCGGAAAAAGGCAAGCCCGACGGCGTGGTGATTCCAGGAACGGCCGAGATTTCATTCAAAGCGTGGCAGGTCCCAACGCCGGGCTCGCGCCCGCACGATCCGCTGGCGGCCAGCGACGGCTCGCTCTGGTACACCGGCCAGATGGCCAACGTGCTGGGCCGGCTCGATCCGGCGACCGGCAAGTTCACCGAATTTCATCTCAAGACGGAACACTCCGGTCCGCACGGCCTTCAGGAGGATAAGGACGGCAACATCTGGTACACCGGCAATACCGGATCGTTGATCGGAAAGCTGGACCCGAAGACCGGAATCGATACGGAGTATCCGACGCCCGAGCGCGGCGATCCGCATACGCTCATCTTCGACAGGGACGGCGTCCTCTGGTTCACGATGCAGAACCTCAACCGCATCGGCCGGCTCGACCCGAAGACGGGCGAGATGAAACTGCTCACTCCGCCGACGGCCAATTCACGCCCCTACGGCATGGCGTTGAATTCGAAGGGCATGGTCTTCTTCGTGGAATTCGGCACCAACCAGGTCGGCAGCGTCGATGCGAAAACGCTCGAGTTCCGGGAGTACAAACTGCCCAATGCGGCGGCCCGGCCAAGGCGCATCGCGATCACGAGCGACGACATCGTCTGGTATTCGGACTACTCACGCGGCTATCTCGGCCGCCTCGATCCCGCAACCGGCGACGTGAAGGAGTGGCAGTCGCCAAGCGGACCGAAATCGGAGCCTTATGGCATTTCGGCAATCCACGACATCATCTGGTACAGCGAGTCCGGATCGACTCCGAACACCGTCGTACGCTTCGATCCCAAGACGGAAAAGTTCCAGAGCTGGACGATCCCTGGCGGTGGCAACATCGTGCGAAACACCTCGGTCACGCGGGACGGAGACTTCGTCCTTGCCAACAGTCTGATGAATGACGTTACGCTCGTCTCGATAAAGAGGGACTGAGGCGACGGCAGCCGACATTGGAGACGTTTGATCGTCATTGCGAGGAGCCAACGGATCGGGCCGCGCTTCGCGCGACCCGTTGGCTCGAAGTGACGAGACGAGAGCTACTTCCCCTTGAATCGCGGCTTCCGCTTCTCGCGGAACGCCGCGACGCCTTCCTTCAGATCCTCGCTGGTGCGGATCGGATCGAGGATGCGGCGGGCTTCGGCGACCGTCTCCAGCGGCCCCTTCGGCATGGCGTCACGCGCGAGCCTTTTCAACCCCTGCACCACCAGCGGCGCTGCCCCCGCGATCTTGGCCGCCAGTTCCTGCGCCTGCACGAGATGCTGGCCTTGCGGCGCGATGCGGTTGACGAAACCGATCTGGTAGGCGCGTTCGACGGACAGCTCCTCGCCGACCAGCAGAAACTCCATCGCGATCTTGTGCGGCATGCGCGACACGATGGAGGAAATCCCGCCGCCGGTGGTGCCGATCTTCACCTCGGGATAGCTGAAGCGCGTGGTCTCGGAGGCCACGCAGAGGTCGGCCATCTGCACGAACACGACGCCGCCGCCGACGACCCAGCCGGATGTCGCCGCGATGACGGGCTTGTCGAGCTCGACGCCGAGGCCCGGCACCGCGTGCCACATGTCTGACGGAAGATCCCTGACGTCGGCGCCGACGCAAAAATACTTCTCCTCGCAGGAGGCCAGCACCGCGACGCGGTCGTCGCTGTCGCGAAAGCGCAGCCAGGCGTTGCGCAATTCGTTGACCAGCGCGTTGTTCAGCGCGTTGTGGGCCGAAGCGCGGTCCATGGTGACGGTGGCGACGTGGTCTTTGCTTTCGTAGCGGACGAGTGACATGGGGTTCCTCCAGCTGTCATTCCGGGACACGCGCGCTTCGCGCGTGGACCCGGAATCCCGAAGTTGTGGCGCGAGATTCCGGGTTCGACGCGTTGCGTCGCCCCGGAATGACTTCGTGGCTCCGCCACTCCGTCATTTCTTCTCATCCGGATGGCGGTGCACCGGGTCGACCCACAGCACCGTCTCCGGCTTTTCGACGGGCTCGATGTCGAGATTGATCGCGACCGCCTCGCCGTCCGAGCGCACCAGCACGCACTCCAGGATCTCGTCGCGGCTGGCGTTGATCTCCTGATGCGGCACGTAAGGCGGCACATAGATGAAATCGCCGGGGCCGGCCTCGGCGGTGAACTGCAGATGCTCGCCCCAGCGCATCCGCGCCTTGCCCTTCACCACGTAGATGATGCTTTCGAGATGGCCGTGATGATGCGCGCCGGTCTTGGCGTCGGGCCTGATCGTCACCGTGCCGGCCCACAGCTTCTGCGCGCCGGTGCGCGCGAAATTGATCGCGGCCTTGCGGTCCATGCCCGGCGTCGACGGCACGTTGGGATCGAGCTGGTTGCCGGGAATCACGCGAACGCCGTCGTGCTTCCAGCGGTCGTCGTGAGAATGCGTGTGGCCGTGATCGTGAGCTGTCATTGCTGGGCTTTCAATTGAGTTCGCACGCGCAACGCTAGCGAAATACGCCGAGGCAAACCAGCCGGTCATGAAACTTTTTCGCGCCTGCAAGGTTGTTATGCAGACACCTTAGAGGAGGAGAAGTTTCATGAGTTCGACGACTGACAAGGTCA
>Ga0070681_10001680_pt1 | contig 19775 bp, 20 predicted proteins | sample KBSC83BmetaG_FD_65650 | JGI IMG/M metagenome (GOLD analysis project Ga0070681, IMG submission 65650) | Corn rhizosphere microbial communities from Kellogg Biological Station, Michigan, USA - KBS C8-3B metaG | ecosystem: Host-associated > Plants > Roots > Rhizosphere | place: USA: Michigan... | reverse complement strand
CGTGAAGCTCGACGAGATAACGCAGGATCGCCACGAAGTCTTCCTTCGTGAGCACCGTCGTCCCCGCGTCCGTCGCCAGGCCCAGCCGCTGGTTGATCTTGTATCGGCCGACGCGGCCGAGATCGTAGCGCTTCGGCGAGAAGAAGAGACGCTCGAGCGCCTGCTTCGCCGTCGCCGCGTCGGGCGCGTCGCCGGGCCGGAGCAGCGCGTAGATCTGCTGCAGCGACTCCTTCTCGCTGCGCGTCGGATCCTTCGCCAGCGTGTTTTTGATCAGCGTCGACTCGGCGCGGCCGGAGGCAACGAACACGGGCACCTTGTTGATCTCCGCCTTGCGAATCTTGCGGATCAACGTGTCCGTGAGCTGCTGTCCCGTCTCGGCGATCACCTCGCCGTCCGCATCCACGACGTCCTGCGCGAGCGCGCGGCGCACCTGGCGCTCACCCCGCTCGATCGCGTCCTGCTCGTCGCGGAGATCGATCGTCATGTACGACGCGAACACCTTGATCACGTCGATTCCCTGGCGGCGCACGCGGTTGAGCACTTCCTCGGTGAGCTCGTCGCCTTCCTTGACGAGCAGCACGTTCTCGGCGCGCTCGCGCTCCGCCTTCGCCTTCTTCGTCCGCGCCTTGGGCGCGTCCTCGGGCGTGGCCTCGCCGGGGAGTGCAATGTCCTCGGCGATGATCGCGCCGAGCACTTCGCGCTGCTCGCCGCGGCTCTCACGCTTCTTGGTGAGATCGAGCTCGCGCACGGCGAAGAACAGCCGGAGAATGTCGGAGTTGGTTCCGTAGCCGAATGCACGAAGAAGCGCAGTCGCCGGGAACTTCTTCTTCTTGTCGATGTGGACGTAGATCACGTCGTGAATGTCGACCGTGAACTCCACCCACGATCCGCGGAATGGGATGATGCGCGCGGAGATGAGCCGCTGTCCGTTCGGGTGCGTGGCTTCCTCGAAGACCACGCCCGGCGAGCGGTGCAACTGGCTCACGATCACGCGCTCGGCGCCGTTGATGACGAACGTGCCTAACGGCGTGAGCAGCGGCAGCTCGCCGAGATAGACCTCCTTCTCGATGATGTTCCGCGGCCGCTTCACTCCATTGACCTCCTCGTTGATGACGAGCTGGAGCGTCGCCTTCAACGGGGCGGAGTACGTCATGTCGCGCTCGATGCACTCCTCGACGGTGTATTTCGGCTCACCGAGGGAGTAGCGAACGAACTCGAGAGAGAAGTTCTCGTGAACGTCGGTAATCGGGAACAGGTCCTTGAAGACCCGCTCGAGGCCGACGTCCTCGCGCTCATGAGCAGCGGCATCCGTCTGCAGCAGCGCTTCGAACGCTTGCGTCTGGATGTCGAGGAGATGGGGCATCTCCATCCCCTGCTCGAGCTTTCCGAACGAAATTTGCTTGATCGATTCAGGCATTGTTCACCCGCGCACAGGCGAGAAAACGGCCACACCCCCGCACGCCTCGCGCAAGTCGCGGGCGGCGGGGTTGGCCTGGTACTGCTTCTGATTGGAAGTGAGGCGAATTATCGCTTTCACTGACGCTTGGGCTGAAGTGACTGACGAGGGATGCGGGGCGAGGGACGTGGGACGCGCCGAAAGAGCGCACCCCGCGGCCCGCACCCCACGACCCGCGTCACTTCACCTCAACCGCAGCGCCCTGCTCCTCGAGCTTGGCCTTGATGGTGGCCGCTTCGTCCTTGGATACACCGGACTTCACCGTCTGTGGCGCACCGTCGACCAGGTCCTTCGCTTCCTTCAGGCCGAGACCGGTCAGCTCACGCACGACCTTGATGACCTGGATCTTCTTCGCGCCGGCTTCCTTGAGCACGACATCGAACTCCGTCTTCTCCTCAACAGCCGGAGCGGCAGCACCGCCGCCACCACCGGCGGCCGGAGCGGCACCGCCGACCGGTGCGGCAGCGATCGTCACGTTGAAGCGTGTCTTGAACGTCTCGATCAGATCATGAAGCTCGAACACGCTCATGTTCCCGATCGCTTCGAGAATCTCGTCTTTGCTCAGCGTCGTTGGCATCGTGGTTTTTTCTCCTCGTAATCCCAGGCAATCCTGGGGCGTTAAGTCAGGCTCGTTGCCTGGGGATTATGCGGCGGAGCCGCCGCGCTGCTGGTGCAGCGCCTCGAGCGCTCCAGCGAACATGTAGAACATTCCGTTGAGCGCGCCCACGAAGGCGGCCATCGGAGACTGCAGCCCCGCGCCGAGCTGAGCGAGCATCTGCTCGCGCGACGGCATCGAGGCCAACTGCTTCACCTGAGCGACGGCAATGGCTTTGCCCTCGAGCATGCCACCCTTCACCGTCGGCTTCTGGTCGTTCTCCTTCGCGAAATCCTGTAGCAGCTTGGCAGCCGCCACCGGATCCTTGGCGACGACGAGACCCGTTGGGCCGCGCAACCGCTCGGCGACCAGGCCACTCTCGTTGACGGCGCGCAGCGCGAGCGTGTTCTTGATCACGACATACTCGACGTTCGCCTTGCGCATCCGCCGCCGCAGATCCGTCATCCGCTTCACGTTCAAGCCGGTGAAGTCGGTGTAGTAGAGCGCCGGAGCGCTCTTGATCTTGTCTTTCAGCTCGGCGACGAGCTGTTCTTTCTCGGTGCGGTTCATCGCTCGTTACCGATATGGTGTAGTGTCGATGGTGACGCCCGGGCCCATGGTGCTCGAGACGCAGACGTTCTTGACGTAGACGCCCTTCGCCGCGGCCGGCTTGGAGCGGACGATCTGATCCATGAACGCACTGAAGTTCGTCTCGAGCGCGTCGACGCCGAACGAGACCTTGCCGATGGGCGCGTGTACGTTGCCGCCCTTGTCGACGCGGAACTCGATCTTTCCCGCCTTCGTCTCGCGCACCGCGTTCGCGACGTTCATCGTCACCGTACCCGCCTTGGGGTTCGGCATGAGTCCCCGCGGACCGAGCACGCGTCCGAGCTGGCCGAGCTGTCCCATCTGATCAGGCGTCGCGATGAGCACGTCGAAATCGAGCCAACCGTCCTTGATGCGCTGGATGTACTCGGTCCCGACGAAGTCGGCACCGGCATCCTGCGCCTCGCGCGCGCGATCGCCGGCGGCGATGACGAGCACGCGAACCGACTTCCCCGTTCCGGCCGGCAGGACGACGGTACCGCGCACGACCTGATCGGCGTGGCGCGGATCGACCCCTAGTCGTACCGCAACCTCTACAGTCTCATCAAATTTCGCGAAGCTCGACTTCTTGATGATCTCGAGTGCCTGGCGCGCCGCGTACGTCGAAGTGATCTCGCGATTCTTCGCCGCCGCGTTGTACTTCTTTCCATGCGTGCGCATCAGTCGACGACCTCCACGCCCATGGAACGCGCCGCGCCGGCGACCATCGCCATCGCGGACTCGAGCGAATCACAATTCAGGTCGGGCAGCTTGATCTCGGCGATCTTGCGGACCTGCGCCTTGGTGACGCGTCCGACCTTGTTGCGATTCGGCTGACCCGAACCCTTCTCGATGCCGGCCTCCTTCTTCAGCAGGATCGCCGCAGGCGGCGTCTTGGTGATGAAGGTGAACGACTTGTCCGAGAAGATGGTGATCTCGACGGGGAGAATCGTCCCCGACTCTTTCTGGGTTCGCGAATTGAACTCCTTCACGAACGCCATGATGTTGATGCCCTGCGGGCCCAACGCCGTACCGACCGGCGGCGCCGGCGTCGCCTGCCCCGCGGGGATCTGCAACTTCACGAATCCCGCGACTTTCTTGGCCATGTGACCTCACTTCTGGTTCGTACCGTGGCGCGCTGACGCGCGCTCGGACTCCCACTGGTGATTAGCGTCGGAGTGGTCGCCGACGGCGCAGAGAGCAGAGGGCTGTGAGTAGAGGGTGAAAGCAGAAAGCGCTTTCTTCACACTCTGCCCGCTACTCTCTGCTCTCAGCCATTTAGTATGCTCTCAACTGCAAGTAATCCAACTCGACGGACGTCGGCCGGCCGAACAAGCTGACCGACACCCGTACCTTTCCCTTGTCCGCCATCACCTCTTCGACGGTGCCGTTGAAGTCGGTGAATGGACCTTCCGTGATCGCCACGGCCTGCCCGACGAGGAAAGGAATCTCCTCTTTCGGCTCTTCCTGCTCCGTCTCGTCGGCGATGCCGAGGAGGCGGTTGACTTCATCGGGCCGCAGCGGCTGCGGAAACCGCTGGTCGTGACCGACGAACTTGATCACGCCCTGAATCGAATTGATGACGTGCGCCGTCTCCTGATTCATGATCATTTCGACGAGCACGTAGCCCGGGTAGAGCTTCCGCTCCACCGTCACCTTCTTGCCGTTCTTGATCTCGACGACTTCCTGCGTCGGCACGAGCGCCTGACGAATCGGACGCTCCTCTGGCGCGCGGGTGTCGAGTTCGATCTTCCGCTGAATGAGCGAGCGCACCTTGTTCTCGTGCCCCGCGGTCGTCTGAATGGCGTACCAGCGGTGTTCCATGGTCGCTGTCGTCATCTCGCGAAGAGTGACGGCACGAGTCGCACGAGCACGCCGCTCAACACCCAGTCGAGGACCGTGATGAGGAGCGCGAGCAGGAGCACGAAGATGATGATCGCGATCGTCGCGGACTGGACCTGTGGGCGATCCGGCCACGTGACCTTCCGCATCTCCGCGACAACACCGTGGTAGAACGCGACCAGGCGCGTCCACCAGTTCCCCGCCGGCGCGGGCGGCGCCCCCTGCGGCGGTCGTGCGACGTCGACGGCCATTACTTCGTTTCCTTGTGGACCTGATGCTTGTTGCAGCGCGGGCAGTACTTCTTCCACTCCACGCGCTCAGGATGCAGGCGCTTGTTCTTCGCCGTGAAATAGTTTCGGTTTTTGCACTCGCCGCAGGCGAGAATGATCTTCTCTCGTGGCATTGCCGTCAGCTCCTCCAGGTACGCCGCGCAGACGTTGTCGCCGCGCAGCCGACAGCCCGCCGAAAGGCCCACGCCCTCCGACCGGCTGCTGATTTCACATCGCGCTGTCTGACTCTCTCACCCTCTCTCACCAAGAGCTCGCGATCGGGATTGAACCGATGACCTCACCCTTACCAAGGGTGTGCTCTACCAACTGAGCTACGCGAGCACTCGCCTGTCCGTTGTCTACTGCACTACCCCTAGCCACGAGCGGGAGACGGGGCTCGAACCCGCGACATCAAGCTTGGAAGGCTTGCGCTCTACCAACTGAGCTACTCCCGCGACTTCACACCGCTCGACCCGCCTAACGGGTCCAATGGTGGGGGAAGGATTCGAACCTTCGAAGGCGTGAGCCGGCAGATTTACAGTCTGCTCCCGTTGGCCGCTTGGGTACCCCACCGGATCGCGCCTCCGCTCTGCCATCCTGCTGCCCGCGCGCATGCGGCGCCTGACGACAACCGGTGTGTTTCGTCCGAGAGCTGACGGTGGGAATCGAACCCACAACCGCCGGTTTACAAAACCGGAGCTCTGCCGATTGAGCTACGTCAGCAACGGCCGTTTTTGCGCGAGACTCGTACAATAGCCGGACCGGAAATGAGTGTCAAGCCGCGCGGATATGCGGAGTTAGCGCGCCAGCCGCCACTTCGTGCCGTTGGGCGTGTCTTCGCTGACGACCCCCCGATTCGCGAGCTCCTCCCGAATCCTATCCGCCGCTGCAAAGTCCCTTCGCGAGCGCGCCTCGCGACGCGCTTGCAGCCGCTCCTCCACCCACGCCGCCAGCTCCGCATCGGCTTCCGGCGCCACCGGCACTACGTCCAGCACGCCATTGATCCGCGCGAAAGCATCCTGAGCCTTGGCGAGAGCCTCCCGGTCGCTTCCGCCACGGTCCAGCTCCGCATTCGCGCTCTTCACGAAATCCGAAAGGGCCGCAAGCGCCTCGGGCGCATTCAGATCATCGAAGAGCGCCGCCTCGGCCCCCTCCACCAGCTTCTCGGCCGCGGCCGCCAACTCGGGGGTTCCGCCCTTCGCGTCGCGCAGGCGATCCGCGAAGATCCCGATTCGCCGCACCGCCTCGATGGAAGCCTCGAGAGCGTCCTCCGTGAGATTCAGCTCCTTCCTATAATGAGTGCCGAAGATGAAGCGCCGAACGGCCGCGGCCGGTATGCGCGACTCGCGCATGTCCTTCACGGTCGTCACGTTGCCGAGTCGCTTTGCCATCTTCGCGCCTTCCGTCAGCAAGAAGGCACCATGGCACCAGAATCGTGAGAACTGCTCCCCGGTCGCTGCCTCGGACTGCGCGATCTCATCCTCATGATGCGGGAAGATGAGATCGATGCCGCCACAGTGAATGTCGAGCGTCTCCCCGAGCAGATCGATCGCCATCGCCGAGCACTCGAGGTGCCAGCCGGGGCGGCCGCGGCCCCATGGAGAGTCCCAGGCCGCCTGAACCTGCTCGTCCTCCGGCTTTGCCGCCTTCCATAGCGCAAAGTCCTGCGCGTTCTCCTTCGAGTAGTCGTCCTGCGAGACGCGCGCACCCGCCTTTACCTCCCGCTTGTCGAGACGCGACAGCCTGCCGTACGACGGGAAGCGATCGATCGCGAAATACACGGAGCCGTCCTCGGCCAGATACGCTACACCGCGCTCCACGAGCTGCCTAACGAGCTGCACCATCTGCGGCACGTAGTCCGTCGCTTTCGGGTAGACCTCGGCGGGCTCGATGCGCAGGTAGTCCCGATCCTGAAAGAAGATCTCCGTGACGGGCTCGGTCACCTCGCGAATCGTCTTGCTCTGCTCGGCAGCGCGTCGGATGATCTTGTCGTCGACGTCCGTCAGGTTCATGACCTGCTTCACGCGCCAGCCGCGCAGGCGAAGCACGCGTCGCAGCAGATCGACGAAGAGGAACGTGCGAAAATTCCCCAGGTGGGCCGGATTGTACACCGTCGGGCCGCAACTATAGATACGGACCGTATCGCCATCAGCGGGTGCGAACGTCTCGACGCGCCGCGTCAGTGTGTTGTACAGCCGGAATTCGCGCATTCGCGAATGCTAGACGCGCCCGAAAGGGCGGTCAACGCGCGTTAGTCTCGGATGCGCGTCTCCGCAACGCGCGCCGCGCTCGGCGCCGTTGGCACGCTGGTCCCCACGATGCGCCCACGCTCGAGCACGAGAACACGATCGGCGACGTGGGCGACGACCGCCGCGTCTCGCGCCGCGAGAAGGACCGCTCCTCCGGCTTTCCGCGCCTGACGGGCGGTGGCAAGGAGCGCGAACGCACTACTGACGTCGCCACGCACGGCATCGACATTGTCCACGATCGCGAGGTCCCAGCGATCGTTCACGAAGTGGAGCCGAGCCAGCTCGATTGGGCTCTCGACGAATCGCGTGATCGGCCGGACGTCGGCGAGATGGCCGCGAGCAATGGTGCCGTCGTCTGGTGAGAGCAGCCCTGCTGCGCAGCGCAACAACGTGGTCTTGCCGGCGTTCGCTGCTCCGATGACAGCTACCACCTCGCCCCGCCGAACGTCGAAGTGCACGTCGTCGAGGGCGCGAGCGCTCGCCGTGCAGCCGCGCAGACCAACACGGTAGATCTTGCTCAGCGACCGGATGCTGAGGACGCACGAAGGATTTACCACTGTCCCGCCGAGAATTTCGAGAATGCTAGCGCGGTTCGGCACCAACGACGGCACCGTTTTACCGGTCGTGACATCGATTCCACGCGACCTCAGCGCGCCGCGGCACCTAACGTCGCGGTGCGCTGCGGCACCGGGAAGCGTTGGCGATGGAACGTGTCGATCGCGTCCACGATCGGAGCGGGATCGTACCGCACCGGATCGGTCGCCGGCAGCTTTGTCTCGCGGCTCACGCGATCGATCGCGGCCCGCGCCTCGGCGTCGCTGAGGTCGTACGTGTTCAAGGCCACCGCGATCACCGGCGCGGGCCGGAGCGGCGCCGCGGCGCGCTCCTGCATGTCGATGAACTCGGCGAGCGGCGGAATCTTGACCCATGGATGGTTGTTGATCGCCGTGCGCGACGGTTGCGCGCACATCACCATCGCGTGCGGGAGCGAGCCGTGAAGGAGTCCATAGGTCACCCCCGAATAGCTGGGGTGGATGATCGACCCCTGGCCCTCGACGAGCACGATATTGGCTTCCTTCGCCGCCTGAAGCGTCAGCCGCTCGGCCGCGCCGGCGATGAAGTCGCCGATCACGGCGTCGACGGAGATGCCCCATCCCTCGACGAGGATGCCGGTTTGGCCCGTGGCGGCAAATGCCACGCGCATACCGCGCTCGCGCATGGCGTCGCGGAGCTGAAGCTGCGTGGTCATCTTGCCGATGTTGCAATCGGTGCCGACGGTCAGAATGACCGTCGCCCGATCGTCGAGCTCCCGCACCCGCCCGCGCGCGACGTCGAGGTCGTTAGGCGGCTTGCGCAGGTCGTGGATCGTGACGCCGCGACTCTTTGCGCGCGCGGCGAACTCCGAATCGTCGCCGAGGATGGTGTGGAGTCCGCTCCAGATCTCGAGGCGGTTGTCGATCGCGTCGAGGATCAGCGTGCGCCAGGACGCCGGCAATTGACCACCCGGCGGCGCGATGCCGATGAGGAGCGCATTCGGCTTCTTCGTCAGCCCCTCGCCGAGTGAAGCGACCACGGGAATGGCGCCGCCGAAGCCGAGCACGTCCTGCGCAGTATCGCCGGCGCGAGTGGAGTCGATGACGGCGACGACGTGCTCCGGCGTATATCGGATGCAGGCGTTCGCGGTCTTGGACCGAAGAGGGCTGAAGGCTCCTTCGGCGAGGATGAGGAAACGCGAATTCATGTCTCTATGCGGACCGCTTGACGGCGGTGTGCTCGGCGATGGAAATGACGTCGATCGGCGGACCGCTCGGCACGAGGACGCCGCCGCCCGGTGCGGGGAGGCGCAGCACCAGCGGCCGTTCGCGTGTCGTGCGACGGAAGCCCTGCCCCTCGTAGATCCGCGTGATGAGGATGCGCCTGACGATGACCATCACCATGGCGAGCGTCGGCAGCGCGACGACGAGACCGATGCCGCCGAGAAGCTGGCCCATGATCAACACTGACATGATCGTCAGCACCGGCGGCAGGTCGACCTTCTTCGACATCGCGTACGGCGACACGATGTTCCCCTCGATGAGGTGGACGACGACGCCGACTCCGAGAACGAGCATCGCGCGCACGCCGCCGTTGGGGCCGTTGAGAACGAACAGCGCGGGCAGCGTCGTGGAGAGCAGAGTGCCGAAGAAGGGGATGATCGCGACGAGACCGGTGAAGATCCCGAACGTCAGGGCAAACGGCACGTTGAGGAAATAGAGGAACATCGCCGTCAGCGCGGCGAGGAACGCCATGACGAACAGCTGACCGACGATGTACGAGCGTAGCGTATCGCCCAGGTCACCGAGGAGATCGCGCACGAGGTCGCGATGGATCGGTGGGAAGAGGGCGATGAGCCACTCGCGATACAGCGCCGGATGGAGCGAGAGGTAGATCGCGATGACGGCAATCGAGAAGAGGCTGATCGCGCCTTCGACGATGCTGAGCACGCGCGTCGGCAGCGTCGCGAAGTTGTTGGAAAGCTCGTTGTAGAGCGCGATGAGAATCTTGTGCTCGCCCGGCTTCCAGTACTCGCGCAGCGCTGGTATCCGATCGATCGCCCGTTCGATGCTGCCTTCCCACCCCGTGATGTAATTCGGCAGCACCTTGACGAGCGCCTGCGTCTGCTCGATCACGGGCGGGACGAGGATCCAGAAGATGGCGGCGACGCCGGCGAGGCTGAGGAGCAACGACGTCGTGAAGGCGAGCCGCTCGGGCATGCGCAGTCGCCGCTCCAACCATCCCGCGACCGCACGGAGGTAGAGCGAGATCAGCACCCCGATGAACAGCAGGATGAGAACTTGCGCAACCCTGCCGAACAACCAGATGCCGAGAACGGTGAGGACCGTCGCGGTGAGGATGGGGGCGAAGCGGAACCGCCCCTTGCTTTCGCTCGTCAACTCCCCTTCTTCTCGCTTTCCGTGTCGTCGATCTCGGCGTGCACCGTCTCTTCGTCGTGCGCCGCGGTACCACCCTTCCCGAGCTGGCGCTGCGCCTGCGGCGAGCCGGCCGGCAGCATGCCCATCTTCTGCTTCAGCTCCATGAGTCGCATGTCCACGCTGGACGACGACGCACCCCGCTCGAGCTGCTTGAACTGATTCGCGAGGGTGTCTCCGGAGATTTCTTCATCGATCTCGGCCGACGCCTTGAGCTGGCGCTCGTTGTTCTCGATGCGCTCCTCCATCCGCGCGAAGGCCTCGAACGCGGACTTCTCGGAGAGGGACGACATCGTCTCCGCAATTCGCTTCTGCGCCTGCGCGCGGCGCTGGCGGGCGACGAGGAGGTTCTTCTTTCGCTTCGCCTCTTCGATCTTGTCGTTCAGATCGCGGAGCGAGTTCTTGAGCTTTTCCGTCTCCAGGCGGTGCGACTCCCAGGTTTGCTCGAGCTGCTGCGCGTGCGTCATGTGCTCGCTCTGCCTGACGAGTGCCTGCTTCGCCAGGTCCTCGCGATTCTCCTGCAGCGCGAGCATCGCGCGCTTCTCCCAATCCTGCGCCTGACGATACTCGCCGTCGGCCTGATCGCGGAGACGCTTCTCGTCCGCGATCGCGGTCGCGACTTGCTGCTTTGCCTTCGCGAGCTGCGACCGCATGTCGACGAGAATCTGACTCAACATCTTCTCGGGGTCTTCGGCCCGAGAGATCAGATCGTTGATGTTCGACCGGAGCAGCGTGGACAGTCTATCGAAGAGTCCCATGTCGAATGGCCTCAGTGTGCCTGGCGAAAGGAGCCCAGCTCGCGCAGGTGCGACGCGAGAGCGACGTTGATGCTCTCGTACGCCGCCTGAAACTCCTCGTAGTCGAGGTGCGCGAGCTCGAGTGCCTCCGTCATGACGATCGAGTCTTCCTCGATGCCATACGACCCATGGACCAGATCCGTGGCGTTCAGCTCGAGCAATCGGCGACTCAGCGTGGCCAGCTCGTTCTCGTCTTTGGGAAGCGTCATGACCTTGACGCGCATCAACACGACCGGCGGCGTGTAGTTCACGACGAGCGAGAAATCGAGCTCGCCGCCGGGCTTCACGATCCACAATCCGGGCTCCGCCTCGCGGTAGCTCGCGCCTTCAGCAGCGCTGACACGATCGAGGAAGCCTTCGATGTCTTCCTTGGTGACCATCGCTTGACCTGGTTTGAGGTACGTGAGGGCCCTACGGACGCGAGTGAGGCAACGGTTTCGCCGCGCAGAGAGCGGAGGGCAGAGCGCAGAGGGTAACAGCCGCCGACGCCGCAAGATAGCGACGCCGCGAGCGATGAGACAGACACTCTGCCCTCTGCCCGCAGCCCTCAGCCTCGCTTTATCTGCACCAGGCGCTCGCGCGCGAGTCGGCGACCAGTGGGTGTGGCCGCGAGACCGCCGCCCGCGGTCTCGCGATAACGGACATCCATCTCGCGCCCGATGTCACCCATCGTGTCGATGACTTCATCGGCGGGGATGGCGAACGTGATCCCGGCGAGCGCCATCTCGATCGCGGCGAGGGCAATCGCAGCACCCGTCGCGTTTCGAAAGACGCACGGCAACTCGACGAGGCCGCCCAACGGGTCGCAGACCAGTCCGAGCGTCCCCTGCTGCGCGAGCGCGACGGCGTGCACGACCTGCGTCGGCGTTCCGCCGAGCATCTCGGTCGCAGCGCCCGCGGCCATCGCCGCGGCAGCGCCCGTTTCGGCCTGGCAACCGCCCTCCGCACCCGAGAGCGATGCGCGTTCGGCGACAACGGCGCCGATGAGGCCCGCGGTCGCGAGCGCGTCGACCAGCCGATCGTCGCCGATCTTTCGCGCCTCGGCGAGGCCGGTGAGGACGGCGGGAAGGACGCCCGCCCCGCCCGCGGTCGGCGCCGCAACGATGACGCCCATCGCGGCGTTCACTTCCTGCACGGCGAGCGCGCGAGAGAGGATGTCTCGAAACGGGGTGTCGGCAAGCGGGCCGCGGCCATCGGTGCGCAGCTTGGCCGCATCGCCGCCAACGAGCCCGCTCGCCGAGCGCAGCTCACCCGTCAGCCCCTGAGCGATGGCGCCGCGCATGACGTCGAGCGCGCGCTTGAGGGCGCCGCGGATCTCGGCGATGGGACGCCCCTGATCGCGAGATTCGGTCTCGAGTGCGAGCTGGGCGAGCGTCTTCTTCTGCGCTTCGGCGTCGCGGACGGCTTCCTGAAGTGAGCGATACATAGAAGAAGAAAGGTGCTAGGTGCTAGGTGCTGGGTGCTAGTGGCTACTGGCTGGCAGTGCTAGCACCTAGCACCCCTCCCCACTCACGCCGCCACCTTCTCCAGTCGGAACGCCCACTTCACCCAGGGCAGCTTGCGGATCTCGTCGCGGACCTTTTCGTCGGGCACGTCGTCGATCTCGATGACCATGAAGGCGTCGCCGCCGCGCTCCTTTCTCGTTAGGCGGAGGGTGGCGATGTTCAGCCGGTGGTCGGCGAGAATGCCGGCGATGCGCGCCACCGAGCCAGGGATGTCCTCGGCGACGAGGACGATCGTATGGTAGTTCCCGGTGACCTCCACGGGATAGCCGTCGATCTCGGTGACGAGGACCCGCCCCGCGCCTAACGAGGAACCGACCATGATGCTCGTTCGGTCGCCGCGCTCGACGGAGATGCGGGCGGTGTTCGGGTGCACCACGCCCTCCTCGCCGAGCTTCGTCTTCTCGAACTGGTAGTCGAGGCCTTCCCGTTCGGCGATCTCGAGCGCCGTTCGTAAACGCTCATCATCGGGGCGGAATCCCATCAGGCCGCCGACGATTGCTTTGTCCGTGCCGTGACCCTCGCCCGTTCGCGCGAACGAGCCATGCAGCTCGATCCGCGCGCGCTGCGGCGTTCCACCCACCAGACAGCGCGCGAGCAACCCGATCCGGCACGCGCCCGCCGTGTGCGAGCTGGACGGCCCCACCATCACGGGTCCGATGATGTCGAGAAGACTTACCATAGTACCTGTGTCATTCCGAGGAGCGAAGCGACGAGCAAATCCTCGCTACGCTCGGGATGACAGTTGAGGTTCAGCAATGGCCGACAATTCCCTCGACCGCTCGCGTCTGCGCTCGAGTAACGGCTTCAGATAATGCCCGGTGTGGCTCGCCTCGACCGCAGCAACGTCCTCCGGCGTTCCTGCGGCGACGATCGTGCCGCCACGCGTGCCGCCTTCCGGTCCGAGATCCACGATCCAATCCGCCGTCTTGATCACGTCGAGATTGTGCTCGATCACCAACACCGTGTTCCCTCGGTCCACCAGGCGATGCAACACGTCGAGGAGTAACCGAACGTCCTCGAAGTGCAGGCCCGTCGTCGGCTCGTCGAGGATGTACAGGGTGCGCCCCGTGTCCCGCTTCGAGAGCTCGGTCGCGAGCTTCACCCGCTGCGCCTCGCCGCCCGAAAGGGTCGTCGCACTCTGGCCGAGGTGGATGTAGCCCAGACCGACGTCGTTCACGGTCTCCAGCTTCTGGCGGATGCGCGGCTGGTTCTCGAAGAAGTGCAGCGCGTCCTCGACGGTGAGCTCCAGTACGTCGGCGATGCTCTTGCCGCGGAAGCGAACCTCGAGTGTCTCGCGGTTGTAGCGCTTGCCCTTGCACACCTCGCACGGCACGTAGACGTCGGGGAGGAAGTGCATCTCGATCTTCACCAGCCCGTCGCCCTGGCACGCCTCGCAGCGACCGCCCTTCACATTGAAGGAGAACCGTCCCGGGCCGTAGCCCCGGATCTTTGCTTCCGGAAGCTCGGCGAAGAGCTCGCGAATTGGCGTGAAGAGTCCGGTGTACGTCGCGGGATTCGAGCGCGGAGTGCGGCCGATCGGGCTCTGGTCGATGTCGATGACCTTGTCGATGTGCTCGAGCCCCGTGATCCGGCGGTGCGCACCGGGAATCACACGAGCGCGGTAGAAATGCCGCGCCAGCGAGCGGTGCAGAATGTCCTCGATGAGCGTCGACTTCCCGGAGCCGGACACGCCGGTGACGGCGACGAAGACGCCTAACGGGATGGCGACGTCGAGGTTGCGGAGATTGTGCTCCTTCGCTCCTTCGACCCGGATCATTCGCCGCGGGTCGATTTCGCGGCGCCCGCTTGGCGCTCGGATCTGCAGCTCGCCGCTCAGATACTTCCCCGTCATCGAGCCCGAGTTGCGCACGAGATCGGGAATGGTGCCCACAGCGATGATCTCGCCGCCATGTTTGCCGGCGCCCGGCCCGAGATCGATGATGTGATCCGCCGCGCGCATCGTCTCCTCGTCGTGCTCGACGACGATCACGGTATTGCCCAGATCGCGCAGCTGCTCGAGCGTGGCAATGAGACGCGCATTGTCGCGCTGATGCAGCCCGATAGACGGCTCGTCGAGGATATAGAGCACGCCGACCAGACGCGACCCGATCTGCGTCGCGAGGCGGATGCGCTGGGCCTCGCCGCCCGAGAGGGATTCCGCCGCGCGGCCGAGGGTGAGATAGTCGAGCCCGACGTCGACGAGGAAGCGCAGTCGCTCCCTCACTTCCTTCAGAATCGGCCCCGCGATCTCCGGATCGAGGCCGGGCTTGCCGTCACCGCGAACCGGAACCTTCACGAAGAAGTCGAGCGCTTCGGTTACGGCGAGCTCGGTGAGCTCACCAATGTTCCGGTCGGCAACCGTGACAGCGAGCGCTTCCCGCTTGAGGCGTCGGCCGCCGCACTCTGGGCAGGGAACCGCCACCATGTACGCCTCGAGCTCCGCGCGCACCGTATCGGAGTCCGTCTCCGCATAACGACGCTCGATGTTGCTGAGCACGCCCTCCCAGGGGAAGTCGCCTTTCTGCTTTCCGTTGTCGCCATGGAGAATGCAATCGCGCACGCTCTTCGGCAGCTCGCCCCAGGCCGAGTTGAGATCGAACTTGTAGGCGCGCGCGAGCGCGGGCAGCACCATCTTGCGCAGGTAGCCCTGCGGCTCGCCCCACGGAATGATGACGCCTTCGAGCAGCGAGATGCGCGGGTCGCCGAGGATGAGCTCCTCGCTCACGCGACGCTTCGTACCGAGACCGCCGCATCCCGGGCACGCGCCGAATGGCGAGTTGAACGAGAAGTGGCGCGGCTCCAATTCCGGAAGCGAGATGCCGCACGACGGACATCCATAGCGCTCCGAGAAGAGCTCGACGTGCTCGTCGTCGGCGCGGCTTACCTGTACCAGTCCGTCCGCGAGCTTGAGCCCCGTCTCGAGCGAATCGGTGAGGCGTCCTCGATCCTCGGCGCGAACGACGAGGCGGTCGACGACGACCTCGATCGTGTGATTCTGCCGTCGATTGAGCTTGGGCGGATCGGAGACTTCGATCAGCTCGCCATCGACGTAGGCGCGAATGAATCCCTGCTTGCGAACGTTCTCGAACAGCTCCCGGAACTCACCTTTGCGCCCCTGGACGAGCGGCGCTCGCACCTCGATCCGTGCGCCCGTCGGCCAGGAAAGGACGATCTCGGCGATCTGACCCGCGCTTTGCCGCTGCACTGGTCGACCGCAATTCGGACAGTGCGGCGTGCCGACTCGCGCGTACAGGAGCCTGAGATAATCGTAGATCTCGGTGACGGTTCCGACTGTCGATCGCGGATTGTGTCCCGCGGTCTTCTGCTCGATTGAAATGGCCGGAGAAAGACCCTCGATGGAATCGACGTCGGGCTTCTCCATGAGCCCCAGGAACTGCCGCGCGTATGCCGAGAGCGATTCAACGTAGCGCCGCTGCCCCTCGGCATAGATGGTATCGAACGCGAGCGACGACTTCCCCGACCCCGATAGCCCGGTGATAACGGTGAGCCGGTCCCGCGGGATCGTGACGTCGATGTTGCGGAGATTGTGCTCTCGCGCGCCGCGGACGATGAGTGCGTCTTCTGCCATAGCCAGGGAAAGCTGCGCCCCGAACCGAGCGGAGACAAGGGAAGGTGGACGGTGGACGGTGGGCCGTGGACGGTGGTCCGTGGTTGGAGCGAGTGACGTGAATACATTCCATGCTCAACCACCGTTCACCGTTCACCGTCCACCGTCCACCAGCAGTGCACACTGACGCCATCGTCGTTCTCACGACAGTCGCCTCGGAAGACGAGGCCGTGAAGCTCGTACGCACTTTGCTCGAGCGACGGCTCGTTGCGTGCGGTACGCTCTTTCCGGGCGCGCGATCGCTGTATCGCTGGCAAAGCAAGATCGCCGACGAGCGTGAGGTCGTCGTGCTCCTCAAGACACGATCGGCGCGCCTGGATTCACTCCAGAGCGCCTTTTCGGAATTACATCCATACAAGGTGCCGGAGCTGCTCGCGCTACCGGTGTCGGCTGGCCTCGGGAAGTACCTCGAATGGATCAACGGCGAGACATCCCTTGCCTTGACATGAACGATGAAGCAGTCGAAGGACAGTCAGAAGACAGCTGAGCAGCGACGCGAAGGTCGGCCGTCAACACAGGCCGACGACCTCCCGACGGACCGCGAGCGCCCGACTACCCCAGACCGAGCTCAGCTCGCGGACGCGGCCGAGTCGGCGCAGGACTCGGCGAGCGAGAAATCGCGCGTCGTCGCGGTGGACCCGCTGGTGGAGGCAGCAGAGCTCGCGCGACGAGGCGAGCTGCAGGATGCCGCCGCTGCCTATCGCGCCTACCTCACGCGTCACCCCGAGGAGGTGTCGGCAAGACGCGGCCTTGCCAGTGTTCTCGAGCTCAAGGGCGACCTGAATGGTGCGCTCGGTGAGTTGGGTCGAGCCATCGACGCGCAGCCGGACGACGTCTCTCTTCTCTGCGGCCGCGCGTCGGTGCAGATGGCGCTCGCGAGGTACGATCAGGCCGAGGCCGATCTCCGGCGTGCGATGAGGCTCGACGCCGACAGCCCCGAAGTGCTCTTCAACCTCGGGATGCTCTTCTGCAAGAAGGCGCGTTGGCGCGAAGCAATCGAGCCGCTACAGCGCGCCGCGGAGCTCGATCCCTCGAGCTCGCAGGGGCACTATTACCTCGGCGAGGCGTACAACCAGACCGACCAGCTGAAGCTGGCGCTCGCCTCGTACGAGGAGGCGGTGAAGCTGCAGCCGACGAACTATCGTGCCCTCAAGGGCGTCGGAATCGTCCTCGACAAGCTAGGGCGGCCGGCGGAAGCCACGGCCGCATACCAGAGAGCCAGAGACGCCCAACGACGGTGATTCGCGTTCGCATCGATGATCTCGCGTTCTTCGACGGAGAGGCAATCGTCCGGCCGGTGAACGAAGATCTCGGTGCGCCGACGCCGCTCCTTCGCCGTCTCGAGGTCGCCGCGGGGTCGGAATTGCACGACAAGATTCGTCTCCAGGAGCCGCTCCCTGTCGGCGCCGCGGTCGTGACGTCCGCCGGTGACCTCTCGACTCAGCTGCTCGTGCACGCCGTCGTCATGGGCCGCACGGAACCGGTCACCGCCGACAGCGTCCGCCGCGCACTGACGAGCGCTTTGCAGCGCGTCGAGTCGTGGCAGATCAGACAGATCGCGATCGCCCCCTTCGGCCTCGGCGCGGGCAACCTGGAGATCGAAGAGAGTGCGCGCGTGATGCTCGGAGTGATTGCGCAGCATCTGGACGGCGCACGGTTCCCCGAGGAGATCACGCTCGTCGCCGAGACGCCGGATGAGGAGCGAGCACTGTCGGCAGCCGTGACGCGGAGCGGGCTATGACCAATCGTCGTCGCCTCACGAGCCCGCGCGTGGTGCTGGCCGGCGTCATCCTGCTCCTCTGGGTCGGTGGGCTCGGCTTCCTCGTTAGGCGCGAGTACTTCCGGCCGAACACCGAGCGGTTGTCGGAAGCCGCGCTGCGCGTCTCGCCTGGTGCCGTGTATTACGGCGTGATGCAGGGTAACCGACAGATCGGCTTCGCGTCGTCGTCGATCGACACGGCGACGACGACGATCTCCGTCGACGACTACCTCGTGGCGGACCTTCCAGTCGGCGGCCGCGTCCATCGCGCGTCGGCGCGCACCCACGTGGTGCTCACACGCAAGCTGCACACGAAGGCGTTCGCCGTCACCTTCGAGGGCGATGCCGATCCGATCGTGGCGCGCGGACGCGTGGTCGACGACTCGCTGCTCATCCTGATGCTCGCGACGGGCAACAATGCCCCTGTCGACACCCAGCGCATCCACCTCAGCGGGCCGATCCTGCTGCCGACGCTCCTTCCTCTTGCGGTCGCGCTCGGGGAGAATCCATCGGTCGGCAAGAAGTACAAGCTCCCGGTCTTCGATCCGGTGGGTCTCACGCCGCGTGACGTCTCACTTTCGGTTGCTGCCGAGTCGAGCTTCGTCGTCAACGACAGCTCGAGCCTCGATCGCGCGACCGGAAGCTGGGTGGGTGTGCAGCCCGACACCCTGCGCGCGTTCCGCGTCGTGACCGACACTGGCGCGGGCGCGGCGGGGTTCACCGGCTGGATCGACGAGCAGGGTCGCGTCGTGCAAACGTCGCAGCTCGGGTTCGAGCTGCGACGACTGCCGTACGAGGTCGCGTTCGAGAACTGGCGGCTCGCAACGGCGAAGGGCGGCGGGGCGGCGATCGTCTCCGAGGACCGCGACATCCTCGAAACCACGGCGATTGGCGCCAACCGCCGGCTCGATGAGCGCATCGCGTCGCTCCGCGTCACGTTAGGCAACGTCGATCTCCGGGGCTTCGATTTCATCAGTCCGCGGCAGCAGCGACGTGGGGACACCCTCGTCGTCACGCGGGAGCCGGCGACGTCGCTCGCCGCGGGGTACTCATTGCCCGACGGCGGACGCAAGATGATGCCCGAGCTCACCATGGCCGAGCCGCTGGTGCAGAGCAACCATCCGGAGATCGTGCGCCTCGCGCAGCGGCTCGCCCGCGGGCAGCGCGATCCGCGTGTCGTCGCCGAGCGCATCAATCGCTGGGTTTATGATTCGCTCAAGAAGCGCATCACCTTCGGTATTCCGAGCGCGCTGCAGGTGTTGCGCGCCCGCTCGGGCGACTGCAACGAACACGCGCAGCTCTTCGTGGCGCTGGCGCGCGCGGCCGGCATTCCTGCCCGCGTCGACGCTGGTCTCGCGTACATCGACGGCAAGTTCTACTACCACGCGTGGCCGGAGATCTTCCTGCGCGACTGGGTATCGGTCGATCCGACCTTCGGCCAGTTCCCCGCCGACGCGGCACATCTCCGGTTCACCATCGGGGGCTTGGGACGTCAGGCGGAGATGATTCGTCTGATGGGGAGACTGAGGATTGAGGTGCTGGGTGCTAGGTCATAGGTGCTAGTCCGAAGCCCTAGCACCTAGCACCAGCACCTAACACCTAGCGCGCCAGGCACCTCTCCCCCATGATCCGCCTCACCGCACTCTCGAAGCGCTACGGCTCCTTCACGGCAGTCGATTCCATCGACCTCGATGTGCCCCGGGGAGAGCTGTTCGGCTTTCTCGGGCCTAACGGCGCGGGGAAGACGACGACGCTGCGGATGATCGCCGGGATCCTGCGGCCGACTGCCGGAACGATCCAGATCGCCGGCATCGACATCGTCCAGGACCCGCGGGCGGCGAAGGCGAAGCTCGGCTTCATCCCCGACCGGCCGTTCATTTACGAGAAGCTCACCGGCGCGGAGTTCCTCCGCTTCGTTGCAGGCCTCTACGATCAGAGTGGGCCACAGGTCGAGCATCGCGCGCGTGAGCTCCTCGCGCTGTTCGATCTCGAGGAGTGGCGCGACGAGTTGGTGGAGAGCTACAGCCACGGCATGCGCCAGAAGCTGATCATCTCGAGCGCGTTCGTGCACCGCCCAGAAGTGATCGTCGTCGACGAGCCCATGGTCGGCCTCGATCCGAA
>Ga0070681_10001676_pt1 | contig 19782 bp, 30 predicted proteins | sample KBSC83BmetaG_FD_65650 | JGI IMG/M metagenome (GOLD analysis project Ga0070681, IMG submission 65650) | Corn rhizosphere microbial communities from Kellogg Biological Station, Michigan, USA - KBS C8-3B metaG | ecosystem: Host-associated > Plants > Roots > Rhizosphere | place: USA: Michigan... | reverse complement strand
GCTCGTCGGGCGCGGCGGGTACGGCGGGCTCGTCGGGCTCGGCGGGCTCGCCGGGCTCGGCGGGCTCTTAAATCCGGAGGGACCAATCGTGCTGATTCCTGGCGAGAACGCGATGGTGTTCATCCCCCACGGGTACGGCTTCGCCGTCCTGGTGGGGCACGTCGAGGCCGAATACCCCTACGGTTGGGTGCTCAACCCGGCCCGGACGGTGGAGCGGACCGCGAACGACCGGTCGGAAGATTTCGTGCCGTTGGCCGGCGGGAAGGACCGGCGGCTGCGGAAGGAGACGGAGTACGGCCGGCCGATCGAGGGTGGGGCGCGGATTCCGATGGGCGTGATGAGCTTGCCGTGGCAGGGTGAGTTGCCCGGCTGAGCGGGCACCGATGGGAGGGGCGGGGATGGCGAAGTGTCTCGTGACGCCGGTGCGGATTCGCCGCGGGCTATACCGGCTCGATGGAGTGACGCACGGCGCTCGGTATCCCGGCGGCCCGGTGTGCGGCGGCCGGATTTTCGCCGAGAGCATCGACGCCAACGGTAGGCCGTTCTCTTCCGAGCGGTACTATCGGTGGGAGTGTTATTGCGAGACGTGCTTGGAATGTGACGCCAACGGTCACGCCACGCTCAAATTGTGCGCGACGGTCGCAGGCCAGTATTGGTCATAGGCTGACGCCGGGCACCGCGGACCCGCTAGAGAGGAACGCCGGTGGCGGGGGACACGACACAGCCCCCGTGAAACTCCGTGGACGCGGCTCTACGTTCGACCGGGATGGTCTCCGGGAGTTAGCCTTGCCGCAGTAAATCAGGGAGCACCCTGCACCACGGAATCCGGCGGACCCGGTTCGACTCCGGGCGGAACCACTGGTCGGCTAACGCGGCGGGGCCGCGGGGATGAACGCACTAACCACGGGGGCTATGCGATGACGCTTCAAGGGTGGGTGATCTTCTACGTCCGCAAGGACCACGATTTTCCGTCGATGTGCAGCAAGGTCGCGGATGAAGCCTGCGCGCGGCAGATGGCTGAGGCGATGGAAAAGGACGGCCACAAGGTCATCGATATCCGCTCGGCCCAGAGTCTCCTCGGGAAGCCGGCACCGTCCGCGACGAACGAGGAGCGTGCCGCCGCATTCCGGGCTCTCATCCGGAACGGCGACGGCAAACCGGACGGCACGCGGGAAGGCTTAGCTCAGTGCGCCACGATGCTCGACACCTACGGCCCGGAATGCTTCCCGGCCAACGAGCAAGGCCAGGTCCATTTCGCCCGCGCGATGATGGAATCCGTCACGGACGAGATCCGGGCGTTTCTCGCGGCGGACACCGGGGCTGACAAACTCCGGGCCGAACTGGAGCGGACGTACCGGGCTCTCGGCGGGTTCTACTCCCGCATTCGGGAGGGCCAGCTACCTGACAAGACGATGCTGGCCTACCACTCCCCGACGGTCGCCGCCGCCCGGCGATTCATCGACACGGGCGAGATCGGCGAGGGGTCGGAATACTTCGTCGGCAAGCTGGTGGAGGCACTGCACAAGGCGTTGAACGGCTAACCCCGGGCACGGGGCGGAGGGCGGGGGCGATGGACGCGGAACTGCGGGCGGCGGCGGAAGACCGGGTGCGGCGGGCACTGGCGGCGCTCGCCGAGTGCCTACGGCCGAACGACAACGCCGAGGGCGAGTGGGCCGCCGAGCCCGCCGACGGGGGCGAGGCGGTGACGGAGGACCGACTCCGGAAGATCGGTCTGCCGCCCCGCCCCGGGTTCGGTGTCCCGATCACATCGGCTCTGTCTCTATGGAATAGCTCGAAGGGATGGGGTCTGTACTTTCACGGCGGCGAAGGGGATTCTATCGCCGGCGAGGACAACACCGACCGTTACCGGCTGGCCGGCACGCCGACGATGGGCCACGTCTACCGGCTGCTGGCCGCCCTGGGCGTGCCGGCCGGGGAGGGAAAGTAGCGATGGACACCGTGCTAACCGCGCCCCAGCGGGCCGTCGTGGACCTGATGCGGGCCGGGTGGGAGTTGGGATACACCCCGGGCATGTTGACCGGCGCGAACCCGATTGTCGCAGACCCCATCATCGGGGTCGGTGGCAAGCCGGTCCCGGGGTTTGTCGGCATCCGTGTTGCCGACAGCGCCGCGGCGTGGGTTGCGTGGTGGGACGCAATCTTCGACGCCGAGCCCGACGCGACCGACGCTTCGGAGTTGGTCGCCGCCCGGTTCGCCCGCCGAGCCCACGAAGCCGCCGGGCAAGGGTAACGGAGCCGCCCCCGCCGCGGCCCGGGGCGTGTCACTTCCGCTTGAACCTCACCACCAGCACGTTCCCGGCGGCATCGACCGCCAACTCCGTCACCTCGCACCCGTCCGGGATGTCGGCGATCTTGACCCGCTTGCCGTCCAGATACACCTTCGTCGCGGGGGTGATGAGCAGCTGGCCCGGCTCCAGTTCCGGCCGGGGCTCGACCACCGCCGGGCGGAGTTCCCGCGGCAACCGCAGCGGCCCGGGGCGGGTGACGGACGCCGCGGCGGGGGCGGCGAGCAGCAGGGCCAACACCACGCGGATCATCGGCCCAGTCCTCCCCGGAGCTTCCCCTTGCGGGGCCTGTCCACGTCGATCGGCTCGGCGACCTCTTCGGCCAGCGGCAGCTTCGCCGCCTCGCACCGCGGGCAGGGCCGGTACTTCCAGTGGACAGGGCCGCAGTCCGGGCACTTCGCCAGGAAGAGCAGTTCGTCGGGCATCACCCGTCCACCGGGTTGATGATTTCCTTCACGCTGACGAACTCCGGCCGGTACTCCGGCGGATACCCGGGGGCCGCGAGGTACGCCGCGTGGATCAGCCCCATCGCCTCGGCCGCGTCCCGGGCCAGCACGTCCTTGACGTACAAGTCCCGGCCGGACGGCTTCCAGTCCAGGGCGCACGGCGGGCCGCCGACGGGGGACCGCCAGAACACCCGGTATCGCCTCAGCTGCTCCCGCGTGCAGTAGTGGATTACCACCGCGCCCGAGAGGATGAGCAGGATGCCGAGCAGGAACAGGTGCAGGAGGTTCATTTCACCAGCCCGTTGATGTCCGGCCGGGCCGTGGCGTCGGCCGCCGCGACCGCCCCGGCGACGGCCAACCCCGGGGTGTTCGGGTTCGGGGCGTCGGCCTTCACCGTGCCGTCGGGGTTGTACTTGGCCCAGGCTTCCGCGTTCGTCAGCCCGGCCTCCGGGCAGCCGGTAATCCGGGCGGCGGAACTGGCGGAGGCCACCGACGCGGGGACGATTGCGGACGCGGCCTGTTGCGGGTAGTAGACCCGGAAGTTGTCGCCGGCCTGCCCGTTGTGGTCGGTGACGATCAGCTCGTCCGGGGCCACATAGTTCGTCCCGGGGCCGCTCTTGGCGTAGACCCGGCTGATGGTCGTGAGCGGGTGGCCGCCGGGGAACGGCTGGTATTTGACCCCGTTGAGGAGTACCTTTCTGCCCGCCGTCGGGCCGCCGTTGCCGCTGACGTTGAGCATCCCGATTTCGACGTTCGAGAGGTAATTGCAGAGCGTCCCGCCCTCGACCGTGAACGTCCCCTGGAGGTCGGTGTTGTAGCCGACCCCGCGGTTCATCCCGACGATCTTGGGGTTCCGGATCGTCACGTCGGCCGTCGTGTAGTCCCCAGACGACCAGCCCACGCCCGCGGTGTCACCGGCCGCCTTCGACCAGTCCCCGACCACGACCGGAGAATCGAACAGGACGTTGTTCACGTCGTAGCTGAAGAACCCGCCCATCCAGGCGTGCCATGTCACCAGCCCGCCGACCACGCTCTGCGGCATGTCGGGGACGTAGGTGTAGCCGTTCGTTCCCAACCGCCAGACCGTCAGGCCGACCGACAGACACCCGTAGGCTTCGCCGGTGAACGCCGGGATCGGGGCGGCCTGCATGTCGATCAGTTTGACCTGCTTCGGGTCCGTCATGTCGGCCCCGGGGAAGAGCGGGACGGGGGCCAACACTTTCGCCCCCGTCCACCACAGGTTGAACCCCGACCCGGTGACGATCCCCTGGAAGAAACTGGCCGCGGACGCCGCCACGTTGCCCTCGAAGCTGCTCATCCACCCCTTGAACCAGTACGCGGCCCCGTCCCGGCCGTCGTTGTTCCGCGGGTTCGTGTCGCCCCGGACGCCGACGACGAGGTTAGTTTTGATCCGGTTGTAACTCTCGTTGCCGTTCTCCCCGACCACCCCGGCCCCGGCCCAGTTGAAGAGGGTGTTGTTGCTCACGTCCCCATAGTGGGAGTCGTTCAGGACGAGCCCCCAGCGGAACGGCATCGGGTCGAGCGGGCAGAAGACCGAGCAGCCGGAGAACGTGAACTGAGGCGTCCCGGCGGGGAGCTGGCCGGGTGCCGGCCCCCAGCAGTGGCGGAAGTAGACCGGGTAGCGGCCGGATTGGTTCGTGCCCGCGTGGGTGACGTTCCCGGCCGCGTCGATGGTCGTGTTGTCGTCGGCCAGGTTCTTGGTCCGCCCGAGCCCGCCGAATTCGACGTACTCGATGTCCGGAGCCGCCCGCATCGTGAATAGGCAATATCCCCGGACGCCGTTGATGTTCTCGGACCGAACGACGACGTTGTGAGTCAGGTTGCCGGCGTGGGGGTAGAAGAGCACAGTCCCGTCCACGTCCTTCGCGGCCGGGTGGTCGAACTGGAGCGGGGCGGAGAGAGTCACCGTGGTGCCATCAACCGCCTTGACCGTCACCGTCTCCCACTGCGGCTTGTAGGCCGCCCACCGCTCGGTCGGCCCGAGGTGCCGGGAGTCGGGGAGGATGATCTTGTCGCCGGGAACCCAACCGACCGGCGGGGCGGACAGTGACAGGGTGGTGTCACCCGCCTTCGGTTCGGCCGCCAGCCGGAGGAACCCGTCTTTCTTCGCCCCGCACATCGTGACCCGGCCGAACGCGAGCAACCCGTGACCGAATTGCTGGGGGTCCGTCGCGTCGAAGGGGGTGTCGTTGATGACGACTTCGGCGGTGGCGGTGACGGGCGAGGCTTGCGTCCCGACATTCAACGTCCCGCCTTCCATCACGAGCAGGTTGGTCACCCGCAGCCGGGTAGGAATGTCCCGGCGGGCCGTCAAGGTGCCGGCGACGGAAACAGTGCCGTATTTCGTGTCACTCTGCTGGTCGTAGTAGACCCTAATGCCAGCCGGTATGGAGACAATATCACCGACTATCGGGGGCGACCCGGCCCACGTCGCGGGGTCGGACCAGTTTCCAGACTGTGTTGCAACCCGTGTCGGCTTCCCCCCGAAGTTGGGCATTACGTCATACGGCGTGGTGATCGTGTCCGGGGTGACGGCGACTTTGCCGGACGGCGGGGGAGGGGGCGGCACGGGGGGCGGGGGGACAGGTGGCGGCGGGGGAACCGGTGGCACCGGCGGAACGGGAGTCGGCGGCGGGCTCACCAGTTCAAACGTGATGCCGCTGAACGTCACCGATTTGTCGTCGGCGACGTTGACGATGCACCCCGCTTTGAAGGACTGGCCCATCAGCAACTCCGGCCGTGGTGGAAGTCCATCGCCTTGTACCACCGCCCGTCGGCTTCGCCCTTCGCGCTCACGGACGCGACGATGCTCCCCCACCCGCCGTCGTCAATCGTCTGGTCGAAAGCGGCGTCCGGGAACACGCCGTCAGCCTTCGGCCAGTCCGCGGGCGGGACGGCGAACTTCAGGATTCGCACCTTGCCGTCCGGCAGGCGGCCGAAGAACAGGTTGTCGGACAGGTGGAACATCGGGTCACTTGCTCCTGTTCAGTTCCCACCGGCCGGCGGTCAGGTAGCCGTGCCAGTAGTAGCTCCCGTTCGGCCCCGCTCCGATGGACTCACGGATGGTCAGCGTCCCGTCCGGCTCCTCGGTGAACACATGCGGCGGGGAACAGACTGCGTGCAAACCGTCCTGCGGGGCACCACCCCATTTCGGGTCGGTCGGCGTTGCCGTGGGCAGCAGGAAGAACACGGCCGGGCTCGGGCCATTAAACCCCACGACCGGGCCGTAGTAATCGCCCGGCTGCTGGAGTACGTGCAACGGGTCGGCCGTCGGGTCCGTGACCGGGATGCGCCGGCCCTGTATTTCGGTCGGCATCACTTCTTCCCCGTGATCGCTTGCGTCGGGGTGAGGACGATGTTTTCCAGGTCTGGGTACTTCGCCGGTACGCACCAGACGAACCGGCGGCGATCCGGGAATATCTCGGGCGGGTACTGTCCCACCACCAACAGCCCGTCGTCGTACCACCCGAACGGGTCGGGGATGACGGTGCCGGGCTTGGCCGGACCCGCCAGGGCGATCATCAGCAGGATGGCGTCCAACATCACGGTGCCTCGGGATACCCCCCGGCCGTGGGCCGGGGTTGTCAGGCGGACGGTCGAACCCAATCGGGAATCTCGGGCGACAAAAACAGGTCCACGGCCTCTTCGATCGGGAAGTCCCGCCCGTCGTCCGCGTAGCGGTAGGCCGCATCGGTCCCCGGCGGGGCGTCGTTGTGCGGCTCGGCCCACCGGCCGACGTATCGGGGTAAGTGTCCGGCCCCAGCCGGTCCAGCATCATTTGCCCGTCGCCGGAGTCCGCGTAGGCGGTCACGAGTGCCAGGAGGGTGTCGCGGTAAGGTCGCACAGTCATCCTCCTCCTGCCGCATACAACCGCCCCGGCCCGGGGGCACGGGCGGCGGTGGAACCGGCGGAACGGGGGGCGGCGAGACCGCGGTAATCGAGAACGACCCCTGGACGGCGGACGTGGCGGCGTCCACCGTGAAGTCCGCCGTTAGTCGGTACTGCTGGCCCATCACGGCTCCGGATAACCCCCGGCCCACGGCCGGGACGCCCACGACTCGACTTCCGCCCGCTGGGGGTCACTCAGGCACCCGCGGCAGTCGTGGTAGTACCGCTTCTCGATGGCCCACATGCGGGCGAGCAAGGCGTCCGCCGCGGCGGGCTCCGCCCCCCGGCGGATCATGTGGCGGGTCATCATCTCCGTCCCCCGCCGCCACTGGAGCCAGTACGGGCCGACCGCATCGGGGCCGTACCGCCCGGGGGTCGGGTTCGCGGCGTACAGCCACGGGTACATCGCCTCCCGGTCCCGGAAGTCGCACCCGAGAATCCGCCGCGGGTAGGCGTCACAGATCGGCCAGACCGGGACGCCCTTCGGGACGTAGCTCGCCGCCAGCCAGGTCCGGTACACCCGGCACGGCCGGGCGACCCGGGCCGCTACTTCCGGGCTCGTGGCCCCACCCGCCCATCGCTCCAACGTCGCCCCATAGTCCCACGGCCGGGCGTCCACCCGGCGGATTAGTTCGCGTTCCGCCCGCTCCCGGGTCTCCCATTCCGGGCTCGCCAACATCGCGTACAGGACCGCGAGGTAGAGCATGTCGTCCCCCGACCGGGGGCCTCCGCGTCACCGTCAGCGGCTCGGGGCGAACGGGTTGCTCCCGGGCTGGAGCGGGCACCGCCCGGTCGGGCAGAGCGGGGCGGCGGTCATGGGGGCCACGTCGATGGTCGGTACACCATCTTTCGCGTACCAGCGATAGACCCCGGGCCGCACGCCCGGCATCGGGGGGCTCTGGTACTCGCTCTGGCTCTTGTTCGCCTTCACCCCGACCGCGAGTTTCAGCGCCTCCCCCTTCTTCACCCGTTCGTACCCAGCGGCGTACCGGCCTGGGCAGTCCGGACAGGAGCAATAATCGCCGCACGAGCACGGCTTGCCGGCCGCGCACGGACACCCGCCGGCCTGACACGGGCAACCGGCTTTCGGAGCGGGCTTGGTGTCCTTCGCCACATACGGGGCCGCCGGCACCGATGCTTCAGCCCGGATCAACTCCCGGCCGCTCCCCCCGCGGTAGAACACATGCCAGTAAACCTTGCCGTCGTCACCCGCCACGGCCGCGGCCCCGGCGTGGGTGTGGTCGTCGCGGAGCCCACAGGCCATGATGCCGTAGCCCGCGGGGTAAGCGGCACACCCGGCGGCGTCGGCGGAGGCACCCGCGGGGAGGAACTTGAAGTCGCTCTCCGTGTGCCCGAACAGCCGGTGCTTGGCCCGGAAGGATGCCGCCGCTTCCGCGGCCCGGGACAAGCCCTCATCCCGGGTGAACTTCGGGAGCCGGTTGGCGGCGCGGTAGGCGTTGAGGTCGGCGAAGGCGTCGGCCGCGGGAGCCGGGGCCGCGAGCACCAGGGCGAACAGGATGGCGAGGCGCATTCGGGTTCTCCCGTGGGAATTAAATGGCTACACGAATCCCGGCCCCCGGTATCGGGCACGCCCGGGGCGGCCTATGCTTCCGGCCGCTCCCCGGGGGCCGGGCGGGTTCACTTCCCGCAGCAGGCTTTGCCGGTCCGCAGCACGCTGGCCGCGGGTACGTCGATGCCCAGGTCCGCGGCGATGCGGAGTAGGTCGGCCAATACCTTCGGGTCGGTGCCGACGGCGAGCAGGTCGGTCCCGAGTTGCTCGAGCGCGGCCAGAATCCCGGCCCGGTCCCGGATCGCCGCGGTGAGGGCCTGGAAGTCGGCGATCAACTGGCCGTGGCCGGATGCCTGGATGTCGCGGGCCAACTGGATCAGGGCGAGCACCACGTCGAGCGACAGCCCCTTGTCGGTCGTCACCGGCATCGACTTCGGGCTCACCGGGAACGTCCCGCCCTGGGCGTGGCCGATGTGAACCCCGCCGACGTACACCGGGAGGTCGGGGATCGTGACCGTGGCCGGGCCGACCGGGGCGGGCGGGACCGGAGGGGTCGGGGGCACCGGGGGTGCCGGGGGAACCGGCGGAGGGGGCGGAGGGAGCGGGGTGGTCACGCACCAGATGGCCTCGGTGCCGACCTGGTGGCTCCCGTAGGCGATCAGCACGCACCCGTCCATGCCCCAGCTCTTGCCCCACTGGTTGAGGACGACGAACACGCCCTTCTGAGGGGCACCCGGGGCCTGGATCGTGTCGTCCCAGCCGATGATCGTGACGGCGTGATCGACGTTGTACGGCGAGCTCCGCTCGAACGGGAGCGGGCCGCCCTGGTAGCCGTCCCAGCTCGAATCGGCCACCAGCGCCGTGCTCACCGGGCCGTAGGCGACGATGCAATCCTTGATGTCCTGGACGGCCGCCACGCCGTTCTGCTGGTTCGGGGTGCAGTACCCCCAGTCGGCGATCTTCAGCAGCTTCGCCGGGTCAACGGTCTGGCACCGCCCCTCGCTCGCGCGGTACGGCGGGTAGTCGGATGCGAGCGGGAACCCGTGGGTCTTGGCGTACTCGAACACCTGGGCCTCGTCCCCGCCGTTGCACCCGCCCCGGAACCCGCCGCAGTCGAGCCCGTACTGTGCCGACCACCGGGCGGATTCGTCGTTCTTCGCCCGCCCCGCCTTGACGGTGGACATCGCACAGATGTCCACGGTGGAGACGCCGAAGCAGTCCCCGCACTGGCCCTGGTCGTTCACCGGCAGGACGTACCCGAGCGTCCGGCAGTCGTACTTCTCGGCGGTCGCCTTCGGCAGGCGGGCCACCCGGTTCCGGTGGCGGCCGAACGCGGCTTCGTGCCGGGCGGCCAGCACCTCCGGGTCCGGGGCCTTCCGTCCCCGCGGGTGCTTCGGGGCGGGCTTCGCCCCCGCCTTCGGGATCGGGGGGATTGCGTCGGCCGGGGCGGACACCAGCCCGGCCAGCAGGCCGCCGGCCGCGAGCAGACACGCGGCCGGGATCAGTCGGGAAAGTCGCATGGAACCCTCGGGAGTAACGGATCAGCCCCGGGCGGCGATCAGCCCCTGGAGCACGTTCAACTCGGTCATGGTGTCGCCGGGCAACACCTTCTCGCCCGCCCGGATCGCGGGCGGGACGTGGGCGAGCAGAATTCGCACGACGGCCCGCTTGCACACCGCGGTCGGGGGCAGGGACCGGAGGCAGACCAGCAGCAGTCCCTCGGCGTCCGCCGCGTCATCGCCGGTCGCGGTCGCGTCCCCGGCGTGTTGGTTCAGCAGGTCCACCAGCCACTGCATCAGGGCCGGGAGCAGGGCCAGGATCAGCGTGACGATCACGGACATGGCTTACCTCTTGTCCCGGAAGTACCAGATGAAGAACCCGACCACGGCCGCCGCCCCGACCACCGGGCCGCCGACCCCGACGAGCAGCAGCAGCCACAGCGGGGCGGTCACAGCGTTTCCTTCCCGAACAGTTCGTCCGCCCGGTCGGGCTTGGCCGGGTTCGGGTTGGTGACCATCTCCTCGCCGCGGTAGATCATCACGCTGTCGCCGTCGAAGTACCCGTACCCGAACGTCAGCGACACGGTGAACTGCTCGCCGGTCGGACCGTTTGCCAGGTACAGCATGTTCCGCCCGCCGGGATTGCTGCCGTCGGTCGCGTCGATCTGTGCCCGGATCAGGGCCAGCACCGCGTCCCGGACCTTCTGCTTGGCGGTCATCGCGGGGTGGTCACGAACTCGCCCCACGCGGCCCGGTAGCTGTCCCGGTCCCAGCGGAGCACGGCATCGATCCTCGCCCCGTAGGTCGTCAGGAGTTTGGTCACGAGGTCGGCCATGTCCTTCACCGGCGTCCCGTCCCAGGTCGTCGGGTGGCCGCCGTTCGCGTCCGGCATCTGGAGTTGGGTGAAATCCACCCCGACCGGCGTCTTGCCGTTCTCCAGGCCGATTTCGACGAGGCCGAACCCCGGGGCGAACTGGACCAGGGCCACCTTGCCGGCGTAGGTTTCGATGTTCCCGCTCACGGCTTCCCCGGCCCGCCGATATCCGGCAGGCTGTGCGGCGTCTCGCCCCCCATCGGGGGCGGGAGCATGTCTTGACTCCCCGCGGCCCCCGCGCTCGCCGCGTACAGGTCGGGCATCTCGGCCCCCACGTCGCACAGGTAGCGGCCGTCCGGCAGGATGCTCACCTGATGGGGGGCCAGATACCCGGGGGCCTTGTCGAAAATCTCGCCCGCGAACCGCTCCGACCCGTCGGGCTGCTTGCGGAACCGCACCGTCCGGACCCCGGACGCGGTGACGATCCGCACGTCGCGGTAGCCGTCGGGGGTGCTCACGGCTGGTCCTTCTCCCGGGGCGGCGGGATCGGCCCGGCCACCGTGGTCTTGAGCCGGCTCACGTCCGCGTCGAGCCGCCGGTGGGCCGCGTCCAGCCGCTCGACGGCCTGCAACACCGCCCGGGTGTTGTGCTCGATCTGGCCGCCCAACTTCTCGAACCGCTGGTCGTTCGCCGCCTGCACCGCCCGGAACAGCGCCCGGTCCTCTTTCGCGGACTCCCGCGCGTCGCCCATCTGGATGAAGAAGGCGGTCCCGAGGAGCATCATCGCGCTGGCGTTGCCGATGTTGTTCCAGAGCAGCCCCTTGAGGCCCATCGTTCCGGGGGCGGTCGTCGGGGTCGGCGGCGTCGGGTCGGGCACGGTCCGGCTCCTCGTCGTCAGTCGGTTTTCGCCCAGCCGGTCGGCTCGCTCCCCGGCTGGCCCTTCGGCCGCGGCACCACCGCCCGCCGCACCACCCCGTCCGTCTCCAGCCGCCGGAGCGTCCCGCGGACCGACTCGTGCGTCGCCCCGGTCCGCCTCCGCAGCTCGGCCGTCGAGAGCGGGAGGGGTGCCGCGTCCAGTTCCCCCAAGAGCCGGGCGGTCAGTGTCATCGGTTCGCCCCGGCCGCCCGCTCCGCGGCCTCTCTCTTCCGCCGCTCGATGTCGCGGATGATCTTGCGGTGCTGCTTCGCCAGCTCCGCCCGCCGCCGCCGCCGGGCCACCCGCTTGGCCCACGGCACCTTCTGCTTCTGCCGCCCCTTGCGGCTCGTGTGGTACGGGTCGGCCGCCCGCCCGCCGCCCGGAGTTCGTGCGCACACGCCGCCCCCCGGGTCTGACGGATAATCCTGGATCGGACCGCGGCGGCCGGGTATTATGCGGGCTACGCGGACTACCTTTTCTCGCCCCTCCCCCACCCCGCCGCCCGCGGGAGAGGTCCGTAGATGGTCGCCCCCCGTCAGCCCGGCCCGCCCCCCGCCGCCCTCGCCCGCCTGTCCGACGCGAACCGCCCCGTCCCGGACGCCCCGTTCGACTTCTCCGCCGTCGCCGCCCCGGACCGGAAGTGGCTCCGCCGGGCCGCCGCCGAGATCCGCGCCCGGTGCCGGCGGACGAGCGCCGACCTGCTGGCGATCGGCCGGCTGCTGCTGCTGGCCCGCCGCCGGCTCGGGTACGGCGGGTTCGGGCGGTGGGCCGACCGGGAGGTCGGGCTGTCGCCCCGGACCCGGCGGCGGCTGATGCGGGTGGCGGCCGCGTTCGGGCTGGCCCCCGGGGAGGCGGTCCGGCGGATCGCCCCGACCGCCCTCTACGCCCTGTCCGAGCCGGAAGTTCCGCAGTCGTTCCGGGAGTACCTGGTCGGGGAGGTGCGGGCGGACCCGGCCCGGGAGGTGTCGGCCGCCGAGGTCCGGCAGCTGCTGGAGTCGCACCGGGACGCGGCCCAGGCCCCGCTCTCCCTGGCGAGGTCGAAAGACCCGCCCCGGGGGGACGTGGAGGCCGACGACGTTCACGCGGCCGAGAACTGGAAGTTGCTCAAGCAGATGCTCCGGGCGGGGGTGAGCCTGCACCTGACCGGGCTGGACGACACCGACGGCGGGGAGGGGCCGGTGTCCTTCACCCGGCTGGGGGCGGCGAAAAGCCCGGAGTGCGTGGTCCGGCCCTCGCTGGAGGCGTGCCTGTTGGCCCTCACCGAACAGGTCCGGGCGAAGAAGTGCGGGGGGCTGTGCCAGCTGGTCAAGCCGCTGACCGAGTTCAGCAAACGAAGGGACTGCCCGGACGGGCGGAACCGGTACTGCCTCGCGTGCGAGCGGGCCCGGGTGAAGCGGGCGGCCGCGAAGGGCCGGCCCCCGGTCGTGACGGAAGCGGGGGCAATTCTCCCGACCTCGCGTACCGGTCCAGGGCTACGGCCGCGGTGAGGAACGGCACCTCGTACTGGTTGCAGACGGCCGTAACGTCCACCCAGACCATGTTCGTGAACCGCTCGTCGGCCCGGTCGCAGCGGTAGGCTTGGCGGGCGTGCTCCCGCATGGCCGGGACGGGCTCCGGGCAGTTCAGGCCGGGCCTGGTCGCGGCCCGGCACACCCACCACAGGAACGCCAGCCGGCGGGCCGGGGGGAGGCGGTGGAGCAGGTGCCAGGCTTCGCGGCGGGTGTCCAGGTCGTCGGCCGGCAGGAGCGGGGAGGGCATGCCCGCCGAGTCTACGCGGAACGCGGGCGGCTTCATGATTCGCCCGAATATCTCCTTCCCCGCGGCGAATGACCGTGTTAGCCAGCGAGTCTAACACGGGGGTCACAATGGCGAGCGGTAGTGGGATGCGGCGGGCGGTGAGAGTGATCGGGCTGGTGATGCTCGGGGTCGTGGCGGGGTGGGTGCTCCGCGGGGAGAAGAAGCCGCCCCGGGAGCCGCCCGGGACGATGCCGCTGGCGGTCCGGATCGACCGCCCGGCGGAGCGGAAGCCCGACGGGGAGTGGGTGTTCGAGGTGAAGGAACTCCAGGTCATATGGACGGCGGACGGGGATGTCGGGCCGGTCGATCACACCGACGCCGGGCATCCCCCCGACGGGGCGGCGTGGCGGATCACCCTGACCATGCCCCGGGAGCGGAAGACCGTGCTGGTGTGCGGCGAGAACCTAAGGCCGGCAGACGCAAATTAGCTCCTCCCGCCAGACGGGGCCGGCGGGGTAGAATCTGCAAGTGTCTCGGATCATGTCGATGTCTCCGCCGTGCTTCGGGGTATACCGGGCCAGCTTCGCCGGGCGGTTGGGGACGACTAAGATTCCCGTCCCCACGTTCGCGTACCGAATCTCCGGCTGTTCCCACACCACCTTCTCCAGCGTGGGAACGCGGGTGCAGTCCATTCGGAAGAGCAGCGGGCGATACTCGACATCGGGGCCGCCGTCGGGGGCGAAGATAATCGCCTTCCGGATCATGCCCAGGGCGTCCGGGGTCCATACGTCGTCGTCGTCCAGGGCCGCGAGGTAATCGCCCGTCGCCAGCTTCTCGTCCAACACCCAGTTCCGCGGGGTGTGGCCCCAATCCCGGTGCGGCCCGCCGGGACATTCGAGGTAGCGGCCGGGCAACCTGAACTGCCGCCAGAGGTCGGCGGCGAGCGGCTGCGGGCCGTCGCCTATGAGAAGAATCTCGTCCTGCGGTTCCCACGCCTGCCCGCGCAGGCTCGCCAGCGTCCGGGCCAACGTCGGCCGGCCGCTGGTGGCGATGACCAGGGAGATGGAGTCGAATTTCATCCGAAAAGGTAGCTGCCTTTCTTCAGCTCCACGCCCCACCCCGCCACATGGAAATCCGCCGGCAGCGTCACCCCGAACACCGCCGCGAGCGCGTCGTAATCCGGCCGCTGGTGCGAGTTGTGCCAGACGACGCCGGGGGCGGCGACGTGCCGGTCTTCGCCGAAGAGCAGCCACGGCAGGAACACGCCGCCGAGATGATCCCGGAGCGTGTCGTAGACGACATCTTCGGCGATCCGCTTCTCGGCCTGCCCGTCCATGTACTTCCGGGGCAGGATCGAGGTCAGGACGGCGGGGTTGGACCACGCGGCCACGTCCAACAGCATCGCCTCGGTCCGCAATTGGAAAAACTCGCCCTTCGGTATCCGCTTGTTCGGCGGGGTGATGGCCCGGCGGGTAGCGAGGGGAAGACGGGACGCCAAGAGGTTCGCCGCCCCGTCTTGGAGCCACCGGGGGCGGGTAGCGAGGAACCGCTGGGAGAGTTTGGCGACGACGGCCAGGCCCCGCTCCTTCCCCCATCGGACGCCCTTCCACAGACACGCGATGTCGCCCCCGGTGTGCCCGATCCGTTCGGGGTTGGGGTCGTGCGTCACGTCGGGGTAGCGGGCACAGACTGCTGCAAGCCGGTCGCGCCGGTCCGGGTCGTCGTCGGAGACGAGAATCGGCACCGGGCCGCAGGTGTGGCGGATCAGCCGGATTTGCAGGTCGATCAGTGCTGGCCACTTGTACGCCCCGATCACCACGCCGCACGGCACGTCACCGGGGCGGGGCTCGAAAGGGTCGGGGGGCTTTCGGGCGCTGTGGTGAGGGCAGGTCGTGCAATTCCACACCGCCCCGTTGTTCGGCCCGCGGGTGCATCGCTCCGTCGGGTTGTCCGGGTGCGAGCAGTCCCGGACGTGGTTGAGTTCGCCGGCCGCCCCGCACGCAGTACACCGCTCCAGGATCGGGCCTTCGGCGGAACAGACGGGGAGGGCGACGGCCGGCAGTGGTGTCGGCTTCGGCGGCAGTCCCCGCCACGCCCGGACCGATGGATCGTCGGGCCGATTATGGACCATCCAGCAAGGCGTACAGGTCCGGTCGGCGAACGCCTGACCCGGGGCCGACGCCGTGAACCCGTCGTGCTCGCATGGCTTGTGCTTCATAGCGAAATGAAGGTGATGGCCCCGCCGCCGAAGGTAATAGACGCGGGCGGGCCGCAGCTGTAACCCGGGTCCATCGTGGCGTCGCCGCCGGTCGGGTACGTCAGCGTCCAGACGCCGGTGCCGGTGTCGCACGAGACGGTCGCCGTGGACCCGTCCGCCGTGGCGAACGTCGCCCGGGTGCCGCTCGCGTCGAGTGTGGAATCGTAACTCCCGCCGATGTCCACCCCGCCGACCCCGGGGAACCCGGCCGGGAAGGTGAGCCGGACGGACGCCCCCGGCCCCAGCACAGCCGAACACAGGCACGCCCCCGACCCGCCGCCGCCGCACCCGTGGGCGATGCAGTCGGCGACGGTCGCGTAGGTGCCGCCGGTGCCGCTGACGCCGGTGCAGACGCCCGCGACGCAGTTGTAGGTGGTGACGGGGGGCGGGGGCGAAGGGCAGTCGGTGGGGTCTGTCGAGACGGTCACGTCGTAGGTGCCCATCCCGCCACCGTTCACCGGGATCACCACCGACCCGGTGTTCGCCAGGTCGCAGGCGACGACCGCGGAACTGGCGTATGGCGACCCCCCGACGGGTTCGCAGTTCGTACCGAACTGAACATATACCTTACAATCGGCGGCACTCACCTGGACGACGATGTAACTGTTGACCACGCCTGTCGTGTACGTACACGGACGGCACGGGTCGCCCCCGATGGCGGTTTCCTTCGCCGGGAAGGTGATACTCCACACCCACAGATCCGTCCCGGCCGACAGAAGCGGGACGATCTGCTGTACCCCGTCGAACACGGCCGGGCAGGTGCCGCTACTGGTGGAAGCGACATTGACACACAAGTTCCGGGCCGAGATCGTGACCGGCGGGGAGCAACACGGCAGGCTGAGACCTTCGCACGGGACGCACCGCACCCCCACCCGGAAAGTGTTGTCCGCACAGTCCGCCGCCTTCGTCCCCCCGCACAGCTGCGGGTCGGCGGACGCGAACACCGGCCCGCCACCCTCACACCCCACATACTTCATCTTGACCACGGTGCCGGGGAGCCCCGACCCGCTCACCCCCGACCCGCCTTGCTCGCTCAGCGTCAGCTCCGGGCAGCACGCCCCGTCTGGCCAGTCGTAGACGGCCTCCCAGGTGCCCGTGTCGGTGGTGACGAGGGAGGAGCCGACCCAAGCGGCGGCCGCCGCGTTGTAGGTCGCCGGGATCGCTTGGGCGGCGACCCCCGAGCACCGGCCGGACCCGGCGGAGACATCGAACACCAGACAGGTGGCGGAGTCCCAGCCGGCGGGGCCGGCGGGGCCGGCGGTGTCATCATCTTGCGTCAGCACCAGCGGCTGCTCGTAGGGCCTGCCCCACAGCCCGTCCGGGGCCGACGCCACCGCGGTCCCCATCATCGCCCCGCGGTCGTCGAGCGCCACCTCCCCGGTCGTCTCGCTGAGCAGCTTCGGGGCGTCCTGGAAGTCGCGGTAGACGAGGGTTTGCCGGGCCTCCGAGTACAGCCGCTTGGCCAGCCACCGGGCGGCCACCTCGCTGGCCCGCGTGCTCAGGGCCGCCGCGTTCGTGGGGGTGCCCGACCCCACCGCGGTGAGCCCGTCGTGCAGCTGCTCGTAGGTGCCGGCCTGCACCCCCTCGGCCGCGGCGAGCGTGACATCGACCGTGTAGAAGGTGCTCGTCCCGTCGGTCGGCTGGGGCCGGCGGGGGAACGTGACCCGGACCTTCTCCGGGAGCTTGCCGCGGTTCGGCTCCTGCCAGTAGGCGTCCCACGTCTTGTCCGCCGCCCGGTCGAGCTGGGCCAAGAGCGCCGCCCCCGCGACCGCCGCCGCCGCCGCGGTGTCGCCGAGCTTGAGGACGGAGAAGGTGTCCGCCACCGGGTCGTACTTGATCGTGCAGCCCAGGGCGTCCAGGACTTGGTTCAGGGCTTCCCACGCGAACCCGGCGAAGAACTTCAGGTTCTCCGGGTTCGCCGTGTAGGTGTACGGCAGCGCCGGGGCGGCCCCGAGCCCGAGCGTGGTGTACAAGTCCTGAACCAGCGTCTGCCAGGTCCAGGCCGACCCGCCGTTGGTCGATGAGGTGAGGTAGGAGGTGCCGTCGGCGGAGCTGACGTTATATGCCTTATCGACGGGAATCTTGGACAGGAACCAGCGGCGGTCGGCCAGGTCGCATAAAAACGTAGCCCGGCCGTCCCCGGCATACCCCGGGGTCAGGCAGCGGGCCTTGAGCAGCGTGATCTTCTGGAGGGTGCGGGAGTTGCCCTGGTCGTCCAGGAACGTCAGGGTGTGGTCGGTCGTCAGGTCGATGTCGTCGAGGTCGTCGCCGGTCAGCAGGACCGCGCCGGTTCCCGGCCCGCGGCCGGTCGGGACGCGGAAGAAGTTCGTCCGCCCGTACCAGTCGGTCGGCAGCCCCTGCTCCTGGCAGGCTTGCCGGACCGGGTTCGGGTCGGTCGCGGGGACATCGGCGTAGAGGATCGACACGGGAGGGCAGGATACGGCTTACCCGGCGAGCACCGGGGCGATCCCGCCGTCGTTCCGGGGCCAGCCCTTCGGTGGAGCGAAGGGGATCGGCTTCACCCACGCGGGCGGGTCGGGCCAGACGCCGGTGCGGAGGTAGACCGCGGCCTCCCGGATGCCGGCGGCGGCAGCGTCTTCGGCGGTCAGGACGCGCATAAAACAGCGGCAATTCCAGCCGACCGGAGCCCACCACACCCGGAGTTCCGGGTCGTCCCGGCGGAAGATGTTCGTCCCCTGGATGCCGAGCGACATCATCATCCGGTGTTGCGGCCGAATCCGGCTATCCAGGATGCCCTCCCAGGCGACGTAAGGAAACTCGGGCGAAACGACCGGGTTGTTCAGCAGCTTCCGCATCCCGGCGGCCTGGGCTTGGCCCAACTGCGTCCGGAACACCGTCTCCACCTGGCTCTCGCTCAGCCCGCTCCCCTCGATGGCCGGGGCCACCTCCGCCCGGAACTGCTTGAGCGTCCGCCCCTCCGTGACGGCCCGGCCGATCGCGTCCCGGACCTCCGTCACCGCGTCTTCCGTCAGCACCCGGGCCACGCTGAACGCGGCGGCCTTCGCCTGATTCCCGATCGTCTGGTACTCCGGCCACGTCAGCACCTTCCGGGCCGCCAGGTCCTTCGCCGCGGCTTCGATCGCCGGCCACCGGACCGGCGGGCGGGGTTCCGGCACGTCCGCCAGCGGGATCGGGGGCAGGTCGGGCGGCGGGGGGATCGGGGGGAGCGTGTGCGCCCCGACCACGACCGGGGCGGCGGACCGGGCCAGCTTGCGGGCGGAATCAAGCCACCCGGCGACCAGGGCCGGGGTCAGCACCCGGGCCAGCTCCGGGGCGACGGCCCGCAGTTCCGCGGCGGCGCGGGCGGAGAGTTCCGCGGCCGACGCGTTCGGGTGCCGCCGGGCCAGCGTGAGCACCCGGCGGCGGGCGCGGGCGGCGAGCCGGCGGGCGGCCGGGACGGGGTCGGGCATGGCGTCACCCGCTCTCGCGGAAGGCGTCGGTGCTCACCCCGAGGGCCGTCGCCAGTTGCTGGACGGCCTGCCACGTCGGCCGCCGCTCCCCGGCCTCATAGTTATGCACCGCCTGCCGGGTCAGCCCGGCTGCGGTGGCGAGGGCCTCGACGGACAGGCCGGCGGACTCGCGGAGGGCGCGGAGCCGGTCGGGGAAACTGAGCGGTAAGCCCCGGGCGGTTTTCTGATGGTAGTACCCGATCCAGAACGGCCCGGACTCGACATCCGCGAACGGCCGGTCCGGACATTTCCACCCGTCGAGCAAGGCGACCACGGCCTCATCCTTGATCGCCTTCGGCCACAGGTGGCGGAGGAACACGGGAATCTTCGCCGGCAGGCGGGAGCAGTTGCCGAGACAGGCGGGGGAAAGTCTCCGCTTCCCGGCGTACCTGGCCTCGACCTCGGAGACGATGCAGCCGGCGCGGTAAGCGGCTTGTGCGGGGGTCATGACTTGGCCCCCGCGACCTGCGACGACAGCCGGGCATGTTCGGCGGCAGCGGCAGCCTGCGCCTCCTCGGGGGTGTCGTGCTCGGACACCAGCCGGTCCACGATCCCGCCGTCCTTCCGCTGCATCCGGACGCCGACGCGGTAGAGGCCCATCCCGCGGCCGTTACGGAGCCGCCGGGCGATGTCCGCGTGCTCCTCCGGGGTCTGCGGGGCGTGGCCGGTGGCCTTATCCCACGCCGCCCGCACGGCGGCTTCGGCCGTGGGATCAACGGCCGTCCGGAGCGTCTGGACGTGCGCCGTGCCGGCCGGGGCGATGACGGGCTCCGACTGGCCGATCAACTCGTGGGCCGTCCCCTGATACCGGGGCCTCATTCCCGCCGGCACCCGGAACTCTCGCGTCACCTGTTGCATCTTCCCGCCCCCCGGTTTCGGGACCGCCGGTTGCGGCCCCACGGAGGTAGTATCACCGGCCG
>Ga0070681_10001674_pt1 | contig 19791 bp, 14 predicted proteins | sample KBSC83BmetaG_FD_65650 | JGI IMG/M metagenome (GOLD analysis project Ga0070681, IMG submission 65650) | Corn rhizosphere microbial communities from Kellogg Biological Station, Michigan, USA - KBS C8-3B metaG | ecosystem: Host-associated > Plants > Roots > Rhizosphere | place: USA: Michigan... | reverse complement strand
TCCCGCAGCCTGACGATCGCCATCTCGTGCTGAACCTTACCCTTGTTGGCGAAGGTGAACACCGTTGGGCCGGCAAGGATCACGTCTGGGAGCGGACCGAAGGCGTAATCCATCGCGACCACGTCGATCGTAGCTGGTCGGTGCGCAGGTTGTGCCTGCGCGATTGCTGCCGCTCCCATAGCCGCAACCAAAGGCACACCCAAAAACCGCATACGACCTCAGGGAAAGGCGTGATTCATCGGTCACGCCAAGATGGCCCACTAGCTAGCTAAGGGCAACTTGGCACCCTCAGGCTGAGTCGAAAAGACGAAAAATCGGCCGTTATGGCAGAGATTTGCGGCCTCGTGCTTGCCTGTCAAGAGCTAATCACAGGCACCACTGGAATTGGAGCGGTCACCGCTCCAGGAGAAATCAGAGATGGCAGATAAGGTAATCGGAATCGATCTGGGAACGACCAACTCGGTCGTGGCGGTGATGGAAGGCGGCGATCCCGTCGTAATCCCCAATGCTGAAGGTGGACGCACGACCCCCTCGGTCGTCGGCTTCACCAAGGACGGCGAACGGCTCGTCGGGCAGATCGCAAAGAGACAGGCGGTGACCAATCCGCAGAACACTGTCTTCTCGATCAAGCGCTTCATGGGCCGCAAGATGTCCGAAGTCGCTGACGAGACGAAGCGTGTTCCGTACAAGGTCGTTGCGGGGTCCAACGATGTCGCGACCGTCGAGGTGCAGGGCAAACGCTATTCGCCCCCCGAGATCTCGGCGATGATCCTCCAGAAGATGAAGCAGACCGCTGAAGACTACCTCGGCTACAAGGTCGAGAAGGCAGTCATCACGGTACCCGCTTACTTCAACGACTCGCAGCGCCAGGCAACCAAGGACGCCGGCAAGATCGCGGGTCTCGATGTTCTGCGAATCATCAACGAGCCCACTGCAGCGGCGCTCGCCTACGGACTCGACAAGAAGAAGGACGAGAAGGTCGCCGTGTTCGATCTCGGCGGCGGCACCTACGACATCTCGGTCCTCGAGCTCTATGACGTCGAAGGGTCACGCCAGTTCGAGGTGAAGTCGACCAATGGTGACACCCACCTTGGCGGCGACGACTTCGATCAGCGCGTCATCGACTGGCTGGTGAGCGAGTTCAAGCGCGATCAGGCGATCGACCTGTCCAAGGATCCGATGGCCCTCCAGCGCCTCAAGGAAGCGGGCGAGAAGGCGAAGATGGAGCTGTCGACCACCCAGTCGACCGACATCAATCTTCCGTTCATCACGGCCGACCAGAGCGGACCGAAGCACCTGAACTACACGCTCACCAGAGCCAAGTTCGAGCAGCTGGTGGACGATCTGATTCAGCGCACGCTTCCCCCGATGGAGCAGGCGCTCAAGGATGCTGGCATCAAGCCGAACGAGATCGACGAAGTGCTTCTCGTTGGTGGCTCGACTCGCATCCCCAAGATTCAGGAAATCGTCAAGAAGTTCTTCGGCAAGGATCCCAACAAGGGCGTGAACCCGGACGAAGTCGTGGCGATCGGAGCCGCGGTCCAGGGAGCGGTTCTCACCGGCGAGCAGAAGGACGTGCTGCTGCTCGACGTCACCCCGCTGTCGCTGGGTATCGAGACGCTCGGGGGAGTCACTACCGTACTCATTCCCCGAAACACCACCATCCCGACCAAGAAGAGCGAGACTTTCTCGACGGCTGACGACAATCAGACGACGGTGGAAATCCACGTTCTTCAGGGTGAGCGAGAGCTCGCGACCTACAACAAGACCATCGGGAAATTCCAGCTCACCGGAATTCCGCCCGCACCACGCGGCATGCCGCAGGTCGAGGTGACCTTCGACATCGATGCCAACGGCATCCTGCACGTCACCGCGAAGGACAAGGCGACGGGCAAGGAGCAGAAGATTCGCATCGAGGCTTCGAGCGGACTTTCCGATTCCGAGATCGATCGCATGGTCAAGGACGCGGAGAAGAACGCCGCCGAGGACAAGAAGCAGCGCGAGGCCATCGACGCCCGCAACCGTCTCGACTCGATGACTTACGAGGTCGAGAAGAACGTCAAGGAATGGGGCGACAAGGTCTCGGCCGACACCAAGTCCAAGATCGACGCTTCCATTGAGAGGGCGCGTAAAGCGCTCCGCGGCGACGACATGAACGAGATCCGCGCTGCGCAGGAAGAGCTGACCAAGGTCTTCAGCGAGGCCGGACAGGCATTCTATCAGCAGCAGGGTCAGGCAGGTGCCCAGGCCGAACCGGGCCAGCCTGCGGGGGCGACAGCCGGGGCGGAACCCGGCGCCAAACCCGACGATGTGGTCGAAGCCGACTACGAGATCGTCGACGAAAAGAAGTAGCAAATAGCGCAATGAGGAACCCTGGTCGGTGACCGGGGTTTTTCATTGATGAGTCGTTCTCGCGTGAATTGACTCGGGATGTCTTCGGTCATTCCGGCCGGGCCCCATTCACACGCCAAGGGTACGGTGACTATGAGACGAATCCATGTCGGTCTGGTCGTGGTTGCGTGCGTTGCTGGAGCGGCTGGCTGTGCCGATTCCACCGCTCCAGCCCCAGTCGCGAAACAAGCTCCAGCGCACTCGGCGTACACGCGCTACATACTCGCTTCGGGTGACATCCCGCCGGTCGGTTGCCGCGATCTGGGCAACGGGTATTGGCTGTGTGACGATGGGCAAGGTGATCCCGGAGCGCCCGGACCGTCCCTTCCCAACACGGCGTCGACTACTCCAAGCGCTACCGCGCGCTGACGCTCCAGTCAGCCAGATGCGCCCACCATGCGTCCGGGCGGATGCCGGCCGTGGTGAGGCGCTTCGACGCGCCCTGCACGTTGCGTAGCTCGTAGATCCACATTGCCGGCGCGTCATCTGTGAGGATCCGGTAAGCCCGGCGATAAAGCTCGACGCTTTTCGCCGGATTCATCTCGCGCACTGCGCTATCGATCACCGCATCGAACGTCGGGTTGCGGTACGAAGTCGCATTGTAGCCTCCCTTCCTGATCTCCGAGCTCGCCCATTCTTCCCGCACCGACGACGGTGTCGGATCTATGTGCCACGCGTTGAGCAGCGCCTCGAACTTCCGCTCGTCCATGCGCTCGCCGAAAGCGTTGATTTCGATCTGGTCGATCGCAACCTTCGCTCCCGCCTTCCGCCACTGCTCCTGAAGAAGTACGGCGATGCTTCGTCTAATCGCACTGGAGCTCGGCACCATCAGCGAGAAAGCCAGCGGTGTCTTTCCACGGACCCTCATTCCGTCGGCGCCACGCTTCCAGCCCAGCGAATCGAGCAGCTGCGCGGCACGCTGTGGATCATACGGAATCCCGATTGCCGTATCGCTCGTCGGCAGGATGCGCGTCGCCGGGCCGTGCGCGACGAGACCAAGACTATCGAACACGTTGCGAACGACGGCGTCACGATCGACCGCCATAACCAGCGCCCGGCGCGTCTCCCGATTTCCAAAAACGGGGTTCGGCGCGGTGTTGGCTGCGTTCCGCAGATTGAACGCGACGTATCCGTAGTCGAGACTTCCCGGCGACGCGAGAACGTTGATTCCCCTCGCCCTCGCCTGGGAGACCAGCTCCGGCTTGAGGACGTCGAGGAAATCGGCATCACCATTGAGGAGTCTCGTTGCCGCCGTCTGATAGTCCGGCGCAATCAGCCAGATCACGCGATCGGCCGTCGGTCGGCCGCGATAGTTGGCGCTATCGGCAACGAGTACGATCCGCGCGGTCTTCTCCCAAGAGCCGAATCGGAAGCGGCCACTGCCCACCGGTGCCCGCGCGAAAGCGCTCTCGTTCAGCGATGCGGGCGGTGTCCGTTGCAGCAGATGCGCGGGTAAGATCGCGACCGGACTGGCCGCCTTGTAGAACGCGTCGGGCGTTCGCTGGTGAAACCACACCACCGCAGTCAGTGAGTCCGCAACGCTCACCGAATCGACGTTGTCCAGATTCGCCGAGAGTGGTGAGGCGAGTGAGGTGTCCTTCACGAGCTGGAAGGTGTAGTGCACATCGCTGGCGGTAACCGGCTTCCCGTCGTGCCACCTCGCCGCCGGATTGATGTGGAATGCCACCGACAGGGAGTCTGGTGCCCAGCGCCAGCTGTCAGCGAGGCGCGGCGTAAATCCAGCGTCACCCACGGTGTTCAGGGACGGCCCAATGTCGGCGAGATTATCGAACACCTGATCGACGACCTGCTTGCCCTGCAGGGTCATCGTGAGCGGGGGAAACAGGATGTCCGCGTCGCCCGAGGAGGAGATCGCGATGGTGCCACCCACGTTGTGCTCTCTCGAGCACGCTGCGAGGGAAAGAAACGCGAGCGTGATCGAGAGAGTTCGCGCAGCTGGCTTCATGCAGTATTTCCAATGGAAAAGGCCGCCAGACCCTGCGGCGTCGAGTGCTCCGGGACGTTGGTGCGGGCCCACTTCAGAAATGATTCCAGCAAATCGGGATCGAACTGGCCGGTGGACTCGCGCATCACCTGCGCGGCGCGGGCGTGGGTGAGGCTGTCGCGATACGATCTCGCCGTCGTGAGCGCATCGTAGACGTCGGCGACGCAGAGGATCCGCGCCGCAAACGGAATCTCCTCCCCCTTCAACCGGTCGGGATAGCCGTTGCCGTCCCACCGCTCGTGATGATTGCGGATGATCGCGCGAACGTCGCCGGGAAAATCGATGTCCGCGACAAGCTCGAGACCCGCTTCCGGATGTCGCTTCATGATCGCCCACTCTTCGTCGCTCAGATCTCCTGCCTTGTTCAGCACTTCGGTGGGCACGATGATCTTGCCGATGTCGTGCAGCAGCGCACCGAGTCGGAACCAGAAAAGAGACCGCGAATCCATTCCGGTGCTGTCGGCGAGGACGCACGCGAAGAAGGCGACCCGCTGGCAATGGCCCTGGGTGTAGTGATCCTTGCTCTCGATGGAATCGCCCCACTGGTGCGCCATCTCGAGGAACCGCGCCTCGAGCGCCGCGTTGCGCTTCTCCACCTGCACGACGCGATGCTGTGCCTTGAGCTTGGTGTAAAGCGCGTGAGACTCGTTGAGATGCGCGAGCATGTCGCGGTGGCGCTTCTGGGTCCAGTAAAGCTCCGCCAGCTGCTCGGTCACATCGGCCTTCAGCAGCAGATCCTCGGCCTCCTCGGCGCACTCCGACGCGCGCCCGAGATACTCGGCTGCCTTTACGTAATCGCCGCGCTCGCGCGAGATCACACCGACGTGCCTCAATACCTCGCCCCGCCACGAGGGAGCGATTTCGCCCCCCAGCGACAGCAGCGCTTCGGCGCGCTCCATGGCCTCGTCGTACCGCTCGGTGACGATGCAGAGCTGCACCTGGTTGAGCGCAACGTTCAGCTTGTTGGTGTTGTCGCGCTCTTCGCCGAAAGTCTGTTCGGCCTCGGTGAACGCTTTCGCGGCGCGATCGAGCTCACCAAGATCGCTGTAGGCGAGACCGATGTTGTTGAGAACCTGGGCCGCCTGGTCACGCATTCCGAGCGCCCGATAGCCCGCGAGACTGAGATGAAATGCCTGCAGCGCGCGCGGCAGGTCACCGCGGATGCTGGCAACGGTGCCCAGATTCTGATCGATCATCGCGAGCGCCTCGGCGTCGCCGATCGATTGCGCGGTAAGCCTCGCTTCCGTGTACATCGACTCGGCGCGGTCGAGATCGCCCCCCGTCTGGTGGACGATCGCGACGACGTTGAGCGCCTGTGCGATCGCCGATGCGGACCCGGCCTGGGTGGCGGCAGCTACCGCCGCCTCCAGGACATCTATCGCGGCGCCGCGATTCCCCTGCTCCAGGTACACGCGCCCCAGCCAGCGCAGCGCCGACAATCTCGTCTGGTCATCGGCGAAGGGATTTCGGACAAGCGCTTCGTAGCGGAGCGCAGCTTCGCTCCAGCGGCCATCGCGCTCCGCAAGCTTTGCCTCGTCGATGAGTACTCTGATACCACTGGCTTCCACCTCGCCGGAACGAGAAGTGGAGCGGACCCTCATGAGGAAGCGAGGATTGTGCGGCGGGTAGAGCCTTCGTCGCGGAGTTTTCTCGTCAGCGTCGGTCGCGAGATACCGAGGATGCGGGCGGCCGCGCTCAGATTGCCACCGGTGAGCCCGATCGTGGTGTGAATAGCCTCGTCGATGATCGCCTGCAGCGATTTACCTTCAGCTGGAATGCGAATCACGCCGCCTGCCGGTGTTTCCACGAGTGGGACATAGGACCGTCTCTGTAACGAGAGGTGATGCGGCTGGATGACATCGCCCGTGCAGACGACGACAGCGCGCTCGATTACGTTCTTGAGCTCCCGAATATTGCCAGGCCAGCGGTGACGCTCAAGCGCGCTGACCGAATCCTGGGCGAGGCGCAGGTTCGGTCGCCCCTCGCCATCGGCATGGCGCTTCACAAAGTAATGCGCGAGGATCGGGATGTCTCCATCGCGCTCGCGGAGCGCCGGTAGCTCGATTCGAGCGACGTTGAGGCGGTAGAACAGGTCCGCGCGGAAACGATTGTCGCTGACGGCAGTCTCCAGCGACGAATTGGTGCCGGCAACGATGCGGGCGTCGAGTGCGCGCTCTTCTGATCCGCCAAGGCGACGGAAGCGACGATCTTCGACCACGCGCAGCAGCTTCGCCTGGAGCTTGAGGGGAAGCTCCGCGACCTCGTCGAGGAACACGGTGCCGGAGCCGGCCACCTCGAACAGCCCGCGCTTGAGCGCCCGCGCATCGGTGAAGGCGCCCGGCTCATGACCGAAAAGCTCGCTCTCGAGCAGGGTCTCGGGGATCGCCGCACAGTTGATCGCCACGAACGGCTCGGTGGCCCTGGAGCTAGCCGCATGAATGCCGCGCGCGAAAAGCTCTTTGCCTGTCCCGGTTTCTCCAACGATCAGGACGGTCATGCTGCGGCTCGCCGCAATCTGAGTCGCGAGGGAGATCACGTCGCGGATGGCGGGACTGTCGCCGATGACGTGGCTGCCCCAACCGTCCATCGATGCCTGCTGCTGCGATCGGGCTGAAATAGTTACACCGTTCCCTTGACGCGAAGACGGACGCACGTCCCCACGCGGAATTGTGAGTTGATCGAGCGATAAAGGCCTCAACTGGCATTGAGGCTCATTTAGCAGACGAGGAAACGGGGACCCAAGTCACCCGTTTTTAAGCCTTATGTGGCTGCCAAACTCGAGGGGCGGCGCGCCGGGCGCCTGGAAGGGCTTAGGAGGGCAGCGAAGACAGCAACGCGTTGATCTCGGCGGCCTCGTGCTGGGCGCCGACGTCCTCGAACGACTCTGCCGCCTCGCTCCAGGCCAGCCGCGCATCAGCGGAGTTGCCGAGCGCGCGCGACGTCTGACCAAACTCGCGCAGCAGCTCGGCTTGCAGCAGCCGGTCCTCGAGCCCCTCGGCCTCGAAGATCCCGATTCGGAGAGTCGCGATGCTCTCCTCGAGCGCGCCCCGCTCGCGCTCGATGCGGGCCCGGCACTTGAGCGCTTCGGCAATCGTGAGGTGATCGCCGCGCACCCGTGCGTCCTCGAGTGCGGTGGCGCATGCTTTCTCGGCGATGTCGAGTTTCCCGATGGTTACCCACACGAGAGCCAGATTGAGCAGCAGAACATTCTGCACTAGGGAGTCCTGCCGGCCGCGCGCGATCGCCAAGCCGCGCTCGAAGGTTTCGACTGCCCGCTGATAGTGACCAAGCTTCGTGTACAGCATCCCGAGGTTGTTGAGCACCCAGGAAACCGCCTCGTCATCGTGCAGGCGCTCGAACGCGGCGAGACTGTTGGAATACCGCGCCTCGGCAGCGACGAAGTTGCCCCGCATGTTGAGCAGCACTCCGCGGTTTTGCTCGATCATGCCGAGCAAGCGCACGTCCCCAGCACGGCTGGCAAAGTCGGCTGCCTGGACGTAGAGCTTTTCGCTCTCCACCAGGTTGCCGCGCCGCTGCGCAATGATCGCGAGGCAGTTGAGCGCGTGCGCTTTGCACCCCACCGATCCACAGTTTTCGGCGTGGATCAGACTTTGGGCGTAGCACCTGTACGCCACTTCGGTCTCACCCTGCTCGCGGTGGACGGTGCCCTTCCACCGCAAGGCGTCGGCGAGCAGTGCCAGATCCTGCTCGCGCTCCAGGGTTTCGATCGCGTCATCATACAAGCCGAGGGCTTTTGGAACGTCACCCCGCCGCTCGGCCTCGCGTGCGAGCTCGACGAGCTTGCGCACGCCTCCGGATTCAGCCTGCATCAAACGAGCTGCAGAACTGACGGATGGATCATAGGCACGACCTCAATTGCCGAGACTGTCGCTGACGAACGCGTGATTGGCAGTCTTTTGGTTCTGACCGCTGGACTTGCCGGTACTGCAGTCATCGACGCAAACCCACGCGCCGGAGATCAGAATGTATCGCGAGAATGACGCGCCGGCTGGAGCGGTCGGAGCATCGAACTTCCCAGAAGTCGGACTGGTCGGATGAGCGTAGTCTCCACAAGCGAGACAACCCAGGACGCCCACGCCGATTGCCATGTACCGAAAAACGCGGTGACTGGACATCGTACACCACCTCGGTAAGAGACGTATGACTTTCCAAGCTCATCCGTGGCATTTGGTGTGCCCGTCCCTAAGTCCTTGCCCTACAAGGGTTTGATGTTTGACCGCGGTTTTTGCTGGCTCATTTTGGACTAACGTTCCTTTACGAATCAACAAGTTTTGAGCTCGGCGTCTGTTCGGGGCCTCAGGCGACCGCGCTTGATGCGAAAATCGCCATGCGCTGCGGCGTCGGCCTGCCGGGTATGTCGGCCGTCTCGGCCCATGTCAAAAAAGTCTCCAGCAATTGGGGGTCGAATTGACCGGCGGAGGATCGCATGATCTCAGCGGCACGGGCATGGGTAAGGCCAGGACGGTAGGAGCGGGTAGTCGTCAGAGCGTCGTAAACGTCGGCGACGCAGAGGATGCGCGCGGCGAACGGGATGTTCTCGCCAGCGAGGCCATCCGGATACCCCTTTCCGTCCCACCGCTCGTGGTGGTTGCGAATGATCGCCGCGATGTCACCTGGAAAATCGATGTCCGCAACGAGCTCGAGTCCTGCTTCGGGATGGCGCTTCATGATCACCCATTCCTCGTCCGTCAGCTTGCCCGGCTTGTTCAGCACTTCGGTGGGCACGATGATCTTCCCGATATCGTGGAGAAGCGCACCGATTCGGAACCAGAACAGCGACCTGGAGTTGAATCCTGCGCTCTCGGCCAGAACACAGGCGAAGAATGCGACGCGCTCGCAGTGGCCCTGGGTGTAACGATCCTTGCTTTCGATCGAGTTACCCCAGTGCTTCGCCATCTCGAGAAATCGCGCCTCTAGCGCGCCGTTGCGCTTGTCGATTTGCGCAACCCGGTGCTGCGCCTTGAGCTGTGAGTACAGAGAGTGGGCGTCGTTGAGGCAGAGCAGCATGTCGCGGTGGCGCTTTTGTACCCAGAACACTTCTGCGAGCTGCTCGGAGACATCCGCCCGCAACAAGAGGTCACCACTCTCGACCGCGTGTCGCTCGGCCCTGCGCAGGTTGTCGGACGCCGCGACCAGATCACCGCGCTCCCGCTCGATCACACCCACGTGACGAAACACTTCGCCGCGCCACGGGGCGGAATCTTCCCCGGGCATTGCAAGCAACTGCTGACAATGGGTGAGAGCTTCGTCGAACCGACGACCCGCGATGTACAGCTGCACTTTGTTGACGGTCAAATCGAGCTGGCGCGCGCGATCGCCTTCTTCCTCGAAGGCACGCGACGCCTCGTTATAAGCGTTTTCGGCGTCCGCCAGCTCTCCCAGCTCCATGTACGCGAGCGCGATGTTGTTGAGGACCTGCGCTTCATGGTTGCGCATGCCCAGCGTTTGATAACCGAGGTGACTGAGTCGGAATGCCTCGAGGGCGCCGCGGAGATCTCCCCGAATCATCGCGACGGTGCCAAGGTTCTGATCGATCATGGCGATGAGTGCGCCGTCGCCAGCCACCTCCGCCTTCGCCCGCGCCGCCTGGTAGATGGCAGCTGCCTGGTCGAGGTCGCCGCCAACCTGATAGACGATGCCGACGACATTGAGGGCCTGGGCAACCGCGGGGGGTGACCCGACGATGTCCGCCGACGCGACGGCAGCCTCGAGCACGTCGAGGGCGGCGCCGCGGTTCCCCTGCTCCAGGTAGGCGCGGCCAAGCCACCTCAGCGCCGCGAGACGGGTGGTGGCATGGGCCAGAGGGTCGCGTACGAGCGCCTCGTAAATCGCACAGGCCTCGGCCCAGCGTCCCTCGCGCTCGGCATGCTTCGCGCGTTCGATGCTGTCCCGTACGGCGGACGATTCCACCGCTTTCAATTCAACTGTTGGCCTGTTGGTCATGGCGGCGCAACGACGGTCCCGGAAAGCGCCAGCGCGCCCCGGCCTGGTCAGGGAGTCTGGCCGGCGTTAGGGAGACGAGGAAGCGCGGGACCGAGTCACCCGGTCAGCCGGGTGTAAGCCGCCGGGTCGGTCAGTCGAGGGATTGGAGCTCCTGCTCGACCTCGGCGATTTCCTGAGAGGCTCCGATGACCTGGAAGGTGTCGACGGCCTCGCGCCATGCCGACCGGGCAGCGCCGGCGTTCCCGACGGCCCGCGAGATTTCTCCCAGCTCGCGGAGCATCTCGGCGTGGAGCAAACGGTCCTCGGCGCCTTCCGCCTCGAAGATCGCGATCCGAAGGGTAGCAATCGACTTGTCGAGCGCACCACGGCGGCGCTCGATGGCAGCGCGGATCTTCAGGGCTCCCGCCGCCGTGAGGTGGTCACCGCGTCGCTGGGCCTGATCGAGGGCGGCCTCGCAAAACTTGTCCGCGATCTCGAATTGCTCGAGGCCGCACCAGACCTCGGCGAGGTTCAACGTGATCACATTCTCGACGACAGCATCCGTGCGATTGATCGCGATTGCCAGACCGCGCTCCAGGTACGTCTTGGCGTCGCCGAAATTCCTGATCTTGGTGTGCAGGATTCCGAGGTTGTTGAGTACCCACGACATCGGCTCGGCGTCGCCGGACTGCTCGAAAGCGCGGAGGCTGTTGCCGTAGAAGATCGCCGCCTGGGCGAATTCTCCGCGCATGCTGGCGAGAACGCCACGATTCTGCTCGATCATCCCGAGGAGGCGGGAGTCGCCTGTCTGATTGGCGAGCTGGGCCGCCTCGCCGTAAAGACGTTCCGTTTCCTTGTGATCGCAGCGTCGTTGCGCGATGGTGCCAAGACAATTGAGCGCATGCGCCTGCGCTCGCTCCGCTCCGGATGCCGTCGCCTTCTCGAGGCTCCGGGAATAACAACGAAAAGCACCGTCGGTTTCTCCACGCTCGCGGAGGACGGTGCCTTTCCAGCGGAGGATGTCAGCCACGAATGGTTCGTTGCTGTCTTCCGCGAACTGCGCCAACGCATCGTCGTACAGACCCAGTGCTTTGGCGGTCTGCTCGACCTGCTCGGCCGACCGAGCCATGTCGACCAGCAGGTGTGCACGCTCCAGATCATCGATTTTTTGCATGCACACCTGCCGGGTCAGGAGATTTCGTTAGACACTGACAGAGACTTACCGGTTCGCCGCTCAGCCCGATGCGAGCATGTATCGGGAGAAGTGGTTTAGCTGCCAGACTTCAACGTCAGCGTTCCCATCGTTCTTGGACGAAAATATGGTCGTCTTTTCGATTTCCAGAGCTTTGAGACTGCCGCTCAGATCCGGGTCCTTGTCGAAATACGCACCCGCTGCTTTGAGCGCAAGAGAGGTTCCATAGACGCCGGTGTTCTGGAGACGTTGGGTAACAATCACCGGGACCGCGAACTTGAGACCGTGCGGCTTCATGTCGTATGAGACGTATCCATTGCCGTCCGAGACGATCGTAATCAGTGTCGTCGTTGACAACGCACCAGCCGGGAACGAGATCGTGAAGTCCGAGCTGGGGAGTACGAGCGTGCCGCCGTTCCTACCGATATAGCCCGAAACGGAGCGGGTGTAGTTGACGTGTGTACCCGTCCACTTCACTGCGTCGACCGGAATTCCGCGGGGGTCATACTGGAAGTCGATGACGTGGAGAACGGTGCCGAGGAGGTTCGTAACGAGACCGAGCACTCCACCCAGGAGACCAGACAGCAGTCCGTCCTGCGCCTGGCTCGGTGCCTGGATCGGCGGCGCGGTTGGTGAATACTCAGAGCACGAGAGTGTGACGAAAGCGGTCAATACAAGGACCGACGAGCGAACGAACCTGGAGCGCAGCATGGCTAGTGGCGGTTGGAGGAGGGGTTTGGTGAGCGGTTGTGTTCGATCAGCCTGACGCGAGCATGTAACGCGAGAAATGCCTGATGATCCACACCTGCGCCTCGGGGAGATCGGGCGAGGTGGCCGAGAAAATCGTCTTCGAAGGTTCGGTCTCGATCGCCGGCACGCTGCCACTCAACGAGACGCTGTCGTCGGCGATGTACGCTGCGTAGATCGTGCTGCGGAGAGGAGCGCCGGATAGCTGGGTGGCGTCAAAGAGCTGAGTGACGGTGACATCCTTCAGGAACTGCGTCCCCGACGGCTCCATCTTGTATGCGACGTATCTGAGATCGGCGGTGATAGTGACCGTGAGCGGCGCAGCGACGGCGCCAGCGGGGAATGACACCGTAAGTCCCGTTTCCGGAATGCTGATGGTGCCACCGGAAACACCGATGGTCTTCGAGACGCTGACCGGATTCTTCAGATCCGACTGCCACCAGAGGGCATGGAACTGCATTCCAGTCGCATCGGTCGCGTTGCCGGAGACCGTGCCAAATGGACCCGGCGAAAGGTCGACCGGGGGCGCTGCGATGTCGGCGCCGCAGGCGGCGACGATGGCCACGCCAAACGCGAGGACCAGCGATCGGAAGAAGGTGAAGCGGGGCATCAAAGGGTCGTCGGGCTGAAGGTGGCGGTTTCGGACGCCTGAGCTAAGGCAACGCCTATGCCGAGCTCTAACGCCTTGCTACTGTGTCACTTACGTTTTGGGACCTGTCTAGCTCATCAATAACGGTGCAACGTTTCTTTACAGGTGCATCGTTTTGTTATGGCGTCATCCGGCGAGAAGCTGAATCTCAGCCTGGACTGCGGCCACTTCGTGAATGGCCCCTACGATCTGAAACGATTCCACGGCTTCGCGCCAGGCGGAGCGCGCTGCGCCGGCATTTCCGGCCGCACGCGAGATCTCTCCAAGCTCGCGGAGCATCTCTGCGTGGAGGAGCCAATCCTCAGCTCCTTCGGCCTCGTAGATCGCAATGCGAAGGGTGGCGATACTCTTGTCCAGGGCACCGCGCTGACGCTCGATGGCCGCGCGGATCTTGAGTGCACCGGCGGCAGTCAGATGATCGCCACGCCGTTGTGCAGTCTTTAGTGCCTCCGCACAGCAGTCGTCCGCGGTATCCAACGCGCCTAGGCCCAGCCACACGTCTGCAAGATTGAGCTTGATTATGTTCGCAACGCCTACATCACCGCGATTGACCGCGATGGATAGTCCACGCTCGAGATGCTCACGCGCCTCGGCGAAATTCCGGATTCTTATGTGGACCATTGCAAGGTTATTGAGCACCCATGAAATGGCTTCGGGATCACCAGCCTCCTCGAAAGCATCGAGACTGTTGGTGAGAAAAGCCACCGCCTGCACAAAATCGCCATGGCTGCTGGCCAACACGCCGCGGTTCTGCTCGATCATGCCGAGCAGTCTCGCATCGCCTGCCCTTTCCGCGAACTGAGACGCCTCGGCGTAAAGGCGCTCCGTTTCTTTGTCGTCGCACCGCCGCTGTGCGATCGTTCCCAGGCAATTGAGCGCGTGCGCTTGCGCCTTCTCGGAGCCGATGAGTCGCGCTTTCTCGAGGCTTATCATGTAGCACCGAAACGCGGCTTGCGTGTCACCGATGTCGCGAAGCAGTGAACCTTTCCACCGCAGTAGCTCGGGGAGGAAAGGATCGAGACTGTCGGTCGCGAATTGAGCAAGCGCGTCGTCGTAAAGCCCGATCGCCTTTGCATCCTCCTTCAGCTGTGCCGCGACGCGCGCCATCTCAACCAGCAAATGCGCGCGCTCGAGATTGTCGGATTTGACCATGGCCGTCCTCAACCGGAAGCGAGTATGTAGCGCGAGAAGTGGCTGATGGTGAACACTTCCGACTGCGGGAGTAGCGGGGAAAGCAGAGAGAAAATCGTATTGGAAGGCCGGATCTCGAGAACGGAGAGTATTCCGCCAAGGTCCACACCATCATCGGCGATGTATGCCGCGTAGAGGGCGCTGCCGAGCGATAAGCCGGAGATCGACGTCATATTAAGAAGCTGTGTGACGCGAACATCCTTCACGAACTGCGTGCCCGCTGGTTCCATCGTATAGGCGACATACTGCTGATCGGCCGTTACGGTTACAGTGAGCGGCGACGACACCGCTCCCGCAGGAAACTCCATTGTGAGACCGGTCTGCGGGATTGAGATGGTGCCGCCAGACTCATCGATCGTCTGAGAAACCGCGACTGGGGCGTCGAGCGGTTGTTGCCACGATACTGCTCGGAGGCGGAGTGCCGAGAGATCAGCCGCTGGCGCTACCGGCGCCGTTGGATTGGCGATGTCCGGGGCGGCGCAGGACGCGATCAGCAGCGCTCCGACTAGCGGCGCAAAAGAGCGAAAGGGTCTGAAGCGGGGCATCGGGCACCGTCTGCGTTTGAGAAGCATGCCGGGAAAGGGCAACGTGAGGCAACCGGTGTGCCTCGTCGCAACTCGTTGCTGCGCACCGACTTACATTTTTTGGACGAACCTGGCTCAACGACAACGGTGCAACGTTTCTTTACACCCTTATCGTTTTGTTACAGATGAGCTCTTAGCGTCTTCCTCCGTGTTTCTCCGCTGAAAAAAAAGATAGAATTGTGTGGAGCAAGTTGGGGTCGTTCTGCGTATAAAGGATGTCGGGTCACGCTCATCTCGGTTTCCAACAGTTCGGTCCCGGCCCGCAACCGCGCTGGCGTGAAACCTGTAGCTCCCGCATTGTGTCCTATAGTTACACCCTTTAGCCGCATAGTCGCATGTCAACTGGAACCCAAAAAGCCCGGCTCTTCGTAGCCGTAATAACCGCCTTTGTCGGCGGATTGATCATCGCATCCGGCTTCAACTGGACGAAGCTGGGATTTGCGCAAACTCGACCCACACCGTCGGTAGTCCAGCCGATCGCCGAGGCGAGCAACGCGTTCGTTGCAATCGCCAACAACGTCACGCCGGCGGTGGTATCGATCGAAGTCGTCAGCACTCCGAAAACCGGCGCCACCCGGAGTCGCTCGCAGAGCCCGCAGGCGGTACCGCCGGGTATGGAAGATTTCTTCCGCCAATTCGACATCCCGCAGCAATCGCGGCCAATGCGCGGCCAAGGCTCGGGATTCATCGTGACACCCAATGGCTACATCCTCACCAACAATCACGTCGTCACCAACTCCGATCGTGAGACGGTGGCGGACAAAGTGACCGTGAAGATGCTCGACCATCGGGTGTTCACCGCCAAGGTCATTGGCCACGATCGCACGACCGACGTCGCGGTCATCAAGATCGAAGGCAACAACTTCCCCACCGTCACACTCGGCAACGATGTCGCTTCACGGATCGGCGAGTGGGTGCTGGCGATCGGCAATCCCCTTGGACTCGAGAACACGGTGACCGCGGGCATCATCAGCGCGAAGGGCCGTAGCCTGGCCGAGCTGATGAACCCCACCGGCAACAATCAGTACGCGATCAGCGATCTGATTCAGACCGACGCGGCGATCAACCCCGGAAACTCGGGCGGTCCGCTGGTCAACCAGCGCGGCGAAGTAATCGGCATCAACAGTGCGATCGCGAGCCCGACGGGGTTCAACGCCGGCTACGGCTTCGCGATTCCGATCACCCTCGCAAAGAGAGTGATGGACCAATTGATCGCCAACGGCCGGGTGCGCGTTCCGGCGCTCGGGATCGGCATCGATGATGTCAGCCCCGAGGATGCTGCCGTGGCCGGCGTCAAGGACATTCGTGGAGTTCTCGTCCGTAACTTCCCCAGCGAAGACACCCCCGCGAAGCGAGCGGGTTTGCAGCCGGGCGATGTGATCATTACGGCCGATGGTCAGCCCGTCGATCGCGTCAGCACGCTGCAGCGCATTGTCCGCAATCACAATCCCGGTGAGACAATCGAGATCGAAGCAATGCGGTACGGACAGCGGAAGACTTTCCGGGTGACCCTGATGGAAGCGCCCGATCAGCAGCAGATCGCCGATGCCGGTTCTCCGGCACCGGCTTCCAGTGGCGGCACACTTCACCCCGCGCTCGGAATCTCGGTTGCGCCGGTGAGCCCGGAGATCGCCGCTCAGGCGAGACTCACCACTCCGGTGCGTGGCGTTCTGGTCTCGGACGTCACTCCGGCCGGCCCCGCTGATGAGAAACTGTTCAGGAACGACGTGATTACCGAGGTGCTTTATCCGACGCGTCGCACCATCAACAATCCCGCGGATCTCCAGTCCGTGCTCAATGGGCTGAAGGACGGCGATTACATCAGCCTGAGGGTGTACTCTCTCGAGGACCGCACCCACGCGCCGCGGATCGTCAACGTGCAGATCGGCAAGTAGCGTAGTAGCTGCCACAATAAAGAAGCCCGCGATGATAACATCGCGGGCTTCTTTTATTGTGGGCTCACTCGGGTTCTGGATGGGAGCGCATGGCTGGCACCCCTAGACTGCCAGCGGTCCACGTCTTCTACCTGCCCACTTTTGGACTAGGGGTGCCAGATCGAGTCGCGATCGCTACGCGAGTTCGGCCAGATCGAGTCGCGATCGGTACAAGGAGTTTGCTATTTTTGGGTAGAGCGGAAGTGGCGGAATTGGTAGACGCGCTGGACTTAGGATCCAGTGGAGCAATCCGTGGGGGTTCGAGTCCCCCCTTTCGCACCTGTGGATCGAATCACCGACCTGGCACGAGGCTGACCGCATGAAAAGAAAAAACGAGATTCCCGACTTCTCCAAGAAGAAGAAAGGACCCCAGGCGCCGGCGCACGGAGTGCCCGACGCAACCAAGGCCCAACAGCCGCACACCCCGGCACCGCCGGTTCGGTCGGGGAAACCTCCCGCCACATCGATGAAATCGGGACGCCGCGGCTCGTAGTCAACCGAGTTGTAAAGAGTCGGTACCGACCCAAAAAAAACTGTTGCGGCGGTTCGCTACCGCCGGTAGGATTCTGGGTCTTTTTCTCGGCGCGCGTCCACCATCAGCCGAGTGCAGTCGAACCCCACATTCAGACCAGTCACGGACTCGGCGTAAGCGTCGGGAGACCGCGGCGTTGGTTTCCTGAGAGGCCCATGATCGTAGCAACGCGTGCAGGTCGTTTCCGGCGGTTCACCATCCCGAGAACCGTTGCGGCCGCAGCCGCCATTCTCATCATCGCGTGCGGCAAGGATTCGCTGACGACCGCCCCCACACTGTCTCCGGGCGCGCCACGGCTGGACGTTGCTCCGATCGCACAGACGGCGTTCTCGACCGTTGTGATCAGCCAGATATATGGCGGCGGCGGAAACTCCGGCGCGGCGCTCAAGAACGACTTCATCGAGATCCACAACATCGGCAAGGCCGATGTCTCGATCGATGGGTGGTCGGTGCAGTACGCCAGCTCTGGCGGTACGGGCTGGGCGGTTACCGCGTTGAGTGGAACGCTCGCTCCAGGCCAGTACGCCCTGATCAAAGAAGCAGCCGGCACGGGAGGAACCACGGAGCTCCCGGACCCGGATTTCGTCGGCTCCATCGCCATGAGCGCCACCAGCGGAAAGGTAGCGCTGGTCAAATCGGCCGCGGCTCTTGGTTGTGGCACCAGCGCCGTGCCCTGCCCCGGTCCGGAATTGATCGCTGATTTCGTTGGCTACGGTTCCTCCGCCACCGCGTTCGAGGGAAGCGCTCCGACCGCAACACTTGCCAACACAACCGCGGCGCTGCGAAAAGAGAAAGGGACGGACGGCGTGTTCACGGGCTGCACCGACACCGATAATAACGGACCGATTCCGAACGTTGCCAACTCGGGCGATTTCTCTACCGGCGCACCATCGCCACGGAACAAGGCGACGCCAGCGGTGATCTGTCCCGAAGCCGCCCCGCGTGTTACGTGGACGACGCCACGTCCCTTCGCCACCCTCGGCGATCCCGCGGTCCTGTCGGTGACCTTCAGCGAGCCGGTGGATGTGAGTGGCGATTGGTACAGCATCTCGTGCTCGATTTCCGGCGCTCACACTGCGACGGTGACCGATGGACCGGTCGCTTATCAGCTCTCCGATCTCGGTGAGTTCGAGCCCGGCGAGACCTGCACCGGCACCGTGTTCGGCGCGCAGGTCAGCGATCGGGATAGCGATGATCCGCCCGATGCGGTCGGCGCCAATTTCACGTGGACGTTCAAGACGGAAGCCCCCGTTGTTGTACCCGACACTCGCTTTTCGGAAATCCACTACGAGAACGCGGACGATGATATCGCCGAGCAGATCGAGGTCGAGGGGCCGGCTGGTACCGATCTGACCGGCTGGAGCATCGTGCTCTACAACGGCAACGGCGGCGCGATGTACGATACGCGCGCTCTGAGCGGCACCATTCCCGCCACTTGCGGAGCCCGCGGCGTGGTCGTGGCATCATATCCGACGAACGGGATCCAGAACGGATCTCCCGACGGATTTGCCCTGGTGCATGGCACCGAAGTCGTGCAGTTCCTGTCCTACGAAGGAGCCATGCAGGCGAGCGACGGCCCTGCAGCGGGCATGACATCGACCGACATCAACGTCGCCGAAAGCGGCGGCACATCGCAGGTCCAGTCGCTCGCGCTGAACGCGAAGACCCACAGGTGGGCAGTCCACCGCCGCAGCTTTGGGCGCTGCAACAGCGATGGCGCGCCGGAGTTCGACATCAGCTTCAGCGGCAGGCAGCCAGCAAGCGATCCGGCGCTTCCGGTCGGATTCGAGGACCAGCTCTTCGCGACGATGTCCGATACTACGGGCGCCACGGTCCCCACGACTTTCACCTGGTCTTCCGATACACCCGAGCTCGCGAGCATCGATCAGAAGGGCGTGATGCACGCGCTCGCCGAGGGCGATGCCGTATTCCGCGCGACCGCGGAAAACGGGACGAGCGTTACCTATCCGCTGCCGATCACCGTTGCGACGCTCGGTGGCACCGCTGATTATCGCGGCAACACCGAGTTCGGCATTCCGACCGACGGCGACGCGAGCGACGACTTCATCATCACTCGTGATCAGTACACAATCTCCTACAACCAGAACCGGAATACCCCGAACTGGGTGAGCTACGAGTTCGACGCGACGCACTTCGGAACGAGCATCGATCGCTGTGACTGCTTCACCCATGACCCCGCGCTGCCGGCGAGCTTCGCGCATCTGACGACCGCGGATTACACCGGTGCCGGCGCTTTCGCCGGTTACGGAATCGACCGGGGTCACATGGCGCGGTCGTTCGACTTCACCTCCGGCAGTCTCGACAACGCACGCTCGTACTACCTGTCGAACATCATTCCGCAGGCCTCGGAAGTAAATCAGGGCCCGTGGGCGACGTTGGAGAATACGCTCGGCAATCTCGCTCGCTTCGATGACAAGGAGGTCTATATCATCGACGGCGTCGCGGGGAATACCGGAACCGTAAAAGGTGAGGGCAAGATCGTGATTCCGGCGCAGGTCTGGAAGGTTGCGATCGTAGTTCCTCGCGATCGGGGCCTCGCCGGCATCAACAGCTTCAATGACATTGACGATGTGATTGCGGTAATCATGCCGAACGACACGTC
>Ga0070681_10001673_pt1 | contig 19795 bp, 23 predicted proteins | sample KBSC83BmetaG_FD_65650 | JGI IMG/M metagenome (GOLD analysis project Ga0070681, IMG submission 65650) | Corn rhizosphere microbial communities from Kellogg Biological Station, Michigan, USA - KBS C8-3B metaG | ecosystem: Host-associated > Plants > Roots > Rhizosphere | place: USA: Michigan... | reverse complement strand
CGACGGGCCGCCGCCGCCCCGCCCCGTCGCGAGCGGCGCGCCGCTGCGCATCGCCGACCCGCTCATGACATTGGCACGGCGCATGACCTTCAATCCGAGCGCCGTGCTGATCGAGACCGAGCTCGCGCGCCGCGTCGGCGGCTGCGACGAGCGCGTTTTCGTGCAGGACTACTCGCTCATGCTGCGCGCCGCCGCGCGGGCCGATTTCATCCAGGTGCCGTGGCCGGTGGCGGCGCTGCCGAGCGGTACCGAAAGCCGCATATCCGCCGACTCGGCGCAGATCCTGCACGACCTGAACGCGGCCAATTTCTGGTATCTCGCCGATCACCCCGAGACCGGCCGCGCGGTGCAGCGCCTGATGGCGCGCCGTGCCGCCGGCCGCGCCTGGCATTGGGTACGCCGCCATCATGGCGGCGGCTTCGCCTCGCGGGAGTTCGGCCGCTTCCTCGCGAGCTACGGCCCGATCCTGGATCCGCGCGCGCGCATCGCTCAGAGCTGCACCAGCTTTCGCGCCCGCGCCGCCATCCGCATCCCGGCTTAGGGCGACGCCGTTTCGCTGGGAAAAAGGGCCGCGGCGAAGGCGGCGGCGAACCACAAGGCACCCAGCCACCAGCCCTGCCACAGGCCGTAGCTGAGGCACGCCACGACCAGCGAGGCGACGACGGTCGCGAGCACCATGGCGCGTGCGCCGGGCTCGAGCGCAGGTCGCGCCAATCGCCGCAGCAGCAACGCCAGCAGCAGCGCCGGAATCAGCGCTCCGACCACACCGAGCTCGAGCCAGATCTGGATGGCGTTGTTGTGCGGATGCAGCGGCATGATATCGAGCTCGGCGACTTGGCCGCCACCGACGGGGAGCGCCACCTTGTCGTGCATCCCCGGCAGCTCGCGCGACGCATCGAACCCCCAGCCGAGCAGCGGCCGCTCCGCTACTTTCTCGGCCGCGAAACGCCAGATGATGAGGCGGTGGACGCCGGACGGCTTGATGCCTTCGGTGGCGGCGAGGCTGCTCGGCGGCGGCAGGCTCAGCGGCAGGAAGGGCATGGCGAGGAGCAGCAGCGGCACGGCCCACATGCCTTCGCGCGCGAACAGCCGACCGAGCGACAGGCCGAGCAGGAAAATGACGCCGCCGAGGCCGAGCGCGAGCCGGCTGGCATCGCTCGGCAACAAGATCACCGTGGCGGCCGTCGCGGCCAGCAGCAGCAGCGCCGGCAGCGGGCCGAAACGGCGGCCGAACCAGAGCAGGGCCGGCCAGATCAGCATGGCACAGACCGTCGAGCCGCGATCCTGCGCCGCCGGTCCGTTGTAGCGATCCGACAGCGGGCGCACCAGGGCGCCGTCGGTCAGGCGATCGATACCGACCAGGATGGCACCGAGGAACAGGCCGGCCACGAGCGCCGCGAACAGCTTGTTTCGCGCCGCGGGCGTGAGGGTCTGTGCGGCGTCGAGAAGGATCAGCCCGCTGCCGAGCTCGGCCACGAGACGCAGCGCGCGAACCAGGCTGTGACCGGGATCGATCGCCCAGGCGGCCGAGAGGGCCGCCCACAGAGCGAGCGCGGCGCAGCCGACGAGCAGTGCCCGCGGCGGCTGCGGCCAGCGGCGTGCGTGCGCCGCAACGGCGAGCAGCGCCGCCGCGGTGACGAACAGCAAGGGCGACAGGCCGAGCGGCGCAAACAGCCCGAGCGGCGGCGCCAGAAAAGCGGCAATGGCGAGGATGGGCGCGCGGGCGTCGCCGCGCACTGCCGCCTCCTCGATGCTCACCCCGGCCACTGTGTCTCGGAAGAGCAGCCGGTCAGCGCTCGACGCACATGGCGATGCCCATGCCGCCGCCGATGCACAAGGTGGCGAGCCCCTTGCGCGCGTTGCGCTTCTGCATCTCGTAGAGCAGCGTCACGAGCACGCGCGCCCCCGAGGCGCCGATGGGATGGCCGAGCGCGATGGCGCCGCCATTGACGTTCAGCTTGGCCGGATCGAATCCGAGATCCTTGCCGACGGCACAGGCCTGCGCCGCGAATGCCTCGTTGGCCTCGATCAGATCGACGTCGCCGATCGACCAGCCGGCCTTCTTCAGGGCGGCGCGGCTCGCCGGGATCGGGCCGCTGCCCATGATCGCCGGATCGACGCCGGCGGTCGCCCAGGACACGATGCGGGCCAGCGGCTTCAGGTTGCGCTTCGCTGCCTCGGCATCGCCCATCAGCACCAGGGCGGCCGCGCCGTCATTGATGCCCGAGGCGTTGCCGGCCGTGACCGTGCCGTTCTTGTCGAACGCCGGACGCAGCTTGGCCAGGGATTCGACCGTGGTGCCGGCGCGCGGATACTCGTCCATGTCGACGACGATGTCGCCCTTGCGGCTCGCCACCGTGACCGGCGTGATCTCGTCCTTGAATCGGCCGCTCTTTTGCGCGGCCTCGGCCTTTTGCTGCGACGAGGCGGCGAACTCGTCCTGCTGCTCGCGCGTGATCTGCCATTTCTGCGCGACATTCTCGGCCGTGGTCCCCATGTGGTAGCCGTTGAAGGCGTCCCATAGACCGTCCTTGATCATGGTGTCGATCATCTCCATCGACCCCATCTTGGTGCCGTTGCGCAGATGCGCGGCATGCGGCGCCTGGCTCATGCTCTCCTGCCCGCCGGCGACGATGATGTCGCTGTCGCCGAGGCGAATGGCCTGGAATCCCAGCGCCACCGAGCGCAGGCCCGAGCCGCACAGCTGATTGATGCAATAGGCGGTACGCTCGACCGGGATGCCGGCATTCACCGCCGCCTGGCGCGCCGGATTCTGGCCCGCCGCGGCGGTCAGGACTTGGCCCAGCACCACTTCCGACACCTCACCCACATCGACCTTGGCGCGCTCGAGCGCCGCCTTGATCGCAATCTTGCCGAGGTCATGCGCCGGCAAGGAGGCGAGCGCCCCATTGAAGGAGCCGATCGGCGTGCGGGCGGCGCTCGCAATGACGATGTCGGTCATGGGATGTCCCTCGGATGCTGGGAATGGAGCGGCGAGAAAAAGGAGAGGTCATAGGTGGCAGCGAAGGGCGGAGGCGTCAATCGCCGCGGCACCAATCGGCCAGCTTTTGCCAGACCAGCGACTGGGCGCGGCTTCCCACCATCATGCCGATATGGCCGACCGGCGGCTGGAACAGCTCGGCATGGGGCAGGGCCTCGGCCAGCGCCACGGCGGAGCCGGGCGGCACGATGCGATCCTGCGCCGGGACGATCACCAGAGCGGGCCGGGTGAAGGCGGCTGGCTCGACCGGCCGACCGGCAATGCGCCACCGACCCAGGGCCGGGCTGTTGGCGCCGTACCAGCCGAACAGGCATTCGCGCGCCACGGGGCCGGCCAGCGGCACCCCGTCATTCAGCCAATCCTCCGTCGCGACAAAGTGCCGCATTTTTGCCTTGCTTTCCTGGTGCCGCGCGAAGGCTTCGAACTTGCGCGGCCCCTGCATCGGATCGAGGCCGAAGAACAGCGCCTGCAGCACATCGACCGGCAGCTCGCCGAGCTGGTCGATGAGCGGGCCCAGAACGGTCGCGAGCATGCTCAAGCGCCGCGCCGATTCGACATCGGCATGGAAATCCCATGGCGTGGCGAGCAGCACCAGCCGGTCGATCTCGGCCGGGCGGCGCAAAGCGGCGGCGAGCGCCAGGAGACCGCCCATGCAATAGCCCAGCAGCGTCATCCGGCGGCCATAGCGCTGCGCGACCAGCGCCACCGCCGATTCGAGGGGACCTGCGACATAGTCGGTGAGGGTGAAGGCACGCTCGACCGCGCCCGGGCTGCCCCAATCGAGCAGCAGCGGCCGCACGCCGTTGCCGGCGAGCCAGCGCATCAGGCTGCACTCGGCCGTGAGATCGAGGATGAAGGCGCGGTTGACCAGCGAGGGCACGGCGAGCAGCACGGGCGCCGTATCGGGCAGGCCGCAGCCGGCGCCGTAATCGAGCAGCCGCGCCGCCCCGTCCTGCCAGATCACCGGCGGGTCGGCGAGCTCGCGCTGCAGCGGCGAGCGGCGATAGGCGAGAACCCCGTCGAGGAAGTGCCTCAGCCGCTCGCGACAGACATGCGCCAAGGCGGCGGCCAGCGCCGCCTGGCCGTCGGCATCAGCCGCGGCGGCGTCGAGCTCGGGCTTGAGCGAGTGGGCGGCGGGGACGAGATCCGGACTCCATGGCAGCGAGCCGCTCCTCCAGAGCGCCAAGGCGGGCAAGGAGCTTAGACAGGTCAGGAGCATCGTGCCGAGATGCAGGGGCAGCGGGCGCGGCCCCTGCCGGAGCTTGCCCCGACCCGCCGCGCTGGGCCCGCGGCCGCCGCTTCGGGCTCGCCGCGCTTGTGTCATGGAAGGGCGGGATGCCACCCGTCCGCATGAGCCAGCTTGCCCACAGCCGCTCCCAGCTGCCGATCAGCTCCGGATCGCTCGCCCAGGCGGCGAGCTGGTCCTGCCACAGATCGAAAAATTGCTCGGCCAACGCCGCGAGCTCGCGCGCCGCGCCGGCGTCGCGTGAAGCACGGTCGCCCATCCCCGGAGTATATCGGCCGCCGCCACCCTGGACCACAGCATTGCCACGTATGCGGTCCCCCTGGCGGCCAGCGAAAATATGCTATCATATTGTAATGGGCCCCGTTTGCCCCTCTGGATGGTTTCATGCCCGATACCCCGACGCCGCCGCCGCAGCCGGTCACGATCAAGAAATACGCCAATCGCCGCCTCTACAACACGGCGAGCTCGAGCTATGTGACGCTCGACAATCTGTGCCGGATGGTGAAGGAGAATACCGACTTCGTGGTGATCGATGCCAAGACCGGCGAGGATCTGACGCGCTCGGTCCTGACCCAGATTATCGTCGAGGAGGAGAACAAAGGACAGAACCTCCTGCCGATCAGCTTCCTGCGCCAGCTCATCGCCTTCTACGGCGACAATATGCAATGGCTGGTGCCGAGCTATCTCGAATCGACAATGAAGACGTTCGCCAAGAACCAGGAGCAGATGCGCACCTACCTGCAGCAGGCGCTCGGCGGGCTGTTTCCCTTCGGCTCCTTCGAGGAGGTCGGCAAGCAGAACATGGCGATGATCGAGCAGGCGATGAAGATGTTCACGCCCTTCGCCGCCGATCAGGCCGCATCGCCGACGCAATCGGCGCCGCCTGGCTCGCCCGATAGCCTGCGCGAGATGCAGCAGCAGCTCGACCAGATGAAGCGCCAGCTCGAGCAGATGGCGCAAATCAAGCCTCAGGAATGAGTGCCATGTGCGGCATTCCTGCCTAGCGGGCGACGATGGTGGATCCCGTCCAACCGCCGCTGCCCGCCGCCTCCCGGCCGCCGGTCGCCAACCAGAACTACCCCGCTTCGAGCAGCCTCGCCGCGGTGGCGCAGGCCGTCATGGGCGAGCGCCCGAACACGGTGCGACCGCTGCCGCGCGTGCGCACGCTGTTCCGCGACAAGCTCGTCGCGGATGCGCGCGAGACCGATGACGGCGACACGCGCATCAACGCCTCCGAGCTCGTGCGCCAGTTCGCACCCTGGACGACGCCGGCGCTCATCAGCGCGGCCCTCGCCTTCCTGGCGCAGCAGATCGCCCAGGAAGTGATGGCGACGGGCATGTACTTCGAGCCGTGGGACCAGGTGATCGCCGCTTATCAGCGCCGCCTCGCGCGCATCGATCGCGGCGCCGACCACCGTCTCGATCTCGACGGCTAGCCGGCTAGGGGACCAGCGCCCCGCTATCGAGATCGCGCTTGACCGCCGCGAGATCGGCCGCGAAGCGCGCCGCGGGCACGGCGATGTTGGCATCCATCGAGCTCTTGTCGAACGGGATGTCGTGCTTCACGCCCGAGGGCGCGCCGAGAATGGTGCCGATGACGAGGCGGCGGTCGCGATCGAGCGTGAGGGGCGCGCCCGAGGCGCCGTCCCAACCGCCGCAATCGGTGGTGTAATAGCCGCCCATGTAAGTGGCGATGCGGCAGGCGCGGTCCTCCGAGATGCGCAAGCCCCCGTCGTTCATATCGGAGGAATAGCCCGCGAGCGACACGGTCTCGCCGACGAGGTCGGCCGGCTGCGACGCATCGCCGAGCGCCAGCGGCGCGCCCGGCGCGCCCGGATCGCACAGCATGACCGCATAATCGCGCGGCGATTCCGTGAGCTCGTAGGCATGCTGCGTGCCGAGCTTCACGACGCGGCAGTTCGCCTCGACCGCATCGGGCTTGCCCGACTTGAAGGTGCAGCGATACGGGCCCGGGATGAAGGCATTGGTGACGTCGTCGAAGAAGCAATGCGCCGCCGTCAGCACCTCGCGCCGGTCCAGGATGGCGGTGCCGGTGCAGTCCTGCTCGTCATCGCCGTCGCCAACCACCAGGCGGCAATAAGCGCCGAGCTCGGGCTCGCTCGGGTCGGCGTCGCGGGGCGGACGGTGGCTGTAGGTGCTGATGCGCTCGATGCCGCCGAGCGTCGCGAGCCATGCTGCGATGGTGGCGCTGGCGCGCGCTTCGGCGGCCACAGCGCCGGCACAGGGCGTCGCGAGGAAGGCGCAGGCGAGGATAAGCGCCGCGATGCGGCCGATGCCGGAGGTCATGGCGGCATTGTCGCGGTGCAACCGCGCCGAGACAAGACAAAGGGCCGGGAAGCATCGGCTCCCCGGCCCTTCATTCGAGTCAAGCCTGCAACGCTTAGGCGTTCTGGTACTTGAATTCCGGCATGGCCTTCAGGCTGTCCTTGGTGGCGCCGCGCATGATGACCTTGTCGACCTTGCCCTTGTTGTCGGCATTGATGACGAGCTGGTCATAGGGCACCGCCACGAGATGGTTGCCCATGCCGAGGAAGCCGCCGACCGACAGCACCGCATAGACGACGTGGTCATTGCGATCGATGATCAGATCGTCGATCGAGCCGACCTTCTCGTTCTTGTCGTTATAGACCGACGAGCCCTTCACTTTCGAGGCGCGCCAGGCATTGCCGAGCTTCTGCGCGTCGGCCGAGCTCAGCGACGCCGACTGCTTGGCGGTCGGCGAGGTGGTGGCCGCCATCGGGGCGGTGCGCGCCGGCGGAGTGGCCATCGGGGCGGTGCGCGCCGCCGGCGCATTGGTTGCCGGCGGAGTCGTGGCCGTCTGGGCGAAGCCCATGCCGGCGCCGGCGATCACGAGTGCAGAGCTCAACGCAATCATTTTCAGCTTCATGTCAGTCCTCATCAAATGAGCACGCCGGCCTGACCGGTGCGACCGGTCGCGCGGGCATGCGAGGTGGAGATCATCCCGCCATGCAATCACGGACGGCGAAGCGCGTCCTTGGCGCCGCCAAGGGCGTTCTGGATCTTTCCTTCCGCCTGCTTGGCCTTGCCTTCGGCTTCGAGCTTCGCATCGCCCGTGAGCTTTCCGGCGGCCGCCTTGGCATTGCCGACGGCCTGCTTGGCTGAGCCGACGATTCGATCCTTATCCATCCGCGTTCCTCTCCAGTGTTCACTCGGAACAGGAAACGCTTACGGTTAGGGTTCTGGCTCGATTTTTTTTGCTGAGGCAAATGCGCGACTTCGCTCTTTCTTTGCGAAGAAAGAGTTTTTGTCGAAGGCAAAAAATTTTGAATGGAAAAGGCCGGGATCGACCGCGTTCGCGATCGATCCCGGCGATAAAAAAGCTCAGCCGATATGCTTGGCGATAAAGTCGAGGCTGCGCTGGCGCGCGAGCTTCGCCGCTTCGGCGTTCCAGCTGCCGCGCTCGTCGCAATTGAAGCCGTGACCGGCGCCCGGATAGATGTAGACGGGCATGTCCGGATGGGCCTTCTTGATGATGTCGACCTTGTCCGGCGTGATCGACTTGTCGTCGGCGCCGATATGGCAGATCACCGGGCAGCGCGGCTTCTCTTGCGCGAAATCGGCGACATTGCCGCCGTAATAGGAAACCGAGCAGGCGAAGTCCTGGCGCGTTGCGCCGAGCCAGGCGACCGAGCCGCCGAAGCAATAGCCGAGGATGCCGACCTTACCGACGCTGCGCACCGCCTCATGCGCCGCCGCGACATCCTTCAGCACATCGTCCCATTTGAGCTGGGAGCGGGTGTTCTTGCCTTTCTCCTGGTCTTCCGGCCCGTAGCCGGTCTCGATGCCCTTGCCGACGCGATCGAACAGGGCGGGCGCGATGGCGACATAGCCGTCGGCGGCATAGCCGTCGCAGACCTTCCGCATGTGCTGATTGACGCCGAAGATCTCCTGGATGATGACCAGCGCCCCCTTCGGCTTGCCCGACGGATCGGCGCGGTAGGCCTCCAGCTTGTGCCCATCGCTCGCCGTCAGCTCGATTTTCTTGCCCATCCCCTGCTCCTCACTGGCTGTTCGTGTTTTGGCTTCGGCCCGGGCTGCGCGATGCCCGCCCGGCCGAGGGCGAGCCAAGATAGAGAGGCGGTGGACGGCTGAAAAGGGGCGGCGCCCGAGACGGTTTCGGCGACCCGGATTGGGCCCGGGAGAGGGCTTTCCTCCGACCGACAAGGAAGACAAAAAGCCTCACGATTTCAAATGCCTTCGGATGTTCGCCGCTGTGCTAAAGTCGTCGCCATGAAGGATGAAGTATCGGCCCTGCAGGTGCGGCGGGCCGTGCCCGCCGATGCCGACCGCATGGCCGAGATCCAGGCAACCGCCGTGCGGGCCTGCGCTACGGGCTTCTATCCGGCTCCGGTGATCGAGGCCTGGGCCTGGGGGCCCGAGAAGCGCGAGGCCTGCCGCGGCTGGATCGGCGAGTCCGGCATCGAGGTCAGGATCTGCGGCGAGCGCGAGCGGCCGATCGCCTTCGCCGTCTTCGTCGCCAATCTCGACGCCGTCTATGTGCATTCGCTCTATTGCGATCCCCAACGCATCCGGCGCGGCGTCGGCCGCCTGCTGATGGCGGATATCAGGCAGTTCGCGCAAGCCCGCGAGAAGCGCCGCCTGACGGTGCAATCCTCGCTCAATGCCCTCGGCTTCTACGGTGCGCTCGGCTTTGCGCGGCTGGGCGACGGTTTCCAGGAGATCGGTCCGGCCAAGCTGCGCTGGGACTATGTCGCGATGGCAAAGCCCCTGGTGGCTTGAGGCGGCCGGCCCGGGCTCATACACTCCGCTGCCGCAGGCGGACGGCGCCGCCTGCTTCAAGAGGAGAGAAAAGATGCAGCCCTTTGCCCGGGCGCTCGGGATCGCCTGTTTCGCCGCTGCCGGAGCGCTCGCCGCTTCCGCCGCGGATGCGCAGAGCGTCGAGCAGTTCTATCGCGGCCGCACAGTGACCTTGACCATCGGCCTGCCCTCGGGCGGCGGCTACGATCTCTATGCGCGGATGCTGGCCAAGCATTACGGCCGCTTCATCCCGGGCAACCCGACCGTCGTGCCGAAGAACATGCCGGGCGCCGGCGGGCTGCAGGCCTCCAACTATATGGCGAATGTCGCGCCCAAGGACGGCAGCGAGATCGCCATGATCGCCTCGAGCGCGCTGCTCACTCCCTTGTTCGGCGACGAGGCGGCGAAATTCGATCCGCGGAAATACACCTGGATCGGCAGCATGAACGACGACGTGTCGAGCTGCGGCGTGTGGCACACGACCGGCGTCACCCGCTTCGAGGACATGATGCAGAAGGAGGTCGTGTTCGGTGCCAGCGGTCCCGCCGCCATCACCGCCGCGCACGCCCAGGTGCTGAAGAATCTGCTCGGCGCCAAGGTCAAGGTGATCCTCGGCTATACCGGCACCAAGGATGTCAGCCTCGCCATGCAGCGCGGTGAGGTGGGCGGCTCCTGCGGCCTCACCGTCTCGTCGCTGAAGACGCAGTGGCGCGACGAGTGGCGCAACGGCAATCTCAAGATCCTCATCCAGATGGGCAGCCGCGAGCATCCCGACCTCGAGGGCGTGCCGAGCATCTACAAATATGCCAAGTCCGAGGACGACACGAAGGTTCTGCATCTCGTCTTCGACCAGTCGATCCTCGGCCGGCCGATGCTGGCGCCGCCGGGCTTGCCCGCCGACCGCGTCAAGGCGCTGCGCGACGGCTTTATCGCGACCCTGAAGGATCCGCAATTCCTCGCCGATGCCGGGAAGGCGCAGATGGAGATCCTGCCGGCGACCGCGGCGGAGATCGACAAGCTGCTGGCCACCTTCTACGCCTATCCGCCGGCCATCATCCGGAAGGCGAAGCAGGTGCAGGGGCTGTAGAGCCGCGGGCCGGAGCTCGGCCCATGACCGATTACGGGCTGAGCAAGCTGTGCTTCGATCTGCAGGATCGCGAGCGGGCGGCCGCCTATCGGGCCGACCGCGAGGCCGTGCTCGAGGGCTACCGCATCGCGCCGGAGCTGCTCGACGCGCTGCGGGCCGACGACGTGGCGCGCCTCGCGCCGCATGTGAACGCCTATCTGCTGCGCTATTACTTCACGGCGATCGGCATGCCGGACGAGACCTTCATCGCCCGGCTCGGCCCCTATCGTGGCTGAGCTGGTCGGCGTCGTGGCGGCCAGCCACGGGCCGCTGATCGCCCGCGACTGGGCCAAGCTGCCGGCGCCGCTGCAGCAGCGCTTCGCCGCTGCCTACCGCACGCTGGGCGCGCGGCTCGCGCAAGCCGCACCGGACATTCTGCTGACCGTCGCGACCGATCATTGGACCAATTTCTTTCTCGATAACTGGCCGAGCGTCTGCATCGGCGTCGGCGCCTGCCACGACGGTCCGCCCGAGCCTTTCCTCAAGGATTTTCCGCATCGCGCGCTGGTCGGCGATCCCGCCTTCGGTAAGCATCTCTTCGCGACCGCGATCGCCGCCGGCTTCGAGCCCTCGATCTCGCACCATCTGGCGCTCGACCACGGCATCTGCATCCCGCTTTTGCGCATGGAGTTCGCGCGGCTGCCGCGCCTCGTGCCGATTCTGGTCAACGAGCTCGAGCCGCCCATGCCGAGCCTGGCGCGTTGCCTCGCCTGGGGCCGCCTCGTCGCGGCCGCGATCCGCTCCTATCCCGAGCCGTGCCGCATCGCCCTGCTCGCCAGCGGCGGCCTCAGCCATTCGATCGGCGAGCCCGGCATGGGCCGCATCGACGAAGCCTTCGACCGGGCGGCGATCGCCGCTTTCGAGCAGGCGAGCGACGAGGCGCTGGTGGCGGTGCTCGAATCCGGCCTGCCGCGCGCCGGCAACGGGGCGGAGGAAGTGCGCAGCTGGCTCGTCGCCCATGGCGCCGCCGGATCATCCGGCTTCGCGCTCGCCGACTATATCCCGTCGCGCGAGGTCTATGTCGGCTGCGCCTTTGCGAGCTGGACCGTGCCGGGCGCGCTCAGCTCAGCAACAGCTGCAGCAGCAGCGGCACGGTGAGGATCGAGGCGAAAGTCGACAGCACCACCGCGCCCGCCACCTCTTCCGGCCGATTGTCCCAGCGCAGTGCGAAGAGATAGTTCAGCACGGCGACCGGCATCGCGGATTGGATGACCAGCGCGGCGCGCGCGGCGCCGCCGAGGCCGAACAGCCAGGTCACGCCCAGCCCGATCGCAAAGCCGCCGCCGATGCGCAGGATCGTTACGATCAGCGCCGGGCCGAGCCGCGTGATGCGCAGCGTGGCGAGCGACGCCCCCAGCATCAGCAGCATGAGGGGAACGGTGAGGCCGCCGAGCAGCGACAGGGTGTTGGCGAGCCAGGGCGGCAGCTGGACGTGGAACAGCGAGCCCAGCATGCCGAGCAGCGCCGCATGGACGATGGGCAGCCGCAGCATCACGCGCCAATTGGCGACGCCGGCCGAGATCGCCTGGCCGACCGTGTAGTTGGCGACCGAGCAGATCGCGAAGAACACGATGGCGTAGCTCAGCCCCTCGGGACCGAACGCATAGAGCGCCACCGGCAGGCCGAGATTGCCCGCATTGGGAAAAGCGATGCAGGGCAAGTAGGTGCGCAAGGGCAGCTTCAGCAATGGCAGGACGAGTGCCGCAAGCAGGGCAAATCCGAAGAAGGTGCAAAGGGTTGCGGCGGCCGTGGCAGCGACCGCTTCGGGCGCGATCTCGGCCCTGGTCAGCGTCGAGATGATGAGGCAGGGTGTGCCGAGATCCATCACCAGGGGACTCAGCACCTTGCTTTCGACGCTGCGGCCCGAGCGCACCCACGCAAAGCCGATGCCGGCGGTGACCAGAACGGGAATGACGGCGGCGAGGACCGGCTCGAGCATGTCGGCCGCAAATCTAGAGCAGCGGCGGCCTCACGTCACCGCAGGCAGCGCCCCTGGATGACCGAGCCCGTGCGGCACTGTCCCTGGTGCCAGCTTCCGACACGGCCCGTCTGGGTCCACGGGCACGCCCAATGCGAGCATTGCAGGATCAATATCGAGCCCTGCTGCTCGGGCGACGAGATCATCCCGGCGCGCGCTGAGCCCGACCAGTCGGAGTGACTTACTGCGGCTTCGCGCCCGGCTTCCCTTTGCTCTGGTCGACGACGTCCTTGGGCGCCATCGCCGCTTTGGCCTTGGCGACGATGTCGGGCGGCGTGCCGACCAGCTGCTCGACGATCTTCTGGATCTTGGCGCCGTCGACCGGCTCGACATCGAGCGCCGCCTCGGCCGCTTCCTTGAGGAAAGCCGGGTCCTTCATCATCTCGTCGAAGGCGCGCCGCAGCTGCGCGGCGCGCTCGGCCGGCAGGCCCGGCGGCGCCAGGAAGGGACGGCCGATCACGACATCGACCGAGAACAGCCGCAAGATCTGCCGCTGCTCGTCATTTTTCGCGAAATCCGAGATCAGCGGCAGGTTCGGATAGTCGGGATTGCGCTCGAGCCCGACCTGCGCCGCCAGCACGATCTTGCCGTCGCGCAGCCATTCCGGATTCTCGGCCTTCAGGCTGTTGAAATTGTTGCCGGCGCGGCCTTCGACCTCGCCCCGCTCCATGGCGAGCCCGACCTCGGCGCTGCTCTCGTAGCCGGCGATGATCTTGAACTTGGTGCCGAGCACATTGTTCATGATGGTCGGGTAGAGCGTCGTGTAGGAGCCGACGCCGGTGCCGCCCATCACGATCTGGCGCTTGAAGGCGTCGTCGATCGAGGTCAGGCCGGTCGCCTTCCAGAAATAGATCGTCGAATTGCTCGAGGAGGTCGAGGCCAGCCAGGTGAACTTGCCGGCGTCGAACTGGATGCCGCGCCCGTCCAGCACCTGGGCCAGCACGAAGGAGGGAATGAGCGTGCCGATGACCGTGCCGTCCTTCGGCGCCTGGTTGTAGAGATAGTTGGCGGCGCGCACATGGCCGGCGCCGGGCATGTTCTTCGGCACGATCACCGGCTTGCCGGGCAGATGGTTGCCGAGATGGCGTGCCACCACCCGCGCATTGCTGTCGAGTCCGCCGCCGACGCCGGTCGAGATGATGAGCGAGACCTGCTTGCCGGCGAAGAAATTGTCTTGCGCCGCCGCCGGACCGGCCGCGAGCGGCAGGAGCAAGACAGGCAGCGAAGCGAGCGAGAGGCAGCGGCGCAAGATGATCATTATCTTCGCTTCCGGTCTAGCGCTTGGGTGCCGCGAGCGGCGCCGACTTGCTGCCCATGGATCCCTTATTGCCGGCAGCGCCGCTGTTGCTCGCGCCGAACGAGCTCATGCATTGCTGCTTCAGATCCTCCGAGGCGATGGAGTCGCATTCCTTGTGCATGCGGCTGCTGCGAAAGCCGGGATTGGCGCTCACCATGCCCTGATAGTCGCGGCTCATCTTCTGGTTCTGCTCGGGCGTCTGATTGGCGGGCTCCTTGGCGCTCTGCGCCCAGGCGGGGGCGGCGAGCAAAAGGGCCGCCGCAAAGCTCGCGGACAGAAGCAGTTTCATGTCGATCTCCCCAAATCGGTTCGTCGCAGGGGCGGAGTTTACACGCCGCGCCGCCGGCGGCGCGACCGCTTTCGGACGGCGCGCGAAAGTGGGACGAGAGGTCCGGCCGCCGGTCGGCCTGGTTGGCGGCATCAAAGGCGCGTTGGATAGGATCTCCGCGCCGCGCCGCAGCGGCCGACCGAAGCGCGCCATCCGCAGCAGCTTGGATCCGCGCTTTCCCGCTCCCGACGCGGCGCCGACTTCGGCGCTGGTGCGACGGATGGTCTCGCCGTCGCGAAGATTTGCCGTGCAGCACGCGCAGATAGAACGCCTTGAATCACGGCGAATCCGGTCTGAGCACGCGTCAAGATGACAAAACCTGTACGCGATTTAATGTGACTGCCCACTCTAAAAAACCTACTGGAATGGGTGGGTAGAAAGCGGCTCCGATGTCGCGCTCTTCTTGGAATCGCCGAGCGCGCCGCTCTCAGTACTTTCTGCCATCGCCGCAATCTGCAGCATCGCTACCTACGGATGCTGTGGACGAAATTCCTATTTGTCGGCGAGGGCTTGGGTTCGAGATCTATATACGTGAGAAAAGCACGTTGAATAGCGTCAGTCAGAAAGGGAGATCGGCGATGCGGCTCGAAGATCCGCTCTTCACCAGCGAAATCCGGGCGCGCGCCGCCCTCGAGAAGGCTCGGTGGCCCGACGGGCCGGTCTGCCCGCATTGCAACGCCGCCGAGCGCATCGCCCGCATCGACGGCCAGTCGCACCGCGACGGGCTGCTCTATTGCAATCAGTGCAAGCGCCAGTTCACCGTGACGGTGGGCACGGTGTTCCAGGGCTCGAAGATTGCGCTGACCAAATGGCTGCTCGCCATCCACCTCCTGGCGACGCGGGCGCAGCTTTCGGTGAGCGAGCTGCAGCGTCTCCTGGGCGTGACCTACAAGACCGCCTGGCTGATGGCGCGCCGGCTGCGCAAGGGCACCGGCGAGGCCTATCTCGACGATGCGGTCCTGGCCGAAGCCTCGCGTGCCGTGGCCGCGGCAGCACCGCGCGAGGACCGCGGCAAGCGGCAGGCTGAGCAGCCGGCCGTCCACTGACGCGCCGGAGGACAACTCGATGGCGATGAGTCAGGACGAGTTCCAGGCGCTGGCCGCGGCGATCGACGCCATCAAATATCTCTGCCGCGGCGACCGCGAGCGGGCCGAGGAAAAGCAGCAGGCGGCCGAGCGCGGCATCATGCGCGCCCTCGGCATGGTCGAGACCGACGGCACTTGGAAGCTGCCCTTGCCCTCGGCCGAGCGCGACGTGCCGGAGACGCTGCCGCCGCGTTAGCCGCAGCAGCCGGCATCGGCGCGACCGCGGCGCAAAGCAAAGACCGGCGGCGCTATTCCGCCAGCAGCTCCTCGGCGATGCGTCGCCATTCGGCCTTGAATGGGCCCTTGGCCGGCTCGCGCCGCGCCCGCCGGTACCAATAGGCGGCGTTGCCCTCATCGCCCTCCCGGCGGTGCAGATAGGCATGGACGAGCGCCGCCTCGGCATCCTCCGCGTCCTCCTGGGCCAGCGCATGCGCGCGGCTCCAATCCCCTTTGGCATCCCACCATAGCGCCTGCAGCGCCGGGCTGAGCCCGCGCTTGGGCGCCTTGCCGTCGAGCGAATCGAGGAAGCTGTCGAGGGCGGCACTCATGGCGGCTCCAGGCTCCGAGAACAGGCTCCTGCCACCGGACGTTTTACTCCCAAATGCCAGGGCAGAGGAGACGCTGGTGATCATCGGACTTGCCGATTCCGTCACCGTGGCCGGCGAGGTCGGCACGCTGGCCGATTTCGCCAAGGCGGGACGCATCCAGCTCCATCACGAGCCGCATCACATGGCGAAGACGGGCGGCGAGGCGCGCCCGGCCTGGTGGGCCGATGTCTTCTCGCGCGATACGATCGATGCCGCGCGCTACGAGATCTCGCGCGAGGATTACGAGGCGCTGCTGGCGGCGCCGACGCCCGAGCCCGACATCGCGGAATAGCTCGCGAGAATTCTAGCCGGCGCGGCGTCCGACGGCGCGCTCGCCGAGTACGAGATCGAGCTTCTCGCGCAGCTGCTCGCGACGGAACGGCTTGCGCAGGCAGTCGGGACGGCTGGCGCGCGCCGCATCCAGGCGATTCGACATGATGATGACGGACAGGTCCGGTTTCAGCGCCCGCGTCGCGTCGAGCAGCTCGGTGCAGGCCATGCCCGGCACCGCCGCCTCGGTCAGCAGCAGATCGATCTTGTTGCCGTCGAGGAAGAGCTGGATCGCCGCCGCCGCGTCCGCCGCCTCGAGCGAGGCGTATCCCAGGCTGCGCAGCTGCAACGACACCGCATCGCGGAACGCCTCGTCGCCGTCCAGCACCGCGACGGTGGGCGTGCGGCGCCCGGCTGGCTTCGGATTTTCCCGTCTTTCGACCGGCCGCGCATCCGCGGCGGCGTTTTGCTGTCGAAGTGGCATGGCTTACCTGTTTCCTCAGCGCGAGCATTTGCGTTTCTTTACGTTCTTAACGCAAATACCACAATGACTGCGCGTAATTATGCGCTGATCCTTTGCCCAATGCAATCCGGCGCCGGCGCTTCTCTTACGGCGCGGGCCGCAGGAATCGCAGCTTTCCCTCCCACTTTCGCCTTACCTCCTCGGCATAGGCGGGATCGACCGCATTCACCGCGGGGAAACGATCCTTCCAATGAAAAGGCCGCACCGCATAGATGATGATGCGGCTGTTGGTCATGTCGTGCGTCTCGCGCTTGGCGGGCGACAGTAGCGGATCGATATAGCCGGTCCAGCAACCGTCGATGATGTCGGTCTGGCTCTTCGGATCCCAGCGCGTCGCGATCGCCCACATCACTTCCGCAGGCTTGGTGATGTCGATGTCCGAATCGACGATGATCAGGATGCGTCCGAGATAGGCGTTGGAGCCGCTGCCCGCCGCGACCAGCCCCGCCATCTTGGCGTGGCCGGCATGGAGCTGGTCGATCGCGACCACGGTGATGAAGCGCGGGCCGCCGCCGGGCAGCTTCCACACGCCGGTGACGCCCGGCACGCCGGCCGCCTCGAGCTCGTCCCACAGCGTCGCCGAGCGCATGTGCGACGAGCCGCCGGTGCCGTACCAGAAGCCGGGCAGGGTCGGCTTCATCGGCGGCGCGCCGACGATGATCGGATCCTTGCGGTGATAGATGGCGCGCACCTCGAGCAGCGGCTCCGGCCGCGCGTTCGAGGCGTAATAGCCGGGCCATTCGCCGAACGGTCCTTCCGGTGCCGACAGTTCCTCGGGCGGCCGCATCGCGCCCTCGAAGACGAGCTCGGCTTCGGCGGGGAAGGGAATGCCGGTATGGCGCCCCTTGATTACCTTGATGCCCTCGCCGAGGCGTCCGCCAGCGACGGCATATTCGGAGATCCCCGGCCCCGGCGTGGAAGCGGCCGCGGCGCCCAGCACCGGTGCCTGGCCGACGCACACCACCATCGGGCAGGGTTCGCCGCGCTGCCAATATTTGCGGCGGATCATGTCGCCATGCTTGCCGGGCTCGATGAACACGATGAGGGTGCGGCGGCCATGCACCTCGACGCGGTAGGTGCCGAGATTCACCCAGTCGCTGTCGGGATCCTTGGTGATCACCAGGCATTCGGTGCCGATATAGCGGCCGCCATCGGCGGCGTGCCAGCGCGGCGCCGGAAAGGCCTCGACATCGATCGCCTCGCCCTCGCGCACGACCTCCAGCACCGGCCCGTCCTCGACCACCACCGGCGGCAGCGGCGCCGCGCGCTGGCGCCGGCCGCCGCGATAGGAGCGCACGAGATCGAGGCCGCCTCGACCGGTGTCGAACACGCGCGAGGCGCGCGTATTGACGACGATCCGGTAGTCGGGCGGATAGCCCTTGATGTTGCGGAACAGGATGACGGGCGGCTGCTCTTCCTCGAGGCTGAGCTCGTAGAGCGCGCCGAGCTCGAGCTCGGGATCGGCCCCCTCGACGATCTGCAGATTGCCGATCTCGGCCGAGAGCTCGATGCATTTGCGCAGATCGCCGAGTGCCGCGAGGCGCATCGCCTCCTGGTTGCTGGCTACCGTCATTCAGGTCCTCCCGGGGACGAACCTAACGCAAAAGCCTTGCCCGGGGGCGCGAATTCCGGTGTTGTTGGGGCCGCATCGAGAAGGACCCGAAAGCCATGCCGCACGACGATCCCGTATTGCACGAGCCCGACCGCTATGTGCGGCCCGGCGAGCCCGGCCACAACGCCGCCGGCGGCGAGGTGGTGTGGGAGCGCTGGCAGAAGAAGCGGACCTTCGTGCGGGCGCTGGAAGGCACTTATGGCGAGCTGGTGCGCGAGCTCTTCACCCAGCCGCGCGTCTACCATTCCAAAGACTGGAAATGGAAGGGCGGACCGCAGCTCTACGGCAAGACGGTCATCCATCCGGGCTCGGTGAAGGTCGCGCAATCGATCGAGTGCCACCTCAACACCTTCTCGCCGCACGGCGCCGGCCAGAAGCACGGCCATATGAACTCGGCCGTCTTCTTCATCCTGAAGGGCAACGGCCATGACGTGCATGACGGCCGCACCTTGCCGTTCGAGGCGGGCGACGCCTGCATCGTCGAGACCGGCTGCGTGCATCAGCATTTCAACGACGGCGACGACGAGATGATGGTGCTGGTGATGAAGGCGAAGCCGCTCTTCCTCTTCATGCACCTCATGTTCCAGAAGATGGTCGAATATCCGCCCAAGGTGCCGTCCGAAGGCGGCGAGAATTACGCGCCGCCGACCGAGATCTGAGACTGGCTCGCGGGCGCTGCGGGGCGCCGCGGTCTACAGAGCGGCGAGGCGGTCGGCGGCAGCGCGCAGGATCAGGATCTGGCGCGCGATTCGCAGCAGCGTGTCGCGGACGGACTGCGACGCTTCCGAGCCACCACTCCCGATATCCGGCGGCGGCGCGAGATCGGGCGGTGGCGCGCGCAGCTCGACGGCGCGGGCAAGCGGCGTCAGCGATGCCCGCGCCCAGCTCGCGAAAGCGGCGCTTTCGGGCACCGCACAGCCGAGCTCGGCCAGATCGTGGCGCGCCCACAGCGCCGTCACCGCGCCGCCGATGCGGCGCACCGAGGTGACGATCGCGAGCGCGGGCTCGGCCTCGCGCCCGCGCGGCCCCGGCTCGCTCAGCAGCCGCTGCAGCGAGGCCTCGGCATTGTTGCTGGCCAGCCCCGCCTTGCGGCGGCGCGCTTCGACAGCGGTCGCCGGCAGATCGCCGCCGCCCATCACCGACAGCACCGCACCGAGATAGTCCGATGCGGCCGCCAGCGCGCCGCCGAGATGCGCCGGCAGGTGCCGGCGCTCGCGCGTCGGCCACAACAGTGCGCCGGCGACGAGCGCCAGCACGCCGCCCCCGAGGCTGCTGAGCGCCCGCAAGCCGGCGAGCCGCAGATCGTCGCCGCCGGGCTGCGCCAGCTCGGCGATCAGGACGAATTGCGGCGTGAGCAGGAAGGTGAAGAGGCCGTAATTGACCGTGCGAAAAGCCGAGGCGATCGCCGCGATCGGGAAGATCAGCAGCGCAATCGCCAAGGGACTGCTCGACAGCAAGGCGAGGCAGGCGGCGGCGAACCCGCCGAGCACCGAGCCGGCGACGCGCTCGACGGCGCGCTGCCAGGTCGTCGCGTAATAGGGCTGCAGGCTGAGCACCGCGGTGACGGTGAGCCAGTAGCCGCGCTCGAGGCCGAGCGTTTCCGTCACCGCCACCGAGGCGGCGGCGGTCACCGCCAGGCGCACCGCATGGCGAAAGACGATGGCGCGCCAGGTGAGGTTGGCGCGGATCGCCGTCACGATCTCGTCGCGGCGCCAGCCGGATTTTTCCTGCGGCGGCGGCGCCAGCGCGGCGCGTGCCGCCGCGTTGCCGGCCGCGGCCTCCTTTTGCACGAGGGAGGCAAGCGTGCGCCGGCTGCGCACCTCGCGGGCGATGTCGTGCGTCGCATGGGCGAGGCGGGCGAGGCTCGCCAGCAGCTCGGCGGCGTGCGCCAACAGCGGCGAGCCGCTCTGTTGCGCGATTTCCGCTTCGAGGCGTGCCACCG
>Ga0070681_10001672_pt1 | contig 19795 bp, 19 predicted proteins | sample KBSC83BmetaG_FD_65650 | JGI IMG/M metagenome (GOLD analysis project Ga0070681, IMG submission 65650) | Corn rhizosphere microbial communities from Kellogg Biological Station, Michigan, USA - KBS C8-3B metaG | ecosystem: Host-associated > Plants > Roots > Rhizosphere | place: USA: Michigan... | reverse complement strand
CCTCGACCACGGCATCGAGACGCCGGACGAGCGGGAAAAGGCCGGCAAGCCGCGTGCGGCGACGCTGATTCTCACCGCCGAGCGCGATCGCGCCACGGTGCTGATCCGGGTCACCGACGACGGGCGTGGCATCGATCAGAGCCGCGTGCTGCCGCGGGCCAAGAAGCTCGGTCTCGTCGACAAGGAGACGCAGAACCTCTCCGAGCAGGAGCTGGTCGCACTGATTTCCCGGCCCGGTTTCTCGACCGCCGAGAAAGTGACCGAGATCTCCGGTCGCGGTGTCGGATTCGACATCGTCGCCACCCGTGTGCGCTCGCTCGGCGGCTCGCTCGAGGTGCACACCGACGCCGGCCTCGGTACCAGCGTCAGCATGCGTCTTCCGCTCACGCTCGCGATCTCGCGCGCGCTGCTGGCGCGGGTTGCAGGGGAAATCTACGCCATCCCACTCACCCACGTGCTCGAGACCTTCAGCCTGTCCCAGCCGATGCTCCTCGAGACGAAGGGGAAACAGGTCGTGGCGATCCGTGACGATCTCTTCCCGGCGATCTGGCTGCGCGAGCGCGTAGGCCTCACACCACCGGAGAAGGCGGCCAGCGGACAGGTTGTTCTCATCGAGCTCGCGGAGCGCAAGGCCGCGCTGATCGTCGATGAATTCATGGGACAGCAGGAAATCGTGGTGAAGCAATTCGACGGAGTAAATGACAGCAAGACTCTTTTCAGCGGCGCGACTATCCTCGGGGATGGCTCGCCCGCCCTTATCGTGGACGCTTCCAGCCTTCTCTGAAATGACCAATCCCCGCAACACACCGTCCGGCGAGAGCGGCACCACGCTTCTCAGCACTGCGCGACTCGATGCGCTCCGCGAGGTTGCCAACATTGGCGCCGGCCATGCGGCAACCGCGCTCTCCACTCTGACGGGCACCCGGATCATGATCAGCGTGCCGATGGTGAACATCGTCCCGCCCGGCGATTTCGTCCCGGAGATCGCTCCGGGAGTGGAGATCGTGGCGGTGCAGATGGCGATGAGCGGTGACATCAGCGGTCAGACGGTGTTCCTGCTGGCGGTCGACGCGGGCCTGCGGCTCGCCGAGCGGATGCTGCGGCGCAAGCGCGGCACGTCGCCGAATCTGGGCAAGCTGGAGCAGTCCGCGCTCAACGAAGCGGGCAACATCCTGGCTGGTGCCTACCTCACGGCGCTGAGTGATTTCCTCGACATGCGTCTCATGCTTTCGCCGCCCGCGCTCAATACCGGCCGCACGGGCGAAGCGCTGCGCACGCTCGGAGACCACGCGCCGCGCGTCGAGTCTCCGATCCTTTGCGTGGAGACCGAGTTCTTCCTCGAGGAGCCGGCGGAGAGCTTGCACGGTTTCTTCCTGCTCGTTCCCGATCCCAAGTCTTTCGACGCCATCTTCCGCGCGGTGCGCGTAGAGTAGACCATGAGCCCAGCGGCAACTGCCCGCGCACCGGCAGCCGCGAATGGCGGTGAGATCGAGATTCTGCGCTCGTTCGCCCGCCGAATCGATCCTTCGGATGCAGGCGCGTACAACAACCTCGGCGTCCTCTATTTTCGGAAAGGGCTGACCGACGAGGCTATCGTCGCGTTCTCGCGCGCGCTGGCGCTCGACGAGCGCATGGGAGTTGCGCGTCGCAACCTCGAGATCGCCTACGGCGAGAGCGGGATTCTGGAGCGCCGCCTCGAGGAGCTCGAAGAGCGTCTCCGCGCCAATCCGGACGATCTCGAGGCGCTGGTACAGAGCGGGATCGCCGAAAAGACGGCGGGCCGACTCGACCGCGCCCACACGCTTTTCGAGCGCGCGATCGAGCTCGATCCGGACAGCTCGGTGCTCCATTTCCTCCTGGCGGAGACGCTCTACAATCGTGGTCTACACGAGGAAGCGATGCGCTCGGTACGGCGCTCGATCGAGCTCCATCCCGAGAATCCCGATGCTCTCTATCTGATCGGGTTCATCCTCGGAGATCTCGGACGCGGCGAAGAAGCGGCCGAAGCAAACCGGCGTGCGGTCAACCTTAACCCGACGCTGGTGCGCGCGCAGGCGAACCTGTCGCTGGAAACGTACCGCCACGAGATGACACCGAGCCAGCAGCAGAAAACGCCGGCCGGCGCGCACATCACGCTCGGCCGGGCGTTGCGCCAGAAGGGCTACTTTCAGGAAGCGCTCCGCGAGTACGAGAAGGCGATCGAGGGCGGAGAAGCCAACGCGGAAGTTCTGCAGGCGATGCTCGAGCTGTATCTGTTGCAGCGCGATACTGGCGCGGCGATCGCCACCGCCGACCGGTTCGCGCGCGAGTTCTCACCAACGGCAAAGACGTGGAACAATCGCGGTGTTGCCCTGCAGCTGGAAGGCCGACACGCCGAAGCTGAGGACAGCTACACCAAGGCGCTTGCCGTCGACTCGAGCTATCCGTTCGCGCACAACAACCTCGGCGTTCTCCTCTGGCACAAGAACGACACGAAGGGCGCGATCAACTCGTTCCGCCGCGCGCTTCAGGCTCCGGCAGCGCCGGTCGAAGCGCGGCTCAATCTGGCGCTTGGACTTTTTCGGAGAAAGCACACCGAGCTCGCGCTCGAAGCGTACCGCCAGGTACTCGCGTCGGCGCCCGAGCATCCGGTTGCCTGGAACGGCATCGGTCTGATCCTGGTCGATCTCGAGAAATACGCCGATGCACGCAACGCATTCGCGCGCGCGATCCAGGCCAACCCCGATTTCGCCGAAGCTCACTACAACATGAGCTTCACCCTCTCTAATCTCGGCGACTTCGCCGCGGCTCTGCGCGAGACGAAGCGAGCGCTGGCGCTCGATCCGATGTACACGCCGCAGAAGCTCGAGCTGGCAATCGAGCTTCCACACGAGGAGATCCGCCTCACCGTCGCGCCGCCGATCACCGAGAAGGACGAGAAGCTTGAGCACGTCGAGGACTTCCACTTCGATCCGGCGATCATCGAGGAGCTTTTTGCCGAGAAGCCGGTGCGGCGTCTCACCCCGATCGCCAACGACGCGATGGCGGGCTTCGCGCTGGCGCGGGACCTCATCACCAAAGGACTCTACGACCGGGCGCAGGCCGAAATCGCGCGGGTTCTCGCGCGGGGCGGTGACAAGGTGCTCGGGTTGGTGCTCGCCGGTGACGGATTTGCCGCGCAGGGTCTGCACGGCGAGGCGCTCGAGCGCTATCGCCGCGCGTTGGAGATGGACGACACGAACTCCTTCGCGCGGCAGGGCACGGCACGCTCTTTTCTCGCGCTCGGTCGCCCCGATGAAGCGCGCCCGCACGCGGAAGCGCTGGTCGCAGCGGGCAGCACCGATGTCAACCTCCTGCTCCTCGCCGCCGAGGCGCGGGTCGCATCGTTCGACAAGAACGGCGCGCGCGACATCATGGTCGCGCTCCAGAAGAGGGAGAGCCGCAACGCGAACGTCATGAAGCGTGTCGGCGACCTGTACGCCTCACTCGGGGACGCCGCTGACGCCGTTGCCGCGTATCGCGCCAGTCTGGCCGCTGACGAGAGGCAGATCGAAACCCGCATCTCGCTGGGGCGGCTGCTCGCCAAGGCGGGAGATGACACCGGCGCGATCCGGGAGCTCGAGAGCGTGCTGGTAACCGCGCCCAACCACGACCTGGCCGTCGTGGAGCTTGTTGGACCTTATCGTCGGACCGGAAGATCGAGAAGCGCGCTGCCGCGGATCGTCGCGCTCGTAAGGCGCGACGTCTATCACTTCACCGCGTTGATCGCGCTCGGCGAGATCCTCATCGACCTGGCGCGGGAGAGTGACGCGCTCAAGGCGTTCGAGCGCGTGCTGCGCTTCGATCCAAACCATTCAGAGGCGCTGCGCTACCACCGGCTGCTTCTCAGAGGACGCATCTGATGGCGATCGAAGGCCCACTACGCGAGCTCGGCATCCACGACGTCTTCCAGCTGCTAGACCTGAGCCGGAAGACCGGAACGCTTCGGGTCCATTCTCCCGAGCGAAATAACGAGGGAAGTGTCTACTTCGATGCCGGGACTATCGTCGCCGCGACGATGAAGAGCAATCCACACCTACTCGGCACCATCCTCGAGCGCTCGGGCAAGGCGACCGCCGCCGACCTCGCGCGCGCGACAGCGATGCAGCGCGCCGGCGACAAGCGGCGGGTCGGTGAGATCCTCGTCGCGCACGGCATTGTGACGCCGCGCGACATCGATCGCTTCATGCGCCAGCAGATCGAGACGGTGGTCTTCGATCTCATGTCGTGGTCGGAAGGCTTTTTCTCATTTACAGAGGAGCCGCCGCGGCCGATCAGGAAGGACATTGCCGTGCGCGTCAGCACCGAGTCGCTGCTGATGGAGGGTGCGCGCCGGATCGACGAGTGGTCGCGAATGGCCGACAAGATTCCAGACGCTCGGGTCACGCCGCGGCTCGCTCCGCTGGACGATGGACCGGAGTCGTTCATCGATCTGTTGCCGCGCGAATGGGAAGTGCTCTCGATCATCGACGGCGAGCGCAATCTGCACGAGATCGGCAAGCGCTTGGTTCTACCTGAGTTCGAGGTCGCGAAGATCATCTACGGAATGCTGAGCACGGGGCTGATCGAGATCGCCCCACAGGAGCACGATGGCGCGGGTGTCTGAGGCGGCGCGAATCCTGTTCGCGACGGCGATCGGCGAAGCGGAGCAAACCGCTCTGCTGCTCGACGTCGCCGGTACTCCCCTGGCCGGGAGTTATCTCGATGATCGTGGCCGGGACATCTCCACCGAGATCGGCGCCGCGTTGAGCGGCGTCAGCAAGGAGGTGTCGCGCTCGATGCGCCTGCTCGGCATCGGTGCCTGGTCCGCGGTGGTAGTGGAAACCGACGCCGCCACCATCGCACTGGCCCCCGCAGCGGATGATACGATCGTTCTTCTCGCATCCTCGTCGACGGTGCCACTCGGCCTTGTGCGGCGGGTATTGAGCCGCTCGGTCGCGCTCGCGATCAACTGGCTGAGGAACCGGGCATGAAAGCTGTCAACCAGGTAGTAGGGTCACTCTCGCGGGTGCCGGGCGTCGTCGCGGCGATGGTGGTCGGCGCGTCCGACGGTCTCATCATCGAGGCGAGTGAGATGATCGGACGTGCGCCTGGCGCCACCGACACCCGGCGGCCTACCGCCGCGCTGGCGTCCTATCTCTACTCCAAGGTGACTCGTGCATCCGACGCGGCACGGCTGGGCACGCCGGCATTCATGCGGCTGGAGGCGGAGAGTGGTCACATCTGCGTCGTCGGCGCGCGGGATGTAGTGCTCGTGACGATCGTTGCTCCTGATGCCAACCTCGGACGCGTGAGGCTCGACATGATGAACGCAGCGAAGGACAACCGATGACCAATCCGACAGTCGCAGAAGCCTGGGTTGCCGCCCCGCTCAAACGGCTGATGGAAGATGCACGGCTCATTTCGGGAGTGCTGCTCTATCCATCGGGCCGCGCGGTTGGACAGTTCGGATTCTCGAACGCCGCCGACGTGATGTCGATTTGCGCGCTGACTTCGGCGATCAACGCCTCGGCGCGCGAGCTGGGAAGGCAGCTGGACGGGAAGCCGTTCTACGAGATGCATCACGCCGGCGCGGAACGGCAGGTCTTCATGGCGCGCGCCGCAGCGGGCGCTCAGGAGTTTCTCTTCGTCGGCGTGTTCGATCGCGAGAGCTCACTCGGGATGGTCGAGATCTATTTCTCGGAATTCCAGAAGGCGCTCGAGAAGCTTTTGCCCGAGAACCAGACAATCGCGATCCGGCCGTCGGGAGATTTCGAGGGCGAGCTCAATCGCAGTCTCGACGCTCTCTTCGGCCCCATAGGGAAGAAATAGAATGTCCGTCGTCAACTACGGCACCCGCGAGATCACCTGCAAGATCGTCTACTACGGACCAGGCCGGTCCGGCAAGACGACCAATCTTCAGCACGTCTACTCGCAGCTTCCCGAAGAGCGCAAGGGAAAAATGGTCTCTCTCGCCACCGAGACCGACCGGACCCTGTTCTTCGATTTCCTGCCGCTCGATCTGGGAACGATCTCGGGTTTCGCGACACGCTTTCAGCTTTACACCGTGCCAGGCCAGGTGTATTACGCCGCAACCCGCAAGCTGGTCCTGCAGGGCGTCGACGGGGTGGTGTTCGTCGCCGACAGCCAGGCGCGGCAGATGGCCGAGAACATCGAGAGCCTCCAGGATCTGCACGCGAATCTCGCCGACGAAGGACTCGATCCGCGGACCATCCCGCTGGTGATGCAATACAACAAGCGCGATCTCCCCGCCGGCGAGCTGAGCACCCTCGAGGAGCTCGACGAGACGCTCAACTTCCGTGGGGTACCGCACTACGCGGCGACGGCGGTAAACGGCGGTGGCGTGTTCGAGACTTTGCGCAGCATCGCGTCGCTGGTGCTGTCGCGGCTCAGTGCGCCGGCGGGCCGGGAATCCTGAGCGTGGCGAAAGAGCCGCAGAAGAACGAAGAAGAGGACGGCGGCGAGTTCGCCGACTTCCTGGCTGACGTCAGCCAGGAAATCGCGCAGCGCGTCGAGTCCCTCGATCCGCGGCCCAAGCCTGAAGCGACGGCGGAGGCGAAAAAGACCCCGGCTGCCGGGGAAGAGCGCAAGAAAACGCCTGCTGCAGCCGACGCTGGTCTGATCGCCGAATGGCCGAACATCGTCGACAGGATGATCGAGGAGATGCGCTAGATGGCCATCAAAGGCAGTCTCAAGGAGGCGAGTCTTCCCGACGTTCTGCAGCTGCTGTCGATGGGGAAGAAGACCGGCTGCCTGGGCCTCTCCTTCCACGACAGCTTCGGCCAGATCTATTTCGACAGCGGCCGGATCTGTCACGCGTCGATCGTGAATCGGCCGCTCGACACCGAAAACGCGGTTTACACGCTTTTCACCTGGACGAGCGGCACCTTCAACTTCGAGCCCAACGTCGAGCCCGAGGACGGCGCCGAGCGTGTGTCGGTCGATCCGCAGTCCCTGCTGCTCGAGGGCGCGCGTCGCGTCGACGAGTGGTCGTTGATCGAGAAGAAGATCCCCAGCTTCGATGTCGTCTTCAGCATCGACCGTTCGCGGCTGATGCTCAACCGCGATCCGCTCTCGCCCGAGCAGGAGTCGCTTCTCCCGCTGATCGATGGCCACCGCGACATCAACAGCCTGATCAGGGACTCCGCACTCGGAGAATTCGAGGTCGGCAAGGCGCTTTACGGATTGCTGAACGCTTCATTCCTGCTGCCGGTGGGCAGGAAGCGAACGACGCCGACCCTGCCGCGCAACGCGAGCCCGCTGGAGCGGCGGGAGCTGGCGAGCGCGCTATACCGCGCCGGCATGCACGACGAGGCGCAGCGTGAGTTCCGCGCACTTGTCGAGGAAGCCGCCGATCCGGTGGCGTCGTTCCACCTCGGCTTGATCGCGCTGCGCGAGAAGGAATGGTCGGGTGCGGTGAACGCCTTCATGACCGCTGCGCCCAACGCGGCGAGCAAGACGACGCTCCTTCACAACCTCGCTCTCGCCTACGAGCATCTCGGGCAGCTGGAAAAAGCGCGACTGGTGATCGACCGCGCGCTCGCGGTGGAGGGAGGTGCGGAGCCTCTGGTCCAGCTCGAGGCGGCGGTGATCGCGATTCGGCAGGGCGATCTCCAGTCGGCCAAAGTCAGGCTCAGTGAGGCCCGGAGCCTGTGGGCGGCGAACTCGCCGCCCGCGGTGTGGTTTCACTACGCCGCTCAGGTGGCCGCGCTCACCGACGACCCCGATCGTGAGATGTTGTTGCTCTCGGCTGCGATCGAGACGCACCCCGAGTCTGCGGTACTGCTCAACAATCTTGCAGCGGCGCATCTCAAGCGGGGCGACTTCTTAGCCGCACGCGATGTTGCGGAGAAGGGAATCGCGATCGCCCCGGAGCTGCCCCAGCTGCGTCGGAATCTTGCTGCCGCCCTCGAGGGTATCGCGCACGCCGAGCGCTCGGACTCCACTCAATCGTCTGCTCGCTCATAAAGGCCAAGTGATTCATGGCGACGACGCGGGATTCCGCGCCCTGATGGAAAAAATCACCCGTGACCGCGGGTTCCGCTGCGCGAGCTATAAGGACAAGTGCCTGCGGCGGCGGATCGCGGTACGGATGCGCGCCAGCGGCACCTTCACACCACACGAATACGCGGGTGTCCTCGATACCGATCCACGCGAGTACGACCGCCTGCTGAAGTCGTTGACGGTGAATGTCACCAAGTTCTTTCGGAACTGGGACAGCTACGCCGCGCTGCAGAGCAAGGTGATTCCGGCGCTTTTTGACATTGGAGATGAGATGCGCATATGGAGCGCCGGCTGCGCGTCGGGCGAGGAGCCCTATTCGGTTGCGATGCTCGTGCACAAGCACGCCGTCGAGAATCAGCGAACGCCGCGACTGGAGCAGGTGAGCATCGTTGGCACCGACATCGACGACGACTCACTCGGCGCGGCGGAGCGCGCGTTTTACGCCGAATCAGCACTCGCCGAAACCGCAGCCGACCTGCGCGCCAGCTACTTCGAGGAGGTAGCGGGGTTGCACTCGGTGATTCCGGCCGCGAAGAAGCTGGTGCGATTCGAGCGCGCGGATCTGCTGAGCGATGCGCCTCCGATGGACAGCGTGCACCTGCTGATCTGCCGCAACGTCATCATTTACTTCGAGCGCGAAGCCCAGGACGCGCTCTTCGCCTCGTTCCACCGCGCGATGGCACCGGGTGGCTACCTGATGCTCGGCAAGGTCGAGACACTTTTGGGAGAGGCACGATCTTTGTTCGCGCCGGTAAACGCGCGCGAGCGGATCTTCCGGAAGATATGATGACAGACGCCTCCGCGAAGACTACCAGTGTGCTCGTAGTCGACGACAGCGCCTTCATGCGCAAGCTGATCGCTGAGCTCGTCGAATCGACGGGCGCGTTCAAGGTGATCGGCACGGCGAACGACGGCGTGGAAGCCTTGCAGAAGATTCGCGCCCTCAAGCCGGACATCGTCACCCTCGACATCGAGATGCCGCGGCTCAACGGCCTGCAGGCGCTCGAGCAGATAATGGCGGAGATGCCAAGGCCCGTGGTCATGCTGAGCGCCGCGGGATCGGATCTCGGAAACGAGATGACGCTGCGCGCTCTGGAGCGCGGCGCCCTCGAATTCGTGCGCAAGCCGTCTGGTCCGGTCAGCATCGATCTGTCATCGGTGAGACAACAATTACTGTCGGCCCTCGATGCAGCGAAGGCAATGAACATGGGCGGAGTGCGGCAGGTCGCGGTCTCGCCGAGCGAATCCGCCGAGGAGGCGGCGCGCAAATCGCCGGATTCGGCGAGCCGTGTCGTAGCCATCGCTTCGTCGACGGGCGGGCCACGGGCGCTCGCGGAGATCATTCCGAATTTGCCCGAGAACCTTGGCGCGGCGGTGGTGATCGTGCAGCACATGCCGCGCGAATTCACCCGCCTGCTCTCGGACCGCCTCGGCACCATGAGCGAGCTGTGGGTCGGCGAAGCGATCGACGGAAAGACGCTGCGCGAGAATCGGGTGTACGTTGCCCCGGGCGGCTACCACATGACCGTGCAGGGCGAGCCGGGGAATGCGACGATTCGCCTGGATACCGCCGCTCCGATGTGGGGCGTTCGGCCGGCGGCGGATCCGCTTTTCTTCTCCGCTGCGGAAAGCTTCGGACCGGCCGCGATCGGCGTGGTGCTGACGGGGATGGGTCGCGATGGCGCCGAAGGCCTGCGACGCATTCGCGAAGCGGGCGGAACGGCGATCATTCAGGATCGCGAGAGCTCGATCATCTACGGAATGCCGCAGGCGGCGCTCGCGGCCGCAGGCGCCGATAGAATTGCGGCGCTCACCGACATCGCGCCGCTCATCGGCGAGCTCTGCGCGAGACCGCGCGAGACACTGAAGATCGCGCGCAACACTGATGTATGATTACTCGACCATATCGTTCGGGTTCACGGTTACCACCGAGGCAAGATGAACGGAGAAGGAAATCACGATGCGTAGGATGATGGTTACCGGTGCCGCTGGCTTCATCGGCAGCAACTTCGTGCAGTACTGGGTCGAGCAACACCCCAACGACGGAGTCATTGCCCTCGACGCGCTGACGTACGCCGGCAACATGGCGAGCCTTGAGCCGGTGATGAAGCACGAGCGGTTCAAGTTCATGAAGGGCGACATCCGCGACGGCGATATGATGCGCGACATCATCAAGCGCGAGGGGATCGACACGATCGTGCACTTCGCCGCCGAGTCGCACGTCGATCGCTCGATTCACGGACCCGATCCGTTCATCGACACCAACATCAAGGGCACCCACGAGCTGCTCAAAGCGGCCCGGGCCGTATGGACGGAAGACTGGTCGGGTGGCGCGAGGCGGTTCCACCACATATCGACCGACGAGGTATATGGCACGCTTGCCCCGAACGCACCGCCATTCACCGAGGACAATCCGTACGCGCCGAACTCGCCGTACGCGGCGAGCAAGGCGGCGGCCGATCACCTCGTGCGGGCCTATCACCACACCTACGGGCTTCCGGTAACCACCACCAACTGCTCGAACAACTACGGGCCGTACCATTTCCCGGAGAAGCTCATCCCGCTCACGATCGTCAACGCGCTCGATGGAAAGGAGTTGCCGGTGTATGGCGACGGCCTGCAGATCCGCGATTGGCTTTACGTCCGGGACCACTGCCGCGGCATCGAGCGTGTTCTGGAAAAGGGAAGGCTGGGCGAGACGTACAATCTGGGTGGAAACTCCGAGCGCAAGAATCTCGATGTGGTAAATGGCATCTGCGCACATCTCAACAAGCTCTTCACGGCCGATGCAAGTCTGAAGGAGCGTTTCCCGAAAAGTCCCGCCGCAAAGGGCAGGGACACCGCCGAGCTCATCACTCTCGTAAAGGATCGCCCGGGTCACGATCGGCGTTACGCCATCGATGCCATGAAGGCTACCCTCGAGACGGGCTACGGCCCGTCCGAGTCTTTCGACACCGGGCTGCTCAAGACCGTCAAGTGGTACATCGCCAACGAGCAGTGGTGGCGAGCAGTGATGGACGGCAGCTATCGCGAATGGGTGGAGCTCCACTACACCAACGGACGACGGCCGGCGAAATAGGCCTCCGGGGCGGCTGACAGCACTACGGTTGGGTTGACACCCATTTACCTGCGCTCTACACTACCACGCTTATGGCCAAAACCGATCTTGCCAGCGGCCCACGGGCGATCCGGGAACCCCGGTCGCGCCGGTCGTGGGTGTATTGGGTAATCGCTACAGTAGTGTTGCTCGCCGGCTTCGCCGACCTCGCGCGGGGCGGTGAAACACTCGCTCCGATTCTGCTGGTTATCGGGTATTGCGTGCTCGTGCCGCTGGCCATTCTCAGGTGAGAGGACGGGCTCGGTTTCTGCACCGGGCGAGTAGCTCAGTTGGTTAGAGCGCCTGCCTTACACGCAGGATGTCGGGGGTTCGAGTCCCTCCTCGCCCATTTTACGATCTCAGGGACCCACGGATTGGGAGGTGGGGTAAGAATGTTTACCGATTTGGAGGTTATACCATTGAAGGCACGTATTGGTAAATCAGGCCTTTCTCTCGCGCTGCTCACCTTGCTGGGCGCAGCTCCCCTGGCTGCGCAAAGCAAAACCGGGGAGCGGGTGATGATCCCTACGCTTCAAAGCGCCGACAAGGACCTTGGCGTCCAGGCTGCTGAAGCGATTCGCAACCAGCTCACCAAGCAGACCAATCTGCGTGACCTGGTTGTCGTTCCCAAGAACGATATCAACAACAGCCTCATTTCTTCCGGCTACTCGACTACGGAAGCGCTTGCTCCGGGCGATGCGAAAGCGCTAGCCACCCTGGTCCGCGCGCCCCAGTATCTCGAGGGCACCGTATCCAGGACGCCGACGGGCTTCAAGATCGACTCGCGCCTGATCATCTCTCGCGACATGACCAAGGGGCAGATCCTCGCTACCGCGCAGGCGGCGAAGCTGGACGATGCCGCCAGTCAGGTAGCGCGTGAGATCAAGGATGCGCGCAGGCAGCTCCCCGCCGAGGAGCAGTGCCACAACAACGTCGTTCAGGGCAAGTACCAGGAAGCGGTCGTTGCGGCGAGGCAGGGTCTCAACGGCAATCCGAACGCGAACATCCTGGGGATCTGCCTCGCCGAGGCGTACAACGGCCTAAAGAATCAGGACTCCGTGGTCGCGGTCGCCGAGCGGGTGAGCGCAAGCGATCCACGCAACACGCCGGCGCTCAAGATGCTTGCGGAAGCCTATCGCGCGCGCAACGATACCACCAAGCGTCTCGAGGTGCTCAGCCGCCTCGCTGCCGCTGATCCGACCAACATTCGCTTGATCCAGGACGTCGTGAACGAGTATGCGGCAATGGGTCACGCGCCGCAGGCGATTCCTCTGGTTCGCGATCTTCTCCAGAACAATCCGGGCGACCCGGCGCTGCTGAACCTTGCGTGGCTCGTCTATCTCAACGCTGCGGGTATGGACACCGTCCAGGCGTCACGTAACGCAACGTATGAGGCCGCCATCAACGTCGGCGCCGAGCTGGTGCGGGTCGATACCGCGGCCGCGACTGCCGACTACTATACGCGTCTTGCCGCGGCCTACACGACGATCAACCAGCCGCAGAAAGCGTCTGAAGTGGCAAGCATCGCGGCGAAGAAATTCCCGAACGATCCAAAGCTTTCGCTGATCACCGCCAACTCGCTGTATAAGTCTGGCCAGCTCCAACAGGCTCTCGATGCAGCTAAGCGGGCAGTCTCGGCGGATCCCAAGAACGCTCAGGCCTACTATCTCCTTGCCACGATTCAGGGCGCTCTCAATCAGTACGACGACGTGATCGGGACCATCAATACGGCAAAAATGAATGGCGGTGACCCGAATGTTCTGTCGCAGCTCGCGCTGCAGCAGGGCAGCAATGCCTTCAAGGCCGGCCAGGCCTCCAAGGACCGCGCCGATTTCCAGCGCGCGATCAAGTTCCTCCAGTTGTCCGACCAGCTCCAGGCCTCCGTTGACGCCAAGTTCCTGCTCGGCGCCAGCGCGTTCTCGGTGGGTCAGAGCGCTGCAACCGACGCCAGCGAGAAGAAGAGCTGTGACCTGGCTCGCACCGCTCGCGATGCGTTCAATCTCGCGTCGATGAATCTCCCGGCTGGTGGCCAGAAATTCCCGAATGAAGCCGCACAGCTTCTGACGGCGATTCCGCAGTTCACGCCGGCGGTCGACAGTGAGGTGAAGCGCTTCTGTAAGTGATCGACTCTGAAACCGCGGCTGGCCGGTGGGATAGCTCCTATCATGCGCCGGTCATGGTCGAAGAGGTGGTCGAGCTGTTCCAAGGATCGCCGCTCGTTCTGGATTGCACTTTGGGCGGCGGAGGACATTCGGAGGCGCTTCTTGCAGGCGGCGCTTCGGTAGTAGCGGTCGACCGCGATGAGGCGGCGATAACGGAAGCAAGAAAGCGGCTGGCGCCATACGAGGCGTCGGGCCGCTTTCTGGCTTTTAGGGGCAATTTCGCCGAGCTGGACTCGATCGAGGAGCTTTCTGGGAGGACGTTCAACGGTATCTTCGCCGACCTCGGCGTCTCGTCCCACCAGATCGACGCCGACGAGCGAGGTTTCTCTTTTCGGCCTGGCGCGTTACTCGACATGAGGATGGACCGTCGCTCTACCGGCACCGCCGCCGATTTGCTGAACAGCCTCGATGAAGCCGAACTCACCCGAATTTTCCATGATTATGGAGACGAGCCGCGCGCCCGGCGGATCGCCCGCGAGATCACCCGGCGCCGGGATCGAAAACCGATGCGGATAAGCGACGACCTGGTCGGTGCCATTCGGGGCGCGCTCGGCGCGCGATCGGGGCCGAGCGATTTCGCGAGGCTGTTTCAGGCGATGAGGATCGTCGTCAACGACGAGGTCACCGCACTGGAGAAGGCGCTCCCAAGGCTGCGCGATCGCCTGGATGCCGGTGGATTGCTGGCGATCATCTCGTATCACTCGGGCGAGGACAGGCTGGTGAAACACACCATGCGCGAGTGGAGCATGGCGTGCATCTGCCCGCCGAAACAGCTCCACTGCACGTGCCGTGGCCACGCGCTCGGCGAGGTCGTCACCAGGCGGGCGGTGACGGCTTCGCCTGAAGAGACCGCCGCCAATGCGCGCGCGCGTAGCGCCAGATTGAGAGCATGGCGAAAAGGGGCGTAAAACTCCGTGGTCGAACGCTGGTTGCGCTGGTGCTCGGGGTCTTCGTGGTCGTCGCGCTCGCGATCGTGTGGCGCCGGACTATCGGTATCGCGCAGTCGGAGCGGTTGGCAACCCTGGATGCCAGGCGAATCTCACTCGAGAGCGACCGCGCGCGTCTGGAGAGCGAGATCCGCGGCGCATCGAGTCGTCAAACGCTCGGCGCAACAGTCGAGCAGCGCCTTGGCATGCACATTCCAAGCGATCGTCAGGTCGTGATTCTTCCGAGAGGGGAAAGCAATGAAACCCCCTAGCCGCGTCGCCGTCGTCCACGGCTTCTTCGTGGTGTTCGCGCTGGCGCTGGTGGCGCGCGCGGCAAAGGTCCAGGTGGTCGATGGGAAGCAGTGGGCCGCACGGGCGACGAGGCAGCACTTCGTGGCGTCCGCGCTGTCGGCGCCTCGTGGCGAGATCCTCGATGCGAGCGGCAATACTCTCGTCGAGAGCCGGGCCATGACGAAGGTCGCTGTCGCGCTGCCCGAGGTGCGCGACACCGGTTTCGTCCTTCGCGCGCTTCGGCGGGCCAGCGTCGATGCCGACGCGCTGCGTGCGGCCATCGCGCGCCGCCGCCGCTGGATCGATCTGCCCGGACTTTACAGCGCATCCGATGTCGCGTCGATCTCCAACATCAACGGTATCCACCTGACTCCGGTTCTGGAGCGCGTTTATGCGAGCTCGGGTGGGATCAAGCACATCGTCGGCACTCTCGACGGGCAGGGTCGTCCGATCGGCGGCCTGGAGCTCGCGCTCGACACCATCCTGCGCGGGGATTCCGGAAAGACGAGGCTGGCCCGCGACCGGGATGGCCGCGCGCTCGATTCCCCCGACGGCTGGACGGATCAGCCCAAGGCAGGCTCGACGGTGGTACTCACCATCAACAACGCGCTGCAGGACATCTGCGAGCGACAGCTCGCGCTCGCCGTCGACAGTCTCCACGCCGACGGCGGCGACATCGTGGCGATGAATCCCCACACGGGAGAGATTCTCGCGCTCGCCAGCAACAGGGTGGGCCGCACCGCGTTCTCTAACACCGCGGTGACGGAGCCGTTCGAGCCGGGCTCGACGCTGAAGCCGTTCGTCGCTGCTTCGCTGCTCGAGAAGGGACGCGCGCGCCCGACTGATGTCATCGACACCCACAACGGGAGACTCGAGCTCGATGGGCGGGTCATCAACGACGTGCACAAGGCTTCATCGTTGTCGCTCGCCGATGTCATTCGCTACTCGAGCAATATCGGAATCGTCGAGTTCGGCCAGCGCCTTACGCCGAGGCAGAAGTACGAGACGTTCCGCGATCTTGGCTTTGGAATGCAGCTCGGTGTGCCGCTCCCCGCGGAATCGCCGGGAACGCTCAAGGATCCGCGCGAATGGTCGAAGCAAACGAGCGCGTCGATCCTGATGGGATACGAGATCGCGGTGACGCCGTTACAGCTGGTGACCGCTTATTCGGCGATCGCCAACGGGGGGGAGCTGCTCGAGCCGCACCTGGTGAAGGAGATCCGCTCTCCGGAAGGCAAAGTCATATACCGCGCCGAGCCGAAACCGATCCGCCGGGTGATGTCGGGCGAGGTTGCGCGCACGGTACAGCAGATGATGCTGGCGGTTGTGCAGGAGGGTACTTCGACGAAGGCGGATCTCGCCACCTTCGACGTTGCCGGAAAGAGCGGCACCGCACGCCGGACCTCGATGAACGCGGGTTATGTCGCCGGGAACTACACCGCATCGTTTGTCGGACTATTCCCGGGGACCGATCCGCAATACGTGGTTTTGGTCAAGATCGACAGCCCGAGGGGCGGCCACTACGGTGGCGGCGACATCGCTGCGCCGGTAACGAAGATCGTGTTGCGCGCCGCGCTCGCGGCGCGCGATGCAGCCCTCGATCGTGATGATCTTGCCGCATCGGAGAAAATCGTTTCGGCAAAGAACGCCGGCTCATCGGCAGCCGCCGCCCACGAGGAGCCGGTTTCTTCCGAGATCGCAGCCGGCGGGGTGGAGAAGCCAGTCCGTGATTCGTACGACCCGAATCGAAATGTCAGGACGCGTGAGGCCGGAGAAGGCTCCGCTCCATACGTCGTGGATCTCCCGGCAGTGCCCAAGCCCGCACCAATCGCAATCGCGCCCCGTGCTGTGCCCGATGTCCGTGGCCTCAACGTTCGCCAGGCGGTGCGCGCGCTCCACGCCGCGGGGTTTCGCGTCCGGCTTCAAGCGAGCGCATCGATCGCAACGCTGCCCGCAGCGGGAACGATGGCCGCACCTGGAAGTCTCGTTCAGCTGAGCATTCCGCTCGAATGAGGGTTGTGCTCGACGAGATTGTTGCCGCGCTCGAGCAACGCGGCCTGTTGGGGGACGTCAGAGGTCAGCTGCCCGCCTCGGCAACGGGCATCGCCGACGACAGCCGCAAAGTCGATCGTGGCGATCTCTTCATTGCCGTCAAAGGGTGGAACAGCGACGGTCACGACTTCCTCGATGGAGCGGGCAAGCGCGGCGCCGTCGCCGCGATCGTCGAGGATCCGTCGAGGACCCGGCTCCCTGCCATCGTCGTACGCGAAGGAAGGCGCGCGGCCGCGATCGCCGCCGCCACCGCATACGGAGACCCGGCTCGCAATCTCACCCTGCTGGGCGTCACCGGTACCAACGGCAAGACGACGACTACATCGATCATGCGCCATCTCTTCGATGATGGCCGCGGATCGAGCGCGTCGGTCGGCACCCTTGGCGTTCTGATCGGCAGTGCTGGCAAGGCCTTGCCCGGTGGATCGGGACTCACGACACCCGGTCCGGTCGAGCTCCAACGGGTCCTCCGCGCTCTATCAGACGCGGGCGTGGCCACCGTCGCGATGGAAGTATCGTCGCACAGCCTCGATCAGCGGCGAGTCGAGGGTCTGGAGTTCGATGTCGTGGTTTTCACGAACCTCACACGCGATCATCTCGACTATCACGGCACCATGGAGAAGTACCTGCAGGCGAAGGCGCTGCTGCTCGATTATCTGAAGCCAGATGGGACCTCGATCGTAAATGGCGATGCGGAAGAGTGGAAGTCGCTCCCGGGCTCATCGCGACGTCTGACGTTCGGCGTGCGCTCGACGGCCGATGTGCGCGCGAAGGACGTGCGCTTCACATCCCAGGGCAGTCACTGGCGCATGCAGACCCCCGCGGGCGAAGTAGAAGTGCAGCTGCCGTTGATAGGCGATGTGAACGTCGAGAATGCTCTGGCCGCCGCAGCGGGTGCCTTTGCGCGCGGTGTTTCACCGCAGATGGTGGCGGAGCGACTCGGGACGGTGCCGCAGGTTCCAGGGCGGCTGGAGATAGTCTCGACGCATCCAACGGTGCTCCGCGACTATGCCCACACCCCGGACGCCCTCGAGCGAAGTCTGACGACGGCGCGGGCGTTTACCACCGGCAAGCTCATCGTAGTGTTCGGCTGCGGCGGCGACCGCGACAAGGGGAAGCGGCCGCTAATGGGAAAAATCGCTGAACGGGGTTCGGATTGCGCTATTGTTACAAGCGATAATCCGAGAACCGAAGATCCGGACGCGATCATTGACGACATCGAAGCAGGAATGGGAGACAAGCGCCACGAGCGCATCACCGATCGACACGCGGCGATTCAGCGCGCGATCGAGATGGCGCGCGACGGCGACATCGTGCTTCTGGCGGGGAAGGGCCACGAGACTTATCAGATCCGCGGCACCACCTCGTACCCCTTCGACGAGAAGGAAATCGTGCAGCAAATAGTCGGGGAGACGGCCAAACAGTGAGCAGTGGGTTCTGGACCCTGGATCGGATCGCTGCCGCTCTCGAGAACGAGGCGACCGGCAAGCTACCGCGCGGCGCGCAGGCGGTCGCTGGGATCACTACAGACACGCGGAAAATCGCCAAGGGTGATGTGTTTCTCGCGTTGCGGGGAGAGCGGTTCGACGGGCACGATTATTTGCGTGAGGCGGTGCGCGATGGCGCGGCGGCGGTGATCGTATCAAAGGCGCCCGAGCTCCGCACCCTCGGGGTCCCCGTCTTCGAGGTGCGCGACACCCTTGTCGGCCTCGGAGCGCTGGGAAGCTACTGGCGGAAGGCGTGGGGCAAGACCCTCGTCGGCGTGGCAGGCAGCAACGGGAAAACGAGCACCAAGGATCTCCTGCGCGCATCGCTCGAGCGCGCGTACACGGTTCACGCGACAACCGGGAATCTGAACAATCGCGTCGGTGTGCCGCTGACGCTGTTGGCAATGCCGCCCGAGGCGGAAGTTGCGGTCATCGAGCTCGGAACGAGCCTGCCGGGCGAAGTGGCGATCCTCCGCGACATTGCCGCACCCGACATCGCGCTCGTTACATCGATCGCTGAAGAGCATCTCGAAGGGCTCGGCGATCTGGCGGGAGTGCTGCGCGAGGAGGCCGCGGTTTACGACGGGGTCGCCGTCGGAATTGCGCCCGCCGCGCAGCCCGAGGTCGCCGAAGCAGCGAGGGGAAGAGCGAAACGTGTCGTCGTCGCCGGACTCGATGGCGCAGCGGACGTCAAACCCGATCGGTGGGAGATCGGTGCGGACGGCCTCGGCACCATCGAAATCGCTGGCGTCACCGTGCGTCCGCCGGTTCGCGGGATCCACAATCTCAGGAACGCGATGCTGGCGCTCGCGGTCGCGCGCGAGTGTGGCGTCGCATACGACGTCGCCGCCGAAGGAATCGCGAAGATGCCGCAGCCCAAGATGCGCTCCTCATGGGAACAGGTGGGGCAGGTGACGCTCATCAACGACGCATACAATGCCAACCCCGGCTCCACGCGCGCGGCAATCGAGCTGCTCAACGGGACCGGTAGCGGACGACAGAGGGTAATCGTCCTTGGTACGATGCGAGAGCTGGGAGCGGCCTCGGAGCAATGTCATGCCGACATCGCCGGTCTGGCGCTGGCATCGGGTGCCGACATCGTCGCCGGGATCGGCGAGTTCGTGCCGGCCCTCGAAAGGCAGAATGATGGCAAGCGGGTGATCACCGCCAAGGATGTCGAAGACCTGTGGCCGCAGCTTCAGGAACGACTCCAGCGCAATGCGATCGTCCTGCTCAAGGCGTCACGGGGCGTGCAGCTCGAGCGACTCGTTCCACATCTAACTACCTGGGCCACCGAACAGTGCTGAACTATCTGCTCGTTCCATTCGTGGGACTGCCGCACTTCGGGTTTCTGCGACTGTTTCAGTGGATAACCTTCCGCGCCGCTGGCGCTGCCGTTAGCGCGATCCTGCTGACGTGGATCGTAGGTCCAGGCATCATGCGCAGGCTGCGCCGGATGCGGCTCCATCAGGTGATTCGCGAAGGAACTCCCGACGCCCACCAGCAGAAGGGAAGGACTCCGACGATGGGCGGACTCATCATCCTCGGCGCAACCTTGATCAGCACGCTCCTCTGGGCGCGGCTCGACAACCGCTACGTCCTGATCGCCATGGTCTCGATGGCATGGATGGGCGCGATCGGATTCTGGGACGATTACCTGAAGCTGAAGCAGAAGCTGGCGGGGAAGAAAAACACCGGACTCGTCGAGAGCTACAAGCTCGCCGGTCAGGTCATCCTCGGCTTCGCGGTCGGGTACTA
>Ga0070681_10001671_pt1 | contig 19798 bp, 17 predicted proteins | sample KBSC83BmetaG_FD_65650 | JGI IMG/M metagenome (GOLD analysis project Ga0070681, IMG submission 65650) | Corn rhizosphere microbial communities from Kellogg Biological Station, Michigan, USA - KBS C8-3B metaG | ecosystem: Host-associated > Plants > Roots > Rhizosphere | place: USA: Michigan... | reverse complement strand
CCGTCATTGTGCCACCCCACGCCTGGGTGCCGCGGTGTGCTTGGAGCCTCGCCCTTCAGAGGCCAGCAGATACTCCTTGCCCTCGACGAAGCCGATGTAGTGCATCAGAAAGTCGATGAAGGGCCCGGAAAAAATTCCACTGTGCCCGTCGATCAGGTTGGGGGTGGCGCTCGTGACGATGAAAGGCTGATACGGTTGCGACCCCTGCTGCGGCTCCAGCACGACGTTGTCGAACACGGTGCGGGCGGAGAAGTCGTAGTTGCTGAGCTTGTCTGTCAGGGATGCGCCCGCGCTCCAACTCAGACTGTCGGGCTCCGTCCGAGTCGGAGCGCTCCTCCATTCGTACCAGGTGCACTCGCACGGGACGTTCGACGGGCACAGCGGCTCGGGCGTGTGCTTCTTCTGCGTTGCAATCAAACTCATCTGAGCATCGATCGGCTGCAGTCGATGGGTCACCTGCACGCCATTCGGACCCCAGACTCCGAGAGCCTGGCGCTCACTCTCGCGCTCCGTCAGATCCGGCTTGTAGGGCTTGGAGGTGAACCACTCGCCGAGGATGCGACCCCACGTGAACAGGCCATGCCGCGGCTTGTCGTTGTCCGCCGATACGGTGAGCATCACCGGCGTCTGTACCTGGGGATAGGTCATTCCCCGGGACAGCACGTTCAGTTTCTGATACGCGGCCGCCTCCACTGCCGGGTTGACCAGGATGACCAGATCTCCGAATCCCCGAACGGCCCGCGGCGCCGGCGTGGGCTGCGAAGGCGGACCAATGGTCCAGCGCTCGTGCAGATAGCCGGGCGCCGGGTTCAACTCCTCCAGCTCCTGCTCCAGTGAGGCGGAGACCGTGCGCAACACCAACTGGCCGCCGAAGCTGTGTCCTATGGTGACGAGCCCCAGGAAGTTGCGCGCGGCCGACGACGACGCTCCCGCCGGCCCGTTATCGGCGGCCCTGGCCTCCGTGGGCCGGTTCTGATCGCGGTATACGCGGTTGAGTCTGTTCAGGAACTCGCGGAGATCGACTTCGGCGATGCGCTCCGCCGCGCTCTTGCGTCCCCAGAAGCTGAAGTAGTCGAGCCAGCTGGGCAGGGACCGGGCGCGCCAGCTGACGTAGATTCCGATCAGGCGAAAGTCCTCGGCCCCGTCGCGAGCCTGACGAAAGCCCGGGCGCGCCAGCTCCTGGTGCAGACGCGTCAGGGTCTCCTTGAATCCCTCGACATTGTCGTCGCAACACTGTGCGGAGTGGTGCCAGCCGTGGACGAACAGCACGACGAAGGTATCCTTCTCCTTCACCGAGTCCCGCACAGCGTCGATGGCCTTGGTCGCCTGGCCCGGCTGGTACAGCCACCCCTCGTCGTCCGCCTCAACGAACTGCAGGGTATATCCGTTCTGGGCGTCTACGACCTGCGCAGCCGCGTCCTTGCGATAAGCCGAGGTGTTGTAGTTTGCGCAAGCGCCGAGCAACACCAGCACCATGGCGATTAAAGCGATCCTGACTGCCGCCATCGTTGTCCCCCCCCGTGATGTGACAACCGGGCTAGCGCGTGCCGAGAAGCCTCTCAACGTAGCGCGCCACCTGATCAACCTCCAAGTTCACGCGTACCCCGGGCTTCAGCCTTCCCAAGGTCGTGACTTCCTGAGTGTGCGGAATGAGATTGACGCCAAAAGTCGCGCCTTCAACCTCGTTGACCGTGAGACTCACACCGTCGATCGCCACCGAACCCTTGCGAGCGATGTACTTCGCAAGGTGATCGGGCACACTGATTCCTACCCGAGTCGAGCGTGCATCGGAGGCGACCGACGCAACCTGCGCGACTCCGTCGACATGCCCCGACACAAGGTGCCCGCCAAGCGCGTCACCAGCCTTCAAGGATGGCTCCAGGTTCACGTGCGACCCAACACCGAGATCGCCGAGAGTCGTCAATGAAAGGGTCTCGCGAGAGACATCGGCTGCGAAAGCACGACCGATCAGCTCGGTAACGGTGAGACAGCAGCCCTGCACACAAATGCTATCCCCGAGGTCCAGGCCAGCCGGCTCGATGCGATCGAGCGCGACCACCATCCGCACGTCGCCGCCGCGACGTTCCTGCGCTTGCACCGTCCCGACATCGACGACAATTCCCGTGAACACCGGCTCAACCTCGCGGCCGCAGGCGAACGCACAGATCGTCGCCCAGTTTCTTGACGCCTTCCAGAGCGAACTCCGGGGCGTACTCCAGGTAGTCGAGTCGCTGCATGTCGATGAGGGCACGGGCCTGCGGCCCGAGAAACTTCGGCGCGATGTACAGCAACATCTCGTCTATCAGCGAGCGGCTCAGCAGCTGTCCGGCCAGGGTGGGTCCCGCTTCGACCAACACCTCATTCGCCTGCAGCTCGGCCAAGCGCTGCAGGGCCGCCGTCAAATCGATTCGGCCTTCCTCGACCGGCATGGCGTCGATCTGCGCGCCGCGCGCCTCGAGCTGCGCCACTCGATTCATATCCGGCGCCTCGGAGGACGTCATGATGATCACCTCGCCCCCGGTCTCGAACAAACGAGCGCCGGGAGGAGTCCGCAGCTTGCTGTCGAGAATCACGCGCATGGGTTGGCGCCGCGGCTCATCGCCCTCTGGCGGCAAACGCACATCGAGACGAGGGTCATCCGACACGACGGTTCCGGCTCCCGTCAATATCGCGGAGCTGCGCGCTCGCCAGTGTTGAACGTCCGTGCGCGAGGCTTCGCTCGTGATCCACTGGCTCACGCCGTTGGCGAGAGCGGTACGCCCGTCGAGACTCATGGCCAGCTTCAGACGCACCCAGGGCCGGCCGTATTGCATCCGCTGCAGATAGCCGAGATTCAACTCGATCGCATCGGTCTCCATCAGTCCGGACTCGACGCGGATGCCGGAAGTCTGCAGCATCTCAGCGCCTTTCCCACTGACGCGCGGGTCGGGGTCGCCTACCGCGAAGACGACGCGCGCCACGCGCGCCTCGACCAACGCATTGACGCACGGCGGGGTTCGGCCAAAGTGACTGCAGGGTTCCAGAGTCACGTAGGCAGTCGCGCCTTCGGGGTCTTCCTTCACACTGCTGAGCGCCGCCACCTCGGCGTGAGCCTCGCCCGCCTTCCGATGCCACCCCTCTCCAATGACACGATCGCGCTTGGCAATCACACAACCCACGCGAGGATTGGGATCGGCCGTCTCCAATCCACGGGCCGCGAGCTCCAGGGCACGGGTCATTGCAAATCGGTCGAAGTCGGAGAACATGCGTTACTCGCTTGCCTTCTCATCGCCCGGCAGCAACGAGAGCTGATCGGTGTTGAGCGCGGAATCTCGTTTATGGGCTCGCTTGGGCTCCCGGGCCGGGGGCGCCGGCGCGCGCTGTCGGCGCAGCTTCTCGATCTCCTCGTGGAAAGCCTCAACGTCCTGGAATTGGCGGTACACGGAGGCGAAGCGCACGTAAGCCACCTCATCCAGCTGCCGAAGCTCGTCCATCACGAGCTCACCGACGACCCGGGCAGGAACTTCGCGATCGCCTAGAGTGCGTATTCTGTGAGTCACGCGGCTGACGGCCTCGTCGATGGCCTCGCGAGCTACGGGCCGCTTTTCCAGCGCCTTCTCCATGCCTCCACGCATCTTCGCCTCATCGAAAGCCTCGCGCGAGCGGTCACCCTTGACCACGACCGGCATGACCAGCTCTGCCGTCTCGAAGGTGGTGAAACGCTCGCCGCACGAGAGACACTCGCGACGACGACGGATCTGGCGACCTTCGCCGGCCAGCCGGGAGTCGTTCACCTTCGTCTCGACGTGGCCGCAAAACGGGCAATGCATGCGGCGGGCCCCTCTTGCGCGGCTTCCGGCCTACGGACCGTAGACCGGAAAACGGCGGCACAGCTCCAGCACCCGCGGCCGCACGCGGTCGACAGCGGACTGGGAACCTTCGGCGTCCAGGACATCGGCGACGAAGTCGGCCACCTGCTCGATCTCGGCCTGTTTGAAACCTCGGGTCGTGGACGCAGGCGTCCCCAAACGCAAGCCGCTCGTGATCGCCGGTGGCCGTGGGTCGTTCGGCACGGCGTTCTTGTTGACCGTGATGTTGGCGCGACCCAGCGCCGCATCCGCATCCTTCCCGGTGATGTTGCGGTCCGCGAGACTCAACAGGAACAGATGGTTGTCCGTTCCGCCGGAGACGATCTTGTAACCCCGCTTCGTCAGGCGTGCGCTCATCGCGCGCGCGTTATCCAGTATCTGTCGCTGGTACTGTTTGAATTCCGGCTGCAGCGCCTCGAGGAAGGCGACCGCCTTCGCGGCGATCACATGCATCAGCGGGCCACCCTGCGTGCCGGGGAACACGAGCGAGGCGAGCTTCTTCTCGATCTCAGGGTTTGCGCGCGCCAGTATCAGCCCGCCGCGGGGCCCCCGCAGTGTTTTGTGCGTCGTCGTCGTAACGACATCGGCGTGCTCGATAGGGTTGGGGTACAGGCCGGCGGAGATCAGGCCCGCCACGTGAGCCATGTCGACGACGAAGTAGGCTCCCACACTCTTGGCGATCGATGCGAAGCGGGCCCAGTCGATCACGCGTGAGTAGGCGGAGAAGCCGGCGACGATCATCTTGGGCCGATGCTCTTCGGCGAGCCGCTGCACCTGCTCGTAATCGATCTCGCCGTTGTCGGGACGGATGCCGTACTGCACCGCCCTGAAGAACTTGCCCGAGAAGTTGACCTTCGCGCCGTGCGTGAGGTGTCCCCCGTGGTCCAGGCTCATCCCCAGGATGGGATCGCCCGGCTGTACCAACGCCAGATAGGCGGCGGCGTTGGCCTGCGATCCGGAGTGCGGCTGTACGTTTGCGTAGGCCGCGCCGAAGAGTTTTTTCGCCCTGTCGATGGCCAGCTGCTCGGCAATGTCGACGTACTCGCAGCCGCCGTAATACCGTTTGCCCGGGTACCCTTCCGCGTACTTGTTGGTAAGCACCGAGCCCTGCGCCTCGAGCACGCGCGGACTGGTGTAGTTCTCGGATGCGATGAGCTCGACGTGCTCCTCCTGGCGGCGCTGCTCCCCGAGAATGGCCTGCGCCAGCTCAGGGTCGAAGCCTTCAATCGTCATCGTCGTCCGGAACATTGGCCGCGGCCCTCCAGGGGGCTGGGAAGTGGGCCGGGTAGTGTACCGGATGGAGGCAGGCCCCGCCCGGCCGACAAAGGCTTCCACGCGTCGCCGCGCGCCGCTACGTCAGCAGGTTCTCGACAACGGCATTCCAAGCCTGCGCAAGGTTGGTGCGGTTGTAACCGCCACCGCCGAGTGCGAGCACACGGCCGTGACCGAGCCGCTCGGCGAGCTCGGCCAGCTCTCGAGCTGCCCGACCGTGGGTTTTGGCGGACAGGCGCAGGTGGGTGATCGGATCGCCTTCCAAGCTGTCGGCGCCGCACTGCAGGATGATGAACTGGGGTGCATGCCGCTCGACGTGCGCGATTACGCTAGGCCAGATGGTGTCGAACACGGCGTCGTCTGCACCCGGTGGCAACGGGACGTTGAGCTTGGTGCCGCGGGCCGCGCCTCGCCCCTTCTCCTCCGACCCGCCGGTGCCGGGATAGAGGTAATGCCCGTCCTCATGGACATCGGCAAAGATGACGCCCGCATCGTCCTCGAACCCGTAGAACACGCCGTCGCCGTGGTGCGCGTCGATGTCGACGTAGGCAATGCGCTGCAGCCCGAACCGCGTTCGAAGCAGCTCAATGGCGACGCCACAGTCGTTGAACACGCAGAACCCGGCAGCCTTGTCGCGAGCTGCGTGATGCAGGCCGGCGATCGGAACGAAGGCGCGACGACTCTCCTCGTCCATGATCGACTGCGCCGCGTTGAGGGTCGCCCCGACAACCACCGCCGCCGCGTCGTAGACACCCCGGAAGGCAGGCGTGTCGCCCGCATCCAGAAAGCCCTGGCCGGAGCTCGAGCGCTCGCGGACGAAATCCACATACGCGGGTGTGTGAAAGGAAAGAAGCTCTTCGTAGGAAGCCGTACGCGGCTCGAGCAGGCGTACCTTGCGATGCAGACCGCGAGCCTCGAATTCCCGGACGAACGCTGCGTGGCGGTCCGGACCGAACGGGTGGCCGTCACCGAAGCCATACCGGGCCAGGCGCTCGCTAACGACCACTGCCACGTCGGCACTCATGTCGCATATGAGCCTAGCACACGCGGCAGGGGCAGTTCGTACATCCCCACCTTTCGCCCGGTACAATGAGGCGTTTCCGTCCGACCTCACGAGAATCTCTCCAGACCCATGGCTCAATACATCTACACCATGAACCGGGTGTCCAAGGTGGTGCCCCCCAAGCGCGTCATCCTCCGGGACATCAGCCTCTCGTTCTTCCCGGGCGCCAAGATCGGGGTGCTCGGCCTGAACGGCTCCGGCAAATCGACCCTGCTGAAAATCATGGCAGGGCTCGACACGAACATCGACGGCGAAGCCCGCCCCCAGAATGGCATCCGCGTCGGCTACCTGCAGCAGGAGCCGGAACTGGATGCCACCAAGTCCGTACGCGAGACAGTCATGCAGGGTGTGGGGGATGCGTTCCGGAACCTGGAGCGCTTCAACCAGATCAGCGAACGTTTCGCGCAGGAGATCTCCGAGGAGGAAATGACCGCGCTGCTCGAAGAGCAGGCGAAGCTGCAGGATGCGATCGATGCCACCGGAGGCTGGGAGCTCGAGCGCAAGCTCGAGATCGCTGCGGATGCGCTGCGGCTTCCCCCCTGGGACACGAAGATTGCGACCCTGTCCGGGGGCGAGAAGCGCCGGGTGGCGCTGTGCCGCCTGCTGCTCTCGAGCCCCGACATGCTGCTGCTGGATGAGCCCACGAATCACCTGGACGCAGAATCGATCTCCTGGCTCGAGCACTACCTGGAGGAGTATCCGAGCACCGTGATCGCGGTGACCCACGATCGCTACTTCCTCGACAACGTGGCCGAGTGGATCCTGGAGCTCGATCGGGGGCACGGGATCCCCTGGCACGGCAACTATTCCTCCTGGCTGGAGCAGAAGGAGCAGCGGCTGAAGCTCGAGGAGCGCGAGCGCGAGGCGCTGCGGCGCACTCTCGAGCACGAGCTGGAATGGGTGCGCCAGAACCCCAAGGCGCGCCAGGCCAAGAGCAAGGCCCGCCTGCAGCGCTACGAGGAGCTCGCCTCCCGGGAGTTCCAGGAGCGCAACGAGACCAACGAGATCTACATCCCTCCCGGCGAGCGGCTCGGGGATCTGGTGATCGAGGCCGCGGGGCTGCGCAAGGGCTACGGGGAACGGCTGCTGTTCGACAACCTGTCGTTCAACCTGCCCCGGGGCGGAATCGTCGGGATCATCGGACCCAACGGCGCGGGCAAGACGACCCTGTTCCGCCTCATCACGGGGGTGGAGAAGCCGGACGCCGGGGAGATCCGGACCGGGCCTTCGACGAAGCTGGCCTACGTCGATCAGTCCCGCCAGAGCCTGGACGACAAGAAAACCGTCTGGCAGGAAATCTCCGGCGGCCTCGACATCCTCAAAGTGGGCAACTACGAGACGCCCTCCCGGGGCTACGTGGGGCGCTTCAACTTCAAGGGCACCCAGCAGCAGCAGCTGATCGGAGAGCTCTCCGGCGGCGAGCGCAACCGGGTGCACCTGGCGAAGGTGCTGAAATCCGGCGGCAACGTCCTGCTGCTGGATGAGCCGACGAACGATCTGGACATCGAGACGCTGCGGGCGCTCGAGGAGGCGTTGTTGAGCTTCCCCGGCTGCGCCGTTGTCATCTCGCACGATCGCTGGTTCCTCGACCGCATCGCCACCCACATCCTCGCCTTTGAAGGCGACTCGCAGGCGGTGTGGTTCGAAGGGAACTACCAGGAGTACGTCGAAGACTACAAGCGCCGTAAGGGAGATGAGGCCGTCCAACCCCACCGTATCCGGTACAAGCCACTCACGCGATGAGGCGCGCGGCCCGTCAGCATCTGCGAGGCGGGCGGTGAACGCTCGCGTTCAGAAGGAAGAGACGAGCATCGTCCGTTGGATCGGACCGCTCGCCGCGCTCCTCGTCTTCACCGCGGTGGTCTACGTTCTGCACCGCGAATTGGCGCAGCTGCACGTCCGCAAGGTGTTCGCGCAACTGCACGATCTTCCCCGGCGGAGCATTCTGATCGCTCTCGCGTGCACCGCCGCGAGCTACTGGCTGCTGAGCTTTTACGACCTGTTGGCGCTGCGCTATCTGCGCAAGTCGATAGCCTACGCCCGCGTCGTATTCACCTCGTTCATCGCCTATTCGTTCGGCCACACTCTGGGTTTCGCGGCGTTCACGGGCGCCGCAATCCGTTTCCGGCTGTATGCAACCGCCGGCATCACCGCGATCGATGTCGCAACCATTTCCGCGTTCTCCAGCCTGTCGATCGGCATCGGGCTCGCCGCAATCGCCGGCGTCTCCTTCTTGATCGGCCCAACCCACACCGTCACCGTCCTGCACTTGCATCGCGGCTTATCGCTGACGGTCGGCGCTTCATTGCTCGCCGCGATCGTTGCCTACGCCGCCTGGTGCTCGTTTGCGAAGATCGATCTGGAGATCCGGGGCTGGGCGCTGCGTGCCCCCGGCCCGCTGATCGGTCTCAGCCAGATCTGCATCGCCATCGTCGATCTGGGCCTGTCGGCGTCTGTGCTCTGGGTGGTGCTCCCGCCTGAGGCCAACATCAGTCTGATCAGCTTCCTGGGCGCGTATGCGGCGGCGGTGATCGCCGGCATCGTCAGTCACGTTCCGGGCGGCATAGGTGTTTTCGAGGCCGTGGTCTTCGCAACACTGCCGGATGTTCCGCCCGAATCGCTCGCGGCGGCCCTGCTGGCGTATCGCGCGATCTACTATCTGGTGCCGCTGCTCTTCGGCGCCGTGTTGTTCGGCGCGAAGGAGCTGTCGGCTCACTGGCTGAGATTCGCGCGAGCGCACGAGCTGGCGGCGATCTACATCGCGCCGGTGGTGCCGCAGATCGCCGGGTCGCTCACGTTTCTGGCCGGCGCGGTGCTGCTGTTGTCGGGGACGACACCGGGAGTCGAGACGCGGCTGACGATCCTCGACCGCTTCCTGCCCCTGGCAGTGCTGGAAGTCTCGCACCTCGCCGGAAGCGTGATCGGATTGGGACTGCTGGTGTTGGCACGCGCGCTATTCAGACGCGTCGAAGCGGCCTATCACATCACCTTCTGGTTGCTCGTCGCCGGCATCGTTGTCTCGATCCTGAAGGGACTCGACTTCGAGGAAGCGAGCATCCTCGTCCTGGTGCTGGGCGTTCTGACCTTCGGCCGGCGTGCCTTCCACCGCCCGACAGCCATCCTGTCAGAGCGCTTCACTCCGGTGTGGGTCGTCAGCATCGTCGGAGTGATCGCGGTCGCCGTCTGGATCGGCTTCATTGCCTATCGTCACGTCGACTATTCCAAGGAGCTGTGGTGGACGTTTGCGCTGGATGCCAACGCGCCTCGCATGCTGCGAGCCTCATTGGCCGTGATTGTGCTCGCTGCGGCCTACGTGTTGCTCAATCTGCTGAGGCCTGCGCGACCTGAGCCCGAGATACCGGGTCCTGAAGACTTCCAACGAGTGCGCTCGATCATCGCGGAGTCCGACCTGACGGTCGCCAACGCCGCCCTGACCGGAGACAAGCGGCTGCTGTTCAGCGAGACCCACGACGCTTTCGTGATGTATCAGATCGCCGGGCGAAGCTGGATAGCGCTGGGAGATCCGGTGGGACCGCGAGCCCGCGCCGAAGAGTTGGTGTGGCGCTTCCGGGAATTGTCCGACCTGCACGCCGGGCAGACGGTTTTCTATCAAGCCAGCGGCGATCGCCTGCCTCTGTACGTCGACCTGGGGTTGGCCGCTCTGAAGATCGGAGAGGAAGCCCGGGTAAACCTCCCCGACTTCAACCTTGAAGGCGGACCGCGGGCGGATCTGCGCCAAGCGCATCGCCGCGCGCAACGCGACGGGGCAACGTTCGAGGTCATACTGCCCGAGCAGGTCCCGCAGATGATACCGATGCTGCAGCGCATCTCGGACTCCTGGCTCTCGAGCAAGTCCACGGGAGAGAAGCGCTTCTCGGTGGGGGCGTTCTCCCCCGAGTACCTGGCCAACTTTCCCGTAGCCATCGTCCGGTGCGACGGTGAGCCGGCCGCCTTCGCGAACCTGTGGCTCTCCGGCACCCGGGCAGAGCTCTCCGTGGATTTGATGCGTTTCGGCCCCGACGCACCGCGGGGCTCGATGGACTACCTGTTCATTGAGCTGATGCTCTGGGGGCGGGACCAGGGCTATCGGTGGTTCAATCTCGGCATGGCCCCTCTGTCGGGCCTGGAGCGGCATCCGCTGGCTCCGGCGTGGCATCGGGTCGGGAACTTCGTCTTCCGGCATGGCGAGCACTTCTATAACTTCGAGGGTCTGCGGCGTTACAAGTCGAAATTCGACCCGGAGTGGGAGCCGAAGTATCTGGTGGCGCGTGGCGGCATCGCCCTGCCGCGCGTCCTGGTCGATGTCTCCGTGCTGATCGCAGGCGGAGTGAAGGAGCTGTTCGCCCGATGAGTCGCACAAGGGTCCCTCTCATGGGATGCGCGCTCCTCGCGCTCGCCGCGGGGGTCGCCGCCCAAGCGCCCGACGCGCCAGCGCCAACGGCCGCCCCAACCACGGCCGCGCAAGCCGCAAGGCCCGCGCCAACCGACCCCGGCCGCCTGCGCTCGATGCCCGCCGGCCGGTTCGGCACGGCGACCGTCTATGTGCCCGAAGGCACCCCCCGGAGCGTCGCCATCTTCCTGTCGGGAGACGGGGGCTGGAAGCTGGGCGTGACCCGCATGGCCGCCGCGTTGAGAGATAACGGCGCCGTCGTGATTGGAATCGACATCCTGCGCTACCTGGCCTCCCTCCGAGCCACCGCGCAGAAACCCGATGCCCGGGGCGGCCATCCGCCCTGCACCTCCCTCGCCGCCGACTTCGAAACCCTCAGTCATCGGATCCAAAAGAACCTAGGGCTAACCGAATACCGCGTCCCGATCCTCATCGGTTACTCCTCGGGAGCGACGGTCGTGTACGCCACCCTGGTGCAATCGCCTCCCGGAACCTTCGAGGGCGCCATCAGCCTGGGCTTTTGCGCCGACCAGGACTTCGGCGGCGCCCAGCTCTGTCCCGGCTCCGGTCTGCATTACTCCCCCGGAAAGAAGTCCGAGATCGTCATCGGGCCGCAGAAAAGCCTCTCCCAACCGTGGATCGCCCTTCAGGGCCAGAAGGATCAGGTCTGCAGCGCCCAGGACGTGGATGCATTCGCGGCGCTCAGCGGCAGCGCCCAGGTGGTCAAGCTGCCGACCGTCGGCCATGGGTTTGGGGTCGAGCGCAACTGGATGCCGCAGTTCCTCGAGTCCTATCAGAGCATCGTCGCCAGGCAGGAGGCCCGCCGCACGGCGCGCCCTGCCGAGATCGACGACCTCCCCGTGAACGAAGTGCGCACGGCCAACGATGCGACCGATGCGTTCGCCCTGCTCCTGACCGGCGATGGCGGGTGGGCCGGCCTGGACCAGGAACTGGCGGCGCGCCTCGCTCAGCAAGGAGTGCCGACGGTCGGCCTTAACTCGCTGAAGTACTTCTGGACACAGCGGGCCCCCGAACAGGCTGCCAGCGACGTCGCCCGCGTGATCCGCCATTACCTGGCCGCGTGGAACAAAACCCGAGTGCTGCTCGTTGGGTACTCCTTCGGCGCGGATGCTTTGCCGTTCATCGTCAATCGCCTGCCGGCGGACCTGAAGCAGGTCGTGGCAAGCGTGAGCCTGCTCGGCATCTCGGCGAATGCCTCCTTCGAGATCCGCGTTGCCGACTGGATCGGTGCGGACTCCTCGGGGCCGCCGACGCGCCCGGAGCTCGTGAGGCTGGTCAACGGGGGTGGCGGTAATCGTGCCCGGGTGCAGTGCCTGTACGGTGAAGGTGACAAGGACACCATCTGCCCCGAGCTGTCGGCCAAAGTGACGCGCGAGTCGATCGGCAAGGGACATCACTTCAGCGGCGAGTACGCCACCATCGCGGATAAGATACTGGCCTTCGCAAAGAACACCACGCCGAGCAGCTGATCGGACGATAATCCCGCCATGTCAGTGAGCATCGACTCATCCGGCCAACTGCTGAACGACCAGGCGCAGAGCCTCGTCCTGCCCTGTCCCCACTGCCAAGCCACCTCCCACATCACCGCGACCGCGGTCCCGCGCTTCGCGGATCTGCAAGCGCACAAGCCGAAGCAGGTCGGCATCGTCTACCTGTGCGATGCGTGCCATTCCCCGATATTCCTCCGCTACAGCGTGCGCATCTACGGAGCGACGCGCATCGAGCTTTCACCCCAGTTCACGGAGGTCGAACGCGCGAGGGAGAAATTCGCATTCACCTATGTCCCCGAGCCGGTGGAGTTGATGTTCAAGGAAGCGTTGGTGTGCTTCAGCGCCGGCGCCTTCAATGCGTTCACCTCGATGTGCCGCAGGACGGCGCAAGCCGCATTCGTCGAGCTCGGGGCTTCCGGCAAGCTGCGGCTGTTCGATGAGTTGAATCACCTGCGGCAACTGGCGGAGCTGGGGCCCGAAACTTTCCTGAAGCTGAAGAGCATCCTGTTCGGCTCCGAAACCGACCCCAAGCCCGACCTGCCCGTGCTGGACAGCTATGAAGCCGGTATCGTGCTGGAGGTGGTGAAGGATCTGCTGTACGAGTCCTTCGTCCGCAAGGGCAAGCTGCAGCAGGCGATGTCCGTGCGGCGCTACTTCCTGGATGAAACGGCAACCGCTCGCACAACAGATGACGTGCGCGTTTGGGGTGATGCGGTCGGTTGAGGCAGTGCGTGTCGACCCGCATCGAGGCCCTCGTCAGCGGCAGCTCCAGCGACTGAGACTGAAGTCGCACCCCCCCCGTAGCGGGACTTCCGGCCGCTCAAGTTGTTAGACGCCGCGCCGCTAACACTGGCAGGAGATGTCAAACTCACTCGAACTCACGAGCACCCATGCCCGCAGTCGCCCACTATCGCGCGTCCGCCTGCAGCTCCGTCCTGTTGATGGACGGCGCACTGGAACGCATCGCGCAGGCTCGCGAGAGCATGGGGCGCGAGGAGCTCCTCACGGACCGCAGCGGGCTGCTGCACACGGCCACCTCGATCATCGGTGAGCTGCGCGGCGAGTTGGACTTGCGCGGAGGCGGGCCGATGGCGGCCAACTTCGACGATCTGTACGACTACCTCGGACGCCGGCTCAGGGCGGCCCAGGTGCAGAGCGATCCGGAGATCCTGGATGAGGTCTGGCACCTGTTGTGGGAAGTCCGCAGCGCTTGGGCCCTGCTGCCACCGTACGCACGCGGGCAAGCGCCTGCTATAAAGGAATAGCGGGCCGCCCCGCTAGCGTAGTTCATTGCAGAAAGTCGCCTGCGGCGCTTTCTGCCCGCGGACAAAAAACGTGGTTTTTGTCCGCTTCCATGGAGGCTCGCATGTTCGATGGCGCCGACACAGTCGTTCTCTACGAAGAGCTGGCCTTCCAGACGGTGCTTCCTGTCCAGTGGCGGCCGACGCCGAATCCCACGAGCGACATCGCCGCAGCCTTCGCGGACCGCAACGTGCGCCTGCTGCAGGCCTGGGACGCCATGGAAGAGCACGGACCGACGGAGAAGACGGACGAGAACTCGCCCGCGGCCGCCGACCTGATGCGCCTGGAGCTGAAGATCAATCTGCTGCTGGACCTTGTGGGGCAACTGTTTGCCGCCAACCGTCCGCGGCCGGCCGCCGTCCCGGTACGCTTCAACGCTCTCGGGGTGGTTTGGAAAAACGCGTCCGGCGCTCTGCCTGAGGCAGGCGCGCAGGGCGTTGCGGAGGTCTATCTGCACGATGCCCTGGCCGAGCCTCTGAGGCTGCCGGGGCGCGTAACGAACGTGACTCCCGACGGGCACATCAAGGTCCGCTTCCTGCCGCTCGGGGAAGCCGTGGCCGATCTCATCGAGAAACTGGCGTTTCGACGCCACCGCCGTCAAATCGCCGGCGCCAGGCAGCCGCGCCGCACTTAACAATGCGTGTTTTCTGCTGAAATCCGCACTGCGGTGACAGCCATCCGTGACGAGCATCACGTTGCTTATGTCGCGAACGCGGCACAAGTCTGAGGCACTTCACAGCACGCTTAAGCCCAGGTCCGCACCATAGCGCCCGCAGAACTACATAAGGCATAAGGCCATAGATGGCGGTGGCGGAATACATTTCGAGCCTCGTGTCCGAGGCGCCGGGGGGCGGGACACGAGCAGACGGTCTCCCCAGCAGCTCTCTAGAGGCAGACGAGCGCCGGGTACGCATGCCCACGGGCGTCTCGATCCCGATCCGCGACGTCATCGGGCTGATCCGCCAGGTTGCAGGCTACGACTCCACGGTCCTGGTGCTGGGTGAATCCGGCACCGGCAAGGAAGTCGCGGCCCGCGCCATCCACGATCTGAGCCCGCGCCGCAACCGGCCATTCGTTGCCGTCAACTGCGGGGCGATTCCGGCCGACCTGCTCGAATCGGAGCTGTTCGGCCACGAAAAAGGCGCCTTCACCGGCGCAGTCTCCTCGCGCAAGGGCCGGTTCGAGATCGCCGAGGGCGGCACCCTGTTCCTCGATGAGATCGGCGACATGAGCCCGACCATGCAGGTGAAGCTGCTGCGCGTCCTGCAGGAGAGAGTTTTCGAGCGAGTCGGCAATCACGTGCCGACCCGCTGCAACGTCCGGATCGTTGCCGCGACCCACCGCAATCTCGAAGACGCCATCGCTCGCGGCACGTTCCGCGAGGATCTGTTTCATCGGCTCAACGTCTTCCCCATCGAGATGCCGGCGCTACGTTCGCGAGTGGAGGATCTGCCTCTGCTCGTGCGCGAGTTCATCGCCTGCAACGTCGCTGAAGGTCGCGGTCAGCTGCAATTCTCGCAGCGTGCTCTGGGAGCGCTGGCACTGTGCCCGTGGACCGGCAACGTCCGCGAGCTCGCCAACCTGATCGAACGTCTTTCCATCGTCTGCGCGGGCCGCATCGTCGATGTGGCGGACCTGCCCGTCAAGTTTCGACCGCCGGTGGACTGGACGCTCGAAGTCAAAGCGCTCGACAGCTCCCTGTGCGTCGCAGCGCTCGACGATCCTTCGCAAGCGATCGCCGTCGAGGAGCAAGTCGCTGCGCTGGATGAGCAGGACCTGTTGGGTGTTCTGGAGACTCGACCTCTCGAAACCAACACAAGCGAGCCCACATCCTCCATCGCATGTCTAGGCGCGGATTCCCTCGCCATCCTTCCCGACGAAGGGCTCGACCTGCGCGAGCATCTGCTCGCCATCGAGCGACGTCTCGTTGAACAGGCGCTCGAACGCTCCAACGGCACCGTCGCCCATGCTGCGCGGCTCCTCAATCTGCGCCGCACCACACTCGTAGAAAAACTCCGCAAGCTCGGCATCGTCGGCGGCGATGTAACGCCGGAAGATTGACGCTCGCGGCGGCAGGTCGCTGCCGCCCGTGTGATCGGTCTCACGCTTTGACGCCGATTTCACCCGGCATGGCTTTTGCACCTCCTCCGGTACCGCCTCAGTGGTGGAGGGCGAATGTCGGACGATGGTACGAATACTGAAGGGCTGACGACGGCGCGAGTCGAGAGCGTCGCGACGAGTGTCGCCTCGGATCCCGTTGCTTGCTCTGCCAACTCGCAGCGCCTCGCCGACCTGGCACGTCGTGTAGCGGCAAGCGACTGCACGGTATTGATCGTCGGTGAGTCCGGCACGGGCAAGGAAGTCCTGGCGAGGTTCATCCACGGCCGCTCACCCCGCAACGCTCGCCCCTTCGTCGCCGTCAATTGCGCGGCGATTCCCGAGAACATGCTCGAAGCGATGTTGTTTGGATACGAGCGCGGCGCCTTCACCGGCGCGCACGCCGGCCACCCGGGTAAGTTCGAGCAAGCGCAGGGCGGCACCCTGCTCCTCGACGAAGTCACCGAGATGCCCCTGTCCCTGCAAGCGAAGCTGTTGCGCGTCCTGCAGGAGCGGGAAGTGGAAAGACTGGGCGGCCGCACGCCGATTCCTCTGGACGTACGCGTCCTCGCCACGACCAACCGTCGCTTGCGGGAAGAAGTCGCCGCCGGACGCTTCCGCGAGGACCTGTACTATCGGTTGAACGTATTTCCTCTGGCCATCGCTCCTCTCCGTCAGCGCCGCGATGACGTGCTGCCGCTCGCAATGCAGCTGTTGAATGGGCGCGTTCGCCCAGGCGAGCGTATTCCTGCACTCAGCGCGGAAGCCGCGCACCTGCTGCTCACGTATACATGGCCCGGCAATGTGCGCGAGCTGGATAACTTACTGCAGCGCGCGCTGATTCTAGTAAACGGCCCCGTCATTCGGCCGGAACACATTCAGTTCGAGCTGGCCAACGACACGCCCTCCCTGTCGATCGGCGCCGCGCCCTCAAGCGACGGCAGCGATATCGGCGACACGACTGGCAGTCTCAACGCGCCTTCGCTCGCCGACTCTCTCGGTCAAGCCGAGCGCGATTTGATCCTCGATGCCCTGCGAGCCGGCAATCGCCGCGAGGCCGCTGAGCGTCTCGGTATCAGCCCACGCACCTTGCGATACAAGCTTGCCCGGCTGCGCGAAGCGGGCATCGACGTACCCGCGGCCTGAGCTGCCTGGAGGGATCACCCATGAGCCAGATGGAAATAGACCGCGTCCTCGCCCAGATCCGCTCGCTGTCCGCGGAAGCGCGGATCGGCGGTACGGCGCAGGCCAACCAGGCGCAGCAGACCGGTGCGAGCGAGTTCGCCACGATGCTCAAGAAGGGCATCGATCAGGTGAACCAGACCGAAGTGAACGCCAACGCGCTGGCCGACAAGTTCGACCGCGGCGTCCCGGGTGTGGATCTGCCGCAAGTGATGCTCGAAATGCAGAAGGCAACGGTGTCCTTTCGCGCCCTCACGGAGGTTCGCAACCGCCTGGTGACGGCGTACCAGGACATCATGAACATGCCGCTTTAGACGAATACAAAAGACGAGTGACTGATTAATCATGGCCTCGGAAGTCATCACTGGACCGGCACCGTCGGGTTTGCCCGCGGGCCTGAAGCCCATCCTCCTGCTGATCGGCATCGCGGCAGCAGTAGCTGCCGGTGTCACGGTCGTGCTCTGGTCGCACGGCCCCAGCTACAGCCTTCTGTATAACAACCTGTCCACGGAGGATCAGGCCTCGATTGCGCAAGCGCTCGATTCTGCGCAGATCCCCTACCGCGTGCAGCCGGGTTCGAACGCCATCGAGGTCCCGGCCGATCGTGTCAGCGATGCGCGTCTGAAGCTCGCGGGCCAAGGGCTACCGGAAGGTGGCGGCGGTTTCGCGGCGATGGACAAGGATCCGGGGTTCGGCGTCAGTCAGTTCGTCGAGAACGCACGCTATCAGCACGCTCTGGAATCGGAGCTCGCCCGGACCATCGCCAACCTCAAGCCGGTGGACGGCGCGCGCGTGCATCTTGCCGTGCCCCGTCAGTCGGCGTTCGTTCGCGATCACAACAAGGCGAGCGCCTCCGTCTTCGTGCAGCTGAAACAGGGACGGCGACTCGACCAGGAGCAGGTCCAGGCAATTGTGAACCTGGTGGCTTCCAGCATCCCCGACATGGAAGCGAGCCAGGTTACCGTGGTCGACCAGCAGGGTAGGCTGCTCTCCTCGCCCGAGGGACACGATGAGTTGTCCTTGCGGGAGAAACAGTTCGACCTCGTGCACCGCCTCGAAGACGATTACGTTCAGCGCATCGAGACCCTGCTGACGCCGCTCGTGGGACCCGGAAGAATCCGTGCGCAGGTCGTCGCCCAGATGGACATGTCGACGACGGAAGAAGCGCGCGAGCAGTATCGTCCGGACAGCCAGATCGTCCGCAGTGAACAGTCGTCCGAGCAGACGAACCGCGACGGCTCCGGTCCGCAGGGAGTCCCCGGCTCACTCACGAATCAACCCCCGGCGGCCGGTGTCGCGTTGCCGCCTCCGAACGCAGCAGCGCCCAAACCGGCGGATGCCTCCAAACCCGCAACGCCCGCCGCGGGCGCCGCCAAGCCAGGCACACCCGGCACCGAAGCCGTCGCCGGCACGAGCGTCGTGGCAGGCGCAGCCGAGACGAGCAGCTCCAAGCAATCCACTCGCAACTACGAAATCGATCGTACCGTCGCCTACACCCGTCAGCCTGCCGGCAAGCTGCATCGCCTGACGGTCGCCGTGTTGATCGACAACCTGCACGGGACGGACAAGGACGGTAAGCCCACCCAGGTGCCTCTGACCCAACCGCAGCTCGACCACATCACGCAGCTCGTCAAGGACGCGGTGGGTTTTGACGAGTCGCGCGGCGATGCCGTCAATGTCGTCAACCAGTCCTTCACGCCCGAGGCCCCCATGGCCGAAGAGGGCGATCTGGAGAAGCCCCCGATCTGGGAGTCGCCGCTGTTCCAGGAGCTGGCCAAGCTCGTCGCCGGGGCGATCGTGCTGCTCGTGCTGGTGCTCTCCGTCCTGCGTCCGTTGGTCAAAAATCTGATGGGCGCCGCGCGCGCCGCCGCTCTGGCCGCCCCCGCCGGCCCGCCGCCGGCCGTCGTCGCGGAACGGGAGGCCGCCAAGGCCGTGACCCACGAGGTGCAGGTAGCGCAGGCGCGAACGCTGGTCAGCCAGGATCCGAAGCGCGTCGCGCAAGTCGTCCGCGGGTGGGTGAACCAGGATGAATGAGCGCGGCGGCAAAGAGGAGCGCACGGGCACTGAACGCGCGGCGATCCTGTTGCTGACACTGGGTGAGCAGGAAGCCGCCCAGGTGCTCAAGCATATGGGCGCGAAGGAGGTGCAGCGCATCGGCACCGCGATGTCCAAGCTGAAAGGCGTCTCGCGTGAGGAGGTGACGGTCGTCGTCTCCGATTTCAACTCTTCGGTCGAGAGTCAGACCGCGGTGGGTGTCGGCACAGACGAATTCTTGAGGAAAGTGCTGGTGGACGCGCTCGGCGCGGACAAGGCCGCGAGCATCATCGATCGCATCAACATCGGTCGCTCCAACAAGGGACTCGAAGCGCTGAAGTGGATGGACCCGAAAGCCGTAGCCGAGCTGATCAGGCTCGAGCATCCGCAGATCATCTCGATAGTCCTGGCGTACCTCGACTCGGATCACGCCGCTGAGGTCCTGGGGCACCTGCCGGCCAATGTGCGACCCGATGTGATCGTGCGCATCGCAACACTCGACGGCGTCCAGCCCTCTGCCCTCTCCGAGCTCGATGACATCATGGAGAAGCAGTTCTCGGGCAAGCAGGCCGGCCTCACCTCCTCAATGGGGGGCGCCAAGGCGGCGGCCGACATCATCAACAATCTGGAGCCGAGCACCGAAGGCGCGATCATGGAGCAGATCTCCAAGGCGGATGCCGCGCTCGGCCAGCGGATCCAGGACCTCATCTTCGTGTTCGACAACCTCATCGAGCTCGACGACCGCAGCATGCAGGAGCTGTTGCGCCAGGTGCCGGGCGACCGCCTGATGCTGGCGATGAAGGGCTCCGAGGACGCGCTGAAGGAGAAGATCTTCAAGAACATGTCGCAGCGTGCGGCCGAGATGCTCAAGGACGATCTGGAAGCGAAGGGCCCTGTGCGCATCTCCGAAGTGGAGGCGGCGCAGAAGGAAATCCTCGCGGCCGCGCGCAAGCTCGCGGAAGCCGGCACGATCAACCTCGGCGGCAAGGGAGAGGAGTATGTCTGATCCGCGCCGCCCCCCGGCGTCGCGGGCGGAGGCGGTCCAGCGTTGGGCGATGCCCGAGATGGAAGGCCCCATCGTGGGCCGTCCGCGCGACGA
>Ga0070681_10001668_pt1 | contig 19805 bp, 19 predicted proteins | sample KBSC83BmetaG_FD_65650 | JGI IMG/M metagenome (GOLD analysis project Ga0070681, IMG submission 65650) | Corn rhizosphere microbial communities from Kellogg Biological Station, Michigan, USA - KBS C8-3B metaG | ecosystem: Host-associated > Plants > Roots > Rhizosphere | place: USA: Michigan... | reverse complement strand
AACTTCTGGATGATCTATCCGTACATCGCCCAGGAAACCCGCAACTACGTGCCAAACATTCTCGCGGTGATCCTGATTGCCAAGAATCCTGAGAAGTATGGCTTCAAAGGCATCAAGACCGATGCGCCCATGTCCTACGATGTGGTCCAGGTTCCGTCCGCTACCGGGTTGCAACTGGTCGCGGATGCTACCGATACCAACATCGATTACATTCGCAGTTTGAATCCGGAGTTGAAGCGCGACATCACGCCGCGAGGCGACACTTACAACGTGCGCATTCCGGCTGGACGCGCGAAACAGTTTGCTTCGTTGATCCAGCGTATTCCGCCTGAGCGACGAGAGACAGCGCGGCTGATTTCCGTTGCGCCTGGTGAAGACTGGCAGAGTGTCGCGAATCGAACGGGCCTCAACATCTCGCAACTTCAATCGTGGAATACAGGCGTGGAGTTGAAAGGCGCGACGAAGCTGGTTGCTCCGAACAGCAGCGTCAAACTCACAAAGTGGGTTCGGGCGACTCCGGCGCCAACTACTGCACCCGCGGCAGGACTCGATAAAGTTCGTGCGCGCAAGGGCGATACGATTGCGAGCATTGCTGCGGCGCGTAATCTCGACGCGAACGACGTGGCGCGCTTGAATGGTATTTCAGTTGACACTGAACTTCGCGCCGGTCAGGAAATAAAGATTCCGTCAGGAACGACTGCACCCTCGCGTCGCCGTTAATTGCTGAAAATTTTTAACCGCGGATGACACGGATTTTTCCGTGTCATCTGTAATTCTCACTCTTAAGTCAGGAGCCGCCTCACATGCTCTTTCGAACACTCTCTGCAGCTGTCTATGGCATAGACGCTGATCTCGTCGACATCGAAGTCAATCTAACTCCGGTTCGTAGCGACGGCGATAAGGAGCCGCCCGTGACGATTGTCGGATTGCCGGACGCCGCCGTGCGTGAGTCGCGCGAACGCATTCGCGCGGCCATTCAGAACTGCGGCCACTTCTTTCCGTTTCGAAAGACCACCATCAACCTTGCTCCGGCTGACGTGCGCAAGGAAGGCGCGAGTTTCGATCTGCCGATAGCACTCGGAATTCTCGGCGCCAACGGCGAACTCGCCGAGCAACACAATCTAATTCACGTTCTCTGTGTCGGCGAGCTCTCGCTCGATGGCCGCGTGCGAGCGATCAAAGGTGCGTTGCCGATTGCGATACTCGCGCGTGAAGGCTCGATTCGTCACCTGATACTACCGGAAGAGAATGCGAAGGAAGCCGCGGTCGTCTCTGGCGTAAATGTTTATCCGGTTGCCGACTTGCGCAGCGCCGTGCAACTCATCGCCGCCTTGCGTTCCGAAACACCGCCCGAGCCGATGAGAGTTGACGTGGCGGAAATTCTGCGACAAACAGGTCACTACACTGTCGACTTCAAGGAAGTGCGCGGACAAATGTCCGCCAAGCGAGCTCTTGAGATCGCGATTGCCGGTGGACATAACATCCTGCTCATCGGTCCGCCGGGTTCGGGTAAGACGATGCTCGCGAAACGTCTGCCGACGATCATGCCGCCACTCGAATTCGATGCGGCGCTCGAGTTGACGAAGATTCATTCAGTCGCCGGATTGACTGGTCGCGCAGGGCTCGTGACGGAGCGTCCGTTTCGTTCGCCGCATCACACGATCAGTGATGCCGGTCTGGTTGGCGGTGGCACGTTACCGAGACCTGGAGAAGTATCGTTGGCCCATCACGGCGTGTTGTTTCTCGATGAGCTGCCGGAATTTGATCGGAGTGTATTGGAAGTCTTGCGGCAGCCGCTCGAAGATCAGCAAGTGACAATCAGTCGTGCGTCAATGTCTTTGACGTTTCCCGCTTCGTTCGTCTTGGCCGCCGCGATGAACCCCTGTGCCTGTGGCTTCTGGAATGATCCGACGCGCGAGTGCCGTTGTTCGCCGGCACAGATCGAACGTTATGTCGGGAAGATCTCTGGTCCGTTATTGGACCGTATCGACATTCACATCGACGTGCCGGCGGTTAAGTTTCGCGAGCTTCGCGGCGAAGCGCCGCCTGAGACTGACAGTTCGGCAGTGATTCGCGAGCGCGTGATTAAAGCACGCGAGCGACAGCACCATCGTTTCACAAACGAGAAGATCTTTTCGAATGCGGCCATGACGCCGCGCATGATTCGTGCTTATTGCCAGATCGATGCAAACAGCGAAAAGATGCTGGAAAATGCGATGCGACGACTCGGTCTATCAGCGCGTGCCTACGATCGCATCTTAAAGGTCAGCCGCACGATTGCGGATCTCGAAGGTGCGGAGACGATCAACTCGAATCACGTCTCCGAAGCAGTCGGGTATCGCTCGTTGGACCGAACTTATTGGACCTGAGTAATTTTCTAAGGAGAGAGGAGACACCGTGGAACTCTTCTTAATCAAAATGGGCACCGTACGGCTGGAGCGAACTGACGAGAAGATGGAACCCGTGCTGTTGGTGGACAAATTCGTAAAGCAATAACTCGCGTCTTTGCGCCAGAGCTTGTCAGCACACTGCCTCACCACGTATCCTGCAATCCAGCCGTACGAAACTGTTGATTCGGCTGGGGAAATCACTATTTTTAAGGTCGGGTAAGGCAACGACGCGCGCAGAGCGCCGCATCACAGCCGCGTTGAGGGTACTGGGTCTTTGCACCGCATCCCCACGCGGGCATTTTCGAGGACCTCAGTACCGCTCCCTTGAAAGCGCGGAAGCGTAGATCGTGCCAAACATGCTGGAAGTTTGTGAAATTTCTTCCGAGCTTGCCCGAGTAGACGCGTCACGTGACCGCAGCCGAAACTGAGACACCGCAAACGACAGATTATGAGCTGGCGCAGAAGGCAGCCCAGAACGATATGGGAGCTTTCGAAGAGCTTTACCAGCGCCATAATCGGCGCGTTTACTCGCTCTGTTTGCGAATGACGGGCAATGTTTCGGAGGCTGAAGATCTCGCGCAGGAGGTCTTCATTCAGCTCTTTCGAAAAATCGGAAGTTTTCGGGGTGAGTCCGCCTTTACTACCTGGCTACACCGGCTCACAGTTAATCAAGTCCTCATGCATTTCCGCAAACGCGGTGTGCGGATGGAGCAGACGACTGAGGACGGTGAAACACCAACGCAGATAGTAAAAGGGACTGAAAACCCCAATTCGATGCCGGTCGTCGACCGCATCGCGCTCGATAAGGCCATTGCGCAACTTCCGCCCGGATACCGGACGGTGTTCACGCTTCACGACATCGAGGGGCACGAACACGAGGAAATCGCCAGAATGCTGGGCTGTTCGGTCGGGACCTCGAAGTCGCAATTGCACAAGGCGAGGATGAAATTGCGGGGTCTTTTGAGGCAACAGAAAGGCGAGGAATAGCCTCGAAGGTAGAAGAAGACGATTCAGTTCGTCGAAATCAGGTTTCAAACGCAGTCTTCCCTTGATTGATGACAACCGAAAGGTTCTGTCCGAAGACAGTTTTGATTGGAATTGTGCGCATTAACGAGACAGGACGAGGGTGGTAAGCAATGAACTGCGATACATGTCAGGAACTCATCCACGATCTAATCGACGGGTCGATTAGCCAGCGCGATGAGTTCACTCTCAATACGCACCTGAAAGAGTGTTTGAATTGTGAGAGTGTGCGCCAGGACCTGGCGTCGATCGTCGGCTTCTGCCGCACGCAGCGCGGCCAGTACGAAGCGCCGCCAAACGAACAGGCACTCTGGCTCCGCATTCGAAATGTGATTGAAGCGGAGCTGCCGAACTCGGTCACAGCCAACACGGAATCGAAGCCCTCGTTTCTGGCTCGGCTGCTGGGCCATAGTTGGGAACTTTCGTTACCGCAGTTGGCAGCCGCAACGGCGGCGATTGTGCTGGTAGTGTCTCTGTCGACTGTCGTCGGTTTGCGCCGTTTTGGTGGTTATGGAGCAACGCCGAACCAATCGGCGGTTGAGGCGTCGAACATAAACGATCGTATCTGGCAGCGCCGCCAGGTGATTGATTACTGGAACCAACGAGTTGCACTCAATAAAGCGCGCTGGAGTCCTGAGATGCGCGCGAAATTCGATGACAGCTTGAAGTCCATCGATGAGGCGATTCAGATTTCGATGGATGAGTTGAGCCGAAATCCTCACGATGAGATATCGGAGCAGATGCTCAACGAATCACTGGATTACAAGCTCACGTTACTGAAAGATTTCTCTGATTTGTGAGACTGTTGTTGTTTTGATTAAAAGCCCCTCGGTAATGAAAACCAGATTTTTATCATGGCGCTCGTCCCGCGCCGGCGTCCTTGCAGTTGGCGCTGTCCTCGCAATCACCGCGCTCTCGCTTAGGGTTGCCGCGCAGCAGCATGTGAACAAGCGTTACCCGGCGGGCCAGAATGTTCGCATCGAACTGAAGAATATCTCCGGCACTATCGTTGTCGAGGCGTGGAACAAGAACGAAATTCGTCTCTCAGCAACGATCGAATCCAAGGGCACTAACATCACGCCCCGTCAAATCAACGAGAGCTTCGTCGTTGATGTGATGAGCGACAATCGCGGCCGCGGTGATGTAGGAGATATCAATTTCAAACTTCAGGTTCCCGCCAATTCGTCAGTCGATCTCGAAACACGGCGCGGAGACATCAGGGTTGCCGATATACGCAGTGGTCTTGTGCGAGCGCACGTTTCATCTGAAGGTGATATCGAACTAACGAACGTCAATGCTCTGCACGTGATCGCGCAAAACGTGATCGGCAATATTTTCTTCGACGGCGAGTTTGCGACCGGCGGAACTTACGAGTTCAGATCAAACAAGGGCGACATTACGATTCGTATTCCCGGCGACTCAGCATTCCGCTTAGTCGCAGCGTCGCCCGCGCGCAGGATCGCGTTGAACGATTTCTGGAACAACAACTTCAAGACACAGGACGGCCGAAAGATTGTAGGCGACGTCGGTGACGGACGCTCGTCTGTGTCAGTCACAAACTTCAGCGGCCAGATCACGTTTATGCGAAGGTAGTCAAACAAAGCTATTATGCCTCGCGATGACTAAACCCCTTCTGTTGGTCGCGCTCCTTTTCGCATCAGCCAGTCAGGTATTTTCTCAAAACACAGCGGCGCCGGACGTACAACTCCTGACGCGCACTTCGCAGCGTCATGAGACACGCCGTTTCTCTTATGGCGGTACTGTCACGTTGATCGCTGCGCCGAGAGGTTCGGTGACGATTGAAGGTTGGACACGAAACGAAGTCGAACTCACTGCCGATATCGAAATCCAAGGTCCGACCGAAGCTGACCTGGACCAGCTTGCGAAAGTAAACAATTTCGTTTTTGACGAAGATCTGAATCATCTGAGCATCCTCACCACCGGCACGCACGATCGCACGTTCATGAAGCGATCGGCGAAGAACTTTCCCAAGAAGTTGCTCAACATGCCGTGGAAGATCGACTTTCGATTGCGCGTTCCGGTCAACACCGATCTTGAAGTTGATGCTGGTCATGGAACTGTGAAGCTTTTGGGCATTGAAGGTGCGCTGCGGGTCAGTGCGACGGAGAGTGACACTGTGCTCACTCTCACGGGTGGATTAGTTACGACTACGGTCGCAAGCGGGTCGATCACTTTGGCGATCCCCGCGCGAAGCTGGCGCGGCAGTGGCGCCGATCTCCGCATCGCAGCTGGCACGATCAACGTCGATCTGCCGCCGGGTTTTAGTGGCGATATCGATGCCGAGGTCCTGCGCACCGGAAAGATCGTGAACACTTACGACGCGCTGCAATCACGCGAAAAACCCGGCATCACCGAACGCACTGTCCGTGCACGCGCAGGCGCCGGCGGCCCGTACTTCAAATTCACCGTCGGCGATGGCGTTGTGAACATCAGACAAGCCGCACCATAGAACAACCCTGGAACTTACTTTTCGTGATGTTTTATGAATTTGGTGGTTTCTTCTTTATGAGTCTAGAATGACCGACTACTTCTGAACCGCAATCAAAAAATGAGCATTAAGTCTGATAAATGGATCCGCATGATGGCCCGCGAGTACGGCATGATCGAGCCGTACGAGCCGGGGCAGGTGAAACAGGTTGACGGCAAGCGCATCGTCTCTTACGGCACGTCCAGTTACGGCTACGACATTCGTTGCGCCGACGAATTCAAACTCTTCACAAACATCAACAGCACGATCGTCGATCCGAAAGAGTTTGACGAGCAGAATTTCGTCGACATCAAAGGTAATTCAGTAATTATCCCGCCCAATAGTTTTGCACTCGCGCGCACGGTCGAATACTTTCGCATCCCGCGCAACGTGCTCACGATCTGTCTGGGCAAAAGCACTTATGCGCGCTGCGGCATCCTCGTAAACGTCACGCCATTCGAGCCGGAGTGGGAAGGCTACGTGACGCTCGAGTTTTCCAACACAACGCCACTGCCCGCGAAGATCTACGCCAACGAAGGCGTCGCACAAGTCGTATTCTTCGAATCCGACGAAGTCTGCGAAACCTCCTACAAAGACCGCGGCGGCAAGTATCAGGGCCAACGCGGCGTGACGCTGCCGAAGATGTAACCGGCCTTAACATGGACGCCGAACTCCTTTTTTCTTCTCTGACCGTTTCAGATCTTTTGAGTGACGGTTCATGGTGGAGGATTTATAACGAGGCATTTCCGCTTACTGAACGCGAGCCGCCCCAGGTGATTGTGAGCAGTCTCGAAATGGGAGTAGGCCAGGCGCTCGCCGCTCGTTCCAACGGAGAGACGATCGCCATCGCAACGACGCACTTGCTAAAGAATCCGCCCGCCGTATTTTTGGTTTACCTGGCGACGAAAAAAGGATTGCGTGGGCGTGGTTTGGGAGGAGAGTTGCTTGAACACGCCTGGAAATCAGGATGTCAAAAATTGTCAGAACATGGTTTTCCGGTCACTGGATTAGTCGCCGAGGTTGATGCTCCTGACCAGTCTGATGACAGGGAAGAAAAACACCTGCGCGAACGCCGCATCGCTTTTTTCGCTCGTCATGGCGTCGAGCTCTTATCGCGCGCATACACGCAACCGGCCGTCGATGGGACAACAACAGTTCCGATGCGATTAGTTTTTCGTCCTGCTCAAGATTTTGAGTGTTCGGACTCATCCTTCACGGATGCGCTCGTGCGTGCTATATATCTGGAGAAGTATCACGCAGCAAACGGTATCGCCAAAGAATCTTTAATATCCTTACTCGGGCAGTAATTGCTAAAACGCCAGAGTTATATCTCTGACAATAGCGCCGCGTGACTCGTCAGTTACATTCCACGCGCGTCCCACCACCTTCAACCTGGAGGTAAGCGATGACTTTCCTGATCCGCTTCATGTTTTTCGTGCTTTTGCTGATGCCCATCGGAACCTACCTTGTCTATTATTATCGCCGGCTCGATACACGTCGCGAGCAACTGTTGCAAACACTGCTGAGTCTCTCACTGCAAGATGAGTATGTGCTCATGCGTCACAAGGAAAAATATGATGAGTGGAAAAAGTGCGGCGGCGAGAACAAAATGATCGATGACTTTGAGAAAAAATATTTCAACCTCGATTTTCGCGCTGGACATAGTCACCAGGATTTCGTGTGGCCCTTGCTACTATTCACAATCTTCATAGCCATCGGATGGGTCTTAACCTTACAACGAGTGCTGCCGGACTTTACTCCTCTTCGAGGACTTCTGAAAATTCCCGACGCGTTGGCTTTCGGCTTTATAGGTGCATACCTTGCTTGCATGGTGACGATCTTCGACGGTTTTCGCAGGTATGACATCGACCCGGGACTCTATTACTCAGTCACCTACAGAGTCGTGTTCTCCAGCATTGCTGCCTATGTGGTGAGTCTGGTCGGGATCTTTGCTACAGGTTCTGTACCTCTCGTTGCGTTAGGCATTGGACTTTTCCCTCTCGAAAGAACCTGGAACTTCATCACTGAACGCGCCGCAAGCATCTTGGGTTCGGGTCAAAATGAAAAAGAAGTAGGCATTGAACTCGCGAACATACAAGGATTGGAGCATTCGACTAATCGGCAGAGGTTAATCGACGTCGGGATCACTACGGTTCAGGCACTGGCCACAGCGGATCCGCTCCTTCTTTTCTTTCTCACCACTTTTCCACTGCGCGCGGTGGTTGACATGATCGACAAGGCAATCCTTTATCTATACCTTGGCGATAAGACTAAAGAGTTGCGTCAGCACGGCATCAATGGCGTTATCGAGTTGGTTGCGCTGGCGAAGCTTGCGGAAGAGATCCCGGCGTACCAAGGTCAGGAGGACACGCCCAGTGGCGAGCCGCTGGGAAAACTTTTCAAGGGCCTTAATACTGACAAATTGCTCAACGACATAGCAGCCGTGATCGGCCAAACTCCGGAGGAGTTGAAAGCGTTCATCTACAACATGTATTACGACCCGATGGTAAAGTTCATCTATGAGATATGGGGCAGGTATCTAAATCGCCCGGTCGAGCGGATCAGCCGTAGCGTGCCGCCACTTCCAGCCCCGGACGGAAACGGAGCGAAGGAACCTCAACAACTTCCAGTTACATAGAGCTTACATAATGACCAAAACATTCGACCCACTTCGCTTCAAACAACTCGATGAGCGTGCGGTGTTGCCGGGGCGTGGGAGTGCGCTGGCGGCGGGGCTGGATGTTTGTTCGATTGAGGATCTGAAGATCGAGCCGAAGCAGCGAGCGATTGCGAGGACGGGGTTGGCGGTGGCGATACCGCCGGGATTTTATGGACGTGTTGCGCCGCGCTCGGGCCTCGCGGCGAAGAGTGGACTTGATGTGCTTGCGGGCGTGATCGATTCGGATTATCGCGGCGAGGTCTGTTGCTTGCTCTACAACACGGGCGACGAGGCGATCCATCTGCCGGCTGGAAGTAAGATCTGCCAGTTGATTGTCGAACAGATCATTACGCCTGACGCGGCGTGGGTAAATGATCTCGACGAAACCGCGCGCGGCGCGGGAGGATTTGGATCGACAGGGTGACGTTTCTCTGCTAATAAGAATATGAGGGCGTTACTGTAGGGGCGGCACTCCGTGGCCGCCCCTTTCGCACCAAATCGAACGATTGGGGCGGCCACGGAGTGCCGCCCCTACAGTAACGCCGTCGCAGCCAAATTTACAAACAAGGAATTCCAAAGAAGTGAACGACTCTACCGATCGTCGTAGAAAATCGCAGCAATACCTCGCACTGCTGCTCGCAATCCTGCTCGTTACCTCAACCGCGTTCGGTTGGACGCAGAGCGCACCAGCGCCCGCACGTGCCCTCTCAGCAACCGAGCAACAACTACTTGAGAAGCTCAGCGTTGCCACTATCAAAGAAACCGTGAACGCGCTCGCAGCGGATGACATGCAGGGCCGCGGTACCGCGCAACCCGGCGGCGATAAAGCTGCCGCGTATCTCGCCGATCGTTTCGCAAAAATCGGACTGAAACCACTCGGCGACAAAAATACGTACCTCCAGCCAATCAAATTTCGCGAAACGCAGTTTGCTCAAACAACGTTCACCGCCGGCAACGAAACTCTCAAACTCGGAACGGATTACTTCGTGACCCCGCCGTACAGTGGCGACGAAAATATTAAAGGCGATCTCGTGTTCATCGCTTACGGACTCGCCGCTCCGTTCCTCAAACGAAACGATTTCGCAGGCATCGACGTTCGCGGCAAGGTCGTGTTGCTGCGTGATGGCCCACCGCCTGAGATCAACAAGGAGCAGTGGAAAAAAGCGCACGCGCAAGTGAATGTCATTCGTGGCCTGATTGCGCGTGGCGCAGCGGCGATCGTAACGGTGGGCCAGGACACTGAGACGCTCACCTTCGCCGAGATGGCTGATTATTTAACCCGTCGACAGGTCGAGCCCGAGTCCGAGCAGGAAATGCCCGAGTTTCTGCCGCCCTTCCTGAGCGTGAACGAGGCTGGCGCTGACAAACTATTCGCAGTTTCGGGAGTCACTCGCGCAGACGCGTTCGCGAAAGCACAGCGCGACGATTTCACGCCGATCGATCTGAAACAACCGGTGACGATCACGATCAAGCTGAAGAAGAGTAAAGGGACCAGCAACAACGTAGTCGGACTGCTCGAAGGATCCGATCCAAAACTGAAGTCGGAAGCGTTGGTCTATTCAGCGCACTACGATGCCTACGGGCTCTCGTCAGACAATCGCATCTATCACGGCGCGGCCGACAACGCGCTCGGCGTCGCTGAGATGTTATCGATCGCGGAGGTGCTGACGCGTGCGGAAAACAAACCGCGCCGCTCGATAATTTTCTTAGCCGTGACCGGCGAGGAATACGGTGGCTACGGCTCGGATTACTGGGTGAAGAATCCGACATGGAAGATCAAAGAGGTTGCCGCGGATCTCAACCTTGACGGCATGGGCACCGAAGTTTATGGACCAGTAAAAGTGCTGGTGGGTTATGGCGCCGAACATTCTTCGCTCGGTGGTTTGTTGAATGAAGTCGCCGCTGTGACCGGGCTGCGAGTGATTCCCGATCCGATGCCCGAGGAAAAATCGTTTTATCGTTCAGATCATTACTTCTTCGTGAAGAAGGGTGTTCCCGGGATCATGATCCTCGGCGCGCCTGATGGTGCAACGGAGAGTTGGACTGAACGTTTAAGGAAGTGGGAGAAGACGGATTATCACCAGCCAACAGACATCGTTCGCCCTGATTGGGATTGGAGTGGACCGCGCACGGTCGCAGGCGTGATGCTGTTGATGGGCGTGCGCGCGGCGAATGCCGAGAGCATGCCGGAGTGGTTGCCTTCGTCGATCTTCAACCGCGAGCGCGGCACCGACAAACCGGCCCCACCCGAACCGTGAGACAGTTTAGCCGCGGATGAACGCCGATCCGGACGGATCTGCGTTTATCTGCGCACACGAAAACGTTAGTTCCCACTCCGCCACAGGGTTTGCATTCCTTCTCATCAAGATACTGAAATTGTGCGTTTTTGCTGGGTTTATTGTTTGAAGGTGAGTCAGCAGTACGTATCATTTCCAGCCTCTCCCTGCCACGACGTAAGCTGGCACAACGTTTGACATGCAGGACCCAGGTCTGAAGGAGGACACGAAATGAGACCAGTCAAAAGAACATTTTTCCTAAGCTTACTATTAGCGCTGGTGACTACCGGCATGGCCACGACCGCCATGGCGCAGTTCAGCACCAACGACTCAGCCATCAGGGACGTCGTGCGACGTATCCAAACCCGCACCGACTCTCTACAGCGCGCAGTCCAGAACGCTGCGGATCGAAACAACTATCGCGTGGACGACATCAACCGCATGATCCTTGATTTCAAAAATGCGGCCAATCAACTCGATCGTCGCCTCGGTTACCGTCGCGGGAGTACCGCCGATGCGCAAACCCTGCTCGATCGCGGTGCCGAAATTGACACTTTCTTCATGAACAATCGATTAGGTTCAGGTTCGCGGCGTGAATGGGAAGCCATTCGAACGGATCTCGATCAGCTCGCGACCTATTACAACCTGACCACGCGTTGGGGAACAGGTACTACGAGCAGCAGCGGAAGTTACAACGACTACAGACTGAACGATATGCAGATGCGACAGTTGGTCGATCGACTCAACGTTCGTTCCGCAACGTTCAGTCGTAGCCTGCGCAACGATCTCAATCGCCGCAGTTACAACAACAACTCGCTCGACGAAGTGCGTAGCCAGTTGAGCGACTTCGAAAGCGCGTTGGTCCAACTGCGTAATCGCGTGAATAGCCGCCAGTCAACATCGTCAGACGCTCAAACCGTTCTGGATCGCGCGGCGTTCCTGAACAACTATCTCGCCCAACGGCAGTTGTCCAACATGACCGAAAACAGTTGGAGCTCACTGCGCACGGACCTGGATCAGTTAGCGAACGCATACAACATCGCGTGGAACTGGTCCACATATCCTGCTCCAGGCGAATATCCGCGTCAGGGTGGTGATCGCAGCACGAGGCGAGATCTGACCGGCACTTTCCGGCTCGATACAGCGCGCGGCGACGACGTTCGCAGTGCAGTTGATAACGCCACCAGAAACCTCTCGCTCGCCGAGAGGCAGCGCGTCTACGATTCGTTGATGCGTCGTTTGGATCCGCCGCAGATGCTCGCAATCGATCGTCGTGGAAACTCGGTGACGATTGCCTCAACGCGTGCGCCGCAGATCAATTTCATCGCGGACGGCACGGACAAGCTGGAAACCACTCCGCAAGGTCGCCAGATTCACGTGCGTGCCTCGCTCTCAGGCGACACGTTGACTATCAACAGAAGCGGTGAGCGCGCCAACGACTTCACCGTCAGCTTCGATCCGACGAATGATGGTCGAGAATTAATCGTGACGCGCACGCTCTACAGCGATCGCATCAGTCAGCCGGTAGTGGTGAGAACTTACTATGACCGTACGTCTGATGTGGCGCAGTTGAACATTTACGACACGAATCGTGAAGAGTCGAACGTTGGCGGCACCGGTCCCGTAGGCAGTTTCGTAATTCCAAACGGAACCGAGATTGTCGCAGTGCTCAACAACGATCTATCGACACAGAATGCGCGCGAGGGCGATCGCTTTACGATGACCGTTCGTTCGCCGGGCCAGTACGAGGGTGCGACGATTGAGGGTTCAGTGACGAGCATCGATCGTGGTGGCCGGCTCAGTGGTCGTTCTCAATTGACGATGGACTTCGACACGATTCGCTTGCGCGACGGATCGAGTCACCGCTTCGCCGGTATTCTCGAGACGGTGCGCACGCCGAACGGCGACGTCGTTCGCGTCGATAATGAAGGTGCGGTTCGCGACACCGATCAAACGAACAAGACAGTCACTCGCACCGCGATCGGTACGGCGGTTGGCGCCCTCATCGGCGCGATTGCCGGCGGTGGTAAGGGTGCGGCAATCGGCGCGATTGTCGGCGCCGGCGCTGGCGCAGGATCGGTATACGTTCAGGGTCGAAACGATCTTGATCTGAGTGCTGGAACCGAGGTCACCGTCAGGGCCACTGGTCCAAGGGGCTAGCGTCTGATTTCTCTGTGGCCCTCTGCGTATCTCGACCTCCTCTGCGATAAAGAATTATTCAAACGCAGAGGACGCAGAGAAATGCAGAGGGCCGCAGAGTTAATTGATTTGGATTGTTGGTAGCTGTGGGAGGCGTTCGATAGTCAGCGTTAATTGCTGGCCTGAAGGAACCGGGCGCTTATCGGGAGTTTGGAAGAATAAGAAGCCCTCACGACGTGTATCGCCGGAAGAGAGTGGCGTTTTCAAATCGATCCCATAGGCTCCAAACTCTTTCTCGAACTGTTTGCGCGAGTTTGGATTATAGGCATACACACCGTTGGCTTTTATGATTCGCGAGACGGCGCCCTTCGCGGAAAGCAGTTTCCACTCTTTGTTCTGACCATCGTGCAGACGAAAGCGCGCCTTCTTCAACTCCACCGGCACGCCGCTCTGAAAGACCATCTCGACACGCACTGCCAAAACGCCGCTCACCGGCAGATTCGCTTCAAACAGTTCCTGACTCTGTTCGTCGGTGAGCAGGGGCGCCACACGAATCATCACACCGCCCGCATCCGCGCTGCGTGAGTTCGCGGGCAGCGGCGGCAGTTGAGTAACCGGCTTAACTTTGAAGAGCGAGCCCGTGCATGACGTCGCGAGCAAACCTGCGACGGCCATGAGGCACAGGGAAATTGCGCGTCGGGTCATGGCGTCAATTTAGCATATGTTACTATCTGGACTCTGGCCAAAATCATGATTAGACCGTTTCGCGGCATTCACCCGCAGATTCATCCGACCGCGTATGTTGAAGCCAGCGCCCAGGTAATCGGCGACGTACACCTCGGAGCAGAGGCTTCGATCTGGTGCAATTGCACGGTTCGCGGCGATATTCATTACATTCGCATCGGCGACCGGTCCAACGTTCAGGATAATTCTGTGATTCACGTCCGCAACGGCTCGCATCCAACCATTCTCGAAGAAGAAGTGACGGTGGGCCATAGCGTTACGCTGCACGGTTGTTACGTCGAGCGAGGCTGTTTGATCGGCATCGGATCGATCGTGCTGGACGACGTGCGTGTCGGCGAGATGTCGCTGGTTGCTGCCGGATCGCTCGTGAGTCCGGGCACGATAATTCCGCCTCGATCGCTCGTGATGGGATTTCCGGCGCGGGTGAAGCGGCCACTGACGGACGAAGAGGTCGCAGGTCTGGAACTGTTTTGGAAGAACTACGTTGAGTACACGCACGAATACAAAGCCGCAGTTCACACGGATTAAAATTTATCTTGAGGATGCTGAATGAGACTCTTCTTATCACTGGCTTTCGTTCTTCTCGTATCCACTTCTGTGTTTGCACAAAATTTCGACAACCCGTTTCTACTGAAGCCCGGCGACAACGAGTTTGGTTTCTGGGGAGGTGTTTCACCCAAAGCGACTACGATCTTCGGCGGCCTGCACCATGACGAGGCTGAGGATCGAAAATTTTTTATCGCAGCCCTGCGCTACGGCCGCGCGCTCGCAGCCAACGACAGTCTCGCGTTGCAGTACACGCTTGATGTCGTTCCTGTTGCTGTAGCGACTGGCGTCATCGTTTCGCGAACGACGAGTCCTGCGGGTGTCGATACCTTTCGTCGCGAGACTGCGTACGGCGCGGGAGTCACGCCGCTCGGCCTGCAACTCGATTTCCGAAACGGCTCAAAGGTGCATCCATTTGCTCACGTCAACGGCGGCTTGCTTTACTTCAATAAGTCTGTGCCGATTGAAGACTCGGGCAGGTTTGCGTGGGTCGCCGAGGGCGGCGGTGGTGTTCGCATCTTCACGTCGGAACGACGTGCGGTGAGTCTAGGCGTCAGGTTTCACCACATCTCGAACGGCAACCGACAAGGTGCCAACCGTGGCCTCAATCAGTTTGTGATTTACGCCGGGTTCTCCGTCTTCAAGTAATGACTTCGCCAAAGACACAACCAGCTCGCGGCATGCGCGACTTTCTATCCGAGGACGTGCGCAAGCGCGAGTACGTCATTGGTGTGATCAAGGAGGTCTACGAGCGTTACGGTTTCGAACCGCTCGAAACGCCGGCCGCCGAGAACCTCGAGACTTTGATGGGTAAGTATGGCGAAGAAGGGAATCAACTCATTTTCAAAATACTGAAACGCGGTGTTCACGAAGGAAGGGGGGAAGCGGATCTCGCGTTGCGGTACGACTTGACGGTACCGCTGGCGCGCGTGGTGGCGGAGTATCGCGACAAGTTGCCGAAGTTTTTCAAGCGTTATCAGATTCAACCGGTGTGGCGCGCGGATCGACCGGCGCGTGGAAGGTTTCGAGAGTTTTACCAGTGCGACGTCGATGTGCTTGGTTCGCGCTCGATGATCGTTGAGGCTGAGATTTGTGCTGCGGCATGTGAGGTGTTGTTGAGACTGGGTTTTGGCGACTTCTGCATGCGCCTCAATCACAGAAAAGCGTTGACGGGAATTCTCGGCGTTGCGGGAGTGGTGTTGGAGAATCACGACTCGGCGCTGATCGCGTTGGACAAGCTGGACAAGATCGGGTCTGACGGCGTTAAGAAAGAGTTTACGGCGCGAGGTGTGAACGAAGCTGCGGGTGAGCGTTTGTTGAAATTCTTTTCGGACCTTGGATCGCTCGAGCAGGCAGCGGAGATCGTTGCTGGTGAAAAGTCGCAACAGGCATTGAACAAAGCAATATTGGGCCGGATTGTCGAGTTTGTGAGTGACAACGAGTTGGGCGCACAGGGTGTTGCTGAGTTGCAGTCGATCCTGAATTATGTTGACGCGATGGGGTTGGCGGATCGAATCAAGATCGATCCCAGTCTTGCGCGTGGTTTGTCTTACTACACCGGCGCGATCATGGAGATGAATGTGAAGGATCTCGCGGGCAGTCTCGGTGGTGGCGGGCGTTACGACAATCTGGTGGGGATGTTTTTGGGTCAGGATATTCCGGCGTGCGGATTTTCATTGGGGCTCGAACGCATCCTGGTGGTGATGAGTGAACGGGGCATGTTTCCGGAGAGCGTGGGTTCGGCGCCGGCGGATGTGATGGTCGCGATCTGGAATGAAGAGTCGATTGCTGAATCGATCAAGCTGGCGCAGGAGTTACGTGCTGGTGGTCTGCGGGTTGATTTGTATCCGGAGGCTGATAAGCTCGGGAAACAGTTTAAATACGCGTCGTCCATTGGCGTTCCGTTTGTGACGGTGATTGGTGACGATGAACGGGCGAAGGGTGAGGTGGCGTTGAAAAACATGCGAACTGGCGAGCAGCGCAGCGTTGCGCGCAACGAAGCAGTCCGAATAATCTCCCGCAAAGAGGCAAAGGAATAGATAAGAGAGTTCCATTATGTCGAGTGAAGCAATAGTTCAAAACTACCTGGACGATTCGCGGTCGGCGATGCGGGCTTACAAGAAGCTCGCGGAGAAGGCGATCGCGCAGCTCAAAGATGAAGAGTTCTTTGTGACGTTGGACGACGAGTCAAACAGCGTGGCCGTGATTATGAAACACATGGCCGGCAACATGATCTCGCGTTGGACCGACTTCCTGACCTCCGACGGCGAGAAACCAGATCGCAATCGCGACATGGAGTTTGTGATTGAGCCGAGCACCACCAAATTCGAAGTCGTCGCTTACTGGAACCGCGGCTGGCAGTGCGTCTTCGATGCGCTCGAGCCTTTGCGTCCCGAGGATTGTGAGAAGACTGTCACGATTCGCGGCGAGACACACACGATCGTGCAGGCACTCAATCGTCAACTGATGCACTACGCGTATCACATCGGCCAAATCGTTTTTCTTGCCAAGCACTTTCGCTCCGCGGAGTGGAATTCACTCAGCATCCCGCGCAATCGTTCGGCACAGTTCAACGCGTACCTGGGCACGCAACCCAGCGGTAATGCTGATCGCGAAAAACAGTTTGACGCAGCGTCAGGTTTTTCGCAGAGTCAGGAGAACAAATGAACGCAAACATTCATCACGTCAACGTCACTGTACCGAAGTCGCTTGAAGACGCGGCGAAACATTTTTACCGCGAAGTGATGGGCTTAGAGGAAGTGCCGAAGCCGGAATCGTCGCGCGCGCGTGACGGCGCGTGGTACCAGCTTGGCCCAGTGCAGCTCCATCTTTCGGTCGAGAATTTGGAAGGCGCTCCGCTTAGCAAGCGACACGTTTGTTACACAGTCCCCGATCTCGCCTCGGCTGAAGAACGTTTTCGAAGTGCAGGTGTGGAGATCATTCCCGAAGATAGGCCTGTGCCCGGTTGGACGCGATTTTACGTTCGCGATCCCGGCGGAAATCGGTTAGAAATTGCAGCCGCGGATTACACGGAAGAGAACTGATGTTGGATCACCTCGGAAATTTGGAACGAACTCACTCGTGCGGCGATCTTCGTCCGGACGATATCGGCAAGCAGGTAGTATTGATGGGTTGGGTCGCGAAGCGTCGCGACTTCGGTGAGCTCACCTTCATCGATCTGCGCGATCGCGTTGGGATTACGCAGGTGGTCTTCAATGCTGAGGACGCGCCTGATGCACACGCAAAGGCCAAGGAGCTGCGAAACGAGTACGTGATTGCCGTGATCGGCGACGTTGTCGCTCGCGCCGAGAACACGCGTAACCCGAAGCTAGCTACCGGCGACGTTGAAGTACACGCGCGGCAATTGCTCACGCTCAACGATGCGCGCACGCCGCCGTTTCAACTCGATGCCGGACCGGACGCACTCGCGAGCGAAGATCTGCGTTTGAAGTATCGTTATCTCGATCTGCGCCGCACGCAACTTCAGGCTAACTTGTTTTTGCGCCATCGCGTCGTCAACGAGATCCGTCGCTACATGACCGCGCAGGGGTTCACCGAGATCGAAACACCGATCCTGATCAAGTCGACACCGGAAGGCGCGCGTGACTACATCGTTCCATCGCGCATCTTTGCGGGGAAGTTTTTCGCCCTCCCGCAGTCGCCGCAGCTCTTCAAACAGTTGTGCATGATCGGCGGTCTCGATAAGTACTTCCAGATCGCGCGCTGTTTCCGCGACGAAGATCTGCGCGCCGATCGCCAGCCCGAATTCACGCAGCTCGACGTCGAGATGAGCTTTGCGACGCTCGATCAGATTTATTCATTGATCGAGGGATTGTTTGCGTCAGTCTTCAAACTCATCAACGTCGATCTACAAACGCCATTTCCGCGCTTAACCTTCGAAGAAGTGATGCGACGTTTTGGTTCCGACAAGCCTGACCTGCGCATCAACGGACTGGAGCTGCAAGATCTCTCACCGGCAGCGGAGGGCACTGACTTTGCTCCATTCGCTTCGGCCCTGAGTTCGGGCGGACAAGTCAAAGGACTGGTCGTTCCGGGCGGTGCGACTCTTTCACGGAAGGCGCTGGACGAGTTACAGGAGTTTGTAAAGCGCTACGGCGCGACTGCGCTCGCGTGGATCAAGTTGGGCGATGAGACATCGTCTTCATTACTGAAAGCGCTCGGCGCCGAGGTCGTTGCGCGAATCTCAGACCTTGCAGGTGCGAGAAAGGGTGATGCGGTCCTGATCGTTTCCGGCAAGCCGAAGGTCGTGGCGGCGAGCCTCGGCGCGTTACGAAACGAAATCGCGAAACGCGAGAACCTGATTCCAGCAAACGTGTACGCGCCGCTCTGGGTAACTGAGTTTCCGATGTTCGAGTTTCACGAAGAAGACGGCCGTTACGATTCGATGCACCATCCGTTCACTTCGCCTGTCGACGAAGATCTCGAACTACTCGAACGCGCGGTCGAAGGTGGAGAAACGAATCTACTCGGCCAGATTCGCACGAAGGCTTACGATCCCGTAATCAACGGTGTCGAGATGGCGAGCGGCTCGATTCGTATTCATCGACGCGACGTGCAGCGCCTCGTCTTCAAAGCCCTCGGAATGACTACCGAAGAAGCCCGTGAGCGCTTCGGGTTTTTCCTCGACGCACTCGAATACGGCACTCCGCCGCACGGTGGCATCGCCCCCGGAATCGATCGAATGATGATGGTCCTCGCGGGCACCGACAACATGCGCGACGTCATCGCGTTTCCGAAAACGGCATCCGCAGCCGACCTCATGATCGATGCGCCTGGCGAAGTCGATCCGGAACAGTTGGACGAGCTGCACCTACGAGTCGTTTCAGACTGACCATGCCACCGATTCAACTCCGTCGCGAACATGTTGAGGCGATGATCGCCCATGCTCGCGAAGCGGCGCCGCAGGAGTGCTGCGGGTTGATCGGTGGAGTTTCTGAAATCAAAGCTGCGACGCTCTACCGGCTCCGCAACGTCACTCCGCATCCCGAATCAGCATACGAAGCCGCACCGGAAGACTTGTTTGCAGCGCAACGACAGATGCGCGAACGCGGCGAGGGTCTGCTGGCAATTTATCACTCCCACCCGCGGGCGTCCGACCCCCAACCATCCGAAACGGACGTGCGGCTCGCGTTTTATCCTTCAGCGAAATACCTGATCATCGGGCTCGGCGGGCTGGAGGCTGTAATCAAGGCGTTCTCGATTTCGGAGCGAGAGCAGCGCTGGCAGCAGGTTGAGTATGAGATCGCAGACGAGTAAGATTCATCTTCGCCACAAAAAAGCACATAAAGGCACAAAACAGATTCATGCCTTTAGCCGTATTAGCAACGAATGTGAGACTCCAGCGGACGAGCCGGTGGCATCTCACGAATATATTTTTGAGTATTTTGTGCCTTTTTGTGGCTGATTAAATGGAGACGAAGAAGAGTAAATACGATACTAACCCGCTTGATCCGGATGTTGAACGGAAGGCGGAGGAAGTTTGGGGTGACCTCGGCGGCAGCGGCGGCACGTCGACGCAG
>Ga0070681_10001663_pt1 | contig 19862 bp, 12 predicted proteins | sample KBSC83BmetaG_FD_65650 | JGI IMG/M metagenome (GOLD analysis project Ga0070681, IMG submission 65650) | Corn rhizosphere microbial communities from Kellogg Biological Station, Michigan, USA - KBS C8-3B metaG | ecosystem: Host-associated > Plants > Roots > Rhizosphere | place: USA: Michigan... | reverse complement strand
TTTCGCGCCCCGACATTCAGACTCTGGTGAGTCCGACCGCCTTCAACGCTCATTTGTGGTTCCCGCTCATCCGCAAGCCGTTCGGCGACCGCATCGCAACCGCCAACGTGCTGTTGCGACCTGCGAGTCGCGGTTGGGTGAAGCTTCGATCGAGCGATCCGAAGGCGCCTCCGCGCGTGCTGTTGAATCTGCTCGACCAGCCGTCCGACCTCGAAACGCTGCGCAGCGTAGTGCGCTCGACTCGTGAGTTCTTCGCCACGAAGCCTGCGTCAGAGCTGATCGAGAGCGAGGCGATCCCCGGCCCCGAGGTTCAGAGCGACTCCCAGATCGACGCCTTCATTCGCAGTGCCATTGGGACGGCGATGCATCCCACCAGCACTTGCTCCATGGGTACAGGTGCCGACGCCGTTACCGATGCACAGCTCAAAGTGCACGGCCTCGAAGGTCTGCGCGTTGTCGATGCCTCCGTGATGCCTCGAATCGTGGGAGGCAACACCAACGCTCCGACGATCATGCTTGCCGAGAAGGCTGCGGACATGATTCTCGGCAAACCGCCCCTGCCCGCCAGCGCCGGGCTGTAAGGCGACGGAGCGCGCTATCCCGCTCTCAACGCGGTTGCGACAGGCAATCGCGCCGCGCGAATAGCGGGCAACAACCCGCCGATCAAGCCGACGACGCAGGCCCACACGATGCCTACGGCCACCAGATCGGGGCCGACGCGTAGCTTGAAGGCAATCTGCGCAACCCCCTGGTTTCCGGCAATGGTGCTGACGGTGTTGCCGTTGAAGAACAGCCAGGCCAGGAATGCGCCGACGAGGGCACCCAGGAGCGCCAGCAACAGCGCTTCGACGAGCACCGAGGCCACCACCGCACCCGACCCGAAGCCGATCGCGCGCAAGGTGGCAATCTCCGTCGTGCGCGCGCTGACAGCCGAGTACATCGTGTTGAGCGCTGCGAAGATCGCTCCCATCGCCATGATCGCCCCCACGAAGTGAGCGATGACGGTCAGGAAGCGCGCAAAGCTCTGCGACTGCTGCTCGTAGTACGCAGGTTCTCGCTGTACGACCAGCTGTAGCGTCGGGTCCTTGGTGAGCGCGTTCAGGGAATCCAGGGCGCTCGGACGATCCAGCTTCACGGTGACGGAATTCACGCTGGTGCGATTGTAGGCAGAGAGAACGGTCTCCAGATCCCCGAACAACTCCGAGTCGTGTGCGCCTCCGCCGCTGTCGAAGGCGCCGACGACCGTCCACTCGTTATCGCCGAATTTGACCCGATCGCCGACACCCAGACCCTTGAAGCGCGCCTGTGTCGCGCGACCCGCGACCACCTCGCGCAGCCCGGGTCGAAACATCCTGCCGTCCACTAGCTTGGCTTCCGGCCGCAACTCGAACACCTGCGGGGACACACCGCGCAGGGTGAGTGTCCCGAGCAGCCCGTTGTCGCGTCGTGGCACGTTGACAGTCGCCAACATCTCGGCAGAGGCCACCGGCTTCCCGTCCTGCCCGCGCAGAATGCCAGGCGCCTGCAGGATCGTCGCAATCCACTCGTGAGGGATGCTGCTTCCGACCTCCGAGTTCGACCCCGTGTGCAGCACGATCGCACGATCGGGCCGGCCGGTGGCGGTCAGGGATTGCGCCAGTCCGGTCGATAGCGACAGGACAGCGATGAGGACGGCGACGACTCCTGCAATGCCGATGACGACGACCGATGAGGTGGCGTACCGCTGCGGCAGGCTGCGCAGGTTCGTGGAGACCACCGAGGAAATCTGCTTGAAGAATGTCATCGCAGCCGGCTCCTGTCGTCCCTCAGCGCCCGGCCAGCGCCGCGACGATGTCCAGCCGGCGCGCTCTGCGGGCCGGCAGCACTCCGCTCACCAGCGCCAGCAGCACCGCCGTGCCCACGCCCGCCCCAATCACCAGCGGCCCCAGGTGCATCGGGCCAACTCCCTGCGAGCTCAACAGCGACGTGATCTTCGGCAGAACGAGCGACGCAATGCCGAGTCCGAGGAGTGCGGAGAGAATGCTCAGCACGAGCGCCTCCGCCAGGACCAGCCATTGCACCGAGCTATCGGAGAAGCCGAGCGTCTTCAGCACCGCAAGCTCAGGAATACGCTCGCGCACGGACTGCGCCATTGTGTTGCTCGTCAGAAACAGCAACGTGAACAGCACGGCCCCGACGATACCGTTGACCAGAAAGTTGATGTCACCGATCTGCCGCATGAGCGACTCTACGTAGTCCTTCTCGTTCTGGGTCGTCGTCTGGTTCGGGGAATTCGAGAACGTATCGTCGATGGCCTGGGAGACCTTCGCAGACTGTCCCGCGTCCGTGACCCCGACCAGGAATTGCACTACGGTGTTCTTGCCCGAAGTCCGGCCTTCGTTGATGTAGTCGTAGTTGGCCCAGAATCGCGTCGCCCACTCCGCCTGATCCATGTCGTAGAAGCCGACGACGTCGAAGACCCAGTCCGAGGATCCGTTGCTTCGGGGCACATTGAACGAGTGGATCGGAATGCGGTCGCCGATCTTCCATCCTTCCTTCTTCGCGAGCGACCTGCCGATGATGGCGCCCGTACGGGTACGCCGCATGGCTTCCAGCGCATCGGGCTTGACTTTGAGGTTCTCGTAGATCTTCGCCAGCGCATCGACATCGACGCCCAGGATCACCTGGATATTGTTCGGACGCTGATAACTGCCCACCAGCGCGGTCAGCGGCGTCACGTGCGCCACGCCGGAGGTCGAGGCAATGCGGCTCAAATGGGACAGAGGCAGAGGATCGGTCATGCTGACGCGGCTCATGACATCCAGATGCGCCGTATTCAGCAGCTTGAACACGCCGTCGATGCCGACGTTGATGCCCTGGAGCACGCCGAACAGAAAGAAGGCCGTCGTGACCGACAGTACGGTCAGGAACGTGCGCGCCGGCCGGCGCCGCAGCGCCGCCCAGATCAGGTGCAGGTATTTCACAAAGACTCCCCGGGCACTCGAGGGACATTGTTGCATCGCCCCGAACGTCGAGTAAACCGCAAAATCGACGAATGCTTGTCCCGAATCGACGAGCGCGCCGGATCCGCCCGACCGCGTCAACCCTGAACGTGCTCGATCGAGGGCTCCCGAGCACTTGCAGAATGACTCGACCTCGCCCCGCGCGCTCCAGGCCCGAGCTCGTGTTGCTGGGGGCGGGTGCCCTCACTCCGTGAACACGTCCGACCCCAGACTCCGCAGGTCCGGCTCGGCCGCATACCCGAGGTGCTCGAGGCCGAAGAAATCCTCGACCGAGCGCAGCAACGAATAGTGGTTATAAGCCTGCGACGAGACCGTCCCAGGCTTGATGAACGGCGAGAGCAGCACGGCGCCCACCCTCCCGCCGCCGGGACCGTTGAGTCCGGGCGGAAACCGGGTCGCCGAGGCCAGCGGTTTCTCTCCGCAGCAGGCGGAGGAACCGTCGGAGCCCACCATATCCGTCTCATCGAAGGTGATGACGAGCAGACCGTCCTTGCGGAACGCAGGCGATGAGGTAATGAGCCCGACCCATTTCTGCAGAAACTGGTTCGCTGCCGCCATGCCGCCCGCTTCGCCGTCGATGCAACGCGGATCGTGCCCGTCATTACACAGGTTGGGCGTGACGAAGTTGTAGTGAGGCGTGGTCTCCACCGACCGCAGATCGACTGCCAACTGCCTCAGGTTGACAACGTGCGCATCGCAACGTGCCTGGTCATCGATGATGGAGTGGAAGTACACGAAAGGATCATGCCGTGCCGCGTACTTGTCCCCATGCGCCGCGTTGTACGACTTCTCCGTGAGACCCAGTTGAGAATGTCCGCATGTGGCGCTCTCGCGCGCGAGCACATTCCCCATGTCCTCCATGTAGGCCTTCCAGGTCAGTCCTTTCGCTTCCAGCTGGTCCGGGAGTGTCTTGACGATCGGCGGATAGACGCATCCCTGGCCGAGCGCCTGCCCGTGCGAATCCAGCGAAGGCTCGATCAGCCGGAATTCCGAGAACTGCGGGCAATCCAGCTGCGTGTCCCGATTGGGCGCCTGCCCGCTGATCAACGCGATGTAGTTGGGAAGGCTCGAGTGACCGATCCCGTAGTAGCCCGGAATGCTCGCGCCCTCGGCCGGTAGCGTCTTCGCCAGGTACGGCGCGCTCGAGCCGTCGCCGAAAGTCGTGGTGTACGACTGGTTCTCCAGCAGGATGACGAAAATGTGCTGCGGCTTGCCCGCCCCACCGATGGCGGCTGCCGCGACTGTTGGGCGCGCAACCGCGACGCGCTCTGCGAGCGCGAGCGCCGCCGCAGTCACGGGCGTCGCCACCGACACCGGCGGCGTCGAAGGCGCCGCCTCCCGCAGCACCGCAATCGCACGCTCGAGCCGATCGCAATACGCATTCAACACAGCCGCGGTGAGCGGAATGTATCGAGCCGCTTCCTCGTACCGCTCCTGCTCGATCCCCTCCCGAATGCCCGGGAGCGTCTTGGCGCCATAGCCGCTCAGACTGCCCGGAGCGTAGACGAGGTTCTTGTACCAATCGCGTGCCGGTAGTCCGCGCGCATCGGTGAGCGTCTGCTCCATTCCACGCAGCAATTCGTTGAGCTCGCTCAACTGCCCTGCGGCGAGACGTGCGGTCCCTGCCATCACCTTGCTGTAAAGCTCATCGTACGCTCGGGCACTCCGGCTCAGGCGAACTCCAACATCGTCCAGAGGCGCGAAATCGAAGTACGGAACGTCGGGCCCGCGCGCCGGCGGCCCCACGCGACGCGTCGGGTCGGTTGCGAGGTTGAACGCGTTCTCCTCCAGGAGCTTCGCGAGCTCCTCCGCGTCCCGGCGCTTGTCCTCCGCCAACCGGTGAAGCTCGGCGACATACTCCGTAATGGCCGTGGAGAACGCAGTGAACTGCATCGGCAACGCGTCCGAATTGGCCATTCGCAACACGAGACGACCGGCGGCTTGCGCGCCCGCCACTCCGTACTTCTCGCCCGGATCTCCAAATCGGCTGTAGTGCTCGAAGGTGTCGTAGGCGGAGTGATAGACGCCGCCCTGATCGTCCTCGCCCGAGAACTGCAGATTGAGCGAAGCCACACCGAGGTGATGCAGGAAAGGCGTGTAGTCGGAGCCCGATCCCAGCTGCTCGAGGGGTAGATCGGCTCCGCTCGCTGCGATCCTCGCCTCTCGGCGCTGACGCTCGGGGACACCCCGTCCGAAGGCTGCAACGCGAATGCTGGCCCGCTCGCGTGCAGCGAGGCTTACACCTGTTTCCGGATCCTGGACCGCGCCGGCCACATCGCTCACGAGATGCTGCAGCGACTGACTGCCACCGACCCGCAGGAATCCGCGCCCCGTGTCGTCGGTGTTGATGTAGACGACCGCCTTGCGCTGCAGCTCATCCGCATGCGTCTCCACCCATTCGGTGGAGCCCAGGAGATTCGACTCCTCGCCATCCCAGCTTGCGTAGACCAATGTGCGCTTCGGCCTCCACCCGGTGCGCAGCAGCGCTCCGATCGCTTTGGCCTCGGCCATCATGATGACGTGGCCGGACAACGGATCCCAGGCGCCGTACGCCCAGGCATCGCGATGATTCGCCCGCAGGATCCACTCGTCCGGAGTGACAGACCCCGGGACCTTGGCGATGACGTCGTAGAGCGTCTTCAGGCTCCAGTCGGAGCCGATGGACAAGTGCACCGTCGCCGGGCCGGGACCGAGGTGATAGGCGATCGGGAGGCCGCCTCTCCAGGCGAGCGGGGCTACCGGTCCGCCGATCGCTGCCAGCAGCGGCTGAGCGTCGGCGTAGGAGATCGGCATCACCGGAATCTTCGGCATTCCCTTCGCCTGGGCCAGAGGCACTCTCTTCGCCTCCGCCGTGGCTCCCACGCCGGGGGTCAGCGGATCTCCCGCAAACTGCGGGGTGTCGCCCACGGAGCCGCGCTGAATACCCTCGGCAGGCCGCCAACCCCCTTTGGGGTAAACGTCACCCTGCCCGTAGCCGTCGTCCTTGGGATCGGAGTAGACGATGCACGCGATCGCCCCGTATTCCTCGGCGAGCTTCGCCTTCACTCCGCGGTAACCGCCACCATAGCGCGCAATGACGATCTTGCCTTTGACATCGAGACCTCGCCGCGCGAGGTCCTTGTAGTCGTCGTCCATCCCGTAGTTGAGATAGACGAGCTCGCCGGTCACATCGCCATCCGCCCCATACGAGTTGTAAGCGGGCATGGCATCCGCGCGCGCCGAGGTTGCGTCGCCCGGGATCGGGCCTTCGGTGAGGTTCGCCACGAACTTCGTCGGAGCCGTCAACTCGAGCGAGTGATGTTTCAAGGTCGGGTAGAGCACCTCGAAAGTCTCGATCTCCGCATTCCAACCCCACTGCCGGAATTGATCGCGTACCCACTCCGCATTCGCCTTGTCGTGGGGGGAGCCGACCTGGTTGGGCTCGGCGGACATCCGCTTCAGCCACTCTGCCATCAGCGCGGGATCGAGCTGCGCATCGAAGCCCTGCTCGATCGCTTGCTCCGCGGCGGCTGTCTCCGGCGTGAAACCGAACACGGCAGGCGCCGCGGCGACCGCGGGCGTCAGGAGCCAAACAGCGAGGAGCACGAGGCATGAAAGCGCACGCATGGGTGCGAATGGTAGACGACTACGGGCGCCGGTACAGCTTCCACAGGAAATACGCGGGTACACCGGCCGCGATGATGCCAAATGTAACTCCCGTATTGCGAGGATCGGTCACCAGCGCATTCGCGATCATGCCGACCGAGGCCAGCAGGAACAGGGCCGGCACGACCGGATAACCGATCACCCGATAGGGTCGCTGCAGATCCGGCCGGCGCCGGCGCAGGACGAACACACCCGCCACACACAGCGCATAAAACGGCCAGATTCCCAGGATGAACTTGTCGGCAAGCTGCGCGAAGCCATTGTTCAGGACGTAGACGACGCCCAGGATCGTCGCCAACCCGATGGCGACGGAGGGTGTCTGGAATCGAGGCGAGACCCGGGCCACGGCGCGCACGAACAGATCTCGCTCCGCCATGGCAAAGAAGATGCGTGGCCCGGTCATCATCGACCCGTTCAGCCCGCTGATCGCCGACACGACGACCACGGCCGCGACAATCCCGGCCCCGATTCCCCCGAACAACGGGATGCGCTCGGCGGCGGTCGCGGCGATCAGCTTGGCCCCCGCCATCTCCGGCAGGGGCAGCAGGTACATGAAGCCCAGATTGGCGATGAGATACAGGAGCATCACACAGCCGCTTCCGAGCACCAGCGCCCGGGGCAAGGTGCGCTGCGGGTCGCGGACCTCACCGCCCATGAAAGACAGATCCGCCCAGCCGTCATAGGTCCACAGCACGGGGATCAGCGCGCTCCCGATCAGAGACAGGCTGACTCCCGATGGCCAGGCGGGTGAGAAGTGCGAGGTGCTGCCATTGCCAGCGATGAACGCCAGCAGTCCAAGCGCCAGGACAGCCAGGTATTTGCCGGTGGTCGCAACGCTCATCACGGCCGCGGCGCGCTGCGCTCCGATGTAGTTCAGCGCCCCGATCGCGACGATGGAGGCAGCCGCTGTGTAGCGGACCTGCGAAGGGGTGAGAGTCACGAAGTACCCGACGTACTCGGCGAAGATCGTAGCTGTCGCGCCGAGCGCGGAGGCGCGAATCACCGTCAGCTCGGTCCACCCGAATAAAAACGCCGGCAAAGGCCCAAAGCTCTCGAGCAGATAAGCGAAGATGCCGCCGGAGCGAGGCAACGCACCTGCCAGCTCCGCGAGCGTGAGGGCACCGAAGAGAGCGACCACCCCACCGACGAGCCAGCAGACGAGAACGGGACCGGGATCGTGGAGTTGCGCGGCGACCGTGGCGGGCACGCGGAATATTCCGGCGCCGACGGTAACTCCGATGAGAACGGCAGTGGCGTTGAAGAGCCCGAGGGTTCGCGGCAGGCGCTCTCCCCAGAGATCGGACACTCAGGTCGCCTGGACGATGGAGGCCACCTTCGAATTGCGCCTGCGTTCCGTCGCCGCGGACGCAACGTCCGGCTCGCACCTGACGCAATTGCGTCCACCGCGCTTCGCCGCGTAGAGCGCTGCATCGGCCCGCTGGAGCATGCTGCTCACGGTGTCTCCACCTGGGCTCGAAGTTGCAACCCCGATACTGGCCGTGATGCTGCGGCGATCCGCAAACCAACGTCCTGTATCGAGCGACATGATGCCTTCACGAAACGACTCGGCCATCTCCGTCGCGGGCTCGAGCAACACGCCCGGCAGCACAATGAGGAATTCCTCCCCACCCAGTCGTCCGAAGAAGGACGGCTCCGTCACTCCGGAGCGAACGCTGTCGGCGACGACCTTGAGCACCTGGTCGCCCGCGACGTGCCCGTGATGATCGTTGATGTTCTTGAAGTGATCGATGTCGATGATGAGGATCGAGCAAGGCGGGTCAGCCGCATTCGACAGGACAGGATCCAGCCGCGCCAGCACTGCACGGCGATTGGGGACCCCGGTGAGCTCGTCAGTCAGCGCCAGCGTGCGCATCCGCAAGCTGCTGCCATGTTGGTAGATAGCCAGGATAGCGAGCACGCCCAGCAGCAGGACAGCCAGCACGATCACCGCTGCCTGCAATCGCCGGGCACTCAGGCCCTGCTCGATGGCGCGCTGATTGGCGGCATTCTCGCGCATCAGCGCCTCGTTCTCCTTCTCCTTGGCCGCCGTGTCGAACTCGATTTTCAAAGAGGCGAAGCGCTGGTCGATCTGGTTCTTCAGTAGCTTGTCGGAGATCGACTTGGCGTCCGTCTGCCTTTCGAAGGCCGCACGCCAGTTACCCATTGCGGCGTAGACGGAGGCCAGCTCTGCGTCGGTGAGGCTGAGGTCCACCAACGAATCGCCCTGACGGAAGATCCCTGCCGCCTCCTCGAGCGCAGTGGAGCCCTCGGAGAGCCGCTGCAGCTGACGTAGAGCCACTCCGCGAGCCAACAGGATCTGTCCACGCAGACGCGCGTCGGGTGTCTGGGCTTGAAGTGTCGATGCCTTGGCGAGCGTGTCGAGCGCACCGCGTGGATCGCCAGAAGCATTGGCAACAGCCGCCAGGCCGCGCAGTGCATACGCCTCACAACGCGGATAGGAGAGCCGGCGGCAGATCGCGAGCGACTCGGTAAAAGCCTCCTTCGCGGAATTCCACTCGCCCAGGTTCTCGTGCGTGCGCCCGAGGTTGTGCAGAGTCACTGCCTCCTCGCGGTACATGTTGGTGACGCGTTGATCTTTCAACGCGACCGTGTAGATGTGCTTGGCCTGCTCGTAGTCGCCCATCCGGTTATAGAGCGTGGCGATACCGTCGCGCGTAGTCAGCGCGTGCAGCGGCATTTTTTCCTTTTCGAAGAGCGTCTCGGCGCGACGCAGGTCTCCGAGCCCGGAGGCGTACTCGCCCTGCAACCCGAGCAGCCAGCCGCGCTCGAACAGGGCGAGAGCCAGCATCTCGTCATCATTTGCATTCGTAGCGACGGTCACCGCGTTCTCGTAGGCGGTGCGCGCCTCGCCATTGCGGCCGGCCGTCTCGGCCACCTCGCCCTGGCAATTGAGCATCCCCGCGCGCAATCCCTGGCGCTTCGCCTGCGGCAGAAGCGCACGCACAGCATCGATCTGCTGCTGGGCGGCGGCCGGGTCGCGTTCCGACTGATAGTCGCAAAGGAGCAGACGCGCCCGGATCTGCAGATCCGTATCGGGGCGGCGCTGGAGCAGCGCCAGCGCACTTTCGGCGTCGCGCTTGCTGGCTTCCGGATCGGTGCGAACCTCGACGACGGCGCGGTCTACGAGAGACTGAGCCGGATGCGGGGTTGCAATCGCAGGGGGAGCCGCGTCCGTTGCGGCCACCGAGGCGACCGCATGCAGCAACGAGAAAAGCGCCAACACCCAGAGGGGACGAGACATCCAGATCACAGCCTGGTTCGAATTTCGGCCATTATCCCGCGGATTGCCCGGAGGGGGCAGAGGGAAGTCTCACACATCCGCAAGGCAAGCGTTGCGATGGAGGTACCATAATCGGGACCTGGGTCACGGGGCCGGAACGTTCATGTGGAAAGCGATCGTAGCGATCAGTCTGGGGTCCAGTGTCGGCGCCCTGCTGCGCTGGTGGCTCGGAGGGGTGCTGAACGCCCATTTCCCCACCATCCCGCCCGGAACGCTGGCCGCGAATCTGATCGGCGGCTATATCATCGGTGTCGCCATGGCGTTCTTTGCGACCTATAGCGCGATTGCACCGGAATGGCGCCTGTTCGTCATCACCGGCTTCTGCGGCGGCCTCACGACCTTCTCCACGTTCTCCGCGGAGATCGTCACCCTGCTGCAGCAAGGCCGGGCCCTCTGGGCCGTGGCTGCGGCCGCCGTCCATCTTTTCGGGTCGGTGGCGATGACACTGGCGGGCTTCGGCTCGGTCGTCCTGCTCAGGAGGTGAGCCATGCAGGGTGCATTCCTCAGGTTCTACGCCCACGAGGGCCAAACCCACCGCGGCCGCCTGGTATGGGAGTGGCTGCTCGAGGAGGCCAGCAAGCTCGGGATCCGCGGCGGCTCGGCGTTCAAGGCCATGGCGGGATTCGGTCGGCACCACATCGTGCACGAGAGCCACTTCTTCGAGCTGGCCGGCAGCCTCACCGTAGAGGTTGAGTTCATCGTGACCGACGAGGAGGCGCGACGGCTGGTGGAGCTCGTGGAGCGGGAGAAGATTCGCCTGTTCTACGCCCGCACGGAGGCGAGCTTCGGGATCGTCAATCCGGATAAGGCCGATCCTGCCGGCTAGGCAGGCGCCCCCGGGCTCGGCGTCGGGGGCAAGGCGCCCGCGGCCAGGTGCCCGGCCGGCGCTACGGGAGCTTTGGCTTCCCGAGCCGGCTCCTTGCTGGCGACCCCCACTCCCAGCGCGATGACCATCTGCGCCCGCAGTCCGGGGTGGTTGTCGTGAAGCTCCAGCAGCCCGCCGTGAACCTTTGCAACGGAGGCGACCAGTGTCAGCCCGAGCCCCACCCCTGGAGTGCCCCGGCTGGCATCGCCCCGATAGAAGCGCGTCAGCACCTTCGGTTTCTCGTCATCGGGAATTCCGGGTCCGTGGTCGGCAATGCTGATTTCCACGGTGCTGTCGCCGCGGCCGCGGACCTCCACCGCGATCAGCCCGCCGCCGGAGGAGTACTTGACTGCGTTGTCGATCAGGTTGCCGATCGCCTGCGCCAGCAGCACCGGATCGCCGGAGACCATGATCGGGTCGTGCGAGCGGAACGCCACGGCCACGCCCTTGAGCTCCGCCGCCGGCTGATAGAAATCGACGGCCTGCTTCGCCAGGTCCGAGGCATTCACCTGGACGAAGCCGGAACGGCGCATGCCCGTATCGATCTCCGCCAGGCGCAGCAGCGCGTTGAAAATCCGGATCACCCGATCGACGTCGGCGACCGCGGCATCCACTTCTGCGAAGGCTTCCTCGGAATCCGGACGAGTCAGCGACAACTCCTCCAGGCGCGACCGAAGCTCCGCAAGCGGCGTTCGCAGGTCGTGAGCGATGGCGTTCGACACGTCGCGAACGCCATGAACCAGTTGCTCGATCTGATCGAGCATGCCGTTGATGGTGTGCGAGAGCGTGTTGAGCTCATCCGAGCCGTGCTCGACGGCCAGCCGATGGCTGAGATCGCCCTGCATGATCGCTTGAACCGTATGGCGCAGGCCGTGCACCCGTTGCAGCACGGCGCGTCGCACCATCAACCCACCCAATACGCCGGCCCCCAGCAGCACCACCACCGCGGCAGCGAGGCCATACCAGAAACGCGGCGTCAGAGCCTGAAAGAGGGCCTGATCCCTACCCACCAGCAGGTGATAGCCGCCCGGCAGCACCGAGTGCGCGAACATCGCGTGAGCCGGGCTGCCGCCCAGATTCACCGGCAGGCTGTAAGTTCCGGCGGTCAGTGGAAGCCCCTGCGGCCACTCCCGCAGATTGCCCGCCAGAGGATGCAGCGAGGGATCGGTGAGCAGCAGGATGCGCTCACCGGCAATCTGCATTCCGACACGTGTATCGATGAACGCGGTGAGCCCCGGGGCGCCCTCGTGTCTGAAAACTTCCGCGAGGCGTGCGGCATCCGTGCGCAGCAACTCGGTCCGGCTGTCCTGGATCGTCACCTGCCACGCGTACCACAGCGGCGCCGCAAACAGAATCAGCGCGGCGAGCCCGAAGGCGACGTAGCCGGCCGCCAGGGTGAAAGCCGAAGAGCGAATGACTCTATTCATCGGCGGTCAGCATGTAGCCCGCGTTGCGCACCGTGCGCAGCAGCGGCCGCTCCGAGTCCGACTCGATCTTCTGGCGCAGCTTGCTGATGTGCACGTCCACCACGTTCGTCTGCGGATCGAAATGATAGTCCCAGACATTCTCCAGCAGCATCGTCCGCGTCACGACCTGGCCCGCATGCCGCATCAGGTATTCGAGCAGCTTGAATTCCTGCGGCTGCAACGCGATCGGGCGGGCGCCCCGGGTTGCCTTGCGAGACAGCAGGTCCATGTGCAGGTCGCCCACATCCAGCGTCGTCTGAGTGCTGCTCCCCTGCATTCGTCGGGCCAGCACATCGACGCGCGCCAGCAGCTCCCCGAAGGCGAACGGCTTGGTGAGGTAATCGTCACCGCCGCTCTTGAGGCCGCGGATGCGCTCGTCGACATCCGACAACGCGCTCAGGATCAGGATGGGCGTGCGATTGCCGGAGGTCCGCAATGCCTCGATGATGGCGAGACCGTCGACATTCCCCGGCAGCATCCGGTCCATGACGATCACATCGTAACGCTCGCTGGCGGCGAGAAACATCCCGTCCCGGCCGTTGTCGGCGTGATCGGCAGTGTGCCCCGCCTCCTGCAGCCCCTTCACGACAAAACGGCTGACGCGCTCGTTATCCTCCACCAGCAGAATCTTCATCGCGCGCCCTCGGGCACGCCATGCTCCTGCTGCCCACCTGCCGGTGCAGCTGCCTTGCGGCGTCGACCCATCCGCGAGCTGAACCTGTCCAGATACAGATAGATGACTGGCGTCGTGAACAGAGTCAGCGCCTGGCTGAGAAGCAATCCGCCCACCATGGTATAGCCGAGCGGCTGGCGCAGCTCCGAGCCTGTGCCGTGCCCGAGAGCGAGCGGCAGCGCGGAGAACAGCGCTGACATGGTGGTCATCATGATCGGCCGGAAGCGCAGCAGACAGGCCTGGCGAATCGAGGCCTCGGGCGACAGACCCCGATCGCGCTCCGCCTGGATGGCGAAGTCCACCATCATGATGCCGTTCTTCTTGACGATGCCGATCAGCAGGATGATGCCGATCAGGGCGATGATCGACAGGTCGAATCCGAAGGCCATCAGCATCAGCAGCGCACCGACACCCGCGGAAGGGAGCGTCGAGAGAATCGTCAACGGATGAATGTAGCTCTCGTAGAGCATTCCCAGAATGATGTACACCACGACCAGCGCGGCGAGGATCAAGTAGGGCGTGCTCTTGAGTGAGTCCTGGAACGCCTGCGCGGAACCCTGGAAGCTGGTGGTCATCGTCGCGGGCAACCGGATGGCCGCTGTCGCCTTCTCGATGTCGTCCACCGCATCTCCGAGTGCGACGCCCGGAGCGAGATTGAACGACAACGTGACCGCAGGAAACTGTCCCTGGTGATTGATCGACAGCGCGCTCGTGTGGTGCGTGTCGTACTTGACGAGCGCCGACAACGGGACCTGCTGCCCGGTGATCGGCGACTTGACGTACAGCATCTTCAGCGTGTTGGGATCTTGCTGCAGCTTCGGCGTGATCTCCAGGATCACGTGATACGAATTGAGCTGCGTGAAATATTGGGCCGCCTGCCGCTGACCGAAAGCGTCATACAGTGTCGCATCGATCAGCGCCGGCTGGATGCCGAAGCGGGCAGCCTGGTCACGGTCGATCGTGAGGGACAAACGCGTACCGGTGCTCTGCTGGTCGGTGGCCACATCGCGCAGATGCGGGAGCTTCTTCATCGCGGCGAGCACTTTGGGCGCCCACTCGTTGAGCTCCGCGAGATTGGCATCCTGCAGCGTGTATTGATACTGGGTACGCGCGGTGCGACCTCCTAGATTCAGGTCCTGTTGTGCCTGCAGGAACAGCGTGCCGCCCTGCACCTGCGCGATCTTGGGACGCAACCGGTCGATGATCTGGTCTGCGGTTTCCTTGCGCTCGCTGCGGGGCTTGAGGCTCATGATCGCAAAGCCCGTGTTGACCGGTCGACTGCCGCCGACGGCCGTCGCCCAGCTCACGACATCGGGATCCTTTCCGACCACGTCCATGATGCGCTTCTGCAGATCGATGGACGCGCCGAACGAGACATCCTGCGAGGTATCGGTCAGACCGACCAGCACACCCGTGTCCTGCTGCGGGAAAAAGCCCTTGGGCTCGAGGATGTAGAGCAGTACGGACGCTGCCACCGTGATCAGGAACACGACGAGCGTCAGGCGCTGGTGCTGCAGCACCCAGTCGAGTCCACGGGTATATCCGGCCACCAGCTTCTCGAAGCCTCTCTCGAAGACCATGTAGAGATGCCCGTGCCGTGTCTTCTTCTCGTTCTTCAGGAACAACGAGCACATCATCGGCGAGAGGGTCAGCGAGACGAAAGCAGACACGGCGATCGTCATCGTCACGGTGATCGCGAACTCGCGGAACAACCGCCCGATGATTCCGCTCATCAGCAGCAATGGGATGAACACGGCCACCAGCGAGATGCTGATGGACATGATCGTGAAGCCGATCTCCCTCGAGCCCTTGATGGCCGCCTCAAAGGGCGTCAGGCCCTCCTCGACGTGTCGATAGATGTTCTCCAGCATCACGATCGCATCGTCGACGACGAAGCCGACGGCAATCGTGAGTGCCATGAGCGACAGGTTGTCGAGCGTGTAGCCGACGGCGTACATCAGCGCCGAGGCTCCGAGCAATGCCAGCGGCACCGTGATGCCGGGAATGATCGTCGCCCACAGATTCCGCAGGAACAGGAAGATCACCATGACGACCAGGGCGATCGTCAGCATCAGGGTGAACTCCACCTCCGTGACCGAGGCCGTAATGGTGGTCGTGCGATTGATCACCGTGTCGAGCTTGATCGAAGGCGGAATGGAGGCCATCGCGTGCGGAAGCAGCTCGTCGACCTTCTTCACCGTGTCGATGACATTCGCGCCGGCTTCCTTGAAGATCTGCAGCAACAGGCCGGGGTGCCCGTTCTGCCTCGACAGCATCAGGACGTTTTCGGGCCCATCCACCGCGACGCCGATATCCCGGATCCGCACGGGAGCGCCGTTCCGGTAAGCGATGATGACGTTGTTCCAGGGCGCGGCCTTCAACAGCTGATCGTTGTCATAGATGGCAAACCCATGCGCCGTTCCGTTGATCGATCCCTTCGGCGCATCCACGGTCGCCGTGGAGATGACGCTGGCGATATCCTCGAGCTGAATCCCCAACGCCGCGATGCGCGAGGGGTCCACTTGCACGCGCACTGCCGGCTTCTGCTGACCGCCGAGAGCCACTTGGGCGACACCGGGGATGCGCGAGATCTGTTGCGCGAGGATGTTCTCTGCGAAGTCATCGACTTCGGTGAGCGGCAGCACATCGGAATGCACGGACAGGATCAGGATCGGCGAGTCCGCGGGGTTGACCTTCTTGATCTGCGGCGGCGAGGGCAGATTCTTCGGTAGCTGGCCTCCGGCGGCCTCGATGGCGGACTGGATATCCTGCGCCGCGGCGTCGATGTTCCGGTTGAGATCGAACTGCACGTTGATCTGAGTCGTCCCGAGCACGCTCGTGGAAGTGAGCTGCGACACCCCCGGGATGGCGGCGAACTGATACTCGAGCGGCTGCGCGACGGCCGAAGCCATCGTCTCGGGATCCGCTCCCGGAAGCTGCGTGGTGACCTGGATCGTCGGGAAGTCCACCTGCGGCAGCGGCGCCACCGGCAACAGCGGAAAGGCCGCCAGCCCGACGAGCAGGATGCCCGCCATCAGGAGGGATGTGGCGATCGGCCTGCGGATGAAAGGTTCGGAAATGCTCATGCCGTCATGGCCTGCCGCCGCTCTCGGCTACTTCGGTGGAAGTCGAGGCCGGGGCGACGACTCTCACGTGAACGCCGGGCTCGAGTCGGTATTGATTCGTAGTCACCACCCGTTCGCCCGCGCGCAAACCGTTCAGCACGACTGCGATGTCGCTGTTCTCCTGTCCGACCTGTATTGGACGTACCTCCACGGTCGAGTCGTCTTTGACGACGTAGGCAAACATCCCGTTGGGGCCGCGCTGCAGTGCCGGAGGAGGAACCGTCAACGCGTTCTGCTGGGTCCGCAACAGCACACGAGCGTTGACATACTGGCCCGGCCAGAGCGTGTTGTCCTTGTTGGGGAAGACAGCCTTCAGGCGGATCGTGCCGGTCGACTGATCGATCTGATTGTCGACCAGCTGCACGGTGCCACGATCCAGCTGCGTGGTCTGATCGCGCGCGACTGCGGTGACCTGCAGCGTCCCTGCTCCCATCGCCTTGTTGACCTCGGGGAGATCCTCTTCCGGCAAAGTGAAGATCACGGTAATCGGCTGCACCTGGGTCACGACCACGATCCCCGAGGTGTCCGTCGCGTGCACGTTGTTGCCGACGTCGACCCTGCGAATGCCGGTGCGACCCTCGATCGGAGAGGTAATGGTGGAGTAGTCGAGCTGAGTGCGGGCATTGTCGATGGTGGCCTGGTCGCCTTTCACCTGCGCTTCGAGCGCCGCCACAGTGGCCTTCTGAGCATCGAGCACCTGCTGACTCGCAAGATTCTGCGGCGCGAGGAGGTTGTAACGCTGCAGGTCCTGGCGGGCGCTTGCCAGCTGCGCTTCATCCTTCGCTTTGGCCGCCCCCGCCAGTTCGAGCGCGGCCTGGAACGGGCGCGGATCTATCTGCGCCAGCAGGTCCCCTTTATGAACCAGCTGCCCCTCTGTGAAGCCGAGCTTCTGCAACGCGCCATCGACCCGCGAAGTGACGGTAACCGTGTTGAATGCCTGTACGGTCCCGAGTCCGTCAACGTTGACGGGCACGTTCGCCCGCGTCACGGAGGCCACCTCCACGGGGACCGTCTGTGCTCCGCCGTCCTTCTTCTTGTCCGCGGCATCGCTGCGCGGCAGCGCATAGAGGCTCAGAACCAGCAGAAAAGCCACGCCCGCGACGAGCAATGCCGCCCGCACCCGATGACGTCCCACCCACTCTCCCCAACGGCTCACACTGTTCAACGGACTATCCTTCGTTCGATTGCGTTCGCTGCCAGCCGCCACCCAGGGCGCTGTAGAGCTGAACGAGTGCCTGCAGGTGCGCGAACCGCACCTGCACCAGCACATCCTGCGCGCTGAACAGCGCGCTCTGGGTATTCAACACCGTCAGGACATTGACTGTCCCGGCATGCAGCTGGGTCTGCGTGAAATCGTAGGCTCGGCGCGCCACCGCGACAGCTTCCTGCTGACGCTGATACTGGTCCGCGGTCTGCTGGAGCGCGACCAGTGCGTTCTCGACATCGCCAAAGGCGGTCAGCACGGTCTTGTGATAATCGGCGAGCAGCTCGGAGTAGCGCGCCTTCGTCAGTTGGTACTTTCCGGTGATCGCACCGCCGGCGAAGATCTGCTGCGCCACCTGGCCGCTCAAGTTGAAGACCCGGTTGGCTGGACTGATCAGCGTAGAGAGCGCCGTGCTCACGAAACCACCGTCCGCGGTCAGATCGATGCTCGGAAAGAACGCCGCGCGCGCCGCCTGAATGTCGGCGTTCGCCGCTCTGAGCTGCGCTTCGGAGGAAGCCACATCGGGACGACGGGCAAGCAACTCCGAGGGCAGCCCGGGTCGCACCTGCGGCTCTGCCAGACCCGTCAGCGTGCCTCCAGGAAACTCGAGCTCCTGAGGCGTCTTGCCGATCAGCAACGCCAGAGCGTTGACCGACTGCCGGAACTGTTGTGTCAACGGGGGTATCGATGCGCTGAGCACCGCGACCGTCGTCTCCTGCTGCGCGACATCGAGCGCGTTGACGACGCCCACCGACAGCTCGGTCTTCAAGTCCTTCAGAACCTCTTGCGCCGTGGCGAGGTCCTGCTGCGCAACCTCCAGCCGATCGTGATTGGCCAGCGCCTGGAAATAAGTGATCGCGACGCTCGTCATCACCGTCAGCTCGACCGTTGCGCGATCGTAGCGAGTCGCCTGTGCCGTGAAGCTCGCCGAGCGCCGCGCCGCCAGATTCTTGCCCCAGAAGTCCAGCTCGTAGCTCGCCGCTGCCTGCGCAGCAAATTGGTTGAAGGTGCTCGCAGGCGTTCCTGGGGCTGCGTTCGCGGGCTTCGCCCGCTCACGAGTCGCTGTCCCATTGACCTCCAGCGAAGGAAACAGAGGCGCGCCGGCGATCCGCACCTGAGCATCTGCTTCGCGCACACGCGCGATCGCCGCCGCGAGATCGTCGTTGGCTTTTTGCGCCTGCGACATCAGATCGTCGAGCTGGGGAGAGTTGAAGCCTTGCCACCACTGCGACGCGGGCCAGACTGGGGCGTCGGTATCCGTCTCTCGCCATGCCGCGGGGGGCGGGACGTTGGGCCTCTTATAAAAGGGTCCGACGGTGCAGGCAGTCAGCGCGCATGCCAACAGCAACACACCGCCGATCAGGCGGTATGCGCGCGAATGACGCACCGGCATAAAGAGCGCTGTCACGACAGGATCTGACCCACGAGGAAGCCCGCCGACAAGATAGCGGCGACCGACTTTCCGTCAGATGGGCAGAACATTAAATCCCGTTAACCGCTTCTGACCGCCCTGCAGTCTCCGTAACCCATTGAATAATCGCATAAACCGATGCACCGCTCACGCCCTCGGTCCGATAAACTCTCGCGGCACCACTGCGCGCGGGGAGGGAACGATGAGCACTCGAACCCGGGGCTGGCTTCTGGTCATTGCCGTGATCGTCCTGGGCTACCCGCTGGCCGCGTGGATCATCGGATTCACGGTCGAACGACAGATGGAGGCTCGCGAGCAGCTCGCACTGGAGCAAGCCGCTCCTTATCTCTCGATCGTCGAACGCAGCTACCGCCGCGGCGTCTACGGAGCGACCGAAGTCGTCACCATAGGCTTGGGCTCGCCCGTAATGAAGGCCGTGCCGGCTGGCGATGCCCTCGCAGCTCTCCGAGTGACGGTGCGCAATACCATCCACCACGGCCCGCTGCCACGCCTCCGGACGATCGCGCTCGCGACGGTCGACACCGAATTCGCACTGCCTCCCGAAGTGCAGAAGCGCATCGACGCCCTGCTCGGCGGAAAGAAGCTCGTCGACATGCAGACGACGCTGGGTTGGCTCGGCGGCTATAAAATGGACTTCTCCACCCCCGCCTTCAGCGGTGAGATCGCGCCGAACACCACACTCGGATCATCGGGCATGGTGGGGACGGCGACCGGGACGCGCAACATGACGTCCTCGACCGCGAACTTCACCGCCAAGAGCGTCAGCGTCGCGAACAAGGACTTCGAAATGCGTCTCGATGACCTTCACGCGCAGGCGGCAACGACACGTGCGTTCAAGACTTTGAACGTTGGAGAGGGCTCTGTGACTCTCGGCAGTTTGGATGCCCACAGCAGGAAGGAGGGCGAGGGGGACAAGCAGTTCTCACTGCAGCAAGTCGCCATCACGGGCAAATCCTCGGTCACCGGCGACTACGTGGACCTCCACGCCGGTGTGACCGCGGCGTCCCTGCAAGTGCCCAAATTCAGCGCCACGAAGCTGGGCTATGAGTTCGCAACGTCGCATGTCTATGGCCCTTCGTTCGAGGACCTCATCGACGGCATGCGCAATATCAATCGAACCCTCCCGCCGACCGCCACCAGTGAGCGCCT
>Ga0070681_10001662_pt1 | contig 19868 bp, 18 predicted proteins | sample KBSC83BmetaG_FD_65650 | JGI IMG/M metagenome (GOLD analysis project Ga0070681, IMG submission 65650) | Corn rhizosphere microbial communities from Kellogg Biological Station, Michigan, USA - KBS C8-3B metaG | ecosystem: Host-associated > Plants > Roots > Rhizosphere | place: USA: Michigan... | reverse complement strand
TGCGCTCCAAGCCTTGTTGGATGCAAGGAATGCCTGGTTGTGATAGCCCGGAACCTCGCTCGCGCCGCCACTGATGATGCGCAATGCGCCGTCGCCCGCGAGCCCGTAAAAGCCGCCCGTAAAACCCGCATTGCCGAAGTCGATGGCGCCGGACGCTGTCGCGACGGCGATCGGCTGTGCCGATGCGAAGAAGACCAACTCATCCTCGAGGCCCTCCGCGGCGAAATAGCCCTTCGCGCTGGCGATAAAGATCGGCCCTGAGGCCGTCGTCTTGAGAATGCCGATCTTGATGTGCTCAGCCCGCGCGGCGGTGGGGAGGCAGACCACGAGACAGGCAAGGAAAAACAAGATTCTCATTCGATCACCTGGCTAAAGAGGCCGTGGGGCGCGTCTCGACCTGGATGGTAGCACGTCTCCAATGCGATCGCGGCATGCGCGACCTTGCCCCGTGTCGTGAAACGCGCTCTTGACCGCTCCGACAATCGAGGCGCGCTTGCGCGGTCAAAAGCCGGGTCCGAGCAAGCCGCTCGCGAAGAGCGTCAACGATGCAGGCTCCAGCACCGATGGCGGGCGGTACTGGCGACGAGATCAGTTGACGTCACTGATGAAATCGAAATGAAGCGGGACGGGTTTGGCTGCCCTTCGTGGACGATTATCGAACTAGGTGCATCGTACCAGGCCCTTGGTTTCGGCTAATCCTCGAATCTGCGACGCGACTCAGCTTGCCCGCCTGACCGCAAGAGCCGTAGTGCTGCGGCCCGTTTCTGCCCTTTCCCGTTGATTTAGATCAATTCGTCTCGCCGCCGGCGCGCCTACAACCGTCCATAGCCAGTGCCGAAGAATGCCGAAGCGCAGAAGTCGCACAAGATCGAAGTCAAAGCCGCTTAATCCCGGGCACGAGGCGCAGGCCATCTTTGTCTCGCGCCGTTCGTCCCATTTATGTAGGGAGCAGCGTCATGATTCAGCGCCCGATCGTCCGGTTTTGTCTCGCCTCTGGCGCCAGTGCGAAGATCCTGGCCGCGACCGAAAACGGTCGCGGTCATGCGATCGCCGCTTTCTGAACCGTTGGTCGAGAGAGGTTTGCCGTGTCCGTTCACAACGCGGATATCGCGAAAGCCTTCAACGAAATCGCGGACCTGCTCGAGCTCGGAAACGAAAACCCGTTTCGTGTTCGTGCCTATCGCAACGCCGCCCGGACGTTGAGCAGCCTCGGCCGCGAGGTTTCGGCCATGCTCACGCAAGACGAAGACCTCTCGGAGTTGCCGAGCATCGGCAAGGACCTCGCCGGCAAAATCAAACAATTTGTACAAAGCGGGCATTTGAGCATACTCGATCAGCTGCATCGCAAGACGCCGGCAATTGCGACGCAATTGTTGCGGTTACCGAGTCTGGGTCCAAAACGTGCCAAGCTGCTCTATGAGGGGCTCGGCATTCATACTTTGGAGCAACTGCATCGCGCTTTGCTCGATGGCCGCGTCCAGGGGCTGCCCGGCTTCGGTCGCAAGACCGAAGAATTGCTGCTGCAAGCGCTCGCGACCCCGCCGAAAGGGACCGGCCGGCTGAAGCTCGCAGCCGCCGAGACCTATGTCGTGTCCCTGCTCGACTATCTGCGCCGCGCGCCCCATGCCCTGGATGTCGCGGTGGCGGGCAGTTATCGGCGCTGCCAGGAGACTATCGGCGATATCGACATCGTTGCCGCCGTCGTGCCCAAGGCACAACACACACTGATCGATTGGTTCACACGGTACGAAGAGACGGAGAAGATAGTCGCTGCAGGTAATACCCGCGCGACTATCTTGCTGCATTCGGGCCTCCAGGTCGATCTGCGCGTCGTCGCGCCGGCAAGCTTCGGCGCGGCGCTGCATTACTTCACCGGCAGCAAAGCGCACAACATTGCGATCCGCGGGATGGGCCAGAAGAGAGGGCTCAAGATCAACGAATACGGGGTGTTCCGCAGCACCAAGCGCATCGCCGGGAGGACCGAGGCGGATGTCTATCGGAGTGTCGGCCTGCCTTATATCGCGCCCGAGCTGCGCGAGAATCGGGGAGAGATCGAAGCGGCTGCGGCAGGGTCCTTGCCGATGCTCATCGAACTCGCCGACCTTAAGGGGGATCTCCATTGTCATACCACCGCTACCGATGGGCATAACACGATACGCGAGATGGCATTCGCTGCCCAAAAACTGGGTCATGCCTATATCGCCATTACGGAGCATTCGCGGCGTATCGCCATGGCTCACGGGCTCGATGCGGCGCGGCTGGCGAAACAGATCGACGAGATCGACCGACTAAACAGCGAGAATCTCGGTATTGTGGTGCTCAAAGGGATCGAGGTCGACATTCTTGAAGATGGAAAGCTCGATCTGCCCGACCATATCCTTTCCCGTCTCGATGTGGTCGTCGGCGCGATCCACAGCAAGTTCAACCTTTCGCGCGCGAAGCAGACCGAGCGGATTTTGCGCGCGCTGGAGCGGCCGAACTTCACCATCCTGGCCCATCCCAGCGGCCGTTTGATCGGCGAGCGCGAGCCCTATGATATCGATATGCCGCGCGTGTTGAAGGGGTTGAACGAGCGAGGCGCTTTCATCGAACTCAACGCCCATCCGGATCGTCTTGATTTAACGGACATTCATTGTCGTTTGGCCAAGGAGGCTAACGTGCTGGTCAGCATCGCGACCGACGCGCATCGAGTCGACGAACTATCTTATGTCCGCTTCGGTATAGGCCAAGCTCGGCGCGGCTGGCTTGAAAAGAGCGACGTTTTGAACACGCGGCTGCTCCCCGAATTGATGACACTTCTGAAGCAAACTATGTCACCCGTCCATGAGCGTGGCCGCTAGGCGGTGACGCATGCGCCGACCCTTATCAAGGCCACGGCGGTTATTTCTGCCTTATTTTCGGGAAAAGCCGGGCTGACGCCGCGATGTATTCCGCTGCGCCGTTCGCGCGCAGATACGGTCCTACTGACCTAGATCAATCGACTCGGTAGTGTGCCGCATTATTCTTTGCATTGAGCAGCCTGGTTTTTGAGCAACCTGTTTTGTGAACGGCGGGGGGCATGCCGCATTCATTCATGATCGACTACCGGCGTTGCCTGGATCCATCCGGCGCGCTCGTTGGATCGCTCCCGGCGGCCGCCCGCGACGGGACGTGGGTTGTCGCGCTCTATCGCGCCCTTATTCGCGGGCGGACGTTCGATGCCAAGGCGATCGCGCTACAGCGTACCGGCCGGCTCGGGACCTTTGCCTCGGCCCTAGGTCAAGAGGCGGTGGCGTTAGGTACGGTGAGTGCCATGCGTAACGAGGACATCTTCGTTCCGAGCTTTCGCGAGCATGCGGCACAGCTTTGGCGCGGCGTGAGCCTCACCGAGTTATTTCTTTATTGGGGCGGCGACGAGCGCGGCAGCAACCCCCTCCATGCGCGTCATGATTTCCCGATTTCGGTTCCCGTCGGCAGCCATTCTCTCCACGCCGCGGGTGTGGCTCTCGCCTTCAAGCTGAAGCACGAGCCCCGCGTGGCCGTTGCGGTGTTTGGCGATGGCGCGACATCGAAAGGGGATGTGGCGGAAGCGATCAATCTGGCCGGCGTTTGGCGGCTTCCTGTCGTTTTTGTCATAAACAACAATCAATGGGCGATCTCGGTCCCACTAAAGTCCCAAACAGCGGCGGAGACATTGGCGCAGAAGGCCATTGCAGGAGGCATTTCAGGCATCCAGGTCGATGGCAACGATGTCCTCGCTGTTCATTCCGCGGTTGGCGAGGCGATCGAGAAGGCACGGACCAGCGGTGGTGCCACGTTGGTCGAAGCCGTTACCTATCGGCTTGGTGATCACACGACCTCGGACGATGCATCGCGATACCGCAATGATGCGGAAGTGAGCCCGCATTGGGCGGAAGAGCCTGCGATCCGGCTGCGCAAATACCTGAGCGATGTTGGAGTCTGGAGCCGTAGAGACGAGGAGCGGCTTTTGCGCGAGACGCAGACCGAAATCGATGAGGCTGCGGATGCCTACCTCGCGATGCCGCCGCAAGAAATCATCTCGATCTTCGATTCCACCTTTGCGGCAATGCCGGCCGATCTGGCTGCGCAGCGCGCTTCAGCGCTAGCCGAGCGTGGCGCGCAATGAGTGAAATAACGATGGTCCAGGCGATCGATCTCGCTCTCGCGCGTGCGATGTGCGAGGATCCGAGGGTGATTGTGCTTGGCGAGGATGTTGGTATAGACGGCGGTGTTTTCCGCGCGACGGACGGGCTCTTGGCCAAATTCGGGCCCGAGCGTGTGATCGATACGCCGGTTGCCGAGGTCGGAATCGCGGGTGTGTCGATCGGCCTTGCGACGCAAGGGTTTCGCCCCGTTGTCGAGATCCAGTTCACCGGGTTCGCTTACGCGACCCTTGACCAGATCGTGAACCACGCTTCGCGGTTGCGGACCCGTACGCGAGGCCGGCTCACTTGCCCTATGGTCTTGCGCTCGCCTTGCGGCGGCGGCATTCGAGCAATCGAACACCATTCCGAAAGTCCGGAGGCGATGTTCGCGCATATTCCCGGGCTGAGGACCGTAATGCCGTCATCGCCTGGCCGCGCCTATGGACTACTCCTGGCGGCCATCCGGGATCCTGATCCTGTTGTTTTCCTCGAGCCAACGCGACTTTATCGTGCGGCTAGAGAAGAAGTCGCAGACGACTCCACCGCGTCGCCGCTCGATCGCGCCTTCGTCTTGCGCGAAGGAACCGATGTCAGCGTCATTACCTGGGGCGGCATGGTGCCGGAAGCCGTCGACGCCGCCGCTGAGCTCCAGGAGCGTGGCATCGAGACGGAAATCATCGATGTCGCGACGCTAAAACCGCTCGACGCAGAGACCATCATCGCTTCCGTTCAGAAAACAGGGCGCTGCGTAATCGTGCATGAAGCGCCGCGAACGGGCGGCTATGGTGGCGAGATTGCAGCGCAGCTTGCGGAGCATGCGCTCACATCGCTTATCGCCCCGATCGAGCGCGTGACCGGATTCGACACGGTCATGCCGTTGCCGCGGCTTGAAGACGTTTATTTGCCGAATGCCGCCCGAATTGTCGCCGCGGCTGAGCGCGCGATGAGGTACCGATGACCGGCTTTACGCTACCGGACCTTGGCGAAGGAATCAAAGAGGCCGAGATCGTGAGCTGGCACGTCGCCGAAGGCGATCACGTGGTCGCCGACCAGCCGCTCGTCTCTGTCGAGACCGACAAGGCCGTTGTCGAAATTCCTTCGCCGCGATCGGGGTGCATCTCCAAGCTCTTGGTGAAACCAGGCGAGCGTGTAAAAGTCGGAACGCCCCTGGTCGAATTCGAAAACGGCGCACACCCCGACGCCGGCACCGTCGTCGGCAACCTCACTGTGCACACGAAACCCTCGGAATTCTCGCAGATAACGGCATCTCCTCGCGAGACGATTGTGGCTACCCCCGCCATTCGCGCGTTTGCGAAAGACCGTGGTGTCGATCTCCATATGCTTCGTGGGACGGGTCCGGGCGGCGCGATCACGCGGAACGACGTGATAGGTGCGGCGGCGCCGGCCACGGCTGAAGGAGAGCCGTTGCGTGGTGTGCGCCTTTCAATGGCGCGCAATATGGCAGAGGCCCGCGCTTCCGTCGTCCCTGCCTCACTCTATGATGATGCCGATATCGAACGCTGGTGGTCGCCGACCGCCGATTTCACTGCGCGCCTGATACGGGCTGTCGCGAGCGCATGCACGGCTGTGCCTGCGCTCAATGTGCGCTTCGATGCGCCGCTGCTGCTGTTGCGCCGCAATGCCCAGATCAATTTGGGAATGGCGATCGATACGGAAGCAGGGCTGATTGTCGCCGTCCTGCGTGATGTCGGCGGCAAGGATCTCAATTCGTTGCGGCGCGATCTCGATGATCTCAAAACCCGTGTTCGCGCGCGCAGCGTAGCGCCATCCGAACTCAAGGATGCTACGATTACCCTTTCGAATTTCGGAGCGCTCGCGGGCCAGCATGCAACGCTGGTCGTCATGCCGCCCCAGGTCGCGATCGTTGGCGCCGGACGTGCCGATATAAAAGCTCGACCTGCAGCCAAAGACATAGCCTTTCGGCATTTCCTGCCACTGTCAATCACCTTCGATCATCGGGTTGTCGATGGGGCCGAAGCGGCCCGTTTCATGAAAGCGATGATTGAAGATCTCGCTCTCGACCATTGAGGAACACGCGATGGAAGACATTTTTGCCTTCGTCGATTCTCTCGGCCCCGAAAAGATTGTGCACATCTATCGACCGAAGCTCGGCTTGAAAGCAGTGGTCGCCATCGACAATGTCGCGTGCGGGCCAGCGATCGGCGGCGTGAGGATGGCCTGTGACGTCAGCGCAATGGAAGCCTTTCGGCTCGCGCGGGCCATGACCCTTAAGAATGCGGCAGCAGGCTTGGCGCATGGCGGCGGCAAATCGGTCATTTTCGCCGATCCGGCGATTCCAGCCGCCGAAAAGGAAGCCATTATCCGTGCGTTCGCATCATCCATTGCGGAATTGACCGAGTACATACCAGGTCCCGATATGGGAACCGACGAGCGGGCCATGGCCTGGATCCAGGACGAGACCGGCCGATCAGTGGGATTGCCGCGGGAAATCGGCGGCATACCCCTCGACGAGATTGGCGCGACCGGTTGGGGCCTCGTATCGGCGATTGACGTTGCTCAGGAATTTGCGAATCTATCGATCAAAGGCGCACGGGTAGCAATTCAAGGTTTCGGTTCTGTCGGCAAGCATGCGGCGCGGTTTCTCGGCGAACGAGGCGCCGTCCTGGTTGCCGCAAGCGATACACGAGGTACGCTTTACGATGCGGACGGCCTCGATATTGCCAATCTCATCGCTCTGAAGAGGCATGGGCAGCCGCTGATGACCAGCGAGCGGGGCAAGAAATTGCCGCGCGATGCAATCCTTGACGTCGATTGCGATATCTGGATACCGGCGGCGCGGCCGGACGTTCTGCGGGCCGACAACGCGACACGCCTGAAAGCAAAGCTGGTGGCTGAAGGCGCGAACATCCCTGCGACGCCCGAAGCCGAAGAAATGTTGGCGGCACGCGGTGTCCTAGTTATACCCGATTTCATTGCGAATGCCGGCGGCGTGATTTGCGCCGCGGTCGAGTATCACGGCGGCACAGAAACCGCGGCGATGGCCGCGATCGTGGAAAAGATTCGTGCGAACACCGCCGTGGTCCTCGAAGCCGCGTCGCGCGATAAGATCTTGCCGCGAGCGGCCGCCATTAGACTCGCTGAGAATCGCGTTCGCCGCGCGATGGCTCTGCGGCGCTGGTAATTGCCATGTACAGCAACTGGCTATTTGCCTAGTGGATTTGCCGCGATGTCGATTCGCAATCTCGATCGAATGTTTCAGCCCGCCTCGCTTGCGCTGATCGGTGCTTCGCCCAATCCGAAATCTGTCGGCGGCGTTGTCCTGCGAAATCTGGTCTGCGCCGGCTTCGCCGGGCCTCTCATGCTTGTCAATCCGCGGCATCAGACGATCGACGCGATGCCGGTCTATCCCGACGTTGAAAGCCTGCCTTCAGTGCCCGACCTCGCCGTCATCGCGACTCCTCCCGAGACTGTTCCGCAGCTGATCGGTGCGCTCGGTAGGCGTGGCACGCGCGCGGCGGTCGTAATCACTGCCGGCTTTGCCGAGCTCGGCGAGCGCGGCCGCGCCCTGCAGCAGGAGATGCTCGATGCGGCCCGCCCCTTTCTGCTTCGCATCGTCGGCCCGAACGGCGTCGGCATCATCGTTCCTGGCAGCAACATCGATGCAAGCTTCGCTCATCTCGCGCCCAAGGCAGGCGATCTAGCTTTTATCAGCCAATCCGGAGCGATGATAACGGCCGTTCTCGATTGGGCGGCATCGCGCGAAATCGGCTTCTCTCATGTTGTTTCTCTCGGCGATACTGCCGACGTCGATTTCGGCGACATGCTCGAATATCTCGGTACGGACAGCGGCACTCGCGCCATCCTTCTCTACATTGAAGCGGTCACCAGTGCGCGCAAGTTCATGTCTGCCGCGCGCGCGGCGGCACGCCTCAAGCCGGTGCTCGTCGTCAAGGCCGGCCGCTTTGCCGAAAGCGCGCGCGCGGCTGCCTCTCATACGGGCGCCCTTGCCGGATCGGATGCGGTTTACGATGCCGCGTTCCGCCGTGCCGGCCTTCTGCGCGTCCAGACGATGACAGAGCTTTTCGATGCAGTCGAAACCCTCGCCGTTATGGGTCCACAGCGGGGCGAGCAGCTGATGATCCTCACGAATGGCGGCGGCCCAGGCGTGCTTGCGACAGACGCCATCGTATCGCTGGGCGGTCGACTGGGAGAGTTGAGCGAGGGAACACGCGAGACGCTCAACCGCATCCTGCCACGCACATGGAGCCATAACAACCCCGTGGACATCATTGGGGATGCTGATCGCGATCGATACGCCGCCGCCTTTTCGGCCCTGATCGATGAGCCGAATGCGGATGCCGTTCTCGTCCTCCATTGTCCGACGGCGTTGGTCGATTCGGCCAGCTGCGCCGAGGCTATCATCGAGACGACCGGAGAAGCTCGCGAAGCCGGCAAGCTCGGCCACCGCAACGTCTTGACGTCCTGGCTGGGCGAGGCCACGGCGGCCGAGATCCGGCGGCGTTTTGCCGCTGCGCGGGTCCCAACCTATTCGACCCCCGAGCAAGCGGTGGCGGGCTTCATGCATGCCGTGCGATTCCGCCGGAACCTGGAGCTTCTGCTCGAAACGCCATCGGCACAACCGGACGATTTCGTGCCGGACGCCAAACGGGCCGCTGCAATCATAGCGTCCGCCATCCAGCGCGGGCCAGGTTGGCTTGACGCCGAAGATCTTGTCGGGCTGTTCGGTGCGTACTGTATCCCCTTAGCGGAAACGCGTTTTGTCGCCGACCCGGCCGCTGCGGCGGACGCCGCGGCCGCGCTGGCGGGACCAGTCGCGCTCAAGATTCGTTCACCCGATGTGACGCATAAAACCGAAATCGGAGGCGTCGCCCTCAATCTTCAGACGCCCCAGCGCGTGGCAGCCGAAGCGGACGCGATGCTTCGGCGAGTCGCCGCCGAACGGCCGGATGCGCGGCTCAAAGGCTTCCTCGTGCAGCGAATGATCCAACGCCCCGGGGCTGTCGAGCTTATAGTCGGGATGAACGAAGACGCCATTTTCGGCCCCGTCATATTGTTCGGTCACGGTGGGATCGCTGTCGAACAGTTGCGCGATATAACGCTTGAACTCGCCCCGCTCAACGCGTCCCTTGCGCTCGCGCAAATGTCCCGGACGCGCGTGTGGCAGCTTCTGCAGGGCTACCGCAACCAGCGGCCGGCGGACATCCGCGGCATCGCCAGCGTATTGACCCGGGTTTCGCAGCTTGCGGCCGATCATCCCGAGATCCTAGAGCTCGACATCAATCCTCTGTTGGCCGATTCCGAGGGCGTCATTGCCGTTGATGCACGAATCCGCGTCGCCCCGGCGAGGCAATCCGGCATCGAACGCCTTTCCATCCTTCCTTATCCAAGGGAACTGACGACTTTCATTCGCTTGCCTTCCGGGACCTCCGTCCGGATCGAGCCGATCAAGCCCGAAGACGAGAAAGCGGTTAACGACATGGTCGCTCGAATGGATCCCGAGGACCGGCGCATGCGCTTTTTCGTCTCGAAGAAGGAATTGTCTCATGCGATGGTTGCGCGGCTCACGCAGATCGACTATGCGCGTGAAATGGCATTCGTTGCTCGGCTTGAAGGCGATCCCGAGATCCTCGGGGTTGCACAATTTTCCGCCGACCCCGACAATCAGAATGCCGAGTTTGCGATCGCGGTGCGGACCGACTGGAAAGGGCGAGGTATTGGTTATGCGCTGATGCAACAGCTCATTACGGTCGCGCGGGAACGCGGGATTGGCCTGCTCAAAGGCGTCGTGTTGCGAGAGAACAGCGAGATGCTACGCTTCTGCAGCGAATTCGGCTTTGTGATTCTTAATCATCCGAACGAGCCTACAATGGTGAGCGCTTCGCTCAAGCTCCATCGCTGACGCTAATACCTGGCGCAAGTTGCGAGTGGAGCAGAAGCCAAAACCGAAGGACGACTAACGAGCTTCGGTCAGCTTCACTTGTTCCTTGGCTAAAAGTTCTTCGAGGATGCGCCGCCTTTCAGGGTCTTTTTCCTCGGCAAGAGTGGGATAGATCGCGCCGGCACTATCGCAGATAGGCTTCGGTCGCGTAGCGCCGCATCATACGTTGACTATTGAAATAATACGCGATGTTTCCGATCGCCTGCTTCATCATCAAGCGCCATCCCGCCCGGTCCTCGTAGAAGAGCGGCAAGACGACTTTATCGAGCTTGTCATACAACACCTGCGCGTGCCGCGCCGCATCGTCGTCATGACCGATCGACCAGCCGGTGACCCCTTCGATGCAGGCTTCGATCCACCAGCCATCGAGCACGCTGAAATTGAGCACGCCGTTGAGAGCGGCCTTCATGCCGCTCGTGCCGGATGCTTCCAGCGGCGGCAAGGGCGTGTTCAGCCAGACGTCTGCACCGGTAACCATCGTCTTGGCGATTCGCATGTCGTAATCAGGTAAAAACGCGCAGGCAACTTTGCCCTGGAGCTGTCGCGCGATCTGGTGGATCCGCCGGATGGCATCCTTGCCCTCGGCGTCTCGAGGATGGGCCTTGCCTGCTAGGACGAGCTGGATAGGATGCCGCGCGGCTAAGTCGGTAAGCCGGTCCAGCTCTTCGAAGAGCAGTAAGGGGCGTTTATACCCAGTCATGCGACGGGCGAAGCCGAGGATCAAGGCGTGAGGATCGAGCACTACACCGGTGGCATCTTTCACGTGTTGGATAAGGTCGCTCTTTGCCCCTTGGTGGCAGTGCCAGACCTCATCTTCGGGCAACTGAAGCGCGCGTACCAGGACTTCGGGCTCGTGTTGCCATTGCGGAAAGTTTCTATCATAGAGCTGAGCAAATCTTGTGTGCGTCCAAGTTGTGACGTGAACCCCATTCGTGATCGCGTGGATACGATATCCTGGAAACATATGCTGGGTGGTCTCGGCATGGCGTCGGGCGACGCCGTTGACGTATTCGGCAAGATTGAGCGCCAGGCGCGTCATATTAAGGCGATCGTCTCCCGCGAGGCGTTTCAGCGCATCGAGATCGACGAAACTGGGCAGCAGCCGCTCAAAAAGTTCATAAGGAAAGCGGTCATGACCAGCTTCAACGGGCGTGTGCGTCGTGAAGACGCAGCGAGAGCGAACTGCCGCCATGTCGTAAGGCGATTCTCCGGAAATCAAATCCGACTCCGGTATCCGCCAATGATTGAGTAGATCAAGCATCAACAGCGCCGCATGGCTTTCGTTGAGATGATAAGTGTGGAGTTCGAAGCCGAGGGCGCGCAATACGCGAATTCCACCGATCCCGAGAATGATCTCCTGCTTGAGGCGATAGACGTCGTCGCCGCCATAGAGGTAATGCGTTAGTGCCCGATCGACCGGGCTGTTTTGCTCGACGTCGGTATCAAGTAGGAGGATCGGAATCTGGAAGCCATGAGAACAGGTGTGGACGTAAAGCCAGGGCCGGATCCAGACCGGATTGTTCTCGATCTCCACGCCAACCATCTCATCGAGCAAGGTGCACCATTCGGCCGGGTCCCACCAATCGGGCTGCTCGCTTTGCCCTCCTTCTGCGTCAAATACCTGCCGGAAGTAACCGGCGCGGCTCACCAGCGTCACGAAAACGACGGGAAGCTCTAGATCGGCGCAGGAGCGAGCGCTATCGCCGGCGAGGATGCCGAGGCCCCCGGCATAGCTGCGCATTTCGGGCCGGGCGGCAATCTCCATTGAGAAGTAGGCGATATGGGTGCGTGCCAAAAAGGGATCGACAGACGACATGGAGAAGCTCCTTCTCAGGCATTGAGCCCCCGCCACTCATTAACGCTTTCCGCGGGGCGACGGTTCTCGCGGTGAGCCGAACTTGATGCATCATCCGTCGCAGCAGCTGAATCCTTAGAAGATTGGCGAGCACGCGGGCGTGGTGGTCCGGGCTGGTATGGCCGACCGACTGAATGGTGCGGCCCGGGAGATGTGCCGCTACGGCCGCGCTTGTGTTCCGCCGGCGAGATCCTGGAAAGGGGCCAAAGCTTCTGCGAGACTGGCGAGCGATGCAGCGCATCCGGCGCATGGCAGTCCGTTCGGCTGCGAAAAGATTGTCGACAGATTGTTACCGGAGGGCGATCATTGTCCCCGCGATGGCGTCATTCACGAGTCGAAATGACACACCTTACCTTCCTCGGGGGCGTTGGGACGGTTACTGGATCGAAGTATCTTCTAGAAGCCAATGGCCGGCGGCTATTAGTGGATTGCGGCCTGTTTCAGGGCTTCAAACAGTTGCGATTGCGCAATTGGGAGCCGCTGCCGGTGAAGCCCGAGACGATCGACGATGTAATCCTGACGCACGCGCATCTCGATCACTCCGGCTATATTCCGTTGCTGGTGCGCAACGGCTTTGCCGGGCGGGTGTTGTGCACAGATGCAACGCGCGATCTCTGCGGCATTCTCTGGCCGGATGCCGGACATCTCCAAGAGCAGGACGCGGCGTTCGCGAACCGCCACGGGTTCTCAAAGCACCATCCCGCGCTGCCACTCTATACAGAAGCCGATGCGAAAACAGCGCTGCCGCATCTCACGGCGGTCGACTACGGGCGCGAGCATGATCTTGGCAGCAAGTTGACGTTGCGCTTCGACTATGCCGGGCACATTCTCGGAGCGGCGATGGCGACGATCGCGGTTGACGGTCGGACAATCCTGTTTTCCGGCGACCTCGGACGCCAGGACGATCCCGTGATGCGGCCGCCGATGCCGCTGAAACCTGTCGATTATCTCGTTGTCGAATCCACCTACGGCAATCGCCAACACGTAGCAGCCGATCCCGAAGCGTTGCTGGCCGAGGTGATTACCCGGACGGCGGCCCGCGGCGGCAGCGTACTCATTCCGGCCTTTGCCGTAGGCCGGTCGCAGACATTGCTCTACCATCTCCAGAGACTCAAAGCGGCGCAGCGAATTCCCAATATGCCGATCTTTCTCGACAGCCCAATGGCGATCGACGCGGGCGAGATCTTTCGCCAACACCGCCGTGATCACCGGCTGAGCGAAGCGGAATGCCGGCAGGTCTGTGGGGTTGCCCGGCAGACCCGCACCGTCGAGGAGTCGAAGGCCATCGACAATACGACGATGCCGTCCATCATCCTTTCGGCGAGCGGCATGGCGACCGGCGGGCGCGTGCTCCATCACCTCAAAATCTTCGCACCCGAGTCGCGCAACACGATCCTCTTCGCCGGGTTTCAAGCGCCCGGCACGCGCGGCGCGGCAATGGTCGCGGGCGCTCCGCAGGTGAAGATCCATGGTGGATACGTGCCGATCCGCGCCGAGGTGGTGAATTTCGATATGCTCTCCGCCCACGCGGACGCTGACGGTATTATCGCTTGGCTGCGGGGCTGCGTCACGCCGCCGCGCATGACTTTCATCACGCATGGCGAACCCGACGCCGCCGACGCACTGCGCCATCGCGTCGAAGAGGAACTTCGCTGGCCTTGTCGCGTTCCGGCCTATCGCGATGAGGCCGAGCTCGATTGACACGGCATACGCCGCCTCGGCATCGACACGCATCAGGAAGTGGTTGTCTATATGCGCGCCGATTGCGCCATCTGTCGCGCGTATATCCTTTCCATGCAGTCCACTAGGCTGGGAAAAGCGGAGCCGGGCGCTTGAAGGCGTATTGCTGGGACTTAGCCGATCTACGACGGCGAAATTCTATCGTTTGGAGTTAGGCCTCTTCAAACGTCCAATCTTGGAGGGACATTCGAATGAGCACGACGAAACCGCTGGCATCGACATCTCCGAAGCAGAGGTGACGCTCCAGTTTGCGACCACTACTGTCGGAAAAACGTCGATGCCGATCCGCTGATCGCGAAGGAGCGGGTCGGCCGTGCACTCGCCCTGCTGCACAGCCACCGCGCTAAGGCCGATGCCTACGATATACGGTCGGACGGCGACCCCGCCGATATGATAACCGAGCATGTAAAGAGATCCGGCGCCGATCTGGTTGTGATGGGCGCCTACGGTCATGGCGGGCTACGCGACGCTATCTTCGGCTCCTGTACGCGCCGTCTTCTTGCCGAGTGCAGCGCGGCGCTTTTCCTTCAGCATTGACCCGCAACCCAGCGGCTCGCAGTGGTGGCGCTGCACCCTAAAGATCCTGCGTGCCGCGCTGCTGCGCTATGCCGCTGGCGCGGTGGTGATCGTCGGCGCCGGCACCTGGCTTCCCTTCGTCGCCGGCGACCTCGCCGCCGCGATGGGCTGGCAAACGAGCTTCGTCGGCACCTTGTTCGTCGGGGCGCGACCTCGCTGCCCGAACTCGTTGTCACCGTGTCCGCGCTGTGCATCGGCGCGCTCGACATGGCGATCTCCAACCTTTTCGGTAGCAACCTCTTCGATATGGCGATCATCGCCGTCGACGACATTCTCTTCGCGGACGGCCCCATCCTGGCGCATGTTTCGCCGATCCACGCCGTCTCGGCGATGTCGGCGGTGGTGATGACCGGGATCGCGGTCATCGGCCTCTCCCACCGTCCGCGAATGCGTGTCTTCAGAGCCGTCGGCCGGGTGAGCCTCGGGCTTTTCGTCATGTATCTACTCAACACCTATATCCTCTACATCGAGACCCAATGAGGACCACCCGAAACACCGAGACGAATCGGCCAAGCGACGCTCTAGTCTGGCATCAGATGAGCGCCGAATCGGCCGCGCAGCGGCTCAACTCCGATCTCGAGCGCATTCGAGCCGCTGGCGCCAAGCTCTTCCTCCTTCCGAAATACAACCCCGATCTCAATCCCATCGAGCAGGTCTTCGCCAAGCTCAAGACCCTGCTCCGCCGAGCCGCCAGGCGAACAACTGACGCCATCTGGCGCCAGTTTGGAAAGCTGCTCAGCGCGTTCTCGCCACAAGAATGCGCCAACTACTTCCGCAACGCCGGATACGCTTCAAAATAGATGGATCACACTCTAGCTTCCGTTGCTCAATGCGCGTGCCGCTTGGGCGGCCCGCGGAACCGCAGAAGGAGATAGGCGGCCAAGAAAAGGATTACTCCCAGGACGATCAAGGCGATCGCGAAATAGGCGGAAGCCAAGGCTTCGCGAAGCCGCGCAGCGATGCTTGGCGTGAAATCGATGGCCCGAAGCCAATCGGCTCCAGGCTCATAGGGCGCTGACGCTGAAATCGGGGTGAAGATAATCACCAAGAGGAGAACAAGACTTATGACGCCGCCCACCAATGACAGATAACCCCAGGTGCTCCGCGGTGTTCTTGCCCCCCAGAGAACGGCCGCCGTCAAAAGCAGACTCACTGCCCAGCCGGTCCATAGCCAGACTGGCCCCGGCTGTATTTGGCCGAGCGTCGCGAAAGACAGTGCGGTGAAGAGAATCAGCGAGATGGACCCCATGATCAGCAGGCCGATCGTTTTGCTGGCCATGTCGAACTCCTCTGGCACGCCTGTGTGACCGTCGGGCAGCGCTAGAAGAGTTAGAAACCACGGGAGACGAGATCTCTTGATACAGATCAAACGCTGCCGCTGCACCCCGTGATTGACGCAGATCAAGGCGGGCACCTACGGTGGAACTAGCCTTTCTAAGTCGCCAGTAACCCAAGCGCAGCGCGCCCCTTTTGGGTTACCACCATTGTTGTCGTCAGCGTATCGGATCGACGTTCGAAGAAAGATAGGGCGATGTCAGCTCTATCGGACCTTGAGCAGCTTCGAAGCTGCTCGTGAAGCTGCGCCGTGGGACCACGCGTCGAGGAAACCGCGCAGCAAAAGGAGAATTCTATGGCAGCAAAACCCGTGCTTCCGTCGGTCCCCCGCAGCGGTCGTCGCCGGTGGGGTCGTGCCCAGCTCGATGCGCCGCAGGATCCCTATAAGGCCATTAAGAAGCCCGACGAACCAACGGTGTGTCCGCAATGCGGCGCCGTCTATCGAGATGGCCGTTGGAATTGGTCCGAGCGTCCCACCGGTGCACATGAAGTGCTTTGCCAAGCCTGTCACCGCATCAACGACCACTACCCGGCGGGCGTCATCACGTTCACGGGTGCATTCGTTGCCCAGCACAAAGACGAGATGCTCCGACTTGCGCGACATCAAGAGGAGATCGAAAAGAAGGAACATCCGGCGAACCGGATCATCGACATTGAGGAGGGTCCCGAGCAATTGGTAATCAACACGACAGACATCCACCTCCCGCGCCGGATCGTCGAGGCGCAGAAGCGCACTTGGCGCGGCAAATCAGAATACCATTACGACGAACACGGCTATTTCGTCCGCGCCAATTGGCACCGTGACACCTGAAGCGATGTCTTGATCTAGCGCAATCCCGCGCCGGTGAGCCGGCTTAAGCTGTAAGCGCCTTAGCATCATGGAAGAACGCGATGTTGAATCCCACTGGCGAAGGTCCGGAGATCGTCGCTCTCGCCCTCATGGAGCGGATCGCCCGCTCGGAAGGACGGCAATTCGATCACAAGCCGGAAATCGGTATGTCAACTGCTGATCGGCAATGGATCCTTGCCACCTATTTCGACTGCCTTCAGGCGGTAAAAGGGCACCGCTTTGGCTCCGAGGAAAAAGCGCCGCAGTTATAGATCAGTTGTGCCGACTAAAGGAGGCCACTCCGTGCAACTTCCCCTTCAGATTACCTATCGACACATGGAGCGCTCGGACGCAGTCGAGGCAGCCGTACAAAGACATGCCGAGCGGCTCGACCGTTTCGCGGGCAGAATCATGGCATGTCGCGTCGTGGTGATCGCCCCCCACAGACATCACCGCCAAGGCAAGCTCTATGAGATCAAGATCGACTTGACGACGCCGGGCGAGGAAATCGCCGTCACGCGCGAAGGGTCGCAAAATCATGCCCATGAAGATATCTATGTCGCAATTCGCGATGCCTTCAACGCCGCGGCAAGAGCGCTGGAGGATCATGCCCGGCGATTCCGCGGCGATGTCAAATCGCATGTGGTGCCTCTTCACGGAAAGATCATCCGGTTGTTTCCCTATGAGGGCTACGGCTTCATCGCAACCGAAAGCGGGATCTCGCAAGAAATCTATTTCCACAGAAATAGCGTCACTGGTGAAGGTTTCGACAAGCTCGAGGTCGGGGATGAAGTCCGGTTGGTGATCGCCGAACGCGAAAGCCCTCACGGGCCGCAAGCGAGTACCGTCACCGCCATCGGGAAGCATCATCTCGTCGGTCCTTCCTCTGAAGCGTGAACCGCCCATTCATCGCTGATCATACCATCTCGTCGGCGATGGACCGAGCCATCGCCACCGGATCGGCGGCGTAATCCCGCCGGGCGATCCTTCGCCATTCCGGCGCGTCATGGATGCCGTCCCGCGATTCCGCTTCCTCGAGCCACAGACCGGAACACGGCGCCGATACAGCGGATGCGGCGCCCATGATCGCGTTGCGATGAGCGGCGCCATAGAAATCGGCTTCGACGATCACCGTAGTTCCGCCACTTAAAATCCGCCGGGCCTTCGCTGCCAATACCGCATAGACTCGCTCTGTTGCGTGCAATTGATAAGCCGTGTGGCGGGGACGCGCATGCGGCGAAAGGTTCAGCAATGTCTTGCGGATTGCCTCGCTGCTCAGCACGCGCGCCCTCCCTGCAGGAGCCACCACCGCCGCAAGCGCGTAGGCAAGCATCGATTTCGTGCGCCCCCGCAACCCGCCGAGCGCAATAAGCCGTGGCGGCCGCGGGGCAAGGAAAGAGCGAGCGCGGGCAAGATTCACCTGCGCCTCCGCTTTCAGGCGGCGTCTCTCAGACGGCTCAGGGCGGCGCTGCGAGGCCGCCGCGAGCGTGAAAGCACGCGTCCCCATCCGTATCGCCATCATGAGCGGCAAAATGACGAGATCGTCGTCGTCACCCGTCGCGTCGAGATACCGGTTGAGAAGGATGCTCGCCGCGAAGTCCTCCCGTCGCTCGACCAAATCGATCAGCAGAAAGGCCAGGTCGAAGAGCACGTCGATGCTCGTGAGCTCTTCGGCGAATTCGATCGCATCGAATAATGTCGGACGACTATCAATCACGCAGATATTCGCGAGCCGCAAATCGCCGTGGCAGCGCCGGACGTGGCCCGCCGCACGCCGGCGATCAAGAGTCCCCCCATGCGCCGCCAAGGCGCCGAGCGAGGCCTCGCGCAGGGCATCGGTCGATGCCTGCGCCAGAATATTCTCGACCGTCACATGATCGGCGTGGTTGTGCTCGATCGCCCTGCGCAGCCCGGCGGCGCCGCCCATTTCCAAGCCCGGCTCTGCCTTGCGGTGAAAATCGGCAATCTCATCGGCCAACCGGTGAATGAGTCCGGGGGTGAGCCGATAGGCGTCCGCAACCCTGTCGAGCCGATCGGCTTGATCGAAGCGGCGCATGACGACGACCCAATCGATTACCTCCCCGCCGGCATCGAATGCGATCGCGCCGGTAGGCTTGCGACAAATTGCGCGGATGCCGAGATAGAGTTCCGGTGCGGTGCGACGGTTCAGCTCGAGCTCAGTGCGACAGGCTGCATAGCGCTGTTCGACGGTCCGGTAGTCAAGCGCGGAGAAAGCGATTGGGCGCTTCAGCTTGTAAGCCCGATCGCGTAGGAGGAAGACAATCGAACAATGGGTATCGATCCGCGTTGCGGCGGCGCCCGGTTCGCCGAAACTGGCCCCGTCGGAGAGAAAAGCGATGATGTCTCGCTCGGTACCGGTCATCAAGCAAAGCTCATGAGCTGCGAAACGCCGCGACTGCAAGCTTCATCCGCCTGGGTCATGCGCAAGCGCTTTGTCGGATATTTATCGCGATCTCTGCTCCTGGCCGTTGAGATGGATCAACCAATTGACCGGCATGCCAACGTTGCCTCACACTAAGTTTTCAGATCACACCAGACCGGAACGTGGTCGGACGGATTTGCCTTGCCACGCATTTCAGTGTCAACGCCGCAACCGACAAGCCGGGCGAGCGCCTGAGGCGAGAGCAAAAGGTGATCAATGCGCCAGCCATGGTTCTTGGTCCACGCTCTGTTCTGATAATCCCAGAAAGTATAGTGTCCCGGTTCCGGATGGAGCGTCGCTATCGCGTCGCTAAAGCCGAGGTGCAGCAGTGCGCGAAATTTCGCACGGACCTCCTGGCGACACAAAGCATCGTTGCCCCAAAGGAAAGCGTCGTAGACGTCAGCGTCCGTCGGCGCCACATTAAAATCGCCGCCTAATATCGCTGGCTGCCCCTCTTCTCGTAACCGCCGTGCGTGCAGGACGAGGCGCTCCAGCCATCTAAGCTTATAGGCGAAGTTCTCGCTGCCAGCGGGATTGCCATTGGGAAGGTAGAGCGAAGCCACACGAAACGTCTCTCGGCGATGCTTATTCCTGGCGGGCTTCTCGACCGCCGCTTCGATATATCGGGCTTGATCGTCTGCGGGCTCGCCAGGGAGGCGACGATGCTCAATCCTTAGCGGGAGCCGCGAGAGGATTGCCACGCCGTTATAAGATTTCTGGCCAACAGCTTCGATGCAATATCCCAGGCGTTCGAACGGTATGCGAGGGAAATCATCATCCTTGCACTTAAGCTCTTGCAGTAAGAGCAGATCCGGTTTCGCAGTTTTTAGCCATAAAGCGACCAAATCGGTGCGAGCTTTGATCGAATTGACATTCCAGGTGGCGATGCGCGTCATGGGCGTCAGCGGGAAAGGTCCAGAGGGTCTTGCGTGCGATATACTTCAACGCCGAACACTCGCACCCGCTTTTGATTTGGATCAAAGGAGCATCTCTAACGCGTACTA
>Ga0070681_10001659_pt1 | contig 19883 bp, 17 predicted proteins | sample KBSC83BmetaG_FD_65650 | JGI IMG/M metagenome (GOLD analysis project Ga0070681, IMG submission 65650) | Corn rhizosphere microbial communities from Kellogg Biological Station, Michigan, USA - KBS C8-3B metaG | ecosystem: Host-associated > Plants > Roots > Rhizosphere | place: USA: Michigan... | reverse complement strand
GCGGCGCGCTGGCTATAATCGGCGAATTATGACACCGGCGCGCCGCTCGCATTCGGGTCCGATGCCGCCGCGCCGGGGCGCCGCAGCGCGCGTCGCGCGCATTCGATGCCCCTTGACGTCGCGCTGATCGCCGCCGTCGCGACGAACCGCGTGATCGGCCGCGACGGTACGCTGCCATGGCGGCTGCCCGAGGACCTGCGGCATTTTCGCGCGCTGACGGCCGGTCACGCGGTGATCATGGGCCGGCGAACGTGGCAATCGCTGCCGCGCGCGCTGCCGGAACGACAGAACATCATCGTGACGCGGCAGGCCGATTTCACGGCGGCCGGCGCGACGATTGCGTCGTCGCTCGACGACGCGCTGTCGAAAGTCGCGTATCCTGCGCCCGCGTTCGTGATCGGCGGCGGCGAGTTGTACCGCGCGGCGCTGCCGCTCGCGCGCATTGCGTACGTCACCGAGATCGCGCAGGCATTCGATGGCGACGCGACGTTTCCGAAGCTGTCCGCGCGCGAATGGATGGAAACGGCCCGCGAGGCGCATCGCGCGAGCGACGAATCCGCGTTGTCGTACGCGTTCGTGACCTACGAGCGCATCTGAGGGAGACGTATGTCCGAAGAATTCCACGTGCACGGGCCGCACGACCACGAAGTCGAGCATGCCGCGCACTCGCGAGAGGCGTTCTCGTCGCGGATCGCCGTGATGACCGCGATCCTGGCGACGATCGGCGCGCTGTTCAGCTACATGGTCGGCGCGACGCAGAACGAGGCGCTGCTGTACAAGAATGATTCGGCGATCCGCCGCACGGAAGCGTCCGACCAGTGGAACTTCTATCAGGCGAAAAGCAGCAAGCAGAACCTCGCCGAGCTCGGCGCCGCGCTCGCCACCGGCGACGCGAGCGCGCGCTTCAAGGCGGAGGCCGAGCGTTACAACAAGGAAAAGCAGGAGATCATGGCGCAGGCGCAAAAGCTCGAGAAGCGGTCCGCCGAGCTCGAAGCGGCGAGCGAGGCGTCGATGCACGTCCACCACCGCTGGGCGCAGGGGATGACGCTCGTGCAGATCGCGATCGCGCTCGCCGCGATCACGCTGCTCACGCGAAGCCGGCCGCTGCAGTTCGTGTCGTACGCGGCAGGCGTCGGCGCGATCGTCATCGGCATTCTCGCGTACCTGCACGTCTGATGATTCGGCGATAATGACGAGGCGCGTTCGCGGCTTGGGCGCGCAAGCCGGGGTGGCGGAATGGCAGACGCAGCGGACTCAAAATCCGCCGGTAGCAATACCGTGAGGGTTCGACTCCCTCTCCCGGCACCAATCGATTCGTGACCGACGATGCCCGTGACGCGCAGCGTGCGCCGTACACGCTCGCCGACTTCGACTACGACCTGCCGCCGGAGCTGATCGCGCAGCGGCCGTCGCCGCAGCGCTCCGGCAGCCGCCTGCTGCACGTGGACGGCTGCCGTCTCGAAGACCTGCGCTTCAGCGATCTGCCGTCGCTCGTCGGCGGCGACGACCTCGTCGTGTTCAACGACACGCGGGTCATCCACGCGCGACTCCGCGGCCGCAAGGCGACCGGCGGAGAAGTGGAAATGCTCGTCGAGCGTGTCATCGGCGCTGAAACCGCGCTCGTCCAGATAAAGGCGAGTCATCCACCGCGCGTCGGAAGCGCGATCGCGCTCGACGCGCGCGCGCACGCAACCGTGGTGCGGCGCGACGGCCGTTTTTTCGAGCTGCGGTTCGCAGGGACGGGCGATCTTTCCGTGTGGCTGGAGCACCACGGCGAAGTGCCGCTGCCGCCATACATCACGCACCGCCCCGATCTCTCGGACGCGGAGCGATACCAGACCGTCTATGCGCGCTCGGCCGGCGCCGTCGCCGCGCCGACGGCCGGACTGCATTTCGACGAGGCGATGCTCCACGCGCTGCGCGCGCGCGGCGTCGCGCTCGCATTCATCACGCTGCACGTGGGTGCCGGCACGTTCCAGCCGGTGCAAACCCGGCGTATCGACGAGCACCGCATGCATGCGGAGCGCTACGTGATCGGGGACGAAAGCGCGCGCGCTGTCGCGGCTGCCCGGCGACGCGGCGGCCGCGTCCTCGCAGTCGGCACGACGAGCCTGCGCGCGCTGGAGGCAGCCTCCGACACCGACGGCCGCGTTCGCGCGGGCGCAGCGGAGACGTCGCTCTACATCACGCCGGGCTATCGGTTCCGTGTCGTCGACCGGCTGCTCACGAACTTTCACCTGCCCAAATCGACGCTTTTGATGCTGGTCGCCGCGTTCGGCGGTCATGCGACGATGCACGCGGCGTACGCGCACGCGATCCGGGAGCGCTACCGGTTCATGAGCTACGGAGACGCGATGTTGCTCGAACGGGCAAATCTGAACAAATGACGAGCGGCCTCGAAGGCCGCGCTCTCCTGCAGCGCCAGGCTTGAAAGTGGCCAAAATGTCGCTGGTTGGCGACAATGGGGCGGTTGCGGTCCGCGACCGCAACACAACTTGGCCGTTGCTCGCCCGCTCAGCCCCCTTTGCATTGGCAAAACGCGCACGGTCCGCTACGCTTCGCCCATCTCATTCCCGGCGCGCGCGACCCGCGCGCCGAAGCGGTCCTCACATGTCCGTCGCGTTCCGCGCGCTCGCGGCCCTCGTCGTCGCCTGCGCGTTTTCCGCGACCGCGCACGCCGCGCGCGTCGCGATCCTGTCCAACGCGTGGTCGGCGGAAACCGCGGCCGACTACAACGCGAAGATCGGCGGCCACGTCTTCACGGGCATCGACGTCAGCGCCGCCGTGCCGCCGCTCGACGTGCTGCTTGCGAACTACGACGTGATCCTGCTGTTCGAGGACCGCGTATTCGTGAACGCGCCCGCCGTCGGTGACCGCGTCGCCGAATTCGCGAACGCCGGCCATGCGGTCGTCCTCGGCACGTTTTACGACCAGGACCGCAGCGACGCGGTCGGCGGCAGCACGCTGCCGCACGGCTGGGGCGGCCTCGAGGCGATCGACCCGAACACGACCGACGGTGTCGGGACCGCCTATGCGGTGCGCACGCTTGCGCCGGCGAGCATCGTCGCGCATCCGCTGACGCGCGGTGTGACGAGCCTTGCCGCACTGCGCGGCAACCCGGGCCCGTACGCCGGCGGCAACGACGCCAAGCCGGGGACGATCGTCGTCGCCACATGGGCGCAGCCGAACTTGCGTGGACATCCGGACCCCGCGATCGCGTTTCGGCAGACGGGGCCGGCCTGCGTGATCCACATCGGCATCGCGCCCCAATACGGCGTGCTGAAGACGTTCGGCACCTATGGAACCGATTTCGCCGGCGATTTCTACAAGGTATGGAGCAACGCGTTCGACTTCGGGGCCGCGCAGTGCAAGTCGTCGACGACGATCATCCCCGGCGATCTCGACCAGATCGCGAAAGGGTTCGCGAATCGGGCCGAGCTCGATGCCTGGCGCGTCGCCTTCACGTTCGCGATCATCCTCGACGGCCAATTCATTCAGGACGGCTTCGGTCCGGCGCTCATCCTGACCACGCAACCCGACGGCTCGATCGTCGCGAGCTGAACGATGTCGTTTGCGGTGCTCGCCCGTGCAGGCGAAGCCCGGCGCGCGCGGCTCGCGCTCGCCCACGGCAGCGTCGAGACACCGGTGTTCATGCCGGTCGGCACCTATGGCACCGTGAAGGCGATGTCACCGGCGGAACTCGCCGACCTCGGCGCGCAGATCGTCCTCGGCAACACGTTCCATCTATGGCTGCGCCCGGGCGCCGAAGTGATCGTCGCGCACCGCGGGCTCCATGGCTTCATCGGCTGGGACGGACCGATCCTGACCGACTCCGGCGGCTTTCAGGTCTGGAGCCTCGGCGCGTTGCGGAAGGTCCACGAGGAAGGCGTCGCGTTCGCGTCGCCGGTGAACGGCGATCGCCTGCTGCTCACCCCCGAGAAGTCGATGGAGATCCAGCGCGCGCTCGATTCGGACGTCGTCATGGTGTTCGACGAATGCACGGCATTTCCGGCGACGCGCGACGAGGCTGCGCGGTCGATGGAGCTGTCGCTGCGCTGGGCCGCACGCTCGAAGGCCGCGCACGCGGGCAATCGCAACGCGCTGTTCGGCATCGTGCAGGGCGGCATGTACGAGGATCTGCGCGACCAATCGCGCGAGGGTCTCGTCGAAATCGGCTTCGACGGTTACGCGATCGGCGGCCTCTCGGTCGGCGAGCCGAAGGACGAGATGCTGCGCGTGCTGCGGCACACGGCGCCACGCCTTCCGGAGGACAAGCCGCGCTATCTGATGGGTGTCGGCACGCCGGAGGACATCGTCGCCGGCGTCCTGGCCGGCATCGACATGTTCGATTGCGTGCTGCCGACGCGCAACGCCCGCAACGGCTGGCTCTTCACCCGCTTCGGCGACATTCGCATCCGCAATGCGCGGCATCGGACCGACACGCGGCCGCTCGACCCCTCCTGCGCCTGCTACACGTGCCGTCGCTTCTCCCGCGCCTACCTGCATCACCTGCAGCGGATCAACGAGATCCTCGGCGCGCGGCTCGCGACGATCCACAACCTGCATTACTACCTGACGCTCATGGCCGAGCTGCGAGCGGCGATCGAGTCGGCGACGCTCGCCGAGTACATCGCGCGCTTCGGAGCGCAGCGACGCGGCGACACCACGCTGCTAGAATAGCGGGTTGGACCGACGGTCCGTGGGCCCGCGTCGCATTCGCCCGCCGCGTTCAGGATCGCGTGCCCGCGGCCGTCATCGGCGTCCGCTCCACAACCGGAGACTCCTTCGTGCTGATTTCCCCCGCTTACGCCCAGGCGGCAGCAGGCGCGGCGCAAGAGAACACGCTGCTGACCTTCCTGCCGATGGTCGCGATCTTCGTCGTGTTCTACTTCCTGCTGATCCGGCCGCAGCAGAAGAAGCAGAAGGAAGCGCGCGCGATGCTCGAGTCGCTCGAGAAGGGCAACGAGGTCGTCACCGCCGGCGGCGTGCTCGGCCGCGTCGTGAAGCTCGACGAGCAGTATGTGACCGTCGAGGTAGCGCCGAACGTCCAGATGATCGTGCAGCGCGGAGCGATCTCGCAGCTTTTGCCCAAGGGGACGATCAAGGGTCTCTGAGAGATCCCGCCGTCACATGAACCGCTATCCCCTCTGGAAATACATCGTCATCGGCATCGCGCTGCTGTTCGGCGTCGTGTACATGGTGCCGAACTTCTTCCCCGACGTGCCGGCGGTTCAGATCTCGTCGTCGAAGTCGGCGGTCAAGATCGACACCCCGCTGCTCGGCACCGTGGAGGACGCGCTCAAGGCGGCGAACATCCCGTACCGCGGCGCCGAGCTCGATCCCGTCGGCATCAAGGTCCGGCTGCCCGATCTCGACACGCAGGTGCGCGCGAAGGACGTGCTGGCGCAGAAGCTCGGCGACAACTACATCGTCGCGCTCAACCTGCTCTCGTCGTCGCCGAAGTGGCTCGCGTCGATCGGCGCGCTGCCGATGTACCTCGGCCTCGACCTTCGCGGCGGCGTCTACTTCCTGCTGCAGGTCGACATGAAGGGCGCGCTCGACAAGGCCGCCGACCGCTACCTGACCGACGTCCGGTCGCTGATGCGCGAGAAGAAGGTGCTTTACTCCGGCGTCACGCGCGAAGGCTCGAACGTCGTGCTGCGCTTCAAGGATGCCGCCGAGCGCACGAAGGCACGGAGCGAGATCGAGAACGCGTTTCCCGATCTCGACGCGAAGGAGCAGGACGCCGGCAGCGGCGAGCTGCGGCTCGTCGCGGGCCTGAAGCCGGTCGCGCAGAAGCGCATCAGCGAAGGCGCGGTGCAACAGAACATCACGATCCTGCGCAACCGCGTGAACGAGCTCGGCGTTGCCGAGCCGATCATCCAGCAGCAGGGACCCGACCGCGTCGTCGTGCAACTGCCGGGCGTGCAGGACACGGCACGCGCGAAGGACATCCTCGGCCGCACCGCGACGCTCGAGATCCGTATGGTCAACGACGACCCCGGGGCGCTCGAGCAGGCGATGCAGGGTCAGATACCGTTCGGCAGCGAGCTCCTCACGGATCGCAACGGCCAGCCGATCCTCGTGCGCCGGCAGGTCGTGCTGACCGGCGACCGGATCAGCGACGCGCAGTCGGGCTTCGACTCGCGTACGAACGAGCCCGCCGTGCACGTGACGCTCGACGGCGCCGGCGCGCGCATCTTCAAGGAAGTGACACGCGAGAACGTAGGCAAGCGGATGGCGATCCTGCTCGTCGAGAAGGGCAAGGCCGAAGTGATCACCGCACCGGTGATACGCGAGGAGATCGGCGGCGGCCGCGTGCAGATCAGCGGCCGGATGAACACGCGCGAGGCGAACGACATTGCGCTTTTGATGCGCGCCGGCGCACTGGCGGCGCCGATGGAGATCGTCGAGGAGCGCACGGTCGGGCCGTCCCTCGGCAAGGAAAACATCGCGAAGGGCTTCGACTCGGTCAAGTACGGCTTCGTCGTGCTGGTCGCGTTCATCTGCGTCTACTACCGGTTGATGGGCGTGATCTCGGCGCTCGCACTCGCGATCAACCTGATGCTGCTCGTCGCGATCCTCTCGCTTTTGCAGGCAACGCTGACGCTGCCCGGCATGGCGGCGATCGCGCTGACGCTCGGCATGGCGATCGACGCGAACGTGCTGATCAACGAACGGATACGCGAGGAGCTGCGCTGGGGCGCGACGCCGCACGCGGCGATACAGGCCGGCTACGAGCGCGCGTGGGGAACGATTCTCGACTCGAACGTGACGACGATGATCGCCGGCATCGCGCTGCTCGCGTTCGGCTCGGGCCCGGTGCGCGGCTTCGCCGTCGTCCACGTGCTCGGCATCCTGACGTCGATGTTCTCGGCGGTGTTCATCTCGCGCGGCATCGTCGCCCTGATCTACGGCAGCCGCCGCAAGCTCGAGCACATCTCCGTCGGCCAGGCGTGGCATCCTGAGCCGGAGGCGTCGATGGCGAAAACGTGAGATCGCCTGTCTCCGATACCTGATCCCCGATACCCGATACCCGACACATGGAGTTCTTCCGCATCTCGCGCGATATCCCGTTCATGCGGCACGCGCTCGTGTTCAACGTGATCTCGATCATCACGTTCGTCGCGGCCGTCGTGTTCCTCGCGATCTACGGGCTGAACCTCGGCGTCGACTTCCGCGGCGGGACGGTCATCGAGGTCAACTATGGCCACGCGGTCGATTTCGGCCGCGTGCGCTCGGCCATCGACAAGCTGGGCCTTGGCGAATTCTCGGTGCAGAGCTTCGGCAGCTCCGAGACGGCGCTGATTCGCCTGCCGCTCAAGGAAGGTCTGTCGAGCGCGCAACTGTCCGAAAAGGTCATGGGCGCGCTCAAGGCCGACGACCCGACCGCGGCGCAGCAGCGCGTCGAGTTCGTCGGGCCGCAGGTCGGCAAGGAGCTCTACGAGAACGGCGCGCTCGCGCTCTTGCTGGTGTCGATCGGCATCGTGATCTACCTCGCGCTGCGCTTCGAATGGCGCTTCGCCGTCGCGTCGATCATCGCCAATCTGCACGACGTGGTCATCATCCTGGGCTTCTTCGCGCTGTTCCAGTGGGAATTCTCGTTGCCGGTGCTCGCGGCGGTGCTCGCGGTGCTCGGCTACTCGGTCAACGAATCGGTCGTCATCGCCGACCGGATCCGCGAGAACTTCCGCAAGATGCGCAAGGCGAGCGTCACGCACGTGATCGACAGCGCGATCACGCGCACGCTGTCGCGGACCATCATCACGCACGGCTGCACGCTGTTGATGGTGCTGTCGATCTTCTTTTTCGGCGGCGAAACGCTGCATCATTTCTCGCTGGCGCTCGCGATCGGCATCTGCTTCGGCATCTACTCGTCGGCGCTCGTGATGGCGTCGCTCGTCATGTGGCTCGGCGTCTCGCGCGAGGACCTCGTGCGCTCGGACCGCAAGCGAGGCGTGGCGGGCGACAAGGTCCTGCCGTAATGCCCCTCACCCCGCCCCTCTCCCGCACCCGGGAGAGGGAGCCCGAGCCACGCGAGGGCGGGTGAGGGTGGCCGTTCCCGACTTCCTCCCTGCCTGGCCGCCCGCTGCGAACAGTTTCCTGATCTTCGGGCTGCTGCTGCTCGCCGGGCTCGCCGGCGGACGGCTGGCCGCGATGACGCGCGTCGTGCCGGCGATCACCGGCTACATCGCGACCGGCTTCCTGCTCGGTCCGGGCGTTCTGGGGTGGCTTTCCGAATCGGCGCTCCGCGATTCGCGCCTCCTCGGCGAGTTCTCGCTCGGGCTCATCGTGTTCGACCTCGGCAGACGCCTCGATCTGTCGTGGGTACGCCACGATCGGTGGCTCTTGCCGATGGGCATCGGTGAAAGCGCGCTGTCGTTCATCGCGATGTTCGGGCTGTTGCACTTCGTGGGCGGCGTCGAAACACTCGAGGCGGCGGTCGCGGCGATGGTCGGCATCGCGACCGCGCCGGCCGTCGTGCTGCTCGTGACCAACGAGCTCAAGGCCGAAGGGCCGGTGACGCGCCGCATGCTGTGGCACGTCGCGCTCAACAACATCGTCGCCACGATCGGCATCACGCTGCTGCTGCCGTTCGTCGAGGCGAGCGTTTCGGGCACCGCGCTCAATCCCGTCGCGCGGGCCCTGTGGCTGATCGCGGGCTCGTGCCTGCTCGGCTTCGTCGCGTTCCAGCTGATGGCGCTCCTCGCACGCTGGCTCGGCAAGTCGCCGGTCCCGCAGTTCCTGCTCGCGGTCGGCATGATCGTGACGACGGTCGGCGTCGCGCAGCTCGGACGCCTGTCGGTCCTGCTCGCGCTGCTCGTCCTCGGCATCTGCGCGCGCAACCTGGACCGGCATCACCGGCTGGTCGACGTCGACTTCGGGCGCGCGGCGCAACTGTTCTTCGTCGCGCTCTTCGTGCTGACCGGCGCGACGCTGCGCCCCGACCAGTTCGGCGCCATCGTGTGGATCGGACTCGCGTTCGTCGCCGTGCGCCTGGTCGGCAAGTCGCTCGCGCTGTTCGCGCTCGCGTGGCCCGCCCACATCTCGCTGCGCCAGGCGAGTACCCTTGCGCTTGCGCTGACACCGATGGCGGGGCTCGCGATCGGCATGACGCAGCCGATCTACGAAGTGGCGCCCGAATTCGGCGCGCGGCTCGCCGCGATCATCGCGTCCGGCCTCGCGATCCTGCACCTGCTCGGCCCGATCGCGACGCGCTACGCGCTGATACGCGCCAACGAAGGCGAGCCGGCTGCGCGGGATTAGTCCGCCCGACGAGAGCGCGAAACGATGCCCGAATTGATCTTCAAGTCGTCGTCGGCGCTCACGTTCGGCGTCGAGCTCGAGCTGATGCTCGTCAACACGCGCGATTTCAACCTCGCCAACGAAGCCGACGACCTGCTTCGCCGCATCGAGCGCGACGCCCCGCAGGGCGAGCTCAAGCCCGAGCTCACGCAGAGCATGGTCGAGATCAACACGCAGGTGCACGACCGCTATCCGGCGCTCTTCGCCGAACTGCGCGCGACGCGCGACGTGCTCGCCGGCCATGCGCGCAAGATGAACGTCGCGCTCGCCGGCGGCGGCACGCACCCGTTCCAGAAATGGAGCGAGCGCAAGATCTATCCGAACGAGCGCTTCCTGTCGGTCTCCGAGAAGTACGGTTTTCTCGCGAAGCAGTTCACGGTGTTCGGGCAGCACGTGCACGTTGGCTGCGCGAGCGCCGACGACGCGATCTACCTGACGCACGCGCTGATCCGTTACGTGCCGCACTTCATCGCGCTCGCGGCGTCGAGCCCTTTCTACCAGGGCGTCGATACGGCGTTCGACTCATCGCGGCTGTCGGTGGTCAACGCCTTCCCGCTGTCGGGTACGATGCCGCTCGTGCGTTCGTGGTCCGAGTTCAACCGCTATTACGACCGGATGCACGACCTCGGCATCATCCGCAGCATGAAGGACTTCTACTGGGACATCCGTCCGAAGCCCGAGTACGGCACCGTCGAGATCCGCGTCTGCGACACGCCGCTCACCGTCGATCACGCAGCGCAGATCGCCGCGTTCGCCCAGGCGCTCGCGCGCTGGCTCTGGGAAGAGCGCCCGATCGACGTCAGTGCCGACATTTACATCACGCACAGCTACAACCGCTTCCAGGCCTGCCGCCATGGCTTCTCCGGCACGCTGATCGACGCAAAGACAGGCGTCTCGCGGCCGCTCGGCGACGATCTGCGCGACACGCTGGAAGCGCTGGTGCCGCATGCGCAGATGCTCGGGTCGCAGGACGCGCTCGAGGCGCTCGACGCGATGGCCGACGAGGGAAACGACGCCGCATGGCTGCGCCGGACGTTCGCGGACACTTCGACGCTGACCGACGTCGTGCGCCGCCAGTCGGAGCGGTGGATGGCGAGCGACGCGACGGCGTGAACGGTCGACCCGTCATCTCGTCCGGCGATAACGCCCAACACTTCGACCCCTACCGGCCGCAGCGATGCTGACGACGATGCTCTACTCGCTGTTCGCGCTGGACAGCACGCTCGCGACGCTCGCGACGCAATACGGCGCGTGGCTTTACGCGATCCTCTTCGTCGTCATCTTCGCCGAGACCGGCCTCGTCGTGTGCCCGTTCCTGCCTGGCGACTCGATCCTCTTCATCGCCGGGACCGTCGTCGCGGCGGCCGGGCTCGAGGTCCACGTCCTCGTCGTCGTGCTGATCGCCGCCGCGGTACTCGGCGACTCCGTCAACTACGGCGTCGGCCATTACATCGGGCCCAAAGTTTTCGAGCGGCCCGACTCGCGCTGGTTTCGCAAGGAGCACCTGCGCCGCACGCAATCGTTCTACGATCGCTACGGCGGCGTCACGATCATCATCGGCCGCTTCGTGCCGATCATCAGGACGTTCGCGCCGTTCCTGGCCGGTGTCGCCGGCATGTCGTATCGGCGCTTCCTCTCGTACAACGTCGTCGGCGCCTGTCTGTGGATCGGGCTTCTCGTCTACGCGGGCTTCCTGTTCGGAAACATTCCGTGGGTCAAGGACAACCTGACGCTGATCGTCGTCGCGATCGTCGTCGTCTCGCTGATTCCGGCCGTGGCGACGTTCCTGCGCGAGCGGCGCCAGACACGGCACGCAAGCGCGGGAAACGCCCCGGAGTAACGCCCGAGCAAACCGGCAAAATTGTGAATTCATCGCCGCGGCTTTAATATCCAAGGCGCCCGACTTCGGCGCCGCGCCGATCCATCAAGGCTGGCTCGCACGTGTACGAAATATCGGTTGTCTCGTACCAGGGAGCGGCACCCGCCGACCGCATCTGCGCCGTCTTCGGCAAGGATGGCGGCACGATCGGTCGCGGGAGCGGCAACAGCCTCGTGCTGCCGGATCCCAATCGCTTCGTCTCGCGGGTTCAAGCGAAGGTCGAGCTCGTCGATGGCCGCCTCGTGATCGCCAACGCGAGCTCGGCGAACCCGCTCCTCGTGAACGATCGTGAGCTCGACGCTGGCGCGCGCGCCAGTCTCGCGGACGGCGACGAGTTGCGGATTGGCCTTTACCTGCTGCGCGTTCGCCGCCTCGGTCCTGAGGACGACGCCGCCGAGAAGACGCAGCTGTCGGTTGCGTTGTCTCCCCCGGCGAATTTAACGCGCGACACAGGGCCACCGCTCGCTCGCGCCTCGCCGCCCGCGGCGCCGCCTGTGCAGCCTTCGCCTGACCCGCTCGACCCGTTACAGTTGTCGACCGGCGCGTCGGGCAACGATCCGTTTGCCGACCTCATTCCACCGGAACCGGTCGTGCCCCGTCGAGACGCTGCGCCCGCCGCTGCATCCCAGTCGCCACGTCAGGGAGGAGCACCGGTCGTTCCTGACGACGTGTGGGACGACCTCGCGCGGCTCGCACCCAAGGCGTCCGCTTCTCCTGTCCCCGACAAGCTGCCGCTCCCGGGCGATTTCGATGCGTTCGCGGAACAGTCCGCGGCGAAGCGAAACGCCGACGACCCGCTCGCGGAGTTCGCGCAAAACAGCGTCGCGCTCGACTCGTTCGACAAGCTCGATGCGCCGATCGACGCGATTTTCAACGAGGCGCCGGCGAAGACGGAGCTCGACGTAATTCCCGACCCGGATCCGGTGGGGAGCGACCCGCTGGCGACGCCGGCGAGCGTTGATCCGCTGGCGATCTTCGCGGAGGGCGCGCAACCGCCGACGCGCGAATTCGCGCGCTCGGAGCCCGATCAGGTGCCCGAGCTCGAGGCATGGTTTCGCCCGGCCGAGCCGCGCTTCGCACCCGGTCCCGCGGCCCAGCCCGCGAAGGTGCCTGCCGCGACGCCGCCGGTCGAGCTGATGCCCGCATCGCCCCTCGAGCCAACGGCCGGACCGCCGGTCGAGCCATCGGGTGAGCCGCATGCGAGCGCGCTCGGGGTGGCATCGCGCGCCGCAAGGGGCGATCGGCAACCGCCCCGAACGCCGGTATCGCGTCGCGGGCCGGCGATCGATATCGACGGACCGATCGCGACGGCCGAACACGCGCCGAACGAAGCGTCACTCGCCGCGGATCGCGCTCCGAGCGAGCGCCAGCAGGCGTTGCTCGATGCCTTTCTCGCGGGGGCCGGCATACCGAACGCAATCGTCAAGGATGGCCTGACACCCGAAACGATGACGGCGATCGGCGCCCTGCTTTCGGCCGCCGTGCAGGGTACGATCGAGTTGATTGCCGCACGCGCCATGCTGAAGCGCGAGGTCAAGGCCGACGTGACACTGATCGCGACGACCAAGAACAATCCGCTCAAGTTCCTTCCCGACGCCGAGAGCGCACTGTTGCAGATGTTCGGCGCGCGAATCCCGGGTTTCATGGCGCCCGTCGAAGCGATGCAGGATGCTTTTCACGATCTCCGGGCGCACGAGGTCGGCGTGATCGCCGGGATGCGCGCCGCGCTTGCTCACGTATTGCGCAGGTTCGAGCCCGGGGAACTCGAGAAGCGACTCAAGCGGCCCGGTGTGCTCGAAGGCCTGCTTCCGAACAGCCGCGAGGCGCGCCTTTGGCAGACGTTCACCGAAATGTATGGCGACATTTCGCGGGAGGCCCAGGACGATTTTCAGGCCCTGTTCGGCAAGGCATTCCTCGCCGCATACGAGAACGAAGTCGCGCGGCTCAAGGGGTCGTAGGCATTGGCTCAGGATCGCGCACTCGGGATCACCTCCGCTTCGATGAGCGCGGTAGGCGGACGCAGCACGAACGAGGATACGCTTGGTAAGCACGTCGCCGCGTGCGGGTCCTGCTACGTCGTGTCCGATGGTGCCGGTGGGCATTTCGGGGGTGCAGTCGCTTCGCGACTGGTCGTCGATGCGATCCTCGAGGAAGTCGAGCGGGCGACGCAATTCTCGTCCGCGGTGCTCGAGCATGGTTTCGTCCGGGCGGCGCGCGCAATCGCCGAGCGGAAGCGCCGGGAGCCGGCGCTCTCCGCAATGAGCGCGACTGTCGCCGCGCTCCTGATCGATCCGGAAGGCCAGCGCGCCGTGTTGGGTCATCTCGGCGACTCCCGCATTCTGCATTTCCGCGGCGGCACGCTCGACAGCGTGACGCGCGATCACAGCGTGGTGCAGCGGCTGGTCGATGCGGGCTTCGTCGCGGCGGACCGGGCAGCCGTCCATCCCAACCGCAACCTCCTCTATGGCGCGCTGGGTGCCGAGGGCGACACGGCGCCGTCGATCCGGCGCGAGCCGGTGAGGCTAAGCGACGGCGATGCCTTCCTGCTTTGCACCGACGGCTTCTGGGGTCGGCTCGACAACCGGCGGTTGGAAGAATCGCTGCGCTTGTCAAACGCGGTCGCGGAATGGATCGACGATCTGGAGCGCGCGATCGCGCAGAACCTCCCCGCCGACGCAGACAACTACACGGCCATCGGCGTGTGGATCGGATCGCCGGCCGACGTGACCGTCACCAGGGCGACGGGCGTCCGCGCAGCGGAATAGCGCAAGACCGCGCAGGTCCCCGGGAATCTAGTTGCGCGGCGCTTGCGAAGCGTCGATCGATCGCGTCTCGGCCGTCCGCTGCGGCGCCTTCGGCGCCGGAAAGACGAATTCGCCTCCGTCATTGTCGGCGAAGCGGATCGGCCGGTAATCGGGTCGCACACCCGCGTCCGCGCCGCTGCGCGATTCGCGCAGCACGCGCACGGCAACGGCGTCGCCAAGGCGCTTGCCGTCGAGCACGTCGTCGTTGACGCTGAGCGCCTCAATCAGCATCGAGGCGAACAGCGAATGCTTGCCGTCGCGATCCTTGACGGGCGTGCAGCGCCCGCTCCACAGAAGATGCCGCGACTTCTTCGCGGCGACGCTCGCAAGCCACGAGGCGCGCTGATCGTCCGTCGCATCCGGCGCAGGTTCACTGATCGACGATCGACTGAGCAGGCCTGAATAGCACGAATCGGCGACGACCAGCACGTGCTTGGCGCGCATGGGCCCGATCATGCGCGTCACGTCATCGCTCGAGATCCAGTTCGCATCGCGCGTTGCACCGGCGTCGACCGGCAGCCAATACGCAACGCGACTGGACTCGTCTACCTTGCCATGACCGACGTAATAGACCAGGAGGTTGTCCCGCTCGCCGAGCGATTGGCCGAGGCGGCTTAGTGCGGAAAAAATCTGGTAGCGCGTCGCATCGAAGAGCGTCGTCACGGAGAAGCCGTAGCGATCGCGAAGCACCGACGCGAGCTCCTGGACGTCCGACTGCGCGAACGGCAACTCGGGCAAATTCCGATAGCTGCGATCGCCGATCAGCAGTGCGTGATAGCGGCCAAGATCGACATCGCTTCCCGGCCCGCGCCGCGCGTTGCCGCGCGCGGCGTCGGTGGTCAACTCGACGGAGACGGCGTCGCGCCGGCCGATACGATCGGTCGCGACGAGCGCGACGCGCGTCGACGCGCCGGCAAGAGCCACGGTCGACGTGAAAAAGCCGTCGGCGTCGACTTGCTCCGTGCGTCCATCGACGCTGACGGACGCGAGACCGGCGGGAGCGTCGACATGACCGACGATTCGACGCGAGGCGCTGCCCGGGCGCACCTGGACCGACACGCTGTTGCGCGTCACGATTACGGATGGATCGACGAGCTGGATCGCAGGCGGCGGTGCATCCTTCGCAACGACGGCCGACGTCGCCTCGAGCTTCGCGACGGTATTGCGAAAGCCCGCCGACCGGGCTTCGAGCTGCGCGATCGTCTGCTTCTGACGCTCGAGCTCGTCGTTGCGCCGCGCGACCTCGGTTTCGAGCGCGCGCACGCGTGGCGAGTCGACGCCATCCTGCTTCTGTTGCGCAAGGGTGCGCCGGGTGGTTTCGAGCTCCTGCTCCTGCGCGACCGCAGCTTCCTGCCGGTCACGAATTTCCCGCTGGCTTTTCTCCAGCTGCGTTTTCGTCGCCTCGAGCTCGCGGCGCATCGAAGCACTCTCGCCTTCGAGCTGCGAGAGCCGCTGCCGGCTTTCCTCGGCCGTGCGCTCGAACTTCGCGACCTGAGCGCGCCGGTCATCGAGTTCCTTCTCCCGTTGCGACAAAAGCGCCTCGAGGCGCTGCGTCTCCTGAGCGTTGCCAGCCGCGGCCGCTGCGACCTTGCGCTGCGTCAGGCGCTCGATGTCCGCGCTCGTCCTGATCCTCTGCTCGTCGAGGTCCCGGCGCGCCTTCTCGAGCTCCTGCCGCGTACGGTCGAGCTCCTCACGCAAGCGCTTCACTTCCTCGGCGCTCGCGCCGGCCTGCGAATCGAGACTTATCGTTCCATTGAGTCCCGCGGCCTTCCGGTAAAGCTCCAGCGCCTTGGCCGGATCCCTGGGCACGCCGCGCCCCTGTTCGTATAGGAATCCGAGGTCGATCTCGGCTCGCGCGTAGCCCTGCTCCGCAGCCTTGCCATACCAGAAGGCGGCTTTCTCGTAGTCGGGCGGTCCACCGACACCGCGTTCGTAGATCTCACCGAGGTTCGTCTGCGCTTCCTTGTCGCCTTGGTCGGCCGCCGTCTGCCAGACCTTGAGTGCGGTTGCGTAGTCGGCGCGGTCGTACGCAACGTACTCGCCGCCGCGCACCTCGCAATCGGCGATGCTCGTCCGAACGGGACGGCGCGCAGTGAGGTAGGTCATGCTCGTTCCGAGCTGTCGTACTTGTCCGGGAAGAAGACAGTCGACGACCAGCAGACGATCGGCCTGCCCGTGCTCGTCCGCACCCTGTGCCGCGGCGATCATTGGAACCCAGGCGAGCAGGGCGACCACGACGCGCCCCGTGCACGCGCGCGCCGCACCGAGCGTGGTCGTCGATTGGAGCGCCGGCGGAGTTGCGGCGGATAACCGGAATTTCATCGTCCCTCGCAGCGTGGCGAACAAGCACCGGGTAGCCATCGTTCCATGATAAATCGGCGAGGCCGCGTTGACATCCGGCGAGCCCCAATGTCATTGTAGGCACGCATGACGACGTCGTCTCCGGCTTTGCCTGCACCGGACGGCGATCACGGCCCTGGCTCCAGGTGGAGACCACCGATCCGGTAGCGCCGCAAATACCGCCGGCGTCAGCTTTGCGTTCTCGGGAGGAAGCTCGTGAAGAACAAGGTCTCGATATCGATTCTGCCTTTCCGCCGCGTCGCCTCGCTTGCGGCGGTTGCGCTTGCCCTGGTGGCCTCGTCGGGTGTCGGTGCCACGCCGCTGCCGACGCTACCCGGTTACACCGATCTGCAGCAGAACGTTGCGAACGCCATCGACTTCGTGTGTCCGCGCCTCGGGCCGGCCGGCATCAAACCGGATCAGACCGGCACGGGGGCCCAACGTCTCGCGTTCAATTGCACGGCGATGGTCGTTACGTCGGCCGTGCTTCAGAACCAGTCCGTTCCCCCGGACACCGCTGCTCGCTTCGGTCTCGGCATTTCCAACGATGCCTTGCGCACGCTCGTCCAAGCGTCGGGACCCGTGCAGCACAATGCGCAAAGCCCGATGCAGCTCGCCGCGTCCAGCGCGAATCTGCTTTCCGCGCGGCTTTTCGATCTGCGTAACGGCGCGCGCGGCATGACGGTCAGCGTCAACGGGGTCGACGTGCCGCTGGCCGATTCGGGCGCCGCGCGAGGCGGTGCCGCGAGCGCCGACTCGCCGGTGGGCGGACGGTGGAGCGGATTCGTGAAGGTCGGCGGCAACTGGGGCAACGTCGACCAGACGTCGCTGCAGGACGCCTACGATTACGACGCCTGGAGCCTCCTCGCGGGCGCCGATTATCGCGTGAGCGATGCGCTCGTCGTCGGCGGTGCCCTCAGCTACGAGGATACGCGCTCCCGCTTCGACAATTCGCTCGGGCACGTCGATGCCGCAACGTGGTCCGTGGCCGGCTACGCGACCTACACGACCGGGCCCTGGTACGTCGACGGGTACCTGTCGTACGGGCACATCGACTACGACACGACGCGGACCATCCTCGTCCCGTCGAACAATCCTGCCATCCCGACGATCGTCTCGAACGCCACGGCGAGCCCCAGCGGCGACCAGTGGTCGTTTTCCGTCGGTACCGGCTACAACATGCCGCTCGCGAACAACTACACGCTCGTGCCGTTCGCGCGTCTCGGATACATCAACGTGAAGAACAAGGCGTTCTCGGAAAACGAGTCGGGAACGGGCTTGGGCCTTGCCGTCAACCAGCGCACCCTCGATTCGCTGCAGACGGCGCTCGGTGGAACGATCTCGACGACCTTCAGCACCGCCTACGGCGTCTTCGGCCCTTACTTCACCGCGCAGTGGGTGCACGAGTTCAAGAACGACAATCCGTCGATCGTCGCGAAGTTCGTGAACGACCCGAACAACTTCCAGTTCTTCATTCCGACGGCCGAGCCGACGCGGGATTACGGTGTCTTCGTCCTCGGCACGACAGCGACGATGCCGAACGGCTTCTCGGGGTTCCTGCAGTTCGGCGCGGCGGCCGGGCTTCGTGACGCCACGAATTACAGCATCGTCGCGGGCCTGCGCAAGGAGTTCTAGCGGGCGAAGTCGGCCGGCGCCGACGACAGGTCCGCTTCGCGACGGCTGAGGCGGACCGTCTCGCGACAGCCGCAACGGCTCTGCACTTCGAAGGCGAGGCTGACGCTCATGCTGTGTCGGAACTGCGGCAACTCGAATGCGGACACCGCGCGGTTTTGTTCTTCCTGCGGTGCCTCGCAACCGATCGCCCAGTCGCCGCAGCCGGGTTCGTCGGATACAACGCCCGAGGCGTCGGACGTTACGGTCCTCCTGCCTCGACGTCGCGCGGACGCGATCGTCGCGCAAGCCGCGCAGCGCGCCGAGCCGCCGCGGTCGCCGCCGCCCGCGCCCACGCCACCGACCGCCCGCTCGCCGACGCATCGACCAAGCGCTCGCGCGATGAAAGCGGGCGCGGCTGCCGCCGTGCTGCTCATCGCGATCTTCGCGGCGGCCGCCTTCTACGCGAACCGTCCGGTGATGCATTCGACAAATGCCGCACCGGCACCCGCCGGCGTATCGGAGCCGTCGCCACCGGGCGCACCGGGCGCGTCGCAAAGCGATGCACGGGAGCGACCTTCCACCGCCTCCGAAGCGCCGGCCCAGGCCGTGCCTGCACTCGAGCCAACGCCGGTCGCCAATCCGGCGGGTACGACCCAAGCGCTGCCCCAAGCCGACGCCGCGCCCACTCCAATCGTCGCGCCCCCAATCAAGCCCGTTCCGCGAAAGAGGGAGCGCGCGGCAAGTCCGCCACCCGAACCGCCGCCGCCCGAACCTCCAGCGCCGCAAACGGTCCAGGCTGCGGCGCCGCCACCGGCACCTGCAACGCCGGTCGCACCGGTTGAGGCCGTCAAAGTCGAAAAGGTCGCGTGTGCCGACAGTTCGAATCTCTTCAGCCGGGAGGCTTGCCTCTGGCAGGAATGCGCGAAACCGGAATTTCATTCGCATCCGGAGTGCGCGCGCTTCACGGGACCGCGGTAGGCGATCGCTTCCGTTCCTGGTCGCCGCACTCGCGCTGTTGCTTTGTGCGTGCGCGACGCCTTCGCAGCATTTCTCCGATGAAGCGAAAACGCTCGGATTCGCATCCGGCAACCTCGACGGCGAAGGATTCCGGCACGTCGTCTACTTCGCGCAGATCGACCGGGCCGCCGACGCGCTCCACGTCTACGTGGAGCACGATGGGACACCTTGGATCGGCGTCGCCCGGGTCTCGGACGACCCGACGCCGCGGACGCCGTTCGCGCTCGAATTGATGGCCCGCGATCATGGCCCGCGGCTCTTCCTCGGCCGACCGTGCTACTTCGAGGGCCGACGCGATTCCGGCTGTTCGGCGCGGATGTGGACGCAGCGCCGCTATGCGCCCGAGGTCGTCGCGAGCATGGCGGCGGCGCTGCAAGCATTCCTCGCCAAACATCCCTACAGGAACGTCGTGCTGATCGGCTACAGCGGCGGCGGAACGCTGGCGTGGCTTCTCGCGTCGCGCGTTCCGCAGACGACGGCCGTCGTGACGATCGCGGCCAATCTCGATACGCAAGCATGGACGACGCTGCACGACTACAGTCCGATGAACGGCTCGCTCGATCCCGTCCGCGAGCCTGCGCTGCCGAAGTCGATCTCACATGTCGCTTACGTAGGCGGCCGGGATACGAACGTGCCGCCGACGATCGTGCGATCGTTCGCCGCGAATCATCCGGAGGCGAAGGTCATCGAGATCGCGACGTTCGATCACACGTGCTGCTGGATCGAGCGATGGCCGGAACTGCTCAACGCGGCCCTCGCCTCGCGCTCGCGCTGAGCGAATTTTCCGCCGATCGCTATCGCCCCGCAGCAGCCAATCGACACGTTCGCGACGCGCGAATGCGACAATGTGACGCCCTCACGCATCGAGCAGCGATATGGGTTCATCTCCGGACGGCTTTCGAGCGGCCTCTGCCTCCTCCGCT
>Ga0070681_10001658_pt1 | contig 19884 bp, 15 predicted proteins | sample KBSC83BmetaG_FD_65650 | JGI IMG/M metagenome (GOLD analysis project Ga0070681, IMG submission 65650) | Corn rhizosphere microbial communities from Kellogg Biological Station, Michigan, USA - KBS C8-3B metaG | ecosystem: Host-associated > Plants > Roots > Rhizosphere | place: USA: Michigan... | reverse complement strand
GACAAGGTGCGCCGCTCGATCCTCGTCGACAGCAAGGCGGACCTTCTCGTCTATGGCAATGCCGAGCGCGCCATCGTCGAGATCGCGCATCGCGCATCCAAGGGCGAAGCGCCGCGCGCCATGCGCGGCATTCGCGGCACCGCCTATCTGCTCGATGCGCTGCCCGAGGGCTGGACCGTCGCCGCGCCGACCCTGGTCGACGAGCCCGCCTCCGAGCCCGACGCCGCGGCGCTGAAGCAAGCCAGGAGCGCCGAAACGCCGCTCGCCCTGCGGCTGCCCGATTACGAGCAGGTGCGCGAGGACAGGATCCTCTATGCGCATGCCTCGCGCATCCTTCATCAGGAGAGCAATCCCGGCAATGCGCGGCCGCTGGTGCAGCGGCATGGCGACAAGGAGCTGTGGCTCGAGCCGCCGCCCATTCCGCTGAGCACCGCCGAGATGGACGCGATCTACGCCCTGCCCTATGCGCGGGGGCCGCATCCCGCCTATGACGACGCCAAGATCCCCGCCTGGGAGATGATCCGCTTCTCGGTCAACATCATGCGCGGCTGTTTCGGCGGCTGCTCCTTCTGCTCGATCACCGAGCATGAGGGACGCATCATCCAGAGCCGCTCGCAGGACTCGATCCTGCGCGAGATCGAGGAGATCCGCGACAAGGTGCCGGGCTTCACCGGCACCATCTCGGATCTCGGCGGACCGACGGCGAACATGTATCGGCTCGCCTGCAAGGACAAGAAGATCGAGGCGGTATGTCGGCGGCCGTCCTGCGTCTTCCCCGACATCTGCAAAAATCTCGGCACCGATCACGGTCCGCTGATCGATCTCTATCGCAAGGCGCGTGCGATCCCCGGCGTGAAGCGCGTGCATATCGCCTCGGGCCTGCGCTACGACCTCGCGGTCAAGAGCCCGGCCTACGTCAAGGAGCTGGTTCAGCACCATGTCGGCGGCTATCTGAAAATCGCACCGGAACACACGGAATCCGGGCCTTTGTCGATGATGATGAAGCCCGGCATGGGCAGCTACGACAAGTTCAAGGCGCTGTTCGACCGCTTCGCGCGCGAGGCGGGAAAGGAGCTCTACCTCATTCCCTATTTCATCGCGGCGCATCCCGGCACCACGGATGCGGACATGATGAACCTCGCTCTGTGGCTGAAGCGCAATCGCTTCCGCGCCGACCAGGTGCAGACCTTCCTGCCCGGCCCCATGTCGCTCGCCGCCGCCATGTATCACAGCGAAACCAATCCGCTGAAGCCGGTGCGGCGGCGCGGCGGCGACGTCGTCTTCACGGCGCGGGGCTTGAAGCAGCGGCGGCTGCACAAGGCCTTCCTGCGCTATCACGATCCGGAGAACTGGCCGCTGCTACGCACCGCGCTCGAGCGCATGGGTCGCGCCGATCTCATCGGCCCCGGCAAGCACCACCTTGTGCCGCGCCATCAACCGGTCGGCACCGGGGGCGCCGGCGGCGAGGGTCGCCGCAGCGGCATGAAGCATGGCGCGCAACGCTTCATGACGCAGCATACGAGACCGGCGCGCGGCCGGCCCTGATAGGTCGCGTCTCCTATCGTCACGGCGGCGCCCGAGCAACGGCGAACGCCGGCGCGCCGGCGCCGTTGCCGGCTGAAGACCCAAGCCAGCAACCATCGAACGATTCGCTTCCGGCCACGGGTATTTTGCGCCCTGGCGGGGCGGCGTTCGCCAGCATTAGGGAGGAAGACTCATGCTGACAATCACGGCGCAGCGACTCCTCACCGCGAGCCTGCTTGGCACCGGCCTGGTGCTATCCGCCGTACCGGCGCAAGCGCAGCAGACGCCCACTTCGGCGGAGGAGACCTATCGCGACATCGAGCGCACGCTCGGCAGCGTGCCGAGCTTCCTGAAGCAGTTTCCGGAAATGGGAATTGCCGGCGCGTGGCAGGAGATGAAATCCGTGCAGCTCAACCCGGCAACCAAGCTCGACGGCAAGACCAAGGAGCTGATCGGTCTCTCGGTCGCAGCACAGATCCCGTGCACCTACTGCATCTACTTCCACACCAAGGCGGCGAAGCTCAATGGCGCGACCGACGAGGAGATTCGCGAGGCCGTGGCGATGGCGGCGATCACGCGGCATTGGAGCACGGTGCTGAACGGCATGCAGACCGACGCCGCCGCCTTCAAGACCGAGACGGACAGCATGCTCGAGCGCGCCGCCGACAAGGCCAAGAGCGGGGCGTCGGGTGCGACCCGGCCATGATCGGCGCCCGTGACATTTTCGCCTCGGACACCCAAAAAATGCGCTGCCGAGACGAGAACCCCCGCCGGAAACGCCGCCGGAACGGCGCTCCTGGCGGCGGAAGGCGCCGTGCTTTCAAGGGCTCGCACCGTGATCCTCGACTCCCGACCGGCACGATCATGGCGGCCCCATAGGCGGCTGCTCCTAGCCGGCCGAACGGGGAACGCCAAGCTGAACCTCCACGTTGACGCGTCGGGGGAGTGCCGTCGTACATGATCTCATTTCGACCCCTCTGTCCGAAGGCGGTAAGCCGCGCGGAGGGGAGTCGAATGGCATCCGGGGCGATCGGGCACTAAGTCAGAGGGGACAGACAGTCCGCGCTTACGCAGCGAGTTTTCACGCCGCAAGGATGCCGTTTCGACATCCTCTGCTGCAACGGTCCGCTGCCGGTTGGTTGGTGTAGTCCGTGACAGATAAGGAGACCGATCATGTCCTGGTTCAAGAGAGATGAGCCGCACCATTCCTTCGATCACATGCGGGCATCGGAGATCACAGACGGCGCCGTGCGGCCGTCCAATCCGCCGCCGCTGAAGCCGCAGCAGCTGGGCCCGAACCAGCTGAAGTGGCTGGAGGACAGGTTCAAGTTCTACGGCATTCACCGCAAGCAGGCGGAAGCGCCGACCGGCGTCGCCGTGGTGCAGTCGAATGCCTGGCAGATGGAAGAGACGGCGCCGTAGCCGTCTTCCGTTTCTTGAAGAAAAGCGCGGCCGCCGCGGCGGCGGCTGCAAAGGAGGTTCGCCACGGGGGAGCTGGGGGAGTTTCAAGCACCCCCTTGCTCTCTCTCGTGGTGGCCCCCGGCGCATAGGGCACCAGGCCCTATTTCATCGGCTTCCTGAATTTCAGCACGAAATTGTCGCCCTCGCCGATGGCGGCGTATTTTGCGCGATCGACATCGCCCATGCGGAAGGTGGGCGGCAGGGTCCAGACACCTTCCGGCCAGTCGTGGGTGTCCTTCGGATTGGCGTTGATCTCAGACGAGGCGACGAGCTCGAAGCCCGCCTGCTTCGCCTTCTCGATCATGTAATCCTGGCGCACATAGCCGGTGCCGGCCTTTGGATCCTGCGGCCTGTCGCTGCTGCCGCGATGATCCTCGATGCCCAGAATGCCGCCCGGCTTCAGCACACGGAAAAATCCCGCGAGTGCCTGGTCGGCCCAGCCGTCGCGCATCCAGTCATGATAATTGCGGAAGGTGACGACGAGATCGGCCGTGCCCGGCTGCGGCGGCAGCATGTCGTAGTGATCGAGCCCGAAGATGGTGAGCCCGGCCTTGCCATAGCTCTTCGGATCGCCGGCGAGCTTCTGCCAGAAGGCCGGCACCGCCTTGGCCGAGGGGTTGGGGCCGGGCGGCGGCACCGCCGCGTAATATTTGCCCTGGTCGCGCAGATAGGGCGCCAGGAACTCGGTCCAGTAGCCGCCCGCCGGCCAGACCTCGATCACGACCGAGCGCGGCGTGATGCCGAAGAAGCCGAGCTCCTCCTGCGGATGCCGTGCCGTATCGCGCGCGACGAAGCCAGGCGTGCGGTTGGCGCCGGCCAGCGCCTGCTGCAGCAGCGGATCGGGCGATTGGGCGCGGGCGGAGATCGCACCGACGACAAACAGGACAACAAAGATCGCAAGACGCATGCGAGGCCGCCTCCATTGCCCCTCTCCCGCTTGCGGGAGAGGGAGGGGCCCATCGCGCAGCGATGGGAGGGTGAGGGGATGCTAGACTGCGAACAATCGGAGTCGCAACCCTAGGGTCTGTCCTCATATCCCTCGCGGAGCTGCGCCGGTCGATTTTGGCCGTGGATCAAGGCTGGTGCCGACGCGCGATGCTGTCGCATCGCGCGAGGTGCCAGCCGCAGCAGCCACGACCAAAAGCGACCGGCCCTTGGGGTCGGGCTGGGAAGCCGTCAGGCGGCGTCGCGGGCGCTCGACGATGTCCCGCATCGCCTTCGCGCCCGCTCCTGGCCTGACGGCTTCCCAGCCCGACGCAGCCCACGAGGGATATGAGGACAGACCCTAGTCCGCCAGCGCATCCCGCACGCGCTGGATCAGGGCGGGCGGCAGGGCATAGGCGTCGGCGACCATGTGCTGCATGTCCTCTCCGGAAATCGGATCGATGCCGACCTGGGCGCGGTTCATCTCGGCGACGAAATCGGGATCGCGCAAGGTGGCGAGGAAGCCGTCGCGCAAGGCCTTCGCGCGCTCGGCCGGAATGTCGGGCGGCGCGATGAAGGGCCGCGCCAGGATGGTCGAGGTGAAGATCACGTCGAGCACGCGCTTGTCGTCCTCGCGTTCGATGTAATCCTTGACCAGCGGCACCTGCGCCGGCACCTCATGCGCCTTCTGCGGCGCGAGCTGCGCCAGGATGGTGACGCTGCCGTCCTGCAGCCATTGCGGCCGCGCCGCCTTCATGCCCTCCATGTCCCAGACCCGGCCGGAGACCTCGCCCTGCTCCATCGCGATCGCCACCTCGCGCGTGCCGGGATAGCCGGTGATGATCTTCAGTTTGTCGAGGCCCAGCACCTTCTTCACCGCCCAGGGCAGCACATAGGTGTCGCCGCTGCGCGTCATGGCGCCGATGACGAGCGAATGGCTCTTCAGATCCTCGAAGCTGGTGACGCCCGATTGCCGGGTCGCGAGCAGAATCGCGGCGGCGCTCACCGCATTGCCGATCATGGTCATGTCGGGGCCCTTGAACTCGGCCTTGGAGGCGGCACCCGAGAACAGCGGATCGAAGACGAGCGCCGAATTCACGATGCCGAAGCTGGTGCCGTCGCGCGGCGCCTGGCGCGCCAGGTAATTGCCCAGCACCATGGTGCTGGCGCCCGGCTTGTTGAGCGGCAGAACTGTCGGATTACCCGGCATATGGCGGCCGAGAAATTTCGCGATCTCGCGGCCGTAGAAATCATAGCCGCCGCCGACATCGTAGCCGATGAAGAGCGTGACGGTCTTGCCGCGATAGAAATCCTCGAGCGAGTCACCGAGCGCCGCGGCCGGCAGCGCCAGGAGGAGAAGGCTCACGATCGCGCGCGCAAGATGCATCACTCAGCCCTCCAGCACGAACAGCCGCTCGAGCGGCAGCGGTTTGGCTATGAAATCCTGCTCGACCATGTGGCGCATCAGCGCCTCGAGCGTCGGACGGTTGGGCGCCAGCCCGTAAGGCCAGGGATCGCCGCCGAACAGCTCGTCGATCTCGTCGATGTCGGCATAGAGAAAGGGCAGCATGTAGCGCTGCGACACCGAGTAGCGCATCTTCTCCAGCGCCCAGTCCTTGGCGGCGGTGAAGGCGCGGTAGAGCCGCTCGGCGATCCAGGGGTGCTCGCGATACAGCTCCTTGCGGATGGCGACCAGATGCATGATTGGATGCACGCGGCTGCGCCGATAATAGTCGCGCTCGACGCTGCGGTAATCGGGGAAGAGCCGCGCGACGCGTTCGGGATGGGTGCGCAGGGAATCGGGCTGGCGGGCGCCGATGAGCGCGTCGATCTCGCCCGCCGCCAGGAGATCGCTCAGCGAACGGCCCGACCGGTTGGGCTCGATCGGCGCCTGCTTCAAGATCGGCAGGGGGTGCGGCGAGCCGTGCGCGCCGGGCTTCTCGACCGCCCCCTCGACCCAGCGGATGGTCGAGAGATCGACACCGAGATCGGCGAGATGGCCGCGCACCCAGATCGCCGCGGTCTGGGTATAGAGCGCGACGCCGATGCGTTTGCCCTCGAGATCCTTCGGCTTCGCGATGCCCTTCTGTCGGTTGACGAAGACGAAGCCGTGGCGGAAGGCGCGCGACGGGAAGACCGGAATCGCCACGAACGGGTTGCGGCCGCGATCCTCCTGGCAGATGAACTCCGAGGCCGAAAGCTCGGAGAGGTCGAAAGCGAGCTCGCCCACCATGCGATCGAAGATCTCGCGCGGCTCCTCGATCGCCAGATAGTCGAGATCGATCCCTTCGGCCGCGACCTCCCCCATGCGCAGCGCCTCCATGCGGTCGTACTTGCCGCAGGCGAAGCGGAGCGGGAGGCGCGCGGCGGTCATGACGGTGGACGCCCCGCGCGTAGCTTCGCCGTCGCCGCCTCATCCACCGCGAAGCTGTCCGGATCGAGCACCACGCCATAGAGCTCGGCCGCGCAGTCGACCGAGACATAGCCCTGCCGCACATCCTCCTGCACCTGGCCGACCGGCCGGGTGAAGGGGTCGCCATAGCCGCCGCCGCCGCCCGAGCGCACCAGCAGCGCGTCGCCCGGGGCGAGCGCCAGCAGCAGCGCCTTGGCGTTGGGATAGTCGGTCTTCCACTTGCCGTCCTTGCGTAGCGCCACCTGGTTGCCGGTCGCGTCGCCGCCGTCGAACAGGCCCCAGGGCTTGCAATGGGCGCGGTCGATCTGGGTCTGGAAGGTTACGGGATGGCGGGCGCGGATGATCCGCTCGACGCCGAGCCCGCCGCGATGGAAGCCGGGGCCGGCCGAATCCTGCACCAGCGCATAGCGCTCGACGACGAGCGGAAATTTGGTCTCGGCCTGCTCGTTGGGGCTGTTGTGCGTGTCGCCGTCATTGATGCAGACCGTGCCGGAGACGCCGTCCTCATTGTGCTTGGCACCCCAGCCGCCGCCGAGCGGCCCGAAATTGCCGATATAGAATTCCCGGCTGCGCGGATCGATGCCGTGGAACTGGGTCGTGAGGAGATCGGCATGGTGACCGGCGATGACGCGCTCCGGCAGGGCTGGCGCCAGCGCCTTGAACACGGTGTCGACGATGGTCATCGGAAAGGTCATCCAGGTGCGCATCGGCGCGGGCCGCACGGCGCTCACCACGGTGCCGGCGGGCACGATCGAGGTGAGGCTGCGGAAGGAGCCGTCGTTGATCGGATAGTCGCGCGGGCTGGTGAGGCATTTATAGGCGACTTGCGTGCAGGCATAGCCGGTGGTGATGCCGGAATTGTAGAAGCCCTGCACCTGCCGCGAGACGTCGGAGAGGTCGACGGTCATCTCGTCGCCGGCAACGATGACCTTGACCCGGATCGGCACGCGCTTGCCGATATCGACCCCGTCATCGTCCATGAAGCTCTCGGCCTCGTAGGTGCCGTCGGGGATGGTGAGGGTGCGGGCCCGCGCCTGCTGCTCGGAGATATCCATGATGGCGGAAATCGAGGCATGCACCTCCGCGGCGCCGTAGCGCTCGATCAGCTCGAGGAAGCGCCGCTCGCCGGTCTTGACCGCCGTCACCTGGGCGCGCAGATCGCCCATGGCGCGGTTGGGAATGCGGACGTTCATGCGGATGATGTCGACCACGTCCTGGTTGAGCGTGCCCGCCTTGTGCAGCTTCAGGATCGGGATCTGCAGCCCTTCGGAATAGATATCGGTGGTCATGCCGCCGATCATGCCGCCGATGCTGATCCAATGCGCCATGCAGCAGGAGAAGCCGACCAGCGCGCCCTTGTGGAAGATCGGCAAGGTGAGCGTCACATGCTGAAGATGGCTGCCGGTGATATAGGCGTCGTTGGTGACGAGGATGTCGCCCGGCTCCATGCCTTCGAGACCGAAATGCTTGATCTCGGCCTTGATCACCTCGGCCATGCCGCGGATGAACATGGGCAGGCCGATGCCGATCGAGATCGTCTCGCCCGCCACGGTGAAGAGGCCGGTGGTGAAGTCGAGCGCCTCGTAGATGATGATGTTGTAGGCCGTGCGCATGAGGTTGGTCTTCATTTCCTCGGTCACGGCGATGACGCCGTTGCGCACGATCTCGGTCGTGACCGGATCCGCCTTCACCGCCAGACTGTCGCGCGCCGCGCTCATTGGCCGCCTCCGACCGCAATGCGCAGATTGCCCCAATCATCGACCGTGAGCCTGTCTCCGGCCATGAGCACGGTGGTCGAGGCATGCTCCTCGATGAGCGCCGGTCCTTCGATGCGGTTGCCTGCGAGGAGGCCGGCGCGGCGCCAGGTCGGCGTGTCGCGGAAGCTCCTGCCGTCGAAGCTCGCCGGCCGCGTGCCGGTGAAAGCCGCGTCGGGCGGCCTGGCGTCGCCCGCCTTAGCGCGATCCTGCGCCGGCTTCGCCATGATGCCGATCACGGTCGCGCGCAGGCTGACGATCTCGGCCCGCTCCTCGGGCGCCGAGGTGCCGTAGCGGAATTCGTGCTGGGCGTCGAAGGCGCGCTTGATGCCGGCGCGATCTTCCGCGCCGAACAGCGCCTTCGGCAGATCGACGGTCACGGCATGCTCCTGCCCGACATAGCGCATGTCGGCGGCACGGCGGATCTCGATGCGCTCGGGCCGCACCGCCGCTTCCTCGACGGCACGCAGCCCTTCCGCCTCGAGCGTGCCATAGACGCTCTCGAGCTCGGCGAAGGAGGCGCTGACGAGCGCGGTGTAGCGGGTGCGCACATAATCGTAGCGCAGATCGGAGAACAGCATGCCGAAGGCCGAGAAGACGCCGGGGGCGGCCGGGACGATGACCTCACGCATGCCGAGCTCGCGGGCGACGGCGACCGCATGCAAGGGACCGGCGCCGCCATAGGCGACCAGCGGAAAGCTGCCAACATCGAGGCCGCGCTCGGTGGTGACCGCCTTCACCGCATAGGACATGGCGGTGACCGCGATGCGCAGGATGCCGTCGGCCGCCTGCGCCGCATCCATGCCGAGCGGCGTGCCGATGCGCGTCTCGACGGCGCGGCGCGCCGCCTCGAGATCGAGCCGCATCTCGCCGCCGAGGAAGCGATCGGCGCCGAGGCGGCCGAGCAGCAGGTTGGCGTCGGTCACCGTCGGCTCGGCGCCGCCCCGGCCGTAGCAGGCCGGACCCGGCGTCGCGCCGGCGCTCTGCGGGCCGACGCGCAGCGTGCCGGATTCGATGCGCGCGATCGAGCCGCCGCCGGTGCCGACCTCGAATATGTCCATCATCGCGATCTGCACCGGCAGCGCCTGCTCGTAGCCGCCGATGAGCGCCGAGCCGGTGGTGAGCGGCTCGCCCTTGTGGATGACGCCGGCCTTTGCCGTGGTGCCGCCCATGTCGAAGGCGATGGCCTGGTCGAGACCGATGGTGCGGCACAGGCTGCCGGTGCCGATCACGCCCGCGGCGGGGCCCGATTCGAGCATGCGGATGCAGGTCGATTGCGCCTGGCGCGCCTCATAGAGGCCGCCCGTCGATTGCACGATAAGGAAGGAGCCGGCAAAGCCGCTCTTCCTGATATGGGCGTCGATCTCGCCGACATAGCGCCGCACCTTGGGGCCGATATAGGCGTTGGCGACGACCGTCGAGCAGCGCTCGAACTCGCGATATTCCTGGCTGAGCTCGTGCGAGGCGGAGACGAAGAGGTTGGGATGCCGCGCCTCCAGGATCTGCTTGGCGCGCGCCTCGTGGGCGGGGTTGCGGTAGCAATGCAGGAACAGGATCGCGACCGATTCCATGCCGAGCGCGGCGAGCCGGTCGCCCAGCGCAGCGATCTCCTCCTCGTCGAGCGGCCGCTCGATCTCGCCGTCGCACAGCATGCGCTCGCCCACCTCGAAGCGCCGGGCGCGCTCGACCAGGGGTTCGTGCTTCTTGAAGAAGAGATTGTAGGAATCGGGCCGGTTGATGCGTCCGATCTCATAGATGTCGCGAAAGCCCTCGGTGATGAGCAACGCCGTCTTGGCGCCGGTGCGCTCGAGGATGGTGTTGATGGCGATGGTCGAGCCGTGCAGGAACAGCCCGACCTTGCCGTAATCCGCCCCCGCCTTGGCGACGCCGGCATTGATGCCCTCGACGAGATGCTCGGGCGTCGAGAGCGCCTTGCCGAATTCGAGCCGGCCGGTCGCCTCGTCGAACAGCGCGATGTCGGTGAAGGTGCCGCCGATATCGGCGGCCAGTCTTATGCTGGACAAGAGACGACGATCCTCCCATGGGCGCTGCCCGCCGGCAGCGCGACAAGCGCTCTAGCATGGAACGGCTAGGGCTGTGAACTCAGGCGATCGATCTCCGCGAGATCTTCCGCCGCGAGCCGCCAGCCCGCCGCCGCGACATTGGCCGCGACCTGCTCCGGGCGGGTGGCGCCGGCGATGACGCTCGCGACCGCCCGGCGTCGGATGAGCCAGCTGACCGCGAGCTCGAGCAGCGTGCGGCCGCGCGCCGCGGCAAATCGCTCGAATCGTTCGAGCCTTGCCCAATTGGCGGCGGTGAAGAAGCGCCCGACATAATCGCGCTCGCCGCGCGCCATGCGCGATCCTTCGGGCAAGGGCGCCCCGTCGCGATACTTGCCGGTGAGCATGCCGCTCGCCAGCGGGTAGAAGGGCAAGAGCCCCATTCCTTCGGTTTCGAGCGCCGGGATCAGGGCACGATCGGCGTCGCGCGCGAGCAGGCTGTACTCGTCCTCGCAGCAGATGAAGCCGGCGATGCCGGCCGCCCGCGCGACGCGCTGCGCTTCCGTGACTTGCTCGGGCGGCAGGTTGGAGCAGCCGATATGGCGGATCTTGCCCTGGCGCCCGAGATCGGCGAGCGCCAGCAGCGTCTCCTCGATCGGCGTGCGCGGATCGGGCTCATGCAGCTGGTAGAGGTCGATCCAGTCGGTCTTGAGGCGGCGAAGGCTTGCCTCCGCCGCCTGGAAGATATAGGCGCGCGAGGCGCCGCCGCCCTTCCGTTCGGCATCCATCGGCTTGCCGAACTTGGTCGCCAGCACGACGTCCTTGCGCCGCGGACCGAGCAGCGCGCCCAGCAGGCTTTCCGAGCCGCCGCGTCCATAGACGTCGCCGGTGTCGAGCAAGGTGATGCCGAGATCGAGCGCCTCGTGCAGCACCGCGCGCGTGCCGTCCAGATCGAGGGCGCGGCCGAAATTGTTGCAGCCGAGCCCGATGGCGGACACGGCGAGACCCGAGCGGCCGATGACGCGCTGTTCCATGGCCCGCATTCGATCATGCGCTTGGCCTGCGGGCCAGCCTCGCGCATGATCGCTGGATAGAATCGGGGGAGAATCCATGAGCAAGGCAGTGAGGCTGCTCGCGGGCGCGGTGCTGGCGGTGGCGCTTGTCGAGGCCGATGCGGCCCTGAGCCAGGATGCGGTCGCCGATTTCTATCGCGGCAGAACCGTGATCCTGCAGGTCGGATCGGAAGCCGGCGGCGGCTACGATCAGGTCGGACGGCTGGTGGCGCGCCATATCGGCAGATACATACCCGGCCAGCCCAGCGTCATCGTCCAGAACGTCCCCGGCGCCGGCGGGCTCCAGCTCCTGAACCAGCTCTATGGCGTGGCACCCAAGGACGGCACGGTGATCGGCGCCGGCATCAGCGGCACGCCGACCGGCGCCCTGCTGACGCCGAGCATCGCCAAGTTCGATCCGCGCCGCTTCGCCTGGCTGGGCAGCGCCGGCACGGAAACGCTGATCGTCGTCGTCACCGATCGCGCGCCGGTGAAAACGCTGGACGAGCTCACCCGCAAGGAGCTGGTGGTCGGCGGCACCGCCTCGGGCAGCGCCTCGGTCGACTTTCCCGCCGTGACCAACGCGCTGCTCGGCACCCGTTTCAAGGTGGTGAGCGGCTATACCGGTGCCGGCGCCGTGGTCAAGCTCGCCATGCCGAGCGGCGAGGTCGATGGCTGCGCCGCCTATGTGTGGAGCGCCTTGAAGACGAGCTACGCGAAGGAGCTCGCTGCCGGCAAGATCCGCGTGCTCGCGCAATGGGGCACCGAGAAGGATCCCGAGCTGCCCGATGTGCCGCTGTTTCCGGCCGGCAAGACCGCGTCCGATCGCGCCCTGTTCGATATCCTCTATGCGCGGCAGAATTACGGGCGGCCCTATATGGCGCCCCCCGGCGTGCCGCCGGCGCGTATCGCCGCGCTGCGCGCCGCCTTCGCCGCGATCTTCGATGATGCGGCGTTCCGCAGCGATGCGGAACGGCAGAAGCTCGACCTCAATTGGGTGAGCGCCGCGACGCTGGAAGCCCTCACCGAGCGGCTGATGGCAAGCCCGCCCGACGTCGTCGCGCGGGTCCACGCCCTGCTCGGCTCGTAAGAGGGCGACCCTAGGCCGAGGAGACGACGCGCTCCGCTGGCTCGGGACGCAGCACGCGGTCCGGCGGCAAGGTCAGGGTGACGGTGGTGCCGACCCCGACGGCGCTCGCCAGCGACAGCGTGCCGCCATGCAGCTCGATCAGCGCCTTGGCGAGCGGCAGGCCGAGGCCGGTGCCCTGATGCTTGCGGTTGAAGGCCGATTCGACCTGGCCGAAAGGAGCCAGAACCGTCTGGAACTGATCGGCCGGTATGCCGATGCCGCTGTCGCGCACGGCGAGCGACAGGCTGCCGTCCGGCTCGACCCGTCCTTCGATCGCGATCGAGCCGCCGCGCGCCGTGAACTTGATGGCGTTCGACAGCAGATTGACCAGCACCTGCGCGAGCTTGCGCTCGTCACCCCGCAGCAAGGGCGGCGGATCGGGCAGATCGAGCCGGAGGGCGAGGCCGGCTTCGGCGATCCGATCGCCGAGCAGCAGCTGCGCCGATTTCACCAGCCGGTCGAGCGCGGCGTTGCCCTCGTGCAGCGTGACATGACCGGCCTCGATCTTGGACACGTCGAGAATGTCGTCGATGATGGCGAGCAGATGACGCGCCGATTGATGGATGTCTTGCGCGTATTCGGCGTAGCGATCGAAGGCGTTGGCGCCGAAGTGGCGGCTGGCGATCACCTCGGAGAAGCCCATTATGGCGTTGAGCGGCGTGCGTAGCTCGTGGCTCACATTAGCGAGAAATTCCGACTTCGTGCTGCTCGCCGCTTCAGCGCGCTCCTTGGCCTCGCGCAGCGTCTGCGCGTCGCGCACCGAGGCCGTGATGTCGGTGCCGATGCCGCGATAGCCCTGGAAGATGCCGTTCTCGTCGAAATTCGGCCGGCCCGCCAGCGACCAGAAGGAGGCCGCCGCGCCCTGGCCGGACCGCAGCACCAGGCCGCGGAACGGATGATGGCCGGCGAGCGCCAGCAGATGCCGCGTTCCGTCGCCGCTGTCCACATGGTGACGGATGAACTCGGTGGCGCTGCGCTGCAGCAGCTCCTGCGGCGCCGCACCGGTGACGGCACGGAACCGGTCCGACAGGTAGGTAAAACGGAAATCCGCATCCATCTCCCAGTACCAGTCGGAAGCGACCTCGGCATAATCGCGGAAGCGCTGCTCGCTCGAGCCGAGCTGGCGTCCGAGCGCCAGCTGCTGGCGGAACAGACGCGAGGCGAAGGCGATGCCGATGACCCACAGCAGCACCGTGGTGGTGCCGAGCGCGATGATGACGAGTTGCGTGGCCCCCCGCGCCGCCTCTCCCATATGGGTCGAGAAGGTGTTTTCGCGTTCCGTCAGCTGATCGTCGATGCCATCGATGGCGTCGAGAAGCTGCATGCGCGACTCGCCGTCGAGCGTGCCCAGCTCGATGCGTTGCGCCAGCGCGCCGCCCTGCTCGAGCAGGGCCGCGACCAGCCGATCGCCCTCGCGCCAATCCGCGACGGCGGCGGCGAAGGGCTTCCACCAGCCGAACCACAAGAACATCTCGATGATGCCGTCGACGTCGTCGGGGTGGTTCTGGCCGGCGAGGATGCCGCTGCGCGCCGCCGCGAGGTCGACCGGCGCATGCTCCATCGCCTCGCGCGCTCTGAAGTCGCCGCGCGGCACGGCGATCGCCGCCAGGAAGGCCTGATAATCGGCAGGGCGGCCCGAATAGGCGTAGCGATGCAGGTCGAGCACCGCGATCTTTTCCGCCTTGGAGTAGCGGCCCTCGCCCGTCGCATAGGCACGTGTCGTATTGACGATCTCGATCGCGATCCAGCTCGCGGCGAGCGCGATGACCAGCAGCAGGATGAAGGTGCCGACGATGACGCCGAAGCTGCGGATCTGGTGGCGCGCCGCGGCCGCCGCGAGGCGCGGTCCGGATTGCGCTGGCGACGGCTCGGCGACGGCGGGCTCCGCGGTGCGCTTGCCCCGCGACCGTCCGGCAAACCCCAGCTGCGTCATAGGCCCAGTGTCGTTCACCCCGTTCTCCAGACGCCGCCCGGCTCGCCGCGTGTCCCCGATAAGCCGGCACCTTTAGCTAAAATCCCTAAGAAATTACACACGGTCGAATGTTATAGGTCGGGCGTGCCCGATGGCCCGCGGAGGGGCGAAACGGCCTGGGCGCCCCCGAGGGATTGCCGAGGGAGCGCCGGCCTCCCACTATCCCTGGATGACCGACGAAAAGCCGCCGCCGCCGCCCTCCGCCCGGGCCATCGATGCCGCCCGCGTCCGGGCACCCGCCCCGCCGGCCAGCGGCGAAACCGTGCATGAGGCGATGACCCGGCAGGTGCGCGCGATCATCGCCGATGCGGCGCTGCCGGAAGAGGAGAAGCAGCAGATCCTGATCGCCCTCGCCTGCCCCTGCTGCGGCGCCGGCGGCTTGAGCCTGCGCATGAAGCTCGGCGACGGCCCGGTCAGCTTCTGAGCAGGCCGGCCTCAGCCGGCGCGCGCGGCGATGCCGACGCGGCGCGCCAGCACCCAGTAGAGCAGCAGGATCGGCACCATCACACCGAGCATGATGAGCGAGGCGGCCGAGGCGGGTCCGTATTGCGAGGCCTGCACATAGCCCCAGACCAGCACCGCGAAAGGCATGGTCTCGCTGGTCGAGAGCATCACCGGCAGGGTGAGCTCGCGATAGGTCAGGAGCGCAATCCAGATCCAGGCATAGAGCAGGGTCGGCGCCATCAGCGGCACGAGCACGCGCGCCAGGATGCGGCCGGTTCCGGCGCCGGCCATCTGCGCCTGCTCCTCGAGCTCGCCATGGATCTGGATCAGCGCACCGTTGGTCATGCGCGTGCCGTAGCTGAGCCGCCCCACGACATTGACGATGAGGATGATCCAGATCGTCCCGTAAAGCGGCAGGATGTCGCGCAGCACGAACAAGGCGAGCAGCAACGCCGCCAGGCTGAACAGAATGTGCGGCACCGTCACCGGCAGGAAGGCGAGGAACTCGTAAACCGAGGCGACGCGCAGCCGCGCGCGCAACACCGTCCAGGAGATCGCCGCCGCCAGCACCAGCGTGACGCTCGGCACCAGCAGCATCAGGAATGCCGTGTTGGACAGCGAGCGCAGCATGAGATCGGTCGGAATGTCGCGGAAATGCGTCCAGCTCAGGGAGGCGAAAGCGGCGGCCGAGGGCAGCTGCAGATAAGGCAGGCCCGCGACCCAGCCCAGCATGAGCAGCGGCATCAGCTGGCTCACCGTGAAATAGAGGGCCACCAGGCCGAGCGCCACATATTTGCCGCGGCCGAGGCGCACGAGGCGCGGCTGATAGGCCTTGCCCGAGATCACCGCATAGGCGCGGGCGCGACGCTGCACGCGGCGATAGAGCGTGCTCATGGCGAGCGCGATCACCAGCATGATGAGGCTCAAGCTCGCGACATGGCCGTAGCCCGGCACGCCTTCCGACGGCGTCAGCAGCTGATAGACATAGGTCGAGAAGGTGAAGATGCGGTTGTTGAGCCCGATGATGGCCGGCACGTCGAAAGCGGCGAAGCCGATCGCGGCGACATAGATCAAGGCGGCGAGCAGCGAGGGCAGCAGAGCCGGCAGGGTGACGCGCGTGAGGATGCGCAAGGGCCTGGCACCGCTCGCCAGCGCCGCCTCTTCGAGCGCCGGATCCATGGCGCGCAATCCCGCCGCCAGCATGATGAAGGTGATGGGCGCCAGGCTGAGGCCCTCGACGAAGCCCATGCCGAGGATGGAGGAGATGTTGAACGGCGCCTGGTCCAGCCCGAACAGCGCGATTGCGGCCCGGTTGATGAGGCCGATTCGGGGATGCAGCAGAAAGATCCAGCCGAGCGCCGTGGCGAAGCCCGGTATCAAGAGCGCCGTGGTGATGAGGGTGAAGACGACGGGCTTGCCGGGACAGTCGCTGCGCTCCATGAGCCAGGCGAGCGGCAAACCCACCAGGAAGGCGACGAGAAGCATCACCGACACGAAGCCGACCGTGTTGGCGAGCACGCGGTAGGTGAAGGGATCGAGATAGACGTCGAGATAGTTGGCGAAGGTATAGACGAGGGGCGCGCCGGGCGTGCCGGTAGTGAAGCTCAGCCAGAAGATCGCCGCGAGGAAGGCGAGGATCGTGCAGCAGGCGAGCGAGGCGAGCGCCACCAGCAGAATGCGTGTCTTGTCGCGGCTGCCGCTTTCAGCGCGCGCGAGATTCGGCACCGAGGACAGCGGCAGCTTGGTGCCGGTCGCCGCCATCCTATTTGCGCGTGATGATCTTGGCGAGCTCCTGATTCGCCTGGTCGATGCCCGGATGCGATTGCCACCAATCGATCGTCACATCGGTGAATTTCACGCCGGACGCCTCGAGATCGGCGATCTCCTTCTTCGACCGTGCGTCGGGATAGGTGTGCAGATCGCTGCCGAACAGATCCCACACCATCTTCTGCTGCCCTTCCGGCGAGGAGATATAGAGCGCGTAGAGGATGCCGGCATTGGGATGGGCGGCATGCGCCGGCACGGCGAGATAGCTGTAGCGCTTGGCGGCCATGTCGCGGATGACATGCGAGCCGAGCACGTTCTTGCCGCGATATTTGAGCGTGTTCGGCCAGCCTCCCGAGCAGTCGAGCACCAGCGCCGGGATCTCGCCCGAAGCGATGCGATCGATGCCCTCGCAGCCGACCACGCCGCCGATCTGCTGCGACAGCGCCTTGACGCGCTCGGTCGTCTTCTCCTTGCCCCAGCGGTCGTCGGCGAGCATCACGTCGAAGCCGGCGAGGAAGGGCGTCGTGTAGAACTTGCCCTTGTATTGCAGCTTCAGGAGATCATCGAAGTTGTTTATGTCCTTCACCCACTTCGCTTCCTGGAGATTGTAGGTGATCGAGGAGACGACGGTGCGGTAGCGCAGCACGCGGCCGCCCGCCTCGACGCTTTCGGGCTGGATGCGCTGCGGCATGAGGTCGTGCCAGGCGACCGGCTGGAAGAGGCCTTGCGCGAGATAGGGCGAGATCTGCACCGCCGTCGCGGCATAGATGTCGGTCGAGGCCTTCTGTCCCGCCTGGCGCTCCTGCGCGAGGATCGCCGCCATTGGGCCGTAGGGCGGGCCGGGACTCCAATTCACCTGCAGATCGACGCCGAACATCCGCTTGATGCCGTCCTTGGCGACGCGGGCTCCTTCGGCGCCGCCCAGCACGGTGGAAGTCGAGCGAATGCTGAGCTGGCCCTCCGCTTTCGCCGCTTCGATCACCTTGGCGAGAGCCGGCGTCGTCTCCTCGGCGCCGGCGCCGGCGAGCGGCCAGAGCAGGACGGCGGCGCACAGCGCGGCATATCTTACCAGCATCCTCGAACCCTCCCATGGCGCGGCGCTTCGGCGCCCGCCTATCCCTCTCATTCTTCCGTCAGCATGGGCCAGGAATCCATCCTCATTTCTTGGCCGGCGCACTTTCGCGTTGGAAGGTCGAGCGGTGTCCCCAGGTGCTGTCGTAATCGCGCCGCTTCTCGTCCGGGAGGTAGAGATCCTCGAGCGCGCGGATCTTGTCGGCGCCCATCAGCCCCTTCTGGTCGACGAGCCCCCATTTGCTGGCGCGCGCCGCGCTCGAGCGCTCGGCCAAAGCCGCCGGCCCGCGCTCGCGGAAATCATTGAGGAGCTGCCAGATGAACTGCACCGCGAAGGTGGAGGTGAAGGTCGGATAGAGCGCGATCTTCACGCCGAGCTCCTCATATTCCTGCGGCGAAGGGGCGGCGCCGTCGCCGCCCCAGATGGTGAGCACCGGCCCCGGAATATCGCGGCAGGCGATCTTGATCTGCTCGCGCGTCTGGGCGGAGTTCAGCCAGACGAGATCGACGCCGCCCTGCTCGACATAGGCGGTGCAGCGCTTCACCGCATCCTCGAAGCTGCCGCCTTCGGCGCCCAGCACGTCGCAGCGGGCGCAGATCACGAAGCTCGGATCGATCTCGTTGCGCGCCGCGACGGCCGCCTGATATTTGCCGACCGCCTCCTCGAGCGAGATCGAGCGGCGGCCGGCGACCGTGCCGGATTTCTTCGGCGCCTCCTGGTCCTCGATCTGCAGCGCCGCGACGCCGGCGCGCACGATCTCCTGCACGGCGTAATGGACATTCACCGCATTGCCGTAGCCGGTGTCCGAATCGACGAGGATCGGAATATCGGTGCGCGCCGCCATGTGGCGCGCGTGATCGACGAGGTCGCGCAAGCCGATGATGCCATTGTCGGGATAGCCGTAGAGCACCATCGACAGCTGCGAGCCGGCGAGAAAAAAGGATTCAAATCCGGCCTCCTGCGCGAGCCGCGCATAGAGCGGGCTGAAGCCGCCCGGCATCATGGTGAGCTGCGGCCGCGTCAGGAGCTCGCGGAACTTGCGCCGCTTGGCCGTCGCTTCATTGAGAGAGATCTGTTCCATGCTGCTGCTTGCTCCGCTGATTGTCCGGCGCGCCGAGGAGGCTCCGACACTAAGGCGATCGTCCCGGCCTGTCAGGCTGGGTGCCCAAAAATGGGCGGAAAAGGCACCCAACCCCGGCCCAAAAATCCCACCCAAAACGGCACCCAAATTGGGTTCTCAATAAAAAAGAAAAAAATGCCATTCAAAGGAACAAGGTGTTTGAGGCCCCGTTGGCGGGCTGTTCGGACCGTGCGCGAGGGGCGCTCCATCAGGTCCGGTCCGGGTCTGGGGAGGTCCGCTCCATGGGTCAGCCTGCTGAATTGCTCGACACCCTGCCGCTTGATTTCGACGACACGCTGGCCGAGGCGATGGCCGAGCCCATCAGCGCCCGCCGGGCCTTCGCCCTGTGGGTCGGCCTGTCGCTCGGCGGCTGGAGCCTGGTCGTCGCCTTGATCGGCTACGCCGCCTTCTAGCCGTCACCCTCTCCGCCTCTCCTCGCCAGCCCCGCCCGTTGCGGCAGGGCTTGAAAAGCGACAGGGTCTCCTGCCGGAAGCCGGCCCCAGAGCCCGCGCGGGAGGAGAGGCACCATGAGTCCCATCGCCAAGACTATCCTGCTCGGCCTCGCGCTGGCCCTGCCGGCCGCGCTGGCCGGCGCGCAAGCCCTCGAGCCGGTGCATGTCGGCATCGTGCCTTCGACCGCGACGGGCGGGCTCTATATCGCCAAGGAGAAGGGCTACTTCCAGGCGCTCGGCCTCGATGTCGAGCTCGAGAATGTCGCGTCCGCGAGCCAGATGCAGGCCATGCTCGCGACCAACCGCATCCAGGTCCTGGGCGGGGCGGTCACGGTCGGGCTCATCAACGGCATCGCCGGCGGCCTGCCGGCCAAGATCTACTACACGCTGTCCCAAAACCCGTCTGGCCATGTCATCCTGCTGCGGCCCGATCTGGCCGGCACCGTCAAGACCGCCGCCGATCTGAAAGGCCGCTCTTTGGCCCTGAACGGGCGCGGCACCACCGACGATTACCAGGCCGCGGAATTTCTCGGCTCCGGCGGCCTCTCCTTCGACGATGTCGAGATCAAGATCATCCCGCTGCCCGGCATGGCGGCGGCGCTCGAGAACAAGGGCATCGACGCGGCCATGATGTTTCCGCCGCTCAGCACCGTCGCCATGGGCAAGAAGCTCGGCGTGCGCTGGGCCGAGCCCGAGGATCACTTGCGCGTGCAGCCGCTGCTCATCGCCGCCGGGCAGTTCAACACCGACTGGGCGAAGAGCAAGGAGAAGGCGGCGCGCGCCTTTCTCGAAGGCATCGT
>Ga0070681_10001656_pt1 | contig 19888 bp, 12 predicted proteins | sample KBSC83BmetaG_FD_65650 | JGI IMG/M metagenome (GOLD analysis project Ga0070681, IMG submission 65650) | Corn rhizosphere microbial communities from Kellogg Biological Station, Michigan, USA - KBS C8-3B metaG | ecosystem: Host-associated > Plants > Roots > Rhizosphere | place: USA: Michigan... | reverse complement strand
ACTGGTAGCCGTTGGACTTGGGCTGCGCGATGTAGTCCTTGATCCGCTCCTGGAGCGGCGTCCACGCTTCGTGGATGATGCCTAACGCATGGTAGCAGTCGGGCACGCTGTCGACGAGCACGCGGACCGCCATGAGGTCGTAAATCTCCTCGTACGGCTTCTCGCGCTGCTTCATCTTCTTGTAGATCGACCACAGGTGCTTCGGCCGTCCCACCACGTCGACCGACGCGATGCCGGCGCGCGTGAGCTCGCGTTCGAGTGGCTCGGCGAACTGCGCGATGAGCTTCTCGCGCTCGCCGCGCTTCTGCGCCACCAGCTTTGCCAGCTTCTTGTACTCGATCACCTCGAGGTGCTTGAACGACAGGTCCTCGAGCTCCCACCGGACGCGCGCCATACCGAAGCGGTGTGCCATGGGCGCGTACAGGTCCATCGTTTCCTGCGCGATGCGCCGCCGCTTCTCCTCTGGGAGATAGTCGAGCGTGCGCATGTTGTGCAGCCGGTCCGCGAGCTTGATGAGGATGACGCGGATGTCTTTCGCGATCGAGAGCAGCAGCTTGCGGTAGTTCTCGACCTGCCGCTCCTGCGTCGATCGAAACGAGATGTTGCCGATCTTCGTGACGCCGTCGACGATCTGCGCCATCTCGGTCCCGAACTCGCGCTCGATGTCATCGACGGTGACCGACGTGTCTTCGACCACATCGTGAATCAGCCCGCTCGCCACCGTGATCGAGTCCAGGTGCAACTCGGCCAGAATTTTGGCGACGGCGACGCAGTGCGAGACGTAGTCGTCGCCCGAGGAGCGCTTCTGCCCTTCGTGCGCACGCCGGCCGAACTGATAGGCGCGCGTGAGCAGCTCGGTATCGAGACGCTCGAGTGCCGGGTCGTCGGCTAAATCCCAGCCGGGAATGACGGACTTGAGTGCGGTTGCGGTCACAACAAACCTGTCTCCGCGAAGCTCACGTATCGTCCGCGACCAATGATGACGTGGTCGTGAACCGGAATGTCTAACAGCCGTCCTGCCGACACGAGCTGCTCCGTCACCACCCGGTCGTCGATCGAGGGCGACGGGTCGCCGCTCGGGTGGTTGTGCACCAGAATAATGGCCGCGGCCCGTTCGGCGATGGCTTCTCGAAATACTTCACGCGGATGTACGAGCGACGAATTCAAAATCCCGCGTGTCACCGTGATGTCGCGCTCGAGGCGATGCTGCGCATCGAGTACCGCCACGTGGAATTCTTCGACAGGCAGATCCTGGAGTCGGCCGGCGAACGCGCCGAACACATCTCGCGGCGAGCGCATTGGTGCGCCTTCTTCCCGCTCCTCGTGGGCCATGCGTCGGCCCAACTCCAGCGCAGCGTGAATAATGACAGCGCGGGCAGGTCCCATGCCGCGGCCGGCCGTCAGCGTCGCGACCGGCTGTGCTGCAATCCGTCGCAGCGAGCCGTCTACCTGTGTCAGAATGTCCTGCGCGAGTGCCAACGTCGATCGCCCACCGGCGCCCGTGCCGAGCACGATTGCGAGCAATTCGCTCACACTGAGTGCGCCCGCGCCGTGCTGCTTGAGCCGTTCTCGCGGCCGTTCAGTGCGGGGCAGCTCTCTAATACTTAACGTTTTGCTGGTTTGCGGGCCAGGCTGCTCGGACATGCACGACCTCCGCACACGGTGGGATGAGGTCGAGCAATGTGCGCCGGAGCGCCCGTTGGGCCCGCACCGGAACATGGCGAGGCGGACCCAACGATTGCGGATCCTTCCCTCAGCGCCGTGCGAGGGCCGGGTATCGACACGGTGAGAGTAGGTCGCGGACCAGCAACAGAGCGTCATCCGATGGGTGCGGGGCCCGGGACGGACGGTCCCGACAGGCAGACAGATCCGCGACGAAGCACGCGCGCGTTTCGCCGCTGCGGTGGCCGATCACACGTTCGCCCCGTGGCACTTCTTGTACTTGAGACCCGATCCGCACGGACACGGGTCGTTGCGCCGCACCTTGGACCAATCGACGTTGGCCGGCTTGCTGTTATCGCCAAGCGTTCGGGAGCGGCCTGCGCCGACAACCGTGGGGGCTTTGCGCGGCGGCTGCGCAGGCGCTGACTCGGCTCGTGGCGCGGGCGCCGCTTCGGGCTGCTTCGCGGGCTCCGGTTCCTCCGCGGGGATGTCCTCGAGGATCCCGAGTGCGTTGTACCGACGCGTGGGCGCCCGGCCCGGCGCGGCCCCGCCTTGCGGTCCGCTTCCGTTAGGCCTCGGCGGTGGCGGCGCCGCTGCCTCGGCCGGCGAGAACACCAGTTGGGCGCGCAGGAACCGCTCGGTGAACGTGTTGTACACGTCGTTCATCAAGTCGACGAACATGCTGTACGCTTCCTTCTTGTACTCGATGAGCGGGTCCGTCTGGCCCCAACCGCGGTACTGAATCGCCGCGCGCAGTTGGTCCAGATCGTACAGATGGTCCTTCCACTTCTCGTCGAGCACGTTGAGCATCACGAACGACAGCAGCTGCATGCCGTATTCGTTCAGGCTCTTGAACTTCGCGTCGAACGCGGCGTGTCCCGCATCCCGTGCGTCCTGTTGGGCGTCGACGATGGTGTCGGGCCTGCCCTCGGCGCCGTCCTCGAACTGCGGAACGGTGAGCAGATAGTGCATGAGCAGGTCCTGACGCAGCAGCTGGAAGTCCCAATCCTCCGGGTTCTCGGTCGCCTGGAGGTTGGTTTCCACGCGGTGGTCGAGCGCGCGGTCGACCATCTTGAGCGATTCGCCCTTGAGCTCTTCCCCGCCCTCGAGGGCGAACGACCGCAGCGAGTAGATCACCTCGCGCTGCTGGTTCATCACGTCGTCGAAATCGAGCAGTCGCTTACGCGACTGGAAGTGGTTCATCTCGACGCGCTTCTGCGCCTGCTCGATCGAGCGCGTGATGAGCGAGTGTGACAGCACCTCGCCTTCCTGCGCGCCTAACCGATCCATCAGCTTGGCAATGCGCTCGGAGCCGAACAAGCGCATCAGGTCATCCTCGAGCGAGAGGAAGAACTGCGACGCGCCCGGATCGCCCTGGCGGCCGGCGCGGCCGCGCAGCTGGCGGTCGATGCGCCGCGATTCGTGCCGCTCGGATCCGATGATGTGAAGTCCGCCCGGCTCCTCGATCTCGACGTCCTTGCCGTCGGCGTCCTTCACCGCCGACTGGTGCGACTCGGTGACGCCCGGGCCGAGTTTGATGTCCGTACCGCGGCCGGCCATGTTCGTCGCGATGGTGATCGCGGCGGGCTGGCCTGCATTGGCGACGATTTCCGCTTCCCGCTGGTGGTACTTCGCGTTGAGCACGTTGTGCCGAAGCCCTGCGCGCTGGAACATGCGCGACAGCGTTTCCGACACGTCGACGTTCACCGTACCGATCAGGACCGGAATGCCGAGGTTGTGCAGGCGCTCCGTTTCCTGGAGGATCGCGTTGTATTTCTCGCGACGCGTCTTGTAAATGAGATCGTGGCGGTCCTCGCGAATCACCGGCTTGTTCGTCGGGATCACGGACACGCCTAACTTGTAGATCTCGTGGAACTCCGTCTCCTCCGTTTCCGCCGTACCGGTCATCCCCGCCAGCTTCTCGTACATGCGGAAATAGTTCTGGATCGTGATCGTGGCGAGCGTTTGTGTCTCGCCCTTCACCTGCACGCCTTCCTTGGCTTCGACCGCCTGGTGCAAGCCTTCCGACCACCGGCGCCCGGGCATCGTGCGGCCCGTGAACTCGTCGACGATCAACACCTGTCCGTCCTGCACGACGTAGTTCACATCTTTCTCGTACAACGCGTGCGCGCGCAGCAGCTGATGGATGATGTTCAGCTTCTCGCTCTTGAGCGCGTATTCGCGATCGAGCTCGGCGCGGGCCTCGAGCTTCTGCTGCGGCGTGAGGTCCGGATCGTGATCGATCTGATTCACCGCCTCCGAGATGTCGGGAAGGACGAATGCGTTGTGATCATTGGGAGAGAGATAGTCCACGCCGCGGTCGGTGAGGTGCACGGTGTGGTTCTTCTCGTCCAGCACGTAGAGCAAACGCTCTTCAATGTCGCCGAATTGCTGGCGGCTGGCCGTCTGCCGTTTGTCGGCGATGTGGTCCAGCTCCATCTTCTGCACGAGCTGCTTGTTGCCCGCGCCCTCGGCGAGGAGCTTGAGCAGGCGCTTGTTCTTGGGCGCGCCTAACTGAGCCTGGTACATGCGCATGCCGGCCGTCTGCCGGTCGTCGGCTTCCAGGGCCTGCTCTGCCTCCCCGACCAAGCGGTTGGCGTCTTCCGTCTGGACGCGCACGAGGCGCGCGACGTCCGCGTTGTGCTCGAAGTACGCGGCGTCGCTCTCGTTGCCCACGGGGCCCGAAATGATGAGCGGCGTGCGTGCCTCGTCGATGAGCACCGAGTCCACTTCGTCGACGATCGCGTACCAGTGCGGCCGCTGCACCCGCTGGTCGAGCGAGTGCACCATGTTGTCGCGCAGATAGTCGAAGCCGAACTCGTTGTTCGTGCCGTACGTGATGTCGCACAGGTACGCGGCACGCCGTTCGGCCGTATTCGGCTCGGTGTCATCGATGCACCCGACCGTCATGCCGAGGTACGTGTACACGTGCCCCATCCACTGCGCGTCGCGGCGGGCCAGGTACGAGTTGACGGTCACCAGATGCGCGCCGCGTCCGGTGAGCGCATTGAGGTACAGCGGCAGCGTGGCGACGAGCGTCTTGCCTTCACCGGTTGCCATCTCGGCGATCTTGCCGAGGTGCAGCTCGACGCCGCCGATGAGCTGGACGTCGTAGTGCACCATGTCCCACGTCATGTCGTGGCCGGTCACCATCACCGTGGTGCCTAACAGACGGCGCGCAGCCTCGCGGACGGTGGCAAAAGCCTCTGGCAGGATCTCGTCCAGCACTTCGTTGAGCACGTCGTGCAGCTCGCCTTCGACGCCGGCGCGGCCGTCGGGGCCATTCAGCTCATTGTCGATTTCTGTGCGCTCGTCCGAATCCGGCGTGAGCTTCTTGCGCTCCTTGAGCTCGGATACCTTGGCCTCGAGCTCCGCCGTCCGTTCGCGGATGATGCCGCGCAGCTTGGCCGTCTGCCCGCGCAACTCCTCGTCGGACACGTTCTGGAGTCGCTCGTACTCGGCGTTGATCTCGTCCACGATCGGCTGAACGCGCTTCATCTCGCGTTCGTGACGCGTGCCGAAGACCGCGGTGAGCAATGGCTTCAACATGTGGGTATTCCCCTATCGGTACAGCGCCGCCGCCCGAATGTAGTCGGCGACTGCTTCAGTCACGAATCCTCGCAAGGACAGCCCGGCGCGCACGCGCGCGCGGATCTCGCTCGACGACACATCCACGCGACGCGTCGCAATCCGTACGACCGGCATGGCCGGCCGCTTTCGGCTGCCCGACGATGCATCGGGTTCCGCGTCCCCGCTCGAGACGTCGGCGTCGAGACCGCGCGCGAGCACCACCACCTGCGCCAACGCTGCGATGCGATCCGCCTGGTGCCACGTCGCGATCTGTGCGGCGAGGTCTTCGCCGATCAACAGGAATCGCTCCGACGCCGGATGACGGGCCGCATACGCGCCCAATGTGTCAACCGTGTAAGATAACCCGCCCCGGTCGATTTCGATCGGATCGACCTCGAAGCGCGGGTCGTCGCCCGCGAGCAGCCGTACCATCGCCAACCGTTCGGACGTGGATGCCGCCACCGCCCCTTGCTTGAACGGCTGACTCGCTGCCGGGATGAACACGACCCGGTCGAGGTGCAGCGCTTCGTACGCATCGCTCGCGGCAAGGAGATGCCCAACGTGGGGCGGATCGAACGTCCCGCCGAAGAGCCCCAGTCGCACTGTCGTCAGGGCTTCGGCGTCGCCGTCGCCGGTGCCGGCGGCGGTCCGCAGGTCTCCTTCACGTCGTTGTCACCGGGATACTTCTGGTACAGCGTGGCGCACGTCTGAGCAATTTCTTCGGGATACTTGATTTGCTTGTACGACTTCACGAGCTGGATCAGTGCCAGTTTCGCGTGTTGCGTGGTCGGATACAGGCGTTCGACATCGTTGAAGTAGATGATCGCCGGGTCGTATGCCTTGCGACGATAGTAGAACATCCCCGTGTCGAAGTTCTTGATCGCCAACCACTCCGTTAGGCGGTCGATCTCCTGTTGCGCGCGCGGCTTGAGCGGCGAATCCGGATACGCGGCGATGAAGCTCTGCAGCGTGCTGATGGCGGTCTGGCCGTAATCGGGATCGAGCGACGGCTTGCGCCACAGCTTCGCGTACGAGATGCCGGTCTTGAACGTGGCGGGCCCGGCCAGTGTGTCTTCGGGAAAACTTTCCGGCACGCGCGAATACGCCTGGGCCGCGAGGATGTATTCCTTCTGGCCGCTGTGCGATTCGCCTAAGTAGTAGTAGGCCGCCGGCAGCAGCGGGTCGCGCGCCGGCAAGTCGGTGGTCAGCTTCTCGAATCCGTTCTCCGCATTGCCCCAGTGCCGCATCTTGAGCTGCTGCAGCGATGCTTGGAAGAGAGCTTCCTTGGACGGGAAGCTCGCGGGGACGAACGGATGCCTGTGACAGGCGGCAAGTCCCGTGAGAGCAAGCACTGGAAGCGTACGGCGTAGCGCGTTCACAAACATGACGGCGGTGATACCCGGATTCGAGGAGACGGTTCACCGCGGCGCGGCAGCGCCGCGCTGAGCGGGGTCGCGAAACCATGCGACGAAGCGAGGGATGCCATCCTGAATCGGCACCGCCGGCGCATAGCCGAGCGTGTCGCGTGCGCGCGAAATATCGGCAAACGTACAGAGAACATCACCTGGCTGCGGCGGCATCCGCTCGATGGCGGCCGTGCGACCGAGCGCATCCTCGAGCAGCGCGATGAGTTGCGCGAGCGTCGTGGTCTGCGATTCGCCCAGATTGTACAGCTCGTGGCGCACGTCGCTCCTGCGCGTGCGATCGATCGCGGCCAACACGCCCTGCACAGTATCCGTGACGTACGTATAGTCGCGGGACGAGGACCCGTCGCCGTACACCGGAATCGGACGACCACTCGAGATGAGCGAAGCGAACTTGTGTATGGCAAGATCGGGACGCTGACGCGGACCGTACACCGTGAAGAATCGCAGCGACACGATCCGGAGTCGCGGCTCCAGCTCCGCGAATGTTTCGCAGAGGAGCTCGGCGGCACGTTTGGTCGCAGCATATGGGCTCACGGGTTGGATCGCGGCGTCGGATTCGGAGAACGGAACTCTGCTGGCGTTGCCGTAGACGGACGAGCTCGACGCGACCACCACGCGTGCGATGCCGGCGGCACGGGCAGCCTCGAGCAGCACAGCGGTTCCGCGGACGTTGACGTCGGCATACACCGCGGGTGCGGCGATCGATGGGCGGACGCCGGCGCGCGCGGCCAGGTGGACGATCGCGTCCGGCTGGATCGCCGCAATCGCGCGCGTCATCGCCGCGGCGTCGCGCACGTCGGCGTCGAGCATAGTGAAGGCCGACGACCGGCATGCATCGCCGACGTTGGCCCGCTTCACCGCCGGGTCGTAGAAGTCGTCGAAATTGTCGACGCCTAACACACGATCGCCCCGCGCCAGCAGCGCATCGGCCACGTGCGAGCCGATGAACCCTGCCGCCCCCGTGATCAGCACCCGTTCAGCCACGCGCGCCTAACCGCTCGGCGCCGAGCGAGCGGAAGTAGTCGATCGTGCGCGCGACGCCGTCGCGCAGCGCGACCGTCGGCTCCCACCCGAGCACGGCGCGCGCACGCGTGATGTCCGGCTGGCGGACCTTCGGATCATCGACCGGAAGCGGCCGCATCTCGATCGGCACGCGCGCACCCGTGATCTCGAGCACCACCTCGGCCAACTGCCGTACGGTGTACTCGACGGGGTTGCCGATGTTCATCGGATCGCAGTCGCTGCTCATGAAGAGTCGATAGATGCCTTCCACTTCATCGGACACGTAGCAGAAGCTGCGGGTTTGCGATCCGTCGCCGTAAATCGTGATCGGCTCGCCGGCCAGGGCCTGCACGATGAAGTTGGATACGACGCGCCCGTCGCGCGGCCGCATGCGCGGTCCGTACGTGTTGAAGATCCGGACGACGCGCGTGTCGAGCTTGTGGTAGCGGTGATAAGCCATCGTCATCGCCTCGGCGAAGCGCTTGGCCTCGTCGTACACGCCGCGCGGACCAACGGGGTTGACGTTGCCCCAGTACGATTCCGGCTGCGGGTGCACCAGCGGGTCGCCGTACACTTCCGATGTCGAGGCGAGGAAGAACCGCGCGCGCTTGGCCAACGCAAGACCGAGCGCGTTGTGTGTGCCTAACGCACCGACCTTGAGGGTCGGGATCGGGTGCTCGAGGTAGTCGATCGGGCTTGCCGGCGACGCGAAATGGAGCACCCCGTCGAGCGGACCGGCGACGTACGTGTACGTCGAGATGTTGTGCCGGACGAACTCGAACGTGGGCTGGCCGATGAGGGGCGCGATGTTGTCGGCATGACCGGTGATGAAGTTGTCGAGTCCCACCACCTGGTGGCCGTCGGCCAGGAACCGGTCGCACAGATGGGAGCCGAGGAAGCCCGCGGCTCCGGTGATGAGCACCCTCATTCGCGGCCGCGACCGATGGACCGGTACGTGAAGCCTAACGCCGCCATTTTGTCGGGGTGATAGAGGTTCCGTCCGTCGATCACGATCGGCCGCGCAAGCGACGTCTTGATGCGCTCGAAGTCCGGGTGGCGGAACTGGTTCCAGTCGGTGACGACGACGAGCGCATCGGCGCCGTCGAGCGCGTCGTAATTCGAGTCGGCGTACCCGACCCGGTCGCCTAACCGGCGCTTCGCCTCGGGCATGGCCACCGGATCGTGTGCCACGACGGTCGCGCCCGCGTCGAGCAGCGACTCGATGAGCGTGAGCGCGGGCGACTCGCGCATGTCGTCCGTCTGCGGCTTGAACGCCAATCCCCAGATCGCGATCTTCCGCCCGCGCAATCCATCCGGCATCACCGAGGAGAGCTTCTCGAACAACCGGTTCTTCTGCCGCTCGTTCGCTTTCTCCACCGCGTCCAGCACGTTGAGCGACGCCGTGTTCTCGTTTGCCGTGCGCAGCAGCGCTTTCACGTCCTTGGGGAAACAGGAGCCGCCGTACCCCGGCCCCGGAAACAGGAACGACGGACCGATGCGCACGTCGCTGCCGATTCCCTTTCGCACGTTGTCCACGTTCGCGCCGACTTTCTCGCACAGATTCGCGATCTCGTTCATGAACGAGATGCGCGTGGCCAGCATGCCATTCGCCGCGTACTTGGTGAGCTCGGCCGATGGAATGTCCATGAAGAGAATCGGCTTCCCCGTGCGCACGAACGGCGCATAGAGCTCGGCCATCACAGATCGCGCGTAGTCGCTATCCACGCCGAGGACCACGCGATCGGGGCGCATGAAGTCCTCGACTGCAGCACCTTCCTTGAGGAACTCGGGGTTGCTGCACATGTGGAACGCGAACTTCGCGTTCTTGGCGACGGCGTCGGCAACCTTGCGTGCGGTCCCCACTGGCACGGTGGATTTGGTGATGATCACCATTTCGCGCGCCATGTTGCGGCCGATGACGTCGGCGACGCTCAGCACGTGGCGCAGGTCGGCCGACCCATCTTCGTCCGGGGGCGTGCCGACGGCGATGAACACCACCTCGGCGTTCTTGACGGCGGCGCCGACGTCGGTGGTGAACGTGAGCCGTTTCTGTTGTTGGTTCCGTTCGACAAGATCCTCGAGTCCTGGCTCATAGATCGGCAGCACGTTTTGCTTCAGGCCCTTGACCTTGCGCTCATCGATGTCGGCGCACGTGACATCGCTTCCCGTTTCCGCCAGACATGCGCCTACAACGAGACCGACATAGCCCGTCCCGACGACTGTGATCCGCACGATGTGGTATTGTTGAGTTCGGTTGTTGGCCGATATGGCGCCAGCCCTTGAACTTATCGGGCATCAATGGACCGGGCAATGCGAGAAGGCGGACAAAGCGCGGACACGGCCGGACACGGCCGGATTGTTCTGCTGCGGAAACGAGTCCGGCCGGGCGGGCGCCGAAGTTATCGCACGGTGGCGTCGAAGGTTCCGGTTAGGACACGGCCATCGTGACGCACCTGGATCCACATGCGATAGTGGCCTGGCTTCGGGAACGCGTATGGAAAGCTGACGGTGTCTGGTAGCGTCGCGGCGGGCATGGCCATGACCCGGGCATCAGTCGCGCGAGAGGTGTCGCCGGACTGCCGGTGGTCGAAGAGCGACTGCGCGGCCATCGCAATCGTGCCCATCGGGTGCAGGTGGACGAACACGCTGCCGTCATCACGCGTCACCATCGCGTGGGCCGCCATTCCCATGTAGGGCCGCAGCACGGCCGGGCGCCCATCCGGAGTACGCACGCTGAAGTGGAGCGGCGCGAGCTGGTTGGCCACGATCGTTGTGTCACCGCGATCCCACGTCATGATCGACCCGTCCGCGAGCGTCGCGTGCGTGGCGTCGCGGCTCGCGCCAGGCATCGACGACCAGGAGTCGTCGGAATCGGTGGGTGTGAATGGCGCCGCATCGCCGCCCGGGAAGATCCTTACGGTGTTGACGAGCGTCTCGGCCAGTCCGCTCCGGTGCACGATGTCCGCGTACACGCGATACGTGCCGAGCGGCAGCCGCGGCACCGCGACGCGAAACTCGTTCGAATCGCGGGTGACTGGGTGCAGGTGCGCAAAGGCATCCATGCCCGGCGACCGCACGAGAAAGAGGTGGACGAGCTTTCCATGATCGGGAACGAGCGGCGTTTGCTCGCGGCCTAACCACCGGGCGTCGGTGAGCTCGAACCGCAGGACGTGCTCTCCCGCGGAGTCGACGATGGTCGCCCGGTTCGCGAGCGGCACGTAGATGATCCGCCGGTAATTCCGCGCCGATGAATTCCACCACGCGTTGCCGCCTAACAAGGCAAGCGCGAAGATGGCCGCCGCGGCGGCGACGGCGGCGCGCGACCGCGCGCGGCGATGCGGGTCGACGGGCGCGCCGGGATCCAGCGTGGCCTCGCGCGACGCGGCGCCGACGATCGACAGCAGGCCGAACACGAGGAACGCACCGAGCAGCAGGAGGCCGGCGCCTAACACAGGCGACATCGGCAGCTCGCGCGTGGCCGCCGAGACGATCGGGACGTTCACGGCGCCGGTGCCTCGGGGTCCGGTGATCGCCACGTCGATGGTGTACGAGCCCGTGGTCATGAGCCACAGGCGGCTCTCGTACGTACCGGGCGCGCCGGCGAGCGGCTGGGCGACGTCGGGCGGCGGCGCACCGGCCGTGCCGGTCTCCCAGTACACCGGTTGAACCGTCACCCGCCCGACGTCGCCGTTGAAGACCTGGATGACGACGTCCACCTGCGCCGGCACCACGCCCGGCGGCCGGACGACAACGCCGACTTGGTATGGTCCGGCTGCGCCGCGGTAATAGACGTCGGGACTGCCCACGTGTGCGACGCCGGCAACCGTCAGCACCGCCAGGGCGGCCAGCACTGTCAGTCCGTTAGGCATCCGGCGCGCCGGGTGCGCCGCGGCCGTCATCGCTTCACCCGGCGCAGCCAGTCGCCGCATGCAAGGCCCAACCGCGACGACACGACGGCGAGCACCAGCGCGACGACCAACCCGCGCACCAGCGCTCCGGCCCGCACGGGCGGGAAGACGTGCCGGTACGCGTAGGCCGTCTTCGGCAACGCGTAGTAGTAGTTGTCCGACGCGAACACCCAGTTCGCCGACGCCGGCGAATTGTAGAAGTAGCCGAACGCCCACTGCGTGCCAAGAAACACGACCAGGAACGCGGCGCCGAGCACCGCAGCAAGACGCCACCCGCGAAGACTCGGCGGCGCACGCTGGAAGATGAGGTCGAGCACGATTGCCGGCGCGAGGAGCAGCAGCGGAAAGTCCGGCGGCACCATGTGCGTGACCGTCTGGTAGATCGGGCCTAACCGTGGCGTGGCCGGGAACAGCGGAAGGATCCAGACCATCGCCAGCATGACCACCGTGTAGACGGCCGTCACCGCAGTGGTCGGCCAGCGGAGCCGCGACCCGCGCGCGAGCGTCACGAGGTAGAACGGGAACACCAGGCATGCGACCTCGTAGAACACCGGCGCATGCATGAGGACGCGCCGATGATACTCGGTGGTCATGATCGTCGCGTTCAGGAACAGCAGGCCCGCGGCCACCGCATAGAGCAGGCGGTAGCGCGGCGCCTCGTCGCCGCTGGCGCGATTCTGCAGCGCGAGCGTCATGAGCAGCGCGCCTAACTGAATGGCGGCGATGCCCAACGCGAGCACGGTGTGCGGCGGGCTCAGGATTTCCACGTCGAGCCCGTACGCGTTGTGCCACCAGTTGTCGAACGGCGCGGACGTGAGCATCGCGAACGTGCCCCAGATGCACACCCATGCGCCTAACGGGGCGTAGAACACGCGCCAGAAGCGTACGGTATCCGCGTGCGCCGCGGTCGAGCCGAGGCTCGTGGTCAGCACGAGCCATCCGCACGCGAGCCCGGCGAGCAGACCGCCGAGGTAGATGGCCATGTGCGCGGGCGTCCAGAACGTGTCGCGACCAATGGTGCTGTGCCACGAGATGTCCCACATCACGCCGACGATCACGCACAGCGATGCCACCAACACCGCCGGCAGGTACCAGGGCACGCCGGCCGTACCCGCGCCGCTCGCTGGACGAGGCGGCTCCATCCCGCCCTCAGGGATACCGGAAGCGGTACGTCGCCACGAGCTGCACGCGGCCGTACGTAGCCGCCGGCGTCGCGACGTTGTTCACGTTCGTCACGCGCGCACCCTGAATCTCGAGCGTGAGGGGGACGATCGGGTCGAGCCACTGCACGCTGGCATCGCCCATCCACGCGCTCTGCACGTCGGGCGTGTCGCCGCTCGCAAACGGGAACGGCGCGCCGGCGTGGCCGAACCGGGCAGGCGGCGGACGCTGGCTGATGCGCTGGTCGCCTCGGCGCCATTTCGAGACCCCCGCGGACACGTGAAACTTGCCCGTCGGCCACACGTCCGCGAACGCGCGCGCCATGTCGGCGTCGGGGCCTAACTCGGAGCCCACCGGCTGATCGTATTGCTGCCAGGTGGCGGTGTAGAACGACTCGAGATACGTGAACGCGCTCACCCGCCGGTACTGCAGCCCGAGATTCGCCGGCACCGGGAGCGACAGCGCATACGCGCCGCGCACGTTCCAGCCGAAGAGATCGGGGAAGTTCTTGCGATCGCGTGAGTCGATCTGGATGTCGTCGATGAGCAGATCGCCCTGCAGCGAGAACCGGTCGACGTTGGCGCGTACCGACCCGAACGCTGTGAGGTTCACGTTGCCGGCCTGGCTGATGTCGCCGGACTTGTCGTTCTGCGTGACCTGAAACACCATCAACGGATTCACGAAGTTGAGGGCGATGCCGCCGCCCTGCCGCGGAATGAGCGCGGTCTCTCCGAGCGTGAGCTCCACTTTGTGCGACGGCCGCCACGTGAGCGCGTGCGCCACCATCATTCGATGATAGCGCTGCGTACCGACGCTATCGGGAGTGCTGTCGGTCGACGGCGACACAATCACGTCGTTGAGCGATGCGACGAGCGCCTTGAACTCGAACTTCGACCACTGCGCGGTGAGCGTGATCTTGTCCAGCGCTGGTCCGTTCGCCGACAACACGAGCGATTCCGGACCGTCGCCGACCCACGCTTCCCGGCCGCGCCCAACGGAGAGCACGATGGGACCCAGCTTGCCCGACGCGTAGGCGTCGCTGAAGTCGATCACGCCCGACGTGTGACGGAATTGATTGGCGCGCACGGTTGGATCGTTGCGGCTCTGGGTTTCGCCGTACGCTTCACTCACGAGCACGACGTTAGGCCCGCCGTCGAACGAGAGTCTGAGCCGCGCCGTCCCGACGGCGGGCGGAGTGCCCTGCCCCGTTGGGCGAATGTCGTCCCACAGCGGATACATCTCGCCGTTGTCGAGACCGGTCGCCTGCAGCGACGCCAGCGCCCCGAACCGGACGCGGTTGGTCTTCGCATCGGCCGCCGAGTCCGCCGCCACACTGTCGGCGAGGAAGCGCGACGTGAGCGCGTCGAGCACACGGCCGCCGCACATCGACTCGGCCTTCGCGGTCCGCAGCGCCGAACGCACGTCCTTGACCATGAACGGCCGGAAGGCCGACACGCGCGCGGCGCCGCAGCCCAACTGCACCAGCCCATCGAGCTGCGCGTATGCCGGATCGTCCAGGGGCAAGGTGACTAACGGATGCTGCGCGGCGGCCACACGCGCGCTCCCGGCGGCAGCGATCAGCGCGCCGGCGGCGACGACGACGCTCAAGCGAATCGTCAGGCTCCTTTGGTGAAGTGACGCGGTTCCGGCGCCGCGGCCCGCTCGCGAAGGCGCGCGATCAACGCCGCCTGCGGCGAGAATTCCGGCACCAATTCCTGCAGCTTGCGCACGATGCCGCGCTCGTCGCGGGCCACGACGAGGTCCCACAGATGGCCTAACTGATGGTCGAGCGAGCGCGGCGCGCCGGTCTTCACGATGCGGATCTTCTCGAACCGCGTCGGCATCGTCTCTTCCGTGTCCGACGTCAGCTGCTCGTGCAGTTTCTCGCCCGGCCGCAGGCCCGTGAACACGATCGGAATGTCGGCGTCGGGCTCGAGCCCGGACAGCCGAATGAGGTTGCGCGCCAAGTCGACGATCTTGATGGGGTGTCCCATCTCCAACATCACGATCCGGTCGCGCGCCTCGTCCAACGCCGACGCTTGCAGCACCAGTTGCACTGCCTCGGGAATCGTCATGAAGTAGCGCGTGGCTTCCGGATGCGTGACGGTCACCGGCCCGCCGTCGGCGATCTGCTCGCTGAACAGCGGCACGACGCTGCCGTTGCTGCCTAACACGTTGCCGAAACGGACCGCCACGAAGTGGTGCGCGCGCGCGTCGGCCAGCGACAGCACCAGCTGCTCGGCCAAGCGCTTCGTGGCGCCCATGATGTTCGTCGGACTCACTGCCTTGTCCGTCGAGATCAGCACGAACGTCGCACCGTACTGCACAGCGGCTTCGGCGACGTTGCGCGTGCCGAACACGTTGTTCTGCACCGCGTGGCACACATGCGCTTCCATCATCGGCACGTGCTTGAACGCCGCGGCGTGGTACACGATCTCGGGACGAGCGTCACGAAACAGCCGCGTGACGTCGGAACTCTCGCAGATGTCGCAGATCACCGGTCGCACGTCGAGCGCCGGATGCTTCCGATGCAGCTCCTGCTCGATGAGGAAGAGCGCGTTCTCCGAGCGCTCCATCAGCGTGAGCGCAGCAGGATCGAAGCCCGCGATTTGCCGCGCGAGCTCGGCGCCGATCGATCCGCCGGCGCCCGTGATCAGCACCCGGCGTCCCGCGATCGCGCCGTGCACGATCGCCGAGTCCAGGTCCACGGGATCGCGGCCGAGCAGATCTTCCACGCGCACGGGACGCACCTGGCTCATCTGCACACGTCCCGAGAGTGCCGCGATCGCCGGCAAAATCTTGAACGGCAGCCGCGTCGCCAGGCAGCGGTTGACGATTTTTTGGATCTGGTCGCGCGAGGCGGATGGAATCGCGATGATCAGCTCATCCGCCGGATTGGTCTGCAGCGTCTCGCCTAACGACTCGGTGGTGCCGAGCACCGGCACGCCGTGGATGTAGAAGCCGGTCTTGCGGACGTCATCATCCACGAACCCCACGGGCACGTAGCCCAACCGGCGGTTGTTGTGCATCTCGCGCAGCAGCAGCTCGCCCGCATCGCCGGCGCCGATGATGAGGACACGACGGAGACGAGGACCGCCCGCCGCCGGGCGCCGATTCTCGCGCAGTGCGCGCAGCGCGAACCGAACGCCGCCGATGAAGAGCAACGTGAGCACCGCGTCGATCACGATCACCGACCGTGGGTACTGATACGCCTGGCCGGTGAACACGAGCAGCGCGGTGAACAACGCGCTGCTGATCGCGATCGCCTTGATCAGCGCGAACATGTCGCGCATACCGACGTACCGCCACCACCCGCTGTACAACCGATAGAACGCAAACCCGCCTAACCGAAAAACGACGAGCGGGCCGAGCGTCGTGAGGAAGATCCGGTTGTACGCCGACGGGATCATGCGATCGAAGCGCAGCACGAACGCCAACGTGTAGCTGGCAACCACGAGCACCAGGTGCGTCGTGACCACCATGAGACGCCGGTACCGGAAGGCCACCGTCGACAGCCGTGCCAACACGCGCTCCGTCAGGGGCGGAGGCGTGGGTTTCACCGAATCAGTGGCCATAGAATGAACGAACGCCGCCGATCACCTCGTCCTGTTGCGCGCGCGTGAGCTCCGGATACACCGGCAGCGAGAGCACCTCGCGCGCGGCGCGTTCCGATTCGGGGCACGAGCCCACGCGATATCCCAGATACTGGAAGCAAGGCTGCAGGTGCAGCGGCAATGGATAGTAGATGGCCGAGCCGATGCCCTTGCCTTTGAGATGGGCTTGCAAGCCGTCGCGCCGGTCCGCGCGAATCGTGTACTGATTGTAGATCGACTCGTTCCCGGCATCGATCGTCGGCGTGCGCACTTCGGGCACGTCGGCGAACGCGCGATCGTAATACATCGCGTGCTCGCGGCGTTTGCTGCTCCAGTCGGCGAGATGCGGCAGCTTCGCTTCGAGCACGGCGGCTTGCAGTGTATCGAGACGGCTGTTGTAGCCAACTTCGTCGTGGAAGTATTGCGTCGCGCCGCCGTGCACGCGAAGGCGCTTGAGGCGCGTCGCAAGCGCGTCGTCCTGCGTCACCATCATGCCGCCGTCGCCGTAGCCGCCGAGATTCTTGGACGGGAAGAAGCTGAACGTCCCGATCGTCGCGCGCTCGCCCGCCATCACCCACTCGCCGTTGATGCGGCGGCGTGCGCCGATGGTCTGCGCCGCGTCCTCGATGAGCGGCACGTTAGGCATCGCCGCCGACAGCTCCTCGATGCGCGCCATCTGGCCGAACAAGTCAACCGGTACGACGGCCTTCGTGCGCGACGTCACCGCGGCGGCTGCCTGCCCGATCGCGATGTTGAACGTCGACGCATCGATGTCGACGAACACTGGCGTTGCACCCACGTTGTGGATCGTGCCCGCCGTCGCGAAGAAGGTGAACGGCGTCGTGATGACTTCGTCGCCGCGCCCGATGTCGAGGACGCGCAGCGCGAGCAGCAGTGCATCGGTGCCGCTCGCACATCCGATCGCGTGTTTGGTGTGCGACAGCGCAGCCACCGCGCGCTCGAGGCGCTCCACCGGCTGGCCGAGGATGAACAGCTGGTCGTCGACAACCTGCATCATGGCGCGCACCACTTCGTCCTTGATCTGCGCGTGCTGCGCCCGAAGATCGAGCAAAGGAACTGGCATGTCGGTTCAACAGGAGGTTCGAGAAGCGGAGTTGGCAGGCGTCACAACACAGCCTGAACGTGCGGGAGGCGGGCCGCCGCCTCGTCGGGCCACGTCTAACAACGTGTGGACCCCCGCGCGCGGCGTCAATCGCCCGTCACGGCGTCGGCTCGCACGAGCTCGTGCCATTCCTGCAGGGAGCGGACGCGCGGTGGACGGAACCGCAACGAGAGAATCGCATCGCACGCAGCGGAGGCCGCCGACAGCGTCGTCGTATAAGGGACGCGATGGGCCACGGCGGCCTGACGCATCGAATAGTCGTCGCGCTGCGAGTGCTTGCCGAGCGGCGTGTTGATGAGCAGCTGCACCTGGCGATTCACAATCAGGTCGATCCCGTGCGGCCGTCCCTCGTGCACCTTGAACACCCGCTCGGCCGGAATGCCGCGCGAGCGAAGGAACTTCGCGGTCCCGGTGGTAGCGAGGAGGCGGAACCCCATCTCCTGGAACCGGCGGGCCATCGGAATCACGTTCGATTTGTCCGAGTTATTCACCGTGATCAGCACGGCGCCCTCGAGAGGCAGGCCGTTGTCCGCGGCGAGCTGTGCCTTGGCAAATGCACTGCCGAACGAATCGGAGATGCCCATCACCTCGCCGGTCGAGCGCATCTCTGGCCCGAGGACCGGATCCGACTCGCGGAATTTGCTGAACGGGAAGACCGCTTCTTTGACGGACACGTATGGCGGAACGATCTCCTCGGTGAACCCGAGTGACGCCAGCGATTCGCCGAGCATCACGCGCGCGGCCAACGACGCGAGCGGTACGCCGATCGCCTTCGACACGAACGGAATCGTCCGGCTCGCGCGCGGATTGACCTCGAGCACGTAGACCGTGCGATCCTTGATCGCGAACTGCACGTTGATCAAGCCCACGACGCCGAGCGCCTTCGCCAACGCGGCGGTATGCTCGCGCATTGTTGCAAGGTCCGACTCACTGATGATGTACGGCGGCAGCACGCTGGCCGAGTCGCCCGAGTGAATGCCGGCATCCTCGATGTGCTGCATCACGCCGCCCACGACCACCCGCTCGCCATCGGCGATCGCATCGACGTCCACCTCGTAGGCGTCCTCGAGAAAGCGGTCGATGAGCACTGGGCGGTCTTCCGACGCGCGCGCCGCGCGATCGAAGTACTCGCGCAGCGACGCTTCGTCGTACACGATCTGCATGGCGCGTCCGCCTAACACGTAGGACGGGCGCACGAGCACCGGGTAGCCGACCTGCGACGCGATGTCCACGGCCTCGTCGATGCTCGTGGCGGTGCCGCTCGGCGGCTGATTGACGCCAGTTTCGCGCGCGATTGCCTCGAAGCGCCGCCGGTCTTCGGCAATGTCGATCGCATCGGGCGACGTCCCGAGAATGGTGACGCCCGCCGCCTCGAGCGCGCGCGTGAGCTTGAGCGGCGTCTGTCCGCCTAACTGGACGATCACGCCGACGGGATGCTCGCGGTCCACGATCTCCAGCACGTCTTCGAACGTGAGCGGCTCGAAGTACAGCTTGTCCGACGTGTCGAAATCGGTGGACACCGTCTCGGGATTCGAGTTGATCATGATCGTCTCGAACCCGCGCTCGCGGAGCGCCATCACGGCGCGCACGCAGCAATAGTCGAACTCGACGCCCTGGCCGATCCGGTTAGGCCCGCTGCCCAGGATCACGACCGACCGCCGCCCCGTGGGCGGCGCCTCGCTCTCCTCGTCGTAGCTCGAGTACAGGTACGGCGTGGCCGAGGGGAATTCGCCTGCGCACGTGTCCACCATCTTGTAGACGGGTCGCACGCCCGCCGCCCACCGTTGGGCGCGCACCGCGTCCTCGGTTTCGCCGCGCAGCGCCGCGAGCTGGCGGTCCGAGAATCCGAGGCGCTTCATGCGCCGCAAGCCGCGCGCATCGACCGCGGGCAGCGCGGCGTAGTCGCGCTCGGCCTCGATGAGCTCCAGCATCTGGCTCAGGAACCACGGGTCGATGCGCGTGTGCTCGGACACTTCGGCTACCGTCAGGCCGGCGGCGAGGGCGCGCTTCACCTGGAAAATCCGCTCCGGCGTCGGCTGGCGGAGCGCACCGAGCAGAGCGTCCAGCGAGTCGTCGGGCAGCCGGTCATCCTGCAGCGTCGCGCCCGTCACCCAGCCGGCGCGGCCCGTCTCGAGCGCGCGCAGGCCCTTTTGCAGCGCTTCCTTGAACGTGCGCCCGATCGCCATGGACTCGCCCACGGATTTCATCTGCGTCGTGAGACGCGGATCGGCCGCCGCGAACTTCTCGAATGCGAAGCGCGGACACTTCACGACGACGTAGTCGAGCACCGGCTCGAACGACGCCGGCGTCGTCTTCGTGATGTCGTTGGTGATCTCGTCCAACCGGTAGCCGACGGCGAGCTTGGTACCGATGCGTGCAATCGGAAAGCCCGTGGCCTTGGACGCCAACGCCGACGACCGCGACACGCGCGGGTTCATTTCG
>Ga0070681_10001655_pt1 | contig 19889 bp, 13 predicted proteins | sample KBSC83BmetaG_FD_65650 | JGI IMG/M metagenome (GOLD analysis project Ga0070681, IMG submission 65650) | Corn rhizosphere microbial communities from Kellogg Biological Station, Michigan, USA - KBS C8-3B metaG | ecosystem: Host-associated > Plants > Roots > Rhizosphere | place: USA: Michigan... | reverse complement strand
GACAGGGAACCCGACTGCGCTTGTAATGGATGACATCTTCCCTAGAAATGGAAATACCGTGCCCGTCCGCTGGCACGATGGACCCAAAAGGCGCACCACCGCGGTGAGTGCGCCACGGCGTGTTGAAAACAACGCCGAGGGGTGTGGACGGTCTCCTTCCTGAGCGGCGGCTGCTTGGCCGCGGCGCGCTCCCCCCTCGGCTTTCGGAAACCCAGGGGGAACGCGACAGTGACTGATCATTCAACTCGAAGACCCAACCGGGTGCGCGCCGCCGTTGCGGCGATACTCGGTACAGCAACCGTTTCAGGCAGCCTCTTCATTCCCGCGCACGCTGCGGATGCACCCGGCCCGGCTGCGCCGGCAGCGCAGCCTGCAAACCTCGAGGAAGTCGTGGTGACGGGTAGCCACATCCAGCGCAGGGACTTCGAAGCGACGAGCCCGGTCGTCACGGTCTCGAGCGACATCCTGCAGAACACGAACACCATCGCGATTGAGACGAATCTGCAGAAGTTGCCCCAGTTCGTTCCTGGTGTCAGCCAGTTCGTCACCCAGGACGTACAGAACACGGCCACCAACACGGTCGGCGCCTCTACGGTGAACCTGCGCGGCCTCGGAGCCAACCGCAACCTCGTGCTGGTGGACGGCAAGCGCGCAACGCCGGTGAATGCGTTGATGGTCGTTGACATCAACTCGATCCCAAGCGGCGCAATCCAGCGCGTTGAGGTTCTCACGGGAGGCGCTTCCGCGACCTACGGCGCGGATGCCGAGGCTGGCGTCGTCAATTTCATCCTCAAGCGCGACTTCAACGGAGTGGACCTGGACGTCCAGGACGGCCTCACCCAGAAGGGGGACGACCAGGAGCTGCGCATCGCCGGTCTCATCGGCGCGAATTTCGCCGATGGCCGGGGCAACGCGATGTTCAACGTGCAGTTCTCGAAACGCGGCGCCGCGTTGCAGAGAGACCGGGAATTCTTCAAGAAAGGCTGGTCCGATCCGACCGTGGACGGCACAGAGTTCTGGTTCTCGAACTCGCAGTTCGCGCCTGACTTCGCCACGTTCAACGTGCCCTCGCAGGCCGCGGTCAGCAGCATCTTTACCAAGGCGGCGCCGGGCAGCGTCACGGGCTTCGACACCTTCTTCCTCAATACCGACGGCACGCTGTTCACCGGTGGCCAGCAGTTCGCGGCGGGCAATGCCAACGGCGCGTACCGTTACAACGGCCCGCTGGACGGACAGTATCGTTCGACGACCGCGAACGGCCTGCTCAAGCAGAACCAGGTCAACAACCTCGTGTCCATTCCGCTCACGAACTACAACCTGTTCGGTCGCGCGCACTACGATCTCGGCCACGATACGGAGATCTATTTTCAGGGCAACTACAGCACGACGCACGCCGAGTCCATCCTGCAGTACTCCCCGGCTGCCTTCGGCTGGGGCGTGCAGATTCCGGTCGACGCGGCCCACCCGGTTTCCCCGGAGCTCGCGACGTTGCTCAGCAGTCGGGCCAATCCAACCGCTCCCTGGAACCTGACCTACATTCTCAACTTCGCCGGACCCCGCGGCACGATCGACGACAACAACACTTTCCAGGTGATGGCCGGCATGGACGGCAAGCTGCCTATCAAGGACTGGACGTGGGACGCGTATGTCAGCCATGGCAACACCCAGAGCACGAGTGAGGGCACCGGATTCGCCTCCTACGCCCGCTGGCGGGCGATCGTCACAGCACCCAATTACGGCAAGGGCGCCAGCGTCTCGGGACCGAACCTGGGAGATCAGCCACTCACCTGTACGTCCGGAATCCCGGTTTTCGGGGACTTCCCCGTGTCGCAGGACTGCATCAACGCGATCACCGCGAACACGTTCGACATCACCCGTATGAATCAAAACGTGGTCGAGGCGACCATGCAGGGAGGCCTCTTCGACCTGCCGGCGGGTGACCTGCGATTCGCCGCGGGCGCGGACTGGCGCGAAAACACTCTCACCTTCGACATCGATCCCCTGAAGAGCACGACCAGCACCACCGACACCATCATCGGTGTCTTTCCCGCGGGAAGCACCGCCGGTGAAGTCGCCGTAGTGGAACAGTACGCCGAGCTCCTGGTACCGGTAGCCAAGGGGCTTCCGGGCCTGCGCAAAGTCGATCTGGACCTGGGCTACCGCAATTCCAACTACAAATTCTCCGGCAGGGTCGGCACCTGGATGGCGAACCTCAACTGGTCGGTCACGGACGCACTGCGCATCCGGGGCGGCTACCAGGTTGCCAGCCGCGCGCCCAATATCGGCGAGCTCTTCGCGCCGGACTCGGTGATCGTGTCCGGGACGAACTACGGCGATCCGTGCCAGCCGAATACCCTCGCACCCTACGGTGCCAACCCAGCCACCAACCCGAGTGGCGCAGCCCACGCGTTGGCGACCTGCAAGGCGCTGATGGGAACGGTCGGAGCGAACGCCTACTACAACAGTCCGATTCCCTTCGGCCCCTCCGGACCCGGAATCGTGCTCGTCACGCAGGTGGGCAGCCGAGCCCAGACCATCCTGCCGCAAGGCCTCAAGTCCGAGACGGCCAGAACGTTCACGGCCGGCTTCGTCATCAGCTCACCGTTCGAGAACGCCGCCCTCAAGCGTTTCACAGCTTCGATCGACTACTACCACATCAACATCGACAACTACCTCAATGGACTGGGTTACGACACGGTCTACGGGACGTGCCTGAGCCAGGCGGGCAATCCGTCGGGATCGATCACCAACCCGTTCTGCCAGCTCACGGTTCGCAATCAGGTCAGCGGCATGGCCGCCTCGACCCTGACTCCGTTTGCAAACCTCGGCCAGCTCAAGACCTCGGGCGTGGACTTTCAGCTCGACTGGGGCTCCGCATTCGGGGACCTGGGGATGAGTAAACTGCCGGGATCGGTCGGCTTGAACGTGCTCGCGACGTATCTGAAGAACTACGACACCCAGAACGGACCCGGTCAGCCCTTCGTCGACAGCTCGGGAACCCAGAACACCCCGAACGCGGGTACGTTTGGAGCCTACTTCCGCTATCAGCTCTACACGACCGCGAGTTACTACGTCGGCGGAGCCACGGCAAGCCTGCGGTGGCGTCACTTGCCTTCGGTGGCGGACTCCAGCGCTGCGCTCAATCCGGCGACGACGCGCGTCGGCGCCTCTTCGTACGACGTTCTGGACCTGTCGTCGAGCTGGGATATCAACGACCACTGGCAGGTGCGCTTCGGCATCAACAACTTGCTGGATACGCAGCCACCCATCACGTCCTCGCTTCCTGTGTCGACTCCGTCTGCTCACGCTACCAGCGGTGCCGGCACGACCAATTCGAGTGTGTATGACGTGCTCGGTCGCGCGTTCTACGTAGCAGCGAAGTTACGCTTCTAAAGCTCAAGGGATCGGGATTTGCCGCACGGCCTCGTGCGGCAAATCCCACGTAGGGCAGAGGGTCCCAGGTCGCGCGCAGCGCGACCGTTACGGGCACCTCTTCAGTGCGGCAGACTGGCTGAAGGGTCCTGCGCGGGAAGGATGGCGCGCGAGGAGTTGAGAATGTCCTTGGCGGCCTGCTCCTGCTTCTCGAGCGTCTCGGCGGTGTAGCAATTCTTCGACCGCAGGAGCGTCCCCACGTGGGCGTCTTCGCGACAGTACACATACCCGTCGTCGTACCGAACCGCGTTGTACCCCAGCTTGATGTACTTCTGGTTGGGTTGGTCGGTGGTCGCTGCGGCCGCCGCCGCGCCACCGGACGGAGCTGCTGTGCTCACCGCGCTCGCATCGGGCGCCGGTTGTTGTGCCGGCGGCTGCCCCGCACACCCTGAAAGAACCACGGCAAACAGAGCAAATTGCAGTTTCACGCGAGCCCCCCCACTTCCGGCCGGGAGCGCCAATCCCGCCGCCCTCGACCTTGCTGTATTCGCAGCATACAAGCCCGATCCGGTCGCGCGCCAGCCAATGCGCTTCAGCCCGACCGCTTGCCGGACCAACGTCACCTCACAGAGACTGCGCCGCAAACTCCTTCGCCACCCAATCGATGAACGTGCGCACGCGCTGGCTGAGCTGGCGATTTCTCGGATAGAGAATGGACACGGGTGTCGGTGAAGGGGATGTTTCGCGCAGCAGCTCGACGAGCCGTCCTCGCTCGAAGTCCTCCTCGAGCGCATAACGCGGCGCCTGGATCAACCCCAATCCCTGCAGCGCCGCGGCCCGATACGTATCCGCGCCGTTGACGGACAGAGTCATGGGGAGCATGACGGTCTTGCGCGTCCCGGCGACCATGAACTCCAAGGGCAACACCCCACCGGTGGCCGAGGACCGGAAACCGATCATGCGGTGCCCGTCGAGCGCGTTCCAGCTCTTGGGTCTACCGAAGCGTTTCACGTAGTCCGCCGACGCCGCTGTTGCCTCGCGCAGCAGCGCAAGGCGGCGCGCAACCATGTCGCTTTCCCTGGGCTCTCCAACCCGCAACACGCAGTCGAACCCCTCACGCACCAGATCGACGAAGCGGTCCCCTTCGCTCATGTAGAGCTCGAGATCGGGATACTGCTGAAAAAAACGCGGCAGCTCGGGAACGATCAAGCGCCTTGCCAGGCCCCCTTGCACGTCGACGCGCAGCAGCCCCTTCGGCTTGGCGCCACCGAATGCACTCTCCGCCTCTTCGATGTCCGCCAGGATCGCCAGACAGCGTTGATAGTAGGCCTCGCCGTCGAGAGTCACGCGCACCTGGCGCGTGGTCCGCTGCATCAGTCGCACGCCCAAACGCCGCTCCAGCGTCTTGATGGCGTCGGTGACCGTCGAGGCGGGCAGCGCGAGGTCTTCAGCGGCACGGCTGAAACTGCGCCGCTCGACGACTCTCGCGAAAACCCGCATGGAATCGATGCGATCCATTATCCGATATTCCCGAATAGTGTTGCCGGATTATGCCCGATTATCCGGGCCCAGTTTCCAGCCATGCTGCGGCCCATCGAGTCTCACGTCGAGCACCGGTCAAGGAGATGCCCATGTCGGATACGCCCAGCAAGATCGCTCTCGTCACCGGCGCCAGCCGTGGCCTCGGCCGCAGCACCGCCATCGCGCTGGCGCGGCGAGGAGTCGACGTGATCGGCACCTACCGCAGCAACAAGACCGAAGCCGACTCCGCAGCCGCCACGATTCGGGAGCTCGGACGCAAAGTGGCGATGGTGCAGCTGGACACTGGCAACGTGTCCTCCTTCCCTGGCTTCTCCGAAGAGGTGAAGCGTGTATTGGGAGGCTGGGGTGGTCAGAAGCTCGACCATCTCGTCAACAACGCCGGCATCGGCATTCACGCGTCGATCGCCGAGATGAGCGAGGCCGACTTCGATCGGCTGGTGAACATTCACTTGAAAGGCGTGTTCTTTCTGACTCAGCGATTGCTGCCGCTCATCGCCGACGGCGGTCGCATCGTCAACTTCTCCAGCGGCCTTACCCGCTTCAGCCTGCCTGGCTACGCGGCTTACGCGATGATGAAAGGCGGCGTCGAGGTGTTCTCACGATACCTGGCCAAGGAGCTGGGGCCGCGCGGCATCACCGTCAACAGCGTGGCGCCCGGAGCCATCGAGACCGACTTCGGCGGCGGCGCCGTGCGCGACAACAAGCAGATCAACGCATTCGTCGCGAGCGTTACGGCCTTGGGACGACCCGGACTGCCCGACGATATCGGGCCGGCGGTGGCTTCGCTGCTGTCGGCGGAGAATCGCTGGATCACGGGACAGCGGATCGAGATATCCGGCGGGATGTTTGTGTGAGTCGCCGCGGGACTCGTTGAAAGATGTGAACGGGAGCTAGGCAGGCGGGCATGCAGAGATGCGCGGATCAAAGCACGCCCGCGCAGCTCGTGCTCGAGCACAGAAGTGTGAGCGACTCCTCGGTTAAGTGAATCGAAATCGCCGCGCCGATAATCTGTCGTATGCTGCGTCGCGGGGATATTGAAACAAGAAGCCGGTAACCCGGCTCAGGGAGACAACGGATGAAGAACCGCCGTGGCATTCTCATTGCCTCGCTGACGCTCGCCAGTCTCATCTCAGGCGTCGCGCATGCCGACCTCATCGGCCTGACCTGGAATTACGAGGCTCAGAACGGAGTCATCACCAGCGGCTCGCAGTACCAGAAGCTGAGCGACTGCGGCGGCCCCAGCGGTCCGGTGCAAGGCGGCGCAGTGTTCGTGAACGACCAGTGTTTCGGAACGATCAGTCAGGTCATTCCCACGGTCGCGGGGCAGACGTACACGATCAGTTACACAATGGGAATCGGTGTTGGGAACTATCTCAGCCCGGGGATCTTCGCGGCCGTGTTTGACGGGCTCACCTATCTCTCAGGCGCAGAGATGATCGAGACCGGACCCGGGGTGTACCAAGCGGTGCCAGCGGACTACTTGCAGAATCCACCCGCGAACTGCGGCTTCAAGAACTTCTGTGGACTTTTCCTCGGAGCTCCGAACGGCGGAATCTTTCAAGGTGAGACCGACACCTTCACGGCTGTAGCGACCGGAAGCTCCACGACTATCGAATTCATCGAGAGCTGCTTGTCGTGCGCGGTTGGCGTTGGGGGCATCAGCGCCGTCAGCGCCGTTCCGGAGCCTGGTACGCTGTCGTTGTTCGGTGTTGGCTTGGTGGCCGCGGTGTTGGTGCGGCGCCGCTTCCGGCGCGCGGCGCTGTAGAAATTTGGTGGGCCTCGCCCGTTCGGGCCGCCCTGCCGGGCGTTATCCTACTCGTATCGCTGCAACGGACTTGGTCGGCAATTGTAATAGCCGTGGGCCCTTTTGACGTCGATTTGGTTTCGTTGCTCCAATGGGTTTGCAATCGCTGACGCAGGCGGCCCGATGGGCAATCTCGTGACCGGCTCCTTGGCACTCGCGCTACTGGCTTGAGGCTTCTGCTGCTGTTGTTTAGCGCCCTGGGTTTGTTCTGGTTTACGGGGCAACTCAATACGCGTGACGACTGGTACTGGCGGTCGCAGACGGCTGGACTGCCCTGCGTCGACCCTCGGAGCCCTCGTTGGTATCGGCGGCATCGTGCTCGTAGAACGTGTGTTTTCCAGGACTCCTTTATTCCCTTGGGCGAGCCTGGGAACAAACTGAGCAGTGCCCCGTTCAGCACAGGTGCAGCCACCGCCACCACCGCCCGAGAGTGATCCAACCGGGGTCAGAGTCTCGCGTGAGCCGTTGTGCACCCCAGCACGACCCACCAGCCCGGCCGGTCCGCCGGCCTCGGGCGCTGCGATTCCATGAACGCCTTCGACCGGGACATCCTCTTGCTTGTGAACCGGGCCGCGGGCCGCTGGCACGACTTCGACGTGCTCTTGAACCAGTTCCAGGAGAACAACCTGCTGAAAGGTGCAGTGTTCTTCGCCATCATCTGGTACCTGTGGTTCCGCTCGGTTCGCAGCGAGCGCGAGGCGCTGGAGGCTCGTCAGAAGCTGTTCGCGACGATCTGCGCGCTGACGGTTGGGATCATCATTGCGCGCACGCTCGCGGACCTCTTGCCGTTTCGCGCGCGCCCGGCATTCGAGCCGGAGCTGCACTTGCAGATTCCCCCGGGACTCGAACCCACCAACCTGATGACGTGGAGTTCATTCCCCAGTGACCATGCGGTCGTGTGGTTCACACTCGCGTTCGGGATTCTGCCGCTCGACAGGAAGCTCGGTGTGTTGAGCTGTTTGTACGCGCTGTTTCTCTCGTTCGGGCGCGTCTACACCGGCGCACATCACCCGACCGACATCCTCGCAGCGGCCGCAATTGCAGCGGGCGTTACCTGGCTGTCCCATCGCGAGCCGGTCCGCACGGCTCTCTATTCACCGGTCGCACGGTTGCACCTGGGACATCCCGGAATCTTCTACGCCGGCGCGTTTCTCCTGACCTATGAGATTGCCAACCTGTTTGATCAGGTGCGCGACCTCGGGACGATCGCCTGGCATTTCCTCCATCACGCACGTGCCTCCGACCTCATGACCACGCAACTACAGCCGCCGCCCTGACGAGTCGGCCGCGACGAGGGGCTCCCCTGCACGCCGGCCGGCCGAGCCGCGACAACCCCCGAGACCGATCATGCATCCCCGCGTCAACGATGTGGGATACTGCTAGCCTTGTCGGCAACCTAAAATCGAGCGCCAAGGGCGGGGTCCGAAATGCGCACGCACCTCTTGTGCTGCTGCATCGCTGCGATGGTGCTCACTGCGAGTGGATTGGTCCTTTGAACACCGGAACAGTTTGTACGAGAGAGGATGAGGCTGGTGGCGGTGCTCCTTAGTGACAGTGCGGGTGGCGTTCTCGCGCGACGACTGCTCGCGCCTGCGGTCGTGCTGCCGATCGTCATCGGTTGGTTGAGCCTGAAGGCCCAGCAGGCCGGATGGTTCGGCACACAAGCAGGGGTGGCGTTCGTTGCGATGGCAAATGCGCTGGTGATTGGCGGCCTTGTATGGGTAACCGCACGCTTCCTCCATCGAAGCAGCCTGAAGCGCAGACGCGTAGAGGAGGCGATGCACGAACACATGGAGCGCCTGGCCACTATTATCGCGAACGAACCGGAGTGCGTGAAAGTCATCAACGGTGCCGGAGAGTTGCTAGAGATGAACCCTGCTGGCCTCACCATGCTGGAGGAGAGTTCCTTAGCCGACGCGCAGCAACGGCAACTCATCCAATACGTGCTTCCGGCTCACCGGGACATGTTTGGCGAGTTGCATCACCGCGTCATGCAGGGCGAGAGCGGCAAGCTTGAGTTTGAGATCACCGGGCGGCGAGGCACGCGGCGCTGGCTGGAAACGCACGCGGCCCCCTTGCGTGACAAGACGGGGAAGGTGTGGGCGTTGCTGGGGGTGACGCGGGACATCAGCGAACGCAAGCGCGCAGCCAGCTCCCAGGCCCAGGTACAGCTGTTCCGGGATCTTCTCGATCGAACCAACGACCTCATTTACATTGCCGATGCGGTCACAGCCCGCGTGCTGGATTGCAACGCAACCTTGCCGGCGCGCCTGGGATATACCTACGAAGAAATTCTGCAGATGCGGGTCTGGGATCTCTCCACCGCTGCGGGTGCTCCCTACGACTGGGCCGAGCGTGTCGCGCGGGTGCAGGCGACGGGTTCGCTCGTCATAGGAAGCGACTATCGACGCAAAGACGGCTCCAAGCTTCCCGTGGAGATCAGCCTTAGCTATGTCGGGCACGAGCCACAGCCCCTGCTCGTCGCGGTGACAAGAGATGTGACAGAGCGGCGTGTGCAGGAAGCGCGCGCCGCGCATTTCACGCTCGTTCTGAAGATGCACGGTGCAATCCAGAGCGCCGTGCTGCGGATCCGCGATCCAGACGAGTTGTTGCAGGAGGTCTGTCGCGTGGCAACGGAGCTCGGCGCCTACGCCACTGCGATTGTCAGCTTGGTCGACCGTGAGTGTCGGAAAGCCCGTCCGAAGTATCGCTCGGGCCTCACCGTTCCTTCGGAACCAGACGAGATCGTCATCGGAGATGGCACGGATCAGGACGTAAGTGTCACCGGTCGGGCGCTGCGCACAGGCGAACTCGCTCTCTGCAGCGACCTCCGACACTCCGAACCGGCTGTCCTCGGGCGCGAGGAATTGCTGCGTCTGGGAATGCGCTCGATTATCGCGTTGCCGGTGACTGTCGACGGAGCGCGCGTAGGGGCGCTCACGCTGCTTTCCCGCAGTGAGAGGCGGATCGATGACGAGGAATTGGTGTTGCTCCAGGACGTGGCGATAACACTTGGGCTTGGGCTTCAATCCCAGCAGCACGCTGATGCCGCTCAATTCCTGACGAACTATGATCCCCTGACGGGTCTTCCCAAGAGAGCGCTGTTTTGTGAGCAAGTCAACGCACTCATCCGATCGAGCCCAGCACCTCTGATCCATCCCATCGTGGCCGTGTTCGATATTCATGATCTCAGCGGCTTTAATGACACATTCGGACGCAGTTTCGGAGACTCCCTATTGCAGAAGGTAGCTGAAAGGGTGCGGCGTATAGTGCAGAGCGAGCGACATGTCGGTCATCTAGGTGGAGGTACTTTTGCGCTGGCGATGCGAGAGGCGCCCGGCGTAGCCAACAGTCTGGCGGCGATGATCGATAGGGAGGTGTTCGAGCTGCCGTTCGAGACCGATGGACGCACGTTCCGGGTCACCGGCCGTTCCGGTCTGGCACGCTACCCGCTGGATGGGCACGACGCCGCGACGCTCGTGCAAAAGGCCGAAGCGGCGCTCAGGCACGCCAAGGAGAGCGGCGAGCGCTACCTACATTTCAAACTGCAAATGCGCAGCGACGTGACGAATCGATTGCAGTTGGAACACGAGCTGCGCGAGGCGATCGACGCGCACCAGTTCGTACTGTACTACCAACCCCAAATCAGCATCGCGACGGGCCGCATCGCGTCGGTCGAGGCACTGTTGCGCTGGAACAATCCTCAAGCCGGAATACTCCCGCCCGCGCAGTTCCTGCCCGTGCTCGAGTCCTCCGAAATGATCGTAACGGTGGGCAATTGGGTCATGGCGCAGGCCTGTGAGGACTGTCGAGAGTTTCGCAGGCGCGCGCTCGGTCCGCTGCGTATCTCAGTTAACGTCTCGGCCCTGCAGATTCGCCGTCGTACATTCGTGGAAGAGGTCCTACGGAGCGCCGAGGGTTTTGGCAGCGATGGCTATGGAATCGATATCGAGATCACCGAGACCAGCGTATTGCAAGACCTCGAAGACACACGTCGCAAGCTGCGCCTCCTGCGCGAGGCGGGAATTCGAATTGCCATCGATGACTTCGGTACCGGGTACTCCTCGCTCGGCTTACTCCCGACCCTTCCGATCGATATCCTCAAGATCGATCGCGCGTTCATCCAGGGTTTGCCGGAAAATCCCGCCAGCGTCGCACTGACCTCGAGCATTATCCAGATCGCCTCTGCCTTCGGCCTCGCGACCGTTGCCGAAGGGGTAGAGTCGGTTGCGCAGCTCGAGAAACTCCGCACCCTCAATTGCCATCAGTCCCAAGGCTATCTGCACTGGAAGCCGATGCCGATCGAAGCTTTGGGAACCCTTCTGGAACGCCAGCGAAGCTGCGACGCTCCAGACCGCTAGTCCCTTCAAGCCCGTGGGAACGGGGTCGGGTGCGCTGCGGCGGTGTGTGAGCTCGGAGGCACAGAAGAACCCTGCCGCGAGCGGTTCCCGAGTCGAATCAACTCCGGGAGCGCCGACAACGACCGGCGCTAGAACTCATTGGGACTCCGCAGCCATTACGCTTTGACTCTGGCGGAGAGGGTGGGATTACTCGGCCCTTGCGGGCCTCGCCCGTCCGGGCCGCCCTCCGGGCGTTATCCCACTCGCATCGCTGCAGCGGACTTGGACACTTCAGAACGGCGGACGCACCTGAGTTTTTCTGTGGCGGAGAGGGTGGGATTCGAACCCACGATCCCCTTGCGGGGATGCCGGTTTTCAAGACCGGTGCGTTCAACCGCTCCGCCACCTCTCCGTAAATCAATAACTTACACAGTAGTCTTCGCGTGCTTCCGGTAGCGCGTGCTCAATGCTACCCAAGCGCCCTAAACCAAGGGAAGCTCATCCGCTCCCGCCCACACGCCGTGCACCTGTGAGCTGATGCGGAAGGGAAGGATCACGCGTGCGATATCGCCCTCCCCCAATCGCTGCGCGTCCGCGATGACGAGTTCCGAGCGCTCCTCCGCGAAGTTGGAAGCGACACCGATCAGGTAGCCCTCGCCTTCGGCGGTACCGCGCGGGACGAAAGTGCACTCCTGCAAACTGTGCGTGCTGCCCGCAAAGTAAGTATCCACCTTGCGCGAGGCCACATCGAACCGGCCATAACAATTGACGATGCGCGCGTGGGCGTCGGCTGCCGGCACGCGATCGCGGTCATAAGGCCGCTCGGGGTCGGAGTAGGAGGTGAACAGGTACCGGGACTGCAAGGTCGTCGTTCGCGGATCGACCTTGCCGAGATCCACGACCTGCATGGGCCACAGGATCTCCTCCTGCCAGGTGTCGCTGGAAGAATCCAGATCCAGCGTGATCTTGCGGATGAACGCCTTGGCTTTCGCCGGATTCCACGGGCTCCCGTCGACAGGAGGAAAGAACGGGAAGAAGTTCCCATCCCAGAACGGCGCGTAGAGAATGACCTTGTTGCCTTCCGAGTGGGCGTTGAAGGTGTGCATCATGCAGCGCAACGGGCCCTTGAACCAACGCATGTCCTTTGCCTGACCCTCGCGAGGAATCACGCCGATCATGCTCGGCTTGGTGTCATCCCAACCCCAGTGGATCTTGCCTTGCTGCAGCCGTTCCGCGCTGGTGACGTAACCGCCGAACGGAATCAGGACGTGGCGATGCGTTACCGCGCAATCGTGAATCATGCTCGGCCACGGCATCTTGACACGCACCTCGTGGCGTACCTTCCCACTCTTGTCGAGCGTATAGATGAACAGGTCATCGCTCGCGAGTCCGGTTGCCTCGTAGCCGAAAGCAACCATCTCGCCCGTCAGCGGATCGAGCTTCGGATGGGCAGTAAAGGTCTCGCTCTTCCAGGCGCCGTGGAAGTCCCAGGGGCCGATCGTTTCCAGGGTGTTGGGATCGAGCTGGTGCGGCAGGCCGTCTTCCTTCAGCGTGAAGAGCCTGCCGCCGTGAGCGAGAGTTGCGGTGTTGGATACCGTCCGAAGGTTGGGATGCTTCGGATCGCGAACGCTGGGGTCGTCGGTGTAGGGATTGCGGTAGTAGCCGTACAGCTGGCGGCGCGCTTCGCGCTCCTTCTGGAAGCGATGGGTCTTCACCCAGCGCCCCTTGTAATCCACCTTGCCGCCCTTGATGCGGAACATGCTGACGTAGCCGTCCGCATTCAGGATGGCGTCGTCGGCGAACTTGGGCGGGTAGTACCACTCCGCGCCGACGCGATAGAACGCGCCGTTGAGCTCCGGCGGGATCTTGCCCACGACCTCGCAATCGTCGACCGAGCCCTCGAAGCGCAGGGGCGAGTTGAAGCCGCGGCCGCTCGCTTGCCCGGAAAGGTCCGCCATAATTCACTCCTGCGCGAACACCGCGCCAACGTGGGATACGATAGCCGAAAACCGCATGTCCGTTCCCGACGAAACCCTCCGCAGTGCCATCGTGGCCCACAACGCCGGTCGCCTGACCGAGGCGGAGGTGGGCTATAGCCGCGTGCTGCGCCGGAATCCGAGCGACGCGCGGGCGCTCTACGGCTTGGGGCTTCTCAGCTATCACTCCGGCTTCAAGGACAAAGGCATCCAGTACCTGGCCCGCTCTCTGGAATGTGCGCCGGGCAACGGTCGTGCGTGGATTACCCTGGGCAGCATGTACGTCGAGAGCGGCAGGGCAGCCGAAGCAAAGCACGCTTACGGCCGTGCCACCCAGGTGACCCCGGAGCTGTCCGACGGCTGGTACAACGTCGGGATCTGTTTGAAGCGCGAGGGCGACTTCGAGGGTGCCATCGCACAGTTGCGCAAGGCGGTGGCGTGCCCGACGCCCTCGCCACAGGCGTACGACGCGCTCGCGGCCTTGTTTTACGAACAAGGCAGGCTGCAGGACGCGGCTCAGACACTCGCCAATTGGGCGGTGCGCGACCCCAGAAACCCCAAGGCGCTGCACATGGCGGCGGCGGCCTCGGCAAGAGAGGCTCCAACGCGCGCGTCCGACGATTACGTGCGGACGCACTTCGATGCGTTCGCCGACGGTTTCGACGCCAATCTCAAGAACCTCAACTATCGCGCGCCCGAGCTGGTGATCGGGGCACTGAAGGCCGCGGTCGCGCCTTCCCACCCACTGTCCGCAGTGCTCGATGCGGGATGCGGAACGGGCCTGTGCGGTCCGTTAGTGCGCTCACTGTGCCGAACCCTCGTCGGGGTCGACCTGTCACCCAAGATGCTCGCGCGAGCCCAAAGCCGAGGTTGCTACGATGAGCTGATCGCGGCCGAGCTGGTGGCCTTCATGCGCTCGCGGCCTGGGGCGTTCGACGCGATCGTGTCCGCAGATACCCTCGTCTACTTTGGGCCGCTCGAGGAGCCGCTGAGCGTCGCTAGAGAGGCCCTGCGAGGGACCGGTCCTCTCGTGTTTACTGTGGAAGCGTTGGCGACCGGCGAAGCTGCAGACCATAAGCTGGAGCTGTCGGGTCGTTACGCTCACGGTGAACGTTATTTACGCCGGGTACTCACCACCGTCGGCTTCGAGGTCGAATTGCTGAGTCGTGTGACGTTGCGAGAAGAAAGATCGGAGGGTGTGATGGGTTACCTGGTAGCGGCGCGTCCAAGTTCATGAGCACGCCTGACGATGTCCTCCAGAGGGCCATGAACGCCCACGATGCCGGGCGGCTGACCGAGGCCGAGGTCGGATACAGCCGGGTGCTGCGCAAACGACCTACCGATTACCAGGCGCTCTATGGCCTCGGAGTCATGAGCTTTTTCGCGGGCGCCGCCGACAAGGGAATTCAATACATGACACGCAGCCTGGAGAGTGCGCCAGGCCACGGCCGCGGCTGGAACGCTCTCGGTAGCATGTACTTGGCTACAGGAAGGACGGTGGAAGCCAAGGATGCCTACCGCAAGGCCACTGAAGTGACGCCCGACATGTCCGATGCCTGGTTCAACGTGGGCCTCTGCCTGCAGCGCGAGGGCGACCTCGATGGAGCCGCGGAGCAGTTTCGCAGAGCGATAGCGTGTCCCGTTCCGACTTCAGGCGCGTTCGGAGCGCTGGCGGCCTTGTACAACGAGCAGGGTCGATTGACTGAGTCGGCGCAAACGGTGGCGGAGTGGGTGCGGCGCGAGCCGGACCATCCCATCGCGGTACACATGGCCGCGGCCGCCGGAGCCTCCAACGGAGAGACACCATCGAGGGCGTCCGACGCCTATGTGCGCATCCTCTTCGACTCGGTCGCAGAAGGGTTCGATCGCAGCCTTGGGGGGTTGAAATACTGCGCCCCTGAGCTCGTCGCCAACGCGTTGAATGCCGCAGCCGCGACAGGCAGTCACGTGCCACTCTTCCCCGTGGTGCTGGATGCAGGATGCGGAACCGGCCTGTGCGGCCCACCGCTTCGCGCACTGTGCCGAACGCTGGTCGGCGTCGATCTTTCGCCCAACATGCTGGCTCAAGCGAAGCGACGCGGCTGTTACGACGAGTTGGTCAACGGCGAGCTGGTGGCCTTCCTGCGCTCGCGCCCCGCCGCCTTCGATGCGATCGTGTGCGCCGATACTTTTATCTACTTCGGGGATCTTGCAGAGGCGTTGGCTGCGGCCCACGGCGCGCTGAGAGCGGGTGGCCCGCTGATCCTGACTGTCGAAGCTCTCCCGGAAGAAGAAGGGATCGATCACCGGCTGGAGTTCTCCGGCCGCTACGCTCACAGCGAGACCTATCTGCGCCGCGCCCTGGCTGCCAACGGATTCGAGGTGCAGTCCCTGACGCGCGAAACTTTGCGTCAGGAACGAGGCTCCGCGGCGGGCGGGTACGTGGTACACGCTCGCCGCGAGCAGGCCGGCCTCAGGCGGACTTCAACTCCTGCGGATTGATCGGCAGCGTGCGGATCCGCTTGCCCGTCGCCGCGAAGATCGCGTTCGTGAGCGCCGGCAAGGCCGGCGGCAGCGACGGCTCACCCAACCCGGTCGGCGGGAACTCCGTCTTCACGAACTGCACTTCGATCGGCGGGGCCTCGTTCATGCGAATGAGCGGATAGTCGTGGAAGTTGGTCTCCACCACACGACCGCCGACGATCTTCACGCCCGCATGCAGGGCCTGGCCGACACCGTCGATGACACCGCCTTGCACCTGGTTCAGCGCGCCGCTCGGATTGACGATCTGGTTGCCGACATCGGCCGCCACCCACATCTTGTCGACCTTGACGCCGCCGTAGGAATCGACGGTCGCCTGGCAAACTTCAGCGAAATAGCCCAGGTGCGAGTAGTAGCACGCGATGCCCATTCCGGTGCCCTTGGGCAACTGCTTCTTGCCGTAGCTGGACATCTCGGCAACCTTCTTCAGCACCCCGGCCATGCGACCCGTGTGGAATCCGGGAGACGGAGGTCCGAAGCCGCCCTTGGGCGCAGGCAACGCGCGCGGCTCACCAAGCAGCTCCAGTTGGAGTGTCAGCAGATCCTTGCCGGAGGCGTGTGCCACCTCGTCGAGGAAACTCTGGAACGCGAAGGCGAGCGCGTTGCTGCCGGGCGCACGCATCGGGCCCGTCGGCAGGCTGCTCGGCAACGCCGACATCCCAATGGTCACGTGCTCCAGGAACTGCGCCGGGAACTCGGTGGCATTGATGGTGCCGCTGTTGGTGAACTTGTCGCCAACTCCGAAGGTGATCATGTGGTCGGAGAAGGCCGTCAGCTTGCCATCCTTGTCGAGGCCGGCCTTGAAGAAGTGGAAACCGCCCGGACGATAGCTGTCGTGCTGGATGTCCTGCGTGCGTGTCCACAGCAGCTTCACCGGCTCGCCGTGCATCTTGGAGATGATCGCGGACTGCGCGACGAACTCGCTGGAGAGGCGGCGTCCGAACCCTCCGCCGGAGCGCGTAACGTGGATCGTCACGTGGTCCTCAGGGATGCCGAGCGTCTTCGCCACGAGTTTGACGTTGTTGCCGGGGAACTGCGTCGGCGCCCAGATCTCGACCTTGCCGTCCTTGAAGGCGGAGGTGGAGTTCATGGGCTCGAGCGGCACGTGGGCGACGAACGGATAGTGATACTCCGCCTCGACCACTTTCGCGGCGGAACCGATCGTCGCCGTCGGATCGCCCTTCGTGACCACATCCTTGGTGGGCTTCTTCTGCGACAGCTCGCGCGCCTGCTTCGGCCAGTCCGCCGAATTGAGGTTGGCGAAGGCCGTCTGCTGCCACTGCACTTCGAGCTTCTCGGCGGCGCGGTTTGCCTGATACCAGGTGTCGGCAACGATCGCGACGCCGTCGGTGATTCCACCCATCATACCGTCGTAGGGCGGTACCGCCTCTTCCGGAGCGCTGACGACGAACACGTTGCGCACGCCGGGAAGCTTCTTGATCTCATCCAGGTTGCCGCTTGCAAACTTGCCGGCGTGCACCGGGGAGCGCTCGAACACGGCGTAGCGCATTCCCGGAACCTGGACGTCGATACCGAAAATCGGCTGGCCCCGAACGATCTTGGGGCTGTCCACGCCACCGATCGCCTGACCGATGATCTTGAAGTCCTTCGGGTCCTTCAGCGCGACGGTCTTCAAATCCGGAGGCGGCAATTTGGCCGCCTTGGCGGCGAGCTGGCCGTACCTGAGCGAGCGATTGCTGGCCTTGTGATAGACCACGCCCGATTCCGTGGTGCACTCCGACGCGGGCACCTTCCACGTTTGCGAGGCAGCCGTCACGAGCATCGCACGGCCTGCTGCGCCTGCCCGGCGCAGAATGTCGTAATTCATCGGGACACTCAGGCTGCCGCCGGCGAATTGCGCGCCATATAACTTGGCATCCGTGGGCGCCTGCTCGGCCTGAACCTGCTTCCAGTCCACATCGAGCTCCTCCGCGATCATCTGCGCGAAGGTGGTCTTGATGCCCTGCCCGATCTCGGGGTTCTTGGAGAAGATCGTGACCGTGTCATCGGGAGCGATCCGAACGTAGGCGTTCAGGGTGCTGGTGGCCGGAGCCGCCTGCCCGGGGGCCGCCTTGACGGCCGGCACGAAGCTCAGATCCAGCAGCAGTCCACCGCCTGCAGCTGCACTTCCGGCGAGGAAGGCACGCCGGGAAACGCCGTCATCCGTATTCGTCGTCACTGCGTTATTGGGTGTCATGTTCAGATGTCCCGCGAGTCCGTGGTGGGGAGACCCGCCGCTTGCTTGATGGCGGCCCGAATGCGCGTGTAGGTCGCGCATCTGCAGATGTTCCCGCTCATCGCGGCATCGATGTCTGCGTCGGTGGGCTTGGGTTTCTCATTGAGCAGCGCCGTGGCCGACATGATCTGGCCGGCCTGGCAGTATCCGCACTGCATGACATCCAGAGCGAGCCACGCCTCTTGCACCTTCTTGCCCGTATCGCTGTCGCCGACGCCCTCGATGGTCGTAACGGGGCGCTCTCCGACTGCCCTGATGGGCGTGATACAAGCGCGGGTGGCCGTGCCATCGATGTGGACCGTGCAGCAGCCACACAGGCCCAGTCCACAACCGAACTTGGGGCCCTTCATGTCCAGGACATCGCGCAGAACCCACAGCAGCGGGGTCTCGCCATCGACGTCCACGGTTTGGGGCTTGCCGTTGATCTTGATGGTGTAGCTCATGTTTGTCCTTAACGCTCACGGCGCATCGAACCGAGGCGTTATATCCAATGAAATCCAGCGGGTACGACTACCGCCCCGCCGGCAGCGAGCATAGATCCAGATTCGCCTCTTGAATATGGCAGTGCGGAACTGGTCCATCACGCGGTGCAAGTAGAATCTCGTCAAACGAGTCTTTCCCGATCTGAAAGAATTCGCGCCCATGGAGAGGGTCACCAACCTGTTCGATTACGAGATTTTTGCCCGCGTGATCAAGGCAGGCAGCCTGTCCGCGGCTGCGCGGGAGTTGCACTCCTCCCCTGCGATGATCTCCAAGCGCCTGACACGGCTGGAGGAGCGCCTGGGAGTGCGTTTGCTGCAACGCACAACGAGGCGGCTGACCCCTACGCAGGTCGGGCAGAGCTTTTTCGAGCGGGTGGTCGCTGTCCTGGCCGCGGTCGAGGACGCTGAGAACTTCGCCGCCGTCGACAGCGAGCGTCCGCGAGGCACCCTCAAAGTCTCGCTGCCGACCGCGTTCGGCCGATTGCACGTGGCGACCCGGCTCAAGCCGTTCCTCGATGCGAACCCGGATCTGCGGCTGGTCATGGACCTGAACGACGATTATGCGGATCTCGTGGCAGGCAGCTTCGACATGGCCGTGCGCATCGGAACCCTCCCCGACTCCAGTCTCGTCGCACGCCGGCTCGCCCCCAACCGTCGCATGCTGTGCGCCGCGCCGATCTACCTCGAAAAACACGGCGAGCCGCAGGATCTGCAGGACCTGCATCGCCACAAGCTCGTCTCGGCAGGGCCGCAGGTGACCTGGCGGCTCGAGGGCCCGGACGGCCCGATCAACTTCAAGCCTCACAGCGTCCTGGAGACCAATTCCAGCGAAGTCGTCCGTGAGGCCGTCGTGAGCGGTTTGGGCATCGGTTTCAGGTCGACCTGGGATGTCAGCGCCGAGCTCAAACGCGGCGCGCTCAAACGGGTGATGCCGGAGTACGGCAGCGCGCCCGACATCAACATCTATGCCGTGTATTCGGGCCGGCGTCTGGTACCGGTGAAAGTACGCGCTTTCGTCGATTATCTGGTCGGGGCCTTCGGACCCGGCGAGCCCTACTGGGACCGCGACATCGCGCCCCTCCTCGAGCGCGAGCGGGAAACCGCGCGCAAACCCGAAGAAACCGCCGAAGCCTGAAAAACCTTTGCATTCCTTGACGCCACTGCGCGGATTCCCGCGTTGGCACACGTCCCGCTACCGCCAAGCCGTCTGTTAAACTCGCCTGCAGCGTCGCTCGCGAGACCTCGCGTGCGGAACGCTACTTGCTTGCGTTGCCCGGTCGGCTTGCGTGCAAAGTCCCAACAGGCTCGCGCCGGTGCGCGCGCCTTCAACACCCTAGGGGGAGCAGCGGAATGAAACGCGTCGTCAAGTTGAGTCTGTTAGTCATGTGTTCCGCCGTCGCGGTATCCACCGTGCTGGCTCAGGATGCTCCGCAGTCACCCGAGCAGCAGGCACAGGCCGCTGTCGACACCCGCCAGGGCCTGCAGAAGGTCATGGGTTTCGAGATGGCCCCGCTGGGCGCGATGCTGAAGAACAAGCAGCCGTATGACGCTGCGATGATCGCCAAGGCGGCCACGAACATTGCGAACCTCGGCGCGATGCAGCCGGAGATCTTTGCC
>Ga0070681_10001653_pt1 | contig 19898 bp, 15 predicted proteins | sample KBSC83BmetaG_FD_65650 | JGI IMG/M metagenome (GOLD analysis project Ga0070681, IMG submission 65650) | Corn rhizosphere microbial communities from Kellogg Biological Station, Michigan, USA - KBS C8-3B metaG | ecosystem: Host-associated > Plants > Roots > Rhizosphere | place: USA: Michigan... | reverse complement strand
TCGACTGGCGCGCCACGCGAGCTTTTTGCGGGGAGGCCGCTGCGCTTGGCGCTGCGCTGCGGCACCTCGCCGCGCGGCGCACGGGCGACGCGGACGCCGGCGAGCCGACCGGCTGGCTCACGCACCACGAGCTGCACGATGGTGCAGCATGGAACTTTCTTTCCCACCTCTTCGAGCGCACGCGCCGGCTCGGCGCGCGCTGGCTGGACCCGGCGAGCATTTTTACCACGGCGCGCTGAGCGCCTTTCGTATACTCCGGTGAGGAGGGGGTGCGTGGCTGACCTGTTGTCCATAAGGGACCTGAGGGTCCACCTCGACGTTGATGCCGGTACGGTGAAGGCCGTCGACGGCGTGTCGTTCCGCGTGCCGGAGCGGGGCACGGTCGCGCTGGTGGGCGAATCGGGCTCCGGCAAGTCGGTGGTCGCGCAGTCGATCATGGGCATCCTGCCGCGCATCGCGCGCATCGAGTCGGGCGAGATCCTTTTCAGAGACCCCAAGCATCCGGGCGCGGTGGTCGACCTCGCGCGCATGAATCCGCTCGGCCGCGAGATGCAGGCGATCCGCGGCGGGCGCATCTCGATCATCTTCCAGGAGCCGATGACGGCGCTCTCGGCGCTGCACACCATCGGCAACCAGATCGGCGAGTCGCTCGCCCTCCATCGCGCCGACCTCGGCCGGCGCGAGCGCCGCGACGCGGTCGTCGAGACGCTGCGCCTGGTCGGCTTCCCCGACCCGTTGAAGGCCGAGCACACCTATCCGTTCGAGCTCTCCGGCGGCCTGCGCCAGCGCGCGATGATCGCCATGGCGCTCGTCTGCCGTCCGGCGCTCCTCATCGCCGACGAGCCGACCACCGCGCTCGACGTCACCATCCAGGCGCAGATCCTGCAGCTCATCTCGAGCCTGCAGCGCGAGCTCGGCATGGCGGTGCTCCTCATCACGCACGACCTGGGCGTGGTCGCCAACATGGCGGCGGAGGTCGTGGTGATGTACCGCGGACGGGTGATGGAATCGGGCCGTGTGGAAGACATCTTCCGCGACGCGCAGCATCCCTACCTGCAAGCGCTGATGCGCGCCGTGCCGCGCTTCAACATGGCGCCGGGCGAGCGCCTGACGCCGATCCGCGAGGTAGTGGTCACCGACGACCACCTGATAGCCACCGGCGTGCAGAAGCGGCCGGTGTTCGGCAACCTGCTCGAGGTCCGCAACCTCACCAAGCGCTACCGCATCCGCAAGCAGGGCCTGGTTCGCGGCAAGAGCGTCGAAGAGCACACCGCGGTGGACGAGATCGGCTTCGACGTCGGCATGGGCGAATGCCTCGGCCTGGTCGGCGAGTCGGGCTGCGGCAAGACCACCACCGCGCGCATGATCCTGCGCTCGATCACGCCGGACGCCGGCTCGATCACGTTCTACGACCACGGCGTGCCGAAGAACGTGCTCTCGCTCAAGGGCGACGAGCTCTTCGCCTACCGGCGCAAGGTGCAGTTCGTCTTCCAGGATCCGTTCAGCTCGCTGAACCCGCGCATGACGGCTTACGACATCGTGAGCGAGCCGCTCGTCATCCACGGCATCGGCGACGCCGACGAGCGCTTCCAGCGCGTGAAGGAGATGATGGGGCTGGTCGGGCTCGACGTGCGCTTCCTGCGCCGCTACCCGCACAGCTTCTCCGGCGGCCAGCGGCAGCGCATCGGCATCGCCCGGGCGCTGGCGCTCGGGCCCGAATTGCTCCTGCTGGACGAGCCCGTCTCCGCGCTCGACGTGTCGGTGCAGGCCCAGGTGCTGAACCTGCTGCGCGACCTGAGGAGCGCGCTCAACCTCACCTACATCTTCATCTCGCACAACCTCGCGGTGGTGAACTACCTCGCCGACCGCATCGCGGTGATGTGCGCCGGGCGCCTGGTCGAGCTCGCGCCCGCGGCGGAGCTCTTCCGCAACCCGCAGCATCCCTACACGAAGGCGCTGCTCGCCGCGGTGCCCGATCCGAACCTCGACCGCAAGCTCGACTTCGACGCGCTGATGCAGGGCAAGGCCTCCGATCCCGGCGCCTGGTCGAGCCAGTTCCGCATCGCCGGCGGAAATGCGCCGGGCCTGCTCGACCTCGGCAAGTCGCATCTTGTGCGCGCACGCCCATGAAACTGGCACTCATCCTCGTTGCGTTCGCAACAGCGGCGTGGGCGGCCGGCGAGCCGCCGATGTTCATGGAGCAGGTGAAAGCCGGGAAGCTGCCGCCGGTGGAGAAGCGCCTGCCGCAGAAGCCGCTCGTCGTCCCGCTCGGCGAGGGCGGCACGGTGCTCGGCCACCATGGCGGCACGCTCAACACGCTTGCCGGGCGCAGCCGCGACACGCGCCTTTTCACCGTATACGGCTATTCGCGCCTGGTCGGCTACGACCGCAACCTCAAGATCCAGCCCGACATCCTCGAATCCTTCGACGTGAAGGATGGACGCATCTTCACGTTCGTGCTGAGGAAGGGCCACCGCTGGTCCGACGGCCACCCGTTCACCGCCGAGGACTTCCGCTATTACTGGGAGGACGTGGCGAACAACAAGGAGCTCTCGCCCTCCGGCCCGCCGCGCGACATGATCGTGGACGGCGAGGCGCCGAAGTTCGAGGTGCTGAACGACACCACGGTGCGCTACACGTGGTCGAAGCCGAATCCCCACTTCCTGCCGCGCCTCGCCGGCGCCTCGCCGCTCTTCATCTACCGGCCGGCGCACTACCTGAAGAAGTTCCACAAGAAGTACTCGGCCAGGGTGCGCGAGGAAGAGGCGAACGGCACCGCCAGGCGGCGCTGGTCGGCGGTGCACAACCGCATGGACAACCTCTACGAGGCGGACAACCCGGACCTGCCGACCCTGCAGCCGTGGGTCAACACGACCAAGCCGCCCGCCGACCGCTTCGTCGCCGTGCGCAACCCGTATTTCCACCGCGTCGACGAGCGCGGGCGGCAGCTGCCCTACATCGATCGCTTCGTGCTCGCCATCGCCGATTCGAAGCTGATTCCCGCCAAGGCCGGCTCGGGCGACGCGGACCTGCAGGCGCGCGACCTGAACTTCAACAACTACACCTTCCTCAAGCAGGGCGAGAAGACCAACAACTACCGCACGCTGCTGTGGCGCGCGGCGCGCGGCTCGCACGTGGCGCTGTTTCCAAACTTGAACGCGAACGATCCGGTCTGGCGCGCGCTGCTGCGCGACGCGCGCTTCCGCCGTGCGCTCTCGCTCGGCATCGACCGTTCGCTCGTCAACCAGGTGCTGTTCTTCGGCCTCGCCATCGAGGCCAACAACACGGTGCTCGAGGCAAGCCCGCTCTACAAGCCCGAGTACCGCACGCTCTGGGCGCAATACGACCGCAAGCAGGCGAACCGCCTGCTCGACGAGATCGGGCTCAAGCGCGGCGCGGAAGGCATCCGCAAGCTGCCCGACGGGCGCCCGCTCGAGATCATCGTCGAGACGGCGGGCGAATCGACCGAGCAGACCGATGTGCTCGAGCTGATCCGCGAGACCTGGCGCGAGATCGGCATCAAGCTCTTCTCGAAGCCCTCGCAGCGCGAGGCGTTCAGGAACCGCGTCTTCGCCGGCGAGACGGTGATGTCGGTGTGGAGCGGCCTCGAGAACGGTCTGCCGACCGCGGACACGTCGCCCGACGAGCTCGCGCCCACCTCGCAGCTCCAGCTGCAGTGGCCGAAGTTCGGCCAGTACTACGAGACCGGCGGCAAGGCGGGCGAGGCGCCCGACATGCCGGAAGTGAAGGAGCTCGCCGAGCTCTACCGCGCGTGGGCCGCCGCGCCGACCATGGCCGAGCGCGAGAAGGCCTGGCAGCGCATGCTCGAGATCCAGGCCGAGCAGCAGTTCACCATCGGCGTGGTGGCCGGCGTGCCGCAGCCGGTGGTGGCGCGCGACACGCTCGTCAACCTGCCGAGCAAGGGCTTCTACAACTGGGACCCGGGCGCGTTCTTCGGCATCTACCACCCCGACACCTTCTTCTACAAGAACTGATGCTGCGCTACACGCTGCACCGGATGCTGATCATGATTCCCACGCTGCTCGTGATCAGCTTCGTCACCTTCGCCATCATCAAGCTGCCGCCGGGCGACTTTCTCTCGAACGAGATCGCCGAGCTGAAGAGCCAGGGCGACCGCGCCGCGCTCGAGAAGGTCGAGTTCCTGAGGAAGCAGTACGGCCTCGACAAGCCGTTCGTCGAGCAGTACGCGATCTGGGTCGGCCTGTGGCCGAGCGACGGCAAGTTCTCCGGCCTGCTGCAGGGCGACCTCGGCTGGTCCTTCGAGCACGACATGGCGGTGAAGGATGTGGTCGGCGATCGGCTCCTGCTGTCGGTCATCCTCAACTTCTCGGTGATCCTCTTCACCTGGGCCGTCTCGTTCCCGATCGGCGTCTATGCCGCCACGCACCAGTACAGCTGGGGCGACCACGGGCTCACCTTCTTCGGCTACGTCGGCCTCGCCACGCCGAACTTCCTGCTCGCGCTGGTCCTCATGTACTTCGCCAACGTCGAGTTCGGGCTTTCGGTCGGCGGCATCATGGACCCGGACTACCTCGGCCAGCCGTGGAGCTGGGGGAAGGCGCGCTCGGTGCTCGAGCACCTGTGGATCCCGGTGATCGTGATCGGCACCTCGGGCACCGCCGGCATGATCCGCCGGCTGCGCGCCAACCTGCTCGACGAGTTGCAGAAGCAGTACGTGGTCACGGCGCGCTCGAAGGGCATGCCGCCGTTCCGCCTGCTGGTGAAGTACCCGCTGCGCATGGCGCTGAATCCCTTCATCGCCGACATCGGCAACCTGCTGCCGTCGGTGATCTCGGGCTCGGCCATCGTCGCCGTGGTGCTCTCGCTGCAGACCTCGGGACCGATGCTGCTCGACGCGCTGCGGAGCCAGGACCAGTACCTCGCCGGTTCCTTCCTCATGTTCCTCGCCTCTCTCACGGTGATCGGGATGTTCATTTCCGACCTCCTGCTCGCCGCGCTCGACCCGCGCATCCGGCTCACCGGGGGCGCGGCGAAGTGAACGCGCCCGAGACGCTCGAACACTACGTCTCCAAGGATCCCTGGGATCCAAACGTCAGCGAGGCGCTCACGCCCGAGCAGGAGCGCTTCTACCGGGCGTCGCAGTGGCAGATCATGTGGTGGAAGTTCCGCCGCCATCGCATCGCGGTCGCCGCGGCGCTGGTGCTCGCGATCTTCTACGCCTCCACGCTGGTGAGCGAGTTCATCGCGCCCTACAACCTGCACACGCGCAACACCTCGAGCATCTACGCCCCGCCGCAGCAACTCCGCTTCTTCCATGAAGGCAAGTTCGTCGGGCCGTTCGTCTACGGCTACGACATGAAGCTCAACCTCGAGCAGCTGCGGCGCGTTTATACCGACGACCCGGCCAAGGTCTACAAGGTGCGCTTCTTCTGCCTCGGCGACGAATACCGCTTCTGGCAGCTCATCGACGGCAGCTTCCACTTCTTCTGTCCGGCGGAAGGCGGCACGCTCTATCTGCTCGGCACGGATCGCCTGGGGCGCGACCTCTTCTCGCGCATCGTGTATGGCACCCGCATCTCGCTCACCGTGGGCCTGTTCGGCATCGCGGTCAGCTTCCTCATCGGCCTGACGCTCGGCGGCATCTCCGGCTACTACGGCGGCTGGATCGACAACGTGATCCAGCGCTTCATCGAGATGGTGCGCTCGTTCCCGGAGCTGCCGCTCTGGATGGCGCTTTCCGCGGCGCTGCCGGTCAACTGGAGCCCGATCCTCGTCTACTTCGGCATCACCATCATCCTCGGCCTGCTCGACTGGCCGGGGCTCGCGCGGGCCGTGCGATCGAAGCTGCTCGCCTTGAGGGAGGAAGACTTCGCGACCGCCGCCGTGCTGATGGGCGCGAGCCCGGCGCGGGTGATCGGCCGCCACCTGCTGCCCTCGTTCGCAAGCCATCTGATTGCGTCGGCCACGCTGTCGGTGCCGGCGATGATCCTGGGCGAGACGGCGCTGTCGTTCCTCGGTCTCGGCTTGCGCCCGCCTGTCACCAGCTGGGGGGTGCTGTTGAACGAGGCGCAGAACATCAACGTGGTCGCGCTGTACCCGTGGCTGATGCTGTCGGTGGTGCCGGTGTTCATCGTCGTGCTCGCCTTCAACTTCTTCGGCGACGGGCTGCGCGACGCGGCCGATCCGTACACGGCGGCGCGCGGCTGACATTTCCTGTCTTGACGCCCACCCGTGAGCGGCATAGCGTCGCCCGAAGGGGAGATGAGGGGGGAACATGCATCGCGATTCGATCGCCGAAGACCGGGTGGCCGACCTGCGCTCGCGCTGGACAGCCGAGGCCACCGCCGCCGCGGTGGCGTTCCTCGAGTCGCGGCCGGTGGCCTACGACCTGCCGACCCTCGATCAGGGCGGCGAGACCTATCTCGACCTGCGCGGCCTGCGCGTCGAGCAGACGCAGATCGACAAGGCGTACCTGCGCAACGTCAACCTGCGCTGGGCCATCTTCCGCGACGTCGGCTTCAAGAACGCGCGCTTCGTCGGCTGCAACCTGAGCCAGGTCACCTTCGCGGAGTGCTACCTGCGCCGCGCGCAGTTCGAGAAGTGCGACCTCGTCAACTCGCGCTTCGATTCGTGCGACTTCTCGCAGGCGAGGATCGTCGAGAGCCGCATCGACTTCGCCTCGTTCAAGAACTGCGAGGTGGGCCTGCAGAACATCGAGTTCCGCAAGGACTCGACGCCGCGCGCCATGGTGCGCGTGTGCCGCAGCCTCAAGCTGAACGCGATGTCGATGGGCAACTTCGGCGACGCGGGGCAGCTCACCTATCTCGAGAAAACTTACGAGCGCCTTGGGCTCTGGCGGGAAAAGAGCTGGGGCCGCTGGGTCGCCTCCGTGGCGCAGAACGTGTTCTGGGGCTACGGCGAGAAACCGTGGCGCCTGGCGGCCTTCATGCTGTTCAACATCGTGCTCTTCGGCTCGCTCATCCACTGGACCGATCCGCTGCCCGGCAAGACCTGGGCCGAGCACATCTACTTCAGCGGCATCACCTATCTCACCGTGGGCTATGGCGACCTCGCGCCGCACGCGCCGCTCGCGCGGTTCCTGTCGGTGGTCTGCGCGGCGGCCGGCATCGGCACCTTCGGCATGCTGATCGCGGCGGTGACGAAGAAAGTCATGTATCGATGAGCCGCATCCTGGTCGTGGAAGACGACGCCGACATGGCGAACCTGGCGATCCGCTGGCTCGAGCGCGCCGGCTACGCCGTGCAGCGCGTAGGCGATGGCCCTGCGGGGCTCCAGCGGCTGGAAGGCGATCCGCTGCCGGACCTCGTCCTGCTCGACGTCATGCTGCCGAAGATGGACGGCTTCGAGGTGCTGCGGCGCATCCGCGCCGGCGCCCGCACCAGGCGCCTGCCGGTGATCATGGTGACCAGCTTCTCGCGCGACAAGGACGCGGCGCGCGGCCGCGAGCTCGGCGCCAACGACTACATCGTGAAGCCGCTGATGGAGCTCGACTTCCTGAAGCGCGTCGAGCACATCCTGAAGGACTGACTTACTCCGGCCGCGGCGTGGCGCCCGGCGTCGGCGAGGCGGCGACCGTGGAGTAGAGGCAGTACGCGTTCTTGCCGGCCTGCTTGGCGGTGTACATCGCCTCGTCGGCGTGCTCCATGAGCGTCGCCGCGTCGGGCGCGTCGTCCGGGAAGATGCTGACGCCGAGGGTGGCGGAGATACGCCGCTGCGTCTCGCCGATGCCGGCGTAGGGCCGGCGCAGCGCGTCGATGAGCTTGCCGACGATGCTCTCCACCGCCGCCATGTCCTGCACCTCTTCCAGCACGAGGAAGAACTCGTCGCCGCCCAGGCGCGCGACGAGGTCGCTCGCGCGCACGTTGCGGCGCAGCCGCTGCGCCACCTCGACCAGGAACGCGTCGCCGGCGGCGTGGCCGTGGCGGTCGTTGATCTGCTTGAAGCCGTCGAGGTCGACGAACACGCCGGCGATCTTCCAGCCGTGGCGCCGCGAGCGCTCGATCGCCTGCTCGAGCGCCGGCGCGAGGCTGACGCGGTTGGTGAGGCCGGTGAGCGGATCGCTGTAGGCGAGCGACGCGATGCGCTCGCGCGCCGCCGCGATCTCGCTCACGTCGCGGCCGACGCCGCGGTAGCCGAGGAAGGTGCCGAGCGAGTCGTAGCGCGGCTCGCCGCTCACGGCGAAGTGCCGCGTCGCGCCGTCGCCCGGGCGCGCGATCTCGAAGTCGCGGAACGGCAGCCGCGCCTCGATCATCTGCTTGTGCACTTTCCAGCCGGCCTCGTCCGGGCTGGAGGACGCCATTTCCCACGGCGTCTTGCCGAGCGCGCCGTAGCCGACGGGCGCCGCGGCGTAGCCCGGGCCGTGCACGATGCTGGACAGGCGGTGCTGGGAATCGGACTCCCAGAAGAAGTCGCTCGAGAGCTGGGTGAGGGCGCGGAAGCGGGCCTCGCTCTCGCTCATCGACTCCTCGGCGTCGCAGCGCTGCAGGAACTGGCCGAACAGGCTGCCGATGGCGGGCGCCGCGTCGACGAAGTCCTGGTCCGGCTCGCGCGCCGTGTGCCCGGAGAAGGTGAGGAGCGCCGTGGTTTTCCCGTGCGACACCACCGGGACGGCGAAAGTGGCGAAGCGCGCGTTCTTGGCCGCCGGCACGGCGGGCGAGTTCGGCTTAGGCACGTCGTTCGACCAGACCGTCTTGCCCGACTGCCAGAGGACGCGCGAGTTGCGCAGCAGCTGCTCGATGCCCTGCTCGCGGGCGAACCAGCCCTGGACGAGCTGCAGCTCGCCCTGCACCACGCGGAAGCAGCGCCCGGCGTCCCAGCCCTCGATCTCGCAGATCACGCGCAGCGCGTTCTTCAGGCCCTCGGCGGCGCTGGCGGCCTGCGCGAGGCACCGGGCGACGCCGTGCTCGAGCTTGCGCAGCTCCTCGGCCCGCTTCGGCGTCGTGATCTCGCGCCCGATGCCGCGGTAGCCGACGAAGGTGCCGACCTCGTCGAACATCGGCTGGCCGGAGAGCGAGACCCACACCAGGCGCCCGTCCTCGGTGAGGTGCTGGAGCTCGAGATCGCGGAACGGCTGGTGCCAGGCGAGCTGGGCGCGATGGCGCTCCCAGTCCTCCTCGGTCATGTTGAGCGCCGGCTGCTCCCAGTGCTTGTGGCCGACGTACGGAAAGGGATCCGCGCCCGGATTCTCCGGGCTGCGACGTGACACGACCGTGAAGCGGAATTCGGCGTCCTGCTCCCAGTACCAGTCCGACAGTAGCTCGAGCAGGGACGAGGAATCGCGCTGCGGCGCCGGCGCTCCCCCGCCTGCAGCCAGGCTAGGCTTCCCCATTAAGTGAAAAAATACACCTAAAGCCCGAAAAGCTCCATGGGTTCCGCAACGCCGCGCAGCGGCTGCGGGCCGAGCGAGCGGCAGCCGCTCAGGTGGCGCGCGACCGGCGCCGAGACCAGCAGCGGCTCGTTCAGCACCTTGCAGAGCGATTCGATCCTCGCCGCCTCGTTCGCCGCCGCGCCGATCGCGGTGAACTCCAGCCGCGTGGGCGTGCCGATGTTGCCGTAGAGGACATCGCCCAGGTGCAGAGCGATGCCGAAGCGCAGCGGACGCTCGCGCCGGGCGTTGAGGGCCTCCATCCGTGCGATGGCGGCCCGGGCGGCCTGCAGCGCCCGGCGGCACGCCTCCCCTTCGTCCGCACCCACGGGGAAGATGGCGAGCGCCGCGTCGCCGATGAAGCGCAGGATCTCGCCCTCGCGCTCGAGCACCGGATCCAGCACGCACTCGAAAAAGTCGTTCAGGAGCCGCAGGAAGTCGCCCCGGCTCATGGAGTCGGCGAGCGGCGTCGAGTCGCGCAGGTCGCAGAACCAGATCACGGCGTGGATATCCTCGCCGTCGCCGCGGCGGATCTGCCCGGAGAGCACCTTGTCGCCGGCCTGGCGCCCGAGGTAGGTCTCGAGGATGTTCTGCGCCTTGCGCCGCCACGCCATCACTTCGGCGAGGCGCGCGATGGGCGGCAGGACGCGCATGAGCGCCGCCATCTGGGCGCCGCTGAAGCCGCCCGGCTGGCGCGTGGTGTAGCTCGCCAGCAGCTTCTCGCCGGTGAAGGAAGGCAGCGGCGTCGCGAAGTAGTCGGTCATGCCCTCGCCGCGCAGGTCGGCGAGCACCGGAAAATCCATCGGGCAGTCGGGGTCCGCCAGCCGGCGGCGGATCGCCTGCCCGGTGCTCGTGATGTGGTGGATCGGGCTCGTCAGGTGCTGCTCGCTTTGCATCCACGCGTGCTCGGCTACGTCGACGTCTACGTCGTCGGGATTCTCGGCCCGCCAGAAGAAGGCCCGCCCGGCGACGTTCGGATGCAGGGTCCGCACGAAGACCGCCACCCGAGCAAGCGGGATGCCCGCCGCGATCAGCCGCTGGTTGAGCGTCGAGATGAACGCCTCGGGCGTGCGCACGCCCGGCACGCCGGCATCGAGCCAGTGGGCGATCGCCTCGATTTCTAGCGCTTGCATAGCCAGAAGCTCGACTCGAATGCACCCGGCAGGAGCGGCAACCGCGCGAGCACGCCGTTCAGGCGGGTCGTCCTTGCCCGGTGGCTGGAGAACTCGAGCGCATAGCCGTCGGCGAGGAGCTGGGCGACCGCCTCCTGCTCGTTATAGCGGCGCCAGGCCCACGTTTCGGGATACGGATCGGGCAGGAAGATGTCGTGGAAGTGCACGCGCACGCCGCGCGGAAGGCGCGGCAGGACGCGCTCGAGCAGGCACTCGAGGTCGCTGCCGGCTTTCAGCCGGTGGCTCGAATCGATGAACAGGATGTCGCCGGACCCGAGCTCCTGGAACACGGCGAGCGGTGCCGCCTGGACCTCGCAGGGCAGGAATTGCAGCGGCAAACCCGCGATCGTCGCGCGCGGCTCGGGGTCGATGCAGGTGATGCGCGTGTCGAGCCCGCCGTCGGCCACCGCACGGGCGAGGAAGCGAGTCGAGTGCCCCGAGCCGACTTCGACGATGCGGCGCGGCTTCGTGTTGCGCACGATCGCGTAGGCGGCCGCGGCGTCGAGGCGGGGAAACCAGTCCTGGTTCCAGCGCGGCTGCGGCGGGCGGTCTTCGCCGATGGCTTCGAGGCTGGCCGCGCAGCCCTCGATCCAGTCGAGGACCTTCACGGCTCCAGGACTAAGCCCTCGTGGGCTACGACGGACCCCGGCATCAGCTTTTCCACCTCGCGCGCGATGCCGTCGAGCATGTCGTCATCGTGCTCCGGGTCGTGGTGGAAGACGGCGAGGCGCTTCGCGCCCGCTTCCTTGCACAGGCGCACGCCTTCCTGCCACGTCGAGTGACCCCAACCGACGTAGCGCCGGTATTCGTCGTCGGTGTACATGCAGTCATAGACGACGAGGTCGGCGCCGGCGATCAGGTTCAGGACGTTGCGGTCCGGGCTGCCCGGCACATGCTCGGTGTCGGTCACGTAGCAGAAGGAGCGCCCGTCGTACTCGACGCGGTAGCCCGTGGCGCCGTCGGGATGGTTGAGCCGCGCGGTGCGGATCCGCACGTCGCCCGCGGGCAGGGTCTCGCCGGCGTTGAAGTCGCGGTACTCGAGCGTCGAGCGGAAGACTTCCGGCGGCACCGGGAAGAGCGGCGACATCATGAACTCGGCGAGCACGCGCTTCAGCGTCATCGCCCCGCAGAGGTGCCCGGCCCACAGGCGGAAGCGGTTCTGCGGCTGGAAGAGGGGCCGGAAAAACGGCAGCCCGCAGACGTGGTCGAAATGCGTGTGGGTGAAGTAAAGGTCGGCGTCCATGCGCACCTCGTCGAGCGCGCGGCCGAGGTAGCGGATGCCGGTGCCGGCGTCGAAGAGCAGCATGCGCTCGCCGCAGCGCACCTCGAGCGAGGAGGTGTTGCCGCCGTAGCGCGCGGTGCGCGGCCCGGAGCAGGCGATGGAACCGCGTACGCCCCAGAACCGCACCGAGAAAGGAGCCTTACTCCCCATTCGCTAGAATGGTAGCGCATCGATGGAACGCGGCCTCTTCGGCTTCATCATTAAGTACAGCAAGCGCGATCAGCTGCTGATCGTGCCGCTGGTGGTCGCGACAATGGTTGTCTATTACCTGTCGCTCGACCTGCCGAAGACCATCATCAACCAGGCGATCCAGGGCTCGAGCTTCCCGAAGCCGGAGTCGGTGCGCAACTTCCTCGGCTTCGAGCTGCACCGCATCCCGTATCTCTTCGCGCTGTCGATGCTGTTCCTGTCGCTGATCGTCCTGAACGGCTGGCTCAAGTTCCAGATCAACACCATGAAGGGCTGGATGGGCGAGCGGATGCTGCGGCGCCTGCGCTACCAGCTGTTCGATTTCATCCTGCGTTTCCCGCTCGCGCGCTTCAAGCGCGTGAAGGCCGCCGAGATGGCGACCATGATCAAGGACGAGGTGGAGCCGCTCGGCGGCTTCATCGGCGAGGCGCTGATCACGCCGCTCTTCCTCGGCGGCCAGGCGCTCACCGCGATGGCGTTCATCCTCTACCAGCACTGGGCGCTCGGCCTGATCGCGCTCGCCGTGGTGGCGATCCAGGCGGTGATCATCCCGCGGCTGAGGAGACGCCAGCTGGTGCTCGGCCGCGAGCGCCAGCTCACCGCGCGCGCGCTTGCCGGGCGCATCGCCGAGTGCGTGGACGGCGTCGCCGAGATCCACGCCAACGGCACGTCGAACTACGAGCGCGCCGAGATCTCCGCGCGCCTCGGCCGGATCTTCCGCATCCGCTTCGAGCTCTACCAGCGCAAGTTCATGGTGAAGTTCCTGAACAACTTCCTCTCGCAGGTGACGCCGTTCCTCTTCTACACGGTGGGCGGCTACCTCGTCATCGTCGGAAAACTCGACATCGGCGCGCTGGTGGCCGTGATCGCCGCCTACAAGGACCTGCCGGCGCCGGTGAAGGAGCTGATCGACTGGGACCAGCAGCGCATGGACGTCGAGATCAAGTACCAGCAGGTCATGGAGCAGTTCACCGCGGAGGAGGTGCTGTCGGCGGACCTGCAGGCGCCGCTCGAGCCGGAAAAGGTCCTCGCCCGGCTGCCGCGCGAGGGACGCCTCAAGGCGTCGAGCCTGACCCTGGTCGACGACGCCAACGTGAAGCTGGTCGACGCCGTGTCCTTCGAGTGCGCGCTGAAGGACCACATCGCCATCGTCAGCCGCCAGGGCGGCGGCGCGAGCGAGCTCGCGCAGCTCCTCGCGCGCCTCATCCCGCCGTCCAGCGGCACCATCGAAATGGGCGGCGTCGACATCACGCGCGCGCCGGAAGCGGTGACGGGCCGCGCGCTCGCCTATGTCGGCACGCCGGCTTACCTCTTCCCGGTGTCGGTGCGCGAGAACATCGTCTACGGCCTCAAGAGCCATCCCCTGCGCGACGCGGACTACGACGATGAGGTGCGCCGCGAGCGCGAGTTCCAGCTGAAGGAGGCGGCGCGCACCGGCAACTCCACCCTCGACATCAACGCCGACTGGATCGACTACTCGGCCGCGGGCGTGGCGAACGCCGAGGCGATGGACGCCCGCATCGTCGAGCTCATGCACGTGGTCGACCTCGAGGAGACGATCTTCGAGCTCGGCCTGCGCAGCTCCGCCGACCCGAAGGGAAACGCCGCGCGCATCCCTCAGCTCGCCGAGCGCGTGCTGCATGCCCGCGGCCGCATGCGCGAGCGCCTGGAGTCGCTCGGCATCCAGGACTGGGTGGAGCGCTTCGACGCGCAGAAGTACCTGCGCAACGCGACGGTGGCCGAGAACCTGCTCTTCGGCACGCCGGTCGGCCGCACCTTCGACGCCGAGAACCTGGCCGGCAACCCGTACGTGCTGCGCGTGCTGCACGAGACCGGCCTCTACGAGCTGATGCTGCGCACCGGCCACAAGGTGGCGGAGACGATGGTCGAGCTCTTCAGCGGGCTGCCGCCCGGCCACGAGTTCTTCGCGCAGTACAGCTTCATCCGCCAGGAAGACCTGCCGCAGTTCGAGGCGATCCTGAAGCGCGCCGGCGAGGTCGGCCTGAAGGAGCTGGACGAGCCGGAGCGCCGCGCGCTCCTCGCGCTGCCCTTCAAGCTGATCGCCAGCCGCCACCGCCTCGGCCTGATCGACGAGAACTTCGAGGCGCGCGTGGTGGAGGCGCGGCGCCACTTCGCCGCGCACCTGCCGGCGGACCTGAAGCCCGCGATCGAGTTCTTCGACCCGAGCCGCTACAACAGCGCGGCGACGCTGGCGGACAACATCCTCTTCGGCAAGATCGTCACCGGCCAGGCGGAAGCCGGCACGCGCATCACGGCGCTGGTGCGCGAGCTGCTGGACGAGCTCGGGTTGCGGCCGCTCGTCGTCACCATCGGCCTCGACTACCCGGTCGGCGTCGGCGGCGCGCGGCTGCCCGTCGCCGACCGGCAGAAGGTGGCGCTGGTGCGCGCGCTGATCAAGAACCCGGTGCTGCTCGTCATCGACCAGGCGATCGGCCCCCTCGATCCGGGCTCGCAGGCGCGGGTGCTCGAGCGCGTGCTCGCCGAGCGCAAGGGTCGCGGCGTGGTCTGGGTGCTGCAGCGCGCGGACGTCGCCGAGCGCTTCGACGTGGTGCTCGTCATGGAGCGCGGCAAGATCGCCGAGAAGGGCGCCTTCGCGCAGCTGAAATCGAACGGCGGCGCGTTGCAGAAGCTGCTGGTCGCCGCATGAGAGGAAGCTTATGAGCCTCGAGCAGGAAGTCGAGCTGATCCGCCAGTTCCCGATCTTCAGCAAGATCCAGCCGGCGATGCAGAAGCTGCTCTGCTTCTCGGCCGAGCGCCTGACCTACGACGCCGGCCAGGTGATCTTCAACGCCGGCGACTCGGCCGACGCGGCCTACGTGGTGATCGACGGCACGGTGGAAATCTCGGTGCCGACGCCGAACGGCCCGATCGTCATCAACACCATGACGAAGAACGAGATCCTCGGCGAGATCGCCATCGTCGGCGACGTGCCGAGGACCGCCACGGCCAAGGCCGTGAGCAAGCTCGAGACGCTCAAGATCTCCAAGGAGCTCTTCGTCAAGATCGTGCGCGAGAACCCCGACGCCGCCATCGAGCTGATCCGCATCCTCGCCGCGCGCCTCGCCAGCACCACCAACCAGCTGACGCGCACGCGCAGCGGCCAACGCTGATTCCGTACGACGTACGTAATTCTTTCGTCAGGAACCGGCGCCGCCTGCTGACCGCGCTCGCGGCGGCGGCGCTGCCGTTCGGTGCTTCGGCGCAGCGTAAGCCGCGTCGGGTAACGCTCCTGTCGGCGACGAGCGCGGCGGGCTGGACCGATTTGCGCGATGCGCTGGAAGGCCCGGGCCTGGCGATCGACGCCCGCTCGGCCGGCGGCCGGTTCGGCGAGCTGGACAAGCTCGCGGCCGAGGTGGTGCGCATGCGGCCGGATGTCATCGTCGCGCACGAAGTGCCAAGCGTCGCCGCGGCGGCGAAGGCGACGCAGCGCATCCCGATCGTCATGGCGCCGGCGTCCGAACGCATCGCCGGCCCGAACATCACCGGCCTCGTCGCGGATAGCGCACGGCAGGCCGCCGGCATCATCGGGCTGGGGCGCGACTTGAAGCCGAATGCGCGCCGCATCGCGCTGCTCGCCAACGCCGACGATCCTTCGTCGCGCGCGCTGCTCAACACGCTGAACCAGGCCGCGGCGCGTATTCGCGTCCCGGTGGGCATCGCGCTTGTGAGGAGCGCCGACGATTACGAGGCGGCCTTCGCACAATGGGACCGGCTGCGCGTCCAGGTCCTGATCGTAGGGCCAACGGCGCACGCCAAGCGCTCGGCCGAGCTGGCGCAGCGCTTTCGGCTGCCCGCCGTTTCCGTCGCCGACGGCTTCGTCGAAGCGGGCGGACTCGCGTCCTATGCGATCAGCTCGAGGGAGACTGCTCGAAAGACGGCGACCTACGTCGAGCGCATCCTCAAGGGCGCGCGGCCAAGCGAGCTACCGGTCGAGCCGATCGGCACGTTCGATCTGTCCCTGAATCTGAAGACGGCCACGGCGTTGGATCTGGAGTTTCCGGACGGCGTGCTCGCCCGTGCGAATGCGGTCGTTCAGTGATCGCCAAGCTGACGAAATAATTACGTACGTCGTACGGAATCGTCGGCGAAGAGCTCGCGCGGGTCGTTGACGGCGTAGACGTCGAGGCGCTCGCTGCGGCCCCGCACGCGCACGCGGTGCAGCGTCGCGCCGCGCGGCTCGAGGCCCGCCCGGCTGAGCGTGTCTGCCGAGACGACCATCACGCAGGCGTAGGCCTTGGTCATGCCCTCGAAGCGGGCGGCGATGTTCACGTTGTCGCCGATCGCCGAATAGATCGGTGCCTCCGGCGGACCCATGGTGCCGATGATGGCGACGCCCGCGTGCACGCCGATGCCGATCTTCAGCGGCTCCGCGAGGTCGGCGGCCAGGCTTTGCGACAGCCGCTCGACGCGCCGCTGCATCTCTGCCGCGCCGCGCATCGCCTGGCGGCAGGCTTCGGCGAGGTCGCTTTCGAGGCCGTACAGCGCGAGCAGGCCGTCGCCGCGGAACTGCGCGTAGTAGCCGTTGGTGGCGCGCAGCGCCTCGTACATCTCGGCGAAGAACTGGTTCATGATGAAGACCACGTCGTACGGCAGGCGCGACTCGGCGATGCGGGTCGAGCCGCGCAGGTCGACGAACATGGAGACGATCGGCCGCTCGCGCTCGCGAGCGGCCCCCGGCCGGCGCGCCGTCGCGGCGTTCACGTCGGGCGGCAGCAGCGGGATCACGGTCACGTCGTGCCGCGGGCGCGTCTGGCAGGCGAGGCGCACGTTGGGCGGCGCGTCGACCCGCTCGAGGGCGAGCGCCTCGTGGCGCTCCGGCGGCGGCAGCTCGGCGAGGCCCTCGCTGACGCGCACGCGGCAGGTGGTGCAGCGCGCCCGGCCGCCGCACACCGAGGCGTGTGGCACGCCATCGTCGCGCAAGGCTTCGAGGATGCTGCGCCCGATGGGCGCCGTGATCACGCGGCCCGAGGCGTGGCGCAGCTGGTAGGTGCCGCCGAGCCGCGTGCGCAGCCAGCGCGCGAGCAGCGTCGCGGCAAGGAGCGACCAGAACGCGAGCTCGAGTCCCTGCCGCCAGTCGATGAGGAGCGCGCGCTCCGCCGGCGTCTGGTTGGCGAGGTCGACGTTGTACTTCTGCATGCCGCCGACTCGCTCGACCACCGGCCAGAGCTCGTTGCCGGCGGCCGCGAAGCCGGCAAGCGCCATCGTCGGCACGAGGAGCCCGGCGGCGAAGACGAGCGGCTGGACCGACGGATACCAGCGCTGGACGCGCAGCCAGTAATGGATGCCGATGCAGAAATGCCCCCAGACGATGAGCAGCAGGATCGCCTGGCGGATGGCGGACCAAGGGTCCGACCACAGCACGCCGATGACGCGCTCGTAGTTGACGTTGTGGCCGAGGAGATACCACGCGAAGCGCGTGCCGATGACGTGGCCGATGAGCAGCGGCGGGATGAGCAGCCCCAGCGTGAGCTGCGCCGCCTCCCAGAACGGCATGCGCAGCGTCGTGCGCCGGTAGAGCGACACGAGGGCGAGGGCGAAATGCGTGAGCAGCGCGCCGTAGATGATCACGGTGCCGGGGGCGCTGCGCCACCACGCCGCGAGCGGGCCCCGCACTCGATCCATGGCGTCGATCGACACCACGCCGAGCGAGTGGTTGAGGAAATGCCCGATGATGAAGCAGGCGATGATGAGGCCCGTCGCGAGCCTCAGCCGCCGCTCGATGCGCCGCAATCTAGCCCTTCAGCTGCAGCGACTTGTACTCCAGGAACTCTTCCAATCCATAGACACCGGCCTCGCGCCCGTGCCCCGACTGCTTGAAGCCGCCGAAGGGCGCGTTCATGTTGAAGGCGCCGCCGTTGATGTCGATCTGTCCCGCGCGGATGCGGCGCGCGACGCGCTGCGCGCGCGACTCGTCCTTCGACCACACGGCGCCGGCGAGCCCGTACACCGTGTCGTTCGCGATGCGCACCGCCTCTTCCTCGTCCTGGTACGGAATGATGGAGAGCACCGGGCCGAAGATCTCCTCCTGCGCGATGGTCATGGTGTTCTTCACTTTGCCGAAAACGGTCGGCCGCACGTAGTAGCCGCCCTTCGGCGCGCCCTCCGGCAAATCGGGCCCGCCCGCCACCAGCTCCGCCCCTTCGTCCATTCCCTTCCTGATGTACGAGCGCACGCGCTCCAGCTGCGCCTGCGAGCTGAGCGGCCCGAGCTTCGTCGTCTCGGCGAGCGGGTCGCCCACCGTGAAGCCCTTCGCCACCTCGGCGGCCAGCTTCGCCGCTTCGTCGTACCTGGACGCGGGGACCAGCATGCGCGTGAGCGCCGTGCAGGTCTGGCCGGAGTTGAGGTAGCAGCCGTTCACCGTGCTCTTCACGGCCGTCGGCAGGTCCGCGTCGTCCAGGATCACCGACGCGCTCTTGCCGCCCAATTCGAGCGCGACGCGCTTTACACCTTGCGCAGCGAGCTCGGAGATGCGCTTGCCGGCCCGTGTCGAGCCGGTGAACGAGATCATGTCGACGTCGGGGTGCCTGACCAGCGCCTCGCCGACGCTCGCTCCGTAGCCCGTGACGAGGTTGAACACGCCCTTGGGCAGGCCCGCCTGCTCCATCACTTCGGCAAGCAGAAAGGCGTTGAACGGCGCCACCTCCGAAGGCTTCAGCACCACGGTGCACCCGGCGCCGAGCGCCGGCGCGAGCTTGAGCGTGATCTGGTGCAGCGGGTAGTTCCACGGCGTGATGGCGACGACCACACCGACCGGTTCGCGCACCACCACGGAGTTGCCGACCTTGTTTTCCCATTGGAACTCGCGCACGAGCTTCGCGTAATTGGCGAAGTTGGCGATCGGCAGGCCGGCCTGGATGCGGCTCGACATCTTGAGCGGCATGCCCACTTCCTGCGCGATGGTCCTCGCCAGCTCGTCGGCGCGCGCCTTCAGGCCGTCGGAGATTTTCTGCAGATAGTCCGCGCGCTCGGCCGCAGGGCGGGCCGACCAGCCGTCGAGCGCGGCGCGCGCGGCGCGCACCGCTGCGTCGGCGTCTTTCTCGCCGCCGGCCGGAACGCGGCCCATGACTTCTCCGTTGCCGGCGTTGTGCACGTCGATCGATTCACGGCTGGAAGGCGCGACCCATTGGCCGCCGATGAAGAGCTTGTCGCGATTGAGCATGGAGCGAAATCCTTCGGGAATTACCGCAGCAGGAATGGATTAATGCTACCGCATGGCGCCGGGAAGGCGAGTAAGCTTCACGGGGATACCGGACGTCAGATCCGGAAAGGGGGCAGCCATGTGGTTCCTGGGCGCGATCATCGGTGCCGTCCTCGGCACGATGGTGGGTCAACTCGGCGGTTTTTTTGTCGGCGCGGTACTCGGCGGCTTCATCGGCTGGATGCTCTCCAGCAATCGCCGCGACCGGCTGGACGAGATCGAGCGGCGCCTGACGGCGCTCGAGCAGGCGCTCGCCGCGCGAGCGCCCACCGTTGCCGAACCGGTCGCGCGGCCGCCCGAGCCCGAGCCGGCGCCACCGCCGCCTCCGCAAGCGCAGCCTCAGCCCTATCGCCCCGCGGAGCCGCCCCGCGTAAAAACGGAGCCGTCTGGGCCGACGTTGTGGGAAAGGCTCTTCAGCGGAAACGTAGTGGTGAAGGTCGGCCTGGTGGTGCTGTTCTTCGGCATCGCGTTCCTGATGAAGTACGCCTACGAGCGGGTGCACGTACCCATCGAGGCGCGCCTGATCGGCGTGTCGCTGCTCGCGATCGCGCTGCTCGTCCTCGGCTGGCGGCTGCGCGAATCCCGTCCCGGCTACGCGCTTGCGCTGCAAGGCGGCGCGGTCGGCATCCTCTATCTCGTCATCTTCGGCGCCTTCCGCATGTTCCACCT
>Ga0070681_10001648_pt1 | contig 19922 bp, 18 predicted proteins | sample KBSC83BmetaG_FD_65650 | JGI IMG/M metagenome (GOLD analysis project Ga0070681, IMG submission 65650) | Corn rhizosphere microbial communities from Kellogg Biological Station, Michigan, USA - KBS C8-3B metaG | ecosystem: Host-associated > Plants > Roots > Rhizosphere | place: USA: Michigan... | reverse complement strand
AGGACGTTCGCTGATCGGCTTCGAATACGACAGCCGCAAGGGTATCCACGAGCCGACACCTGAGTATCTTGAGGGAGTCCGGCGCAAGGGCCTGTCACTCGGCCCCACCGACTTGGCGGCCGAAGTGCCCTACATGATGGAGATCATCAATCAGCTGGACGCCTGTCATCTGCCGGCCCGAGTGATGGTCATAGTACCGGCCGGCCATCTGGTGTGGCATTCGCATATGCAGGGCCGGGGACAGCTCCCGACTTGCATGACGGTTCACATTCCGATCGAGATGCCCGAAAGGTTCTCTTACGAAGTGACGGCGAACGAGAATCTCACTCGTGTGCACGGTTTCTTGCAGCCCCTCGACCCGTCGAAAGTCTACTCGGCCCGCTATCCCACGGGGCGAGCGACGTGCTTCAATTCCTACCACTATCATAACGTCGTCAATCGCGACTTCGAACAATCGCGTATCTCGATCATGCTCTTTATGGAGCTGGACCGTGAAATTCCACGCAGGATTTTTGAAAGAGCCGTCGCCGCGTATTCTGGACCGGTGATTGGCTGAAAGGCGACTTGCCTCCGGCTCGGGCAAGATCGACCTAGACTACGCGATTTCCTGTCGATAGCCGATCTCCGCGCGGCTGTTCGACATGCGGTAGCACGTGCCGACCAGCCTTTGCTTCAGGCATACGCGCTGACTGTCTATGTCTAGGCAATCGAGCCAGACCGTTTCTACGGCAAGGGGAGGAGCTGCCGGGTTCCAATGACAAAACATTCGGCTGGTGGGGCCATATCTCGAATCGACGAAGTCGTACACGTCGACCACTCTGGCGCCCGTCGCAAGGGCGTTTCGCCAACTAAAGTAATTGCCGAAGCCAACAGTGGAGAACTGATGGGGGCGCCTCATTTTTTCCATCACAGCCTGTCGTACCTCTATCAGTCGCCTCTGCAGGCTGTGGCCTCGAAAGGCCGGAGCGACCATTAAGCCGCCAGCGAAAGCGATCTCGGCGGCGGGTGCTCGACCCTTCGTGTGCTCGTAGATGTAAAGTTCCCGGAGATCTGCATCGGTATTCGGGAGGAACAGTGAGTCGTATGCGAGAAGTTTGCTGTCCTGAAACAGGCCCATGACAAGGTTTTGGGAATGCAACGATTCTGCGACATATTCCCCCTCCTTCGGCATGAGGCGGAGCAGGTCGGGATTGGCGACAGCCGAAACTATTTCCGTGCGAAAGCGAAGCAGCAAATCGTAGTCAGTCGGGTCGAGACGCCGCAACACCATGTCGGGGAGTACGGCAAGCCCGATATCGGCTCCCGAGAGTAGTCCTGATTGGTCGAACGGTTGCATTTCTATTTCCCGCGGCGGCTCAAGATAAGATCTAGCATGACTTGTGTGAATTCGCATGGGCGCTTCGGCGCAACCAGTATCTTGTGGGCCGCCCAAATTGGGATGCAGAGGCAATTTGTTGTCTCGTATCCCGTCGTGAACACCTGAAACTACTAAGCGTCGATTTATGGGTACGAATGTGGGTCCGCTAATATGGATGCAGGGAGTTGCGAAGACTGGACAATTAGCGCCACGAAGATATTGACCAGCGTCTGACAAGCCCAAGCGCTCTTGGACAAACAGGCAAGTCGAACGGACGAACAGGACCATCAAGGAAGCAACCGTCCACCGCTTCCACTACGAGAGCCACCAGCAGCTCCACCACCATCTCGGCAACTTCGTCACTGTCAATAACTTCACTCGCAGGCTGAAAGCCCTGAAGGGCCTCACACCTTACGAATACATCTGCAAGATCTCAGCTCAGCCAGAGCGATTCATCCTCGATCCGCTCCATCAAATGCCGGGACTAAACATCTAGCAGCTTGGATATCGCGCGCTTGCGTGCAAACGTACGAAAATCAGCGCGGCATTGATTATGCCTATGCCACGCCAGAATCCGAACTACCACCGCATTCCTTAATGCGGGTATGGATGCGGGTACGCGCAAAATGCCGCAGCAGAAAATGAATTTATAACAAGGCCTTAGACGGATACTGAGATTCCGTCTCGGGCACCACTACCCAGCTTAAGTTTTTGATAGTTAATGCTTGTTGTTCCGGTGGGACACTTCCTCCGGTGCGCGGTGGGACACTTTTCGTCCCGGTCCGTTCTCATTGGGCACCAGAAGGTGCATCGCATCGGCGGCCAAGCGAGTGCGGTTCGCTTTCTTCGTGTAGATCGCCGCTTGGCGCGCGCTTGCCCATCCGAAGATGGCCATTAGCTGATGCTCGGTCGCCCCGTTCTCAGCGGCAATCGTCGCACCAGCTTTGCGCAGCCCATGGGCGGTACATTCTTCGGAAAGTCCCGCGTCGCGGCACCACTTCATTCATCCGATTGCCGAAGCCGTTAAGGAAATCGACCTCCGCGCTTCTTTGTACAAGGCCACTATCGACTACGAGAACCCTAAGACTTCAACTTCAGGTCTACTGCGCAGAGTGGGGCGGCACGTCGCTGCTATCTTTGAGAAAGAAAAAGAGCCGCTTGATGAAGGTAACGCCGCTCTTGTTCTTCAACGCGCGGCATGCCCGCTGCGACATCCCGGTGAATGCTTCGTTGCCGCGACGCTGGCGCTGTGATTGTGTCGAAGACACTGCGGACGAAGGTCGTCGCTTGACGCGCCATCGGCCCGATCGTCTTCGAAGGGGGCCCATATGAAAGATAAGATGCCGCGTCGCCATTTTCTGAATGGCGGGCTGGGTCTTGGCGCATCGTTGCTGGCCGCTCGCGCGGCCACGGCGGCCGATCCCCACGATCACCGTGCCATGGGCATGTCGAAGACGCTCGGCATGCAACCCGACAAGCTGGTGCCGCCGATGGATCAGCCCCTGAGGGAGCCGGAGGTTCGCGCTTCGGTGAACGGCGTGCTGAGCACCTCCATTCGCTGCGCTTATGCGTACCGGCAGGCAGGGCGCGTCCAGCTCCACGTCCGATCCTATGAGGGTGGCAGCCCCGGGCCGACGCTTCGCCTCAAGCCCGGCGACAAGCTCAAGATCAGCCTGACCAACGACCTGCCGCCAAACCGGGACGTCCTGCCGATGGACATGAGCACTCCCCACCAGTTCAACAACACCAATTTCCACTTTCACGGCGCCCACTGCAGCCCGAGCGGCATCTCCGACAACGTCATGCGTTCGATGGCGCCGGGCCACAGCTACGACATCGAGATTGACCTGCCCAAAGACCACACCAGGGGGACGTACTGGTACCATCCACATCACCATGGAAGCGCCGATATCCAGATGGCGAGCGGCATGGTGGGCGCGATCGTGGTCGAGGGCGACTTTGCCGACGTGCCGGAGATTGTCGCCGCCCGCGAGCGGGTCATGGTGTTGTCGCAGGTCGTGTACGATGCTTTTGGCATGATCGAGAATTTCGAGATGTTGTTCCCGGATACGGCCACGCGTTTCCTGAGCATCAATGGCCAACGCCGGCCAGTCGTCCAGATGCGCCCGGGAGAGGTGCAGCGTTGGCGCCTTGTTAACGCGGCCTACCGCGACGACATGGTGCTCGAGCTCGCCGGGCACGATCTGCACGCCATCGCCTATGACGGCATCCAGCTCGGCGCCATCGAGCATCGCAAGCAGATCGTGATCGCGCCCGGCCAGAGGACCGACATCCTTGTCCAGGCAGGAACGGCCGGCACCTACGATTTCAATGTCACCGCATACGACAAGGGTCATGCCTGGCCCGCCGCGGCGACCGCGCGGCTGGTGGTCGCCGGCGAGCCGATGAACATGAAGTTGCCAACCGCGCTGCCCAAGGCGCCATTGGTGACCATTCAGGAAAGCGAGATTACGGGCCGTCGCACGGTCACGTTTTCAGCAAGCGTACCGGAGGAGGACACGGCGGGCGCCGCCCACTGGCAGGAGTTCGGGTTCTACGTCGACGGCAAGAAGTTCGATCCCTCTCGCATCGATCAGCGGGTCAAGCTGGGCGCCGTCGAGGAATGGACCATCGTCAACACCCATACGGGCGACGATCATGTCTTTCATATCCACGTCAACCCGTTCCAGGTGATCGAGATCAACGGTCGCAAACTCGATCCGCCGCAGTGGCGCGACTCGGTCATCGTCGAGCGCAGTGGCGGAAAAGTCGTGTTCCGCACACGCTTCCTCGACTACACGGGCATCTACATGCTGCACTGTCATATGATGAACCACGAAGAACTCGGCATGATGCAGACCGTCGAGGTCTACGAGGAATGAGTGACGGCGCAGGGTTGTGTCTGATCGCTCACTTGATTGAGGGTTCGACTTCGGTGGGACACGCCGAGAAGAAAGCCTAATAAATCAGCGGTTCGCCAGAGCGTCCCACTTTCCGCTAACTCGTTGATCTACGGTCCTTGCCGCAGTCCGTCTCGGGGCACCATCACCTCTCTGACACGCGGCTGACGGCATTGCTGCGCTTCGCGCCAGCGGCATGAAATCGTCAGCCGCACAGCCAGATGTTGACCGCGAACCGGCCGTCGGCGAAAGCGCCGTCGGGGCAGGAGATCGTCTCGACTTCGTGGCGCGCGGTCGAGGGGAACACCAGCAGGCTGTCGTGCGTCGGCTCGACGTCGATCGTGCGATGGCCGCCGAGGTCGAACAGGCGCAACCGCCCGCCGGTGAAGCGGCGCGGCTGGCGATGGAAATAATAGACCATCGTCAGGCGTCGCCGGCCGCCCGACATGTATTCGTCGCCGGTGAAGGTGTCGGTATGCGGCCGATAGAAGGCGCCGTCGCCGTGCGCCACCATTTCCATCTGCGTGCTGTTGGCCGGGCCGTGCGCCATGTCGAACGCCGTCTCGAGATCGGCCTGCAGGGCGAGCGCCTTCGCGCGCAGCGGAGCATCGAAAGGGCCGAGATCCTTCAGCACCCGGGATCGCCGTACCACGGCGTCGAGATGCTCCGTGCCATGATCGTTCAGCCTGGTCGGCGCGAAGCGCGCTTCGGCTCCCAGCGCGTGGGCCAGCAGGCCGGCAGCCTGCGCCTCGCCCAGCCAACCGGGCAGGATGCGATGCGGCAAGAACCGCCCGGCGAGGAAAGACGGCTCCGACATGGATCAGCTTTCGGCGTCTTTGCCCGGACGGGCAAGCGGCAGGGACCGGAGGGCCTGCCTGCGGACGCAAAAAAAGCCGCAGCGATGCGGCTTTTTTCGTCGTTCGAAGCCCCTCCCCAGGGGCGTCGCTTAGATCTTCGACTCGGCGACCTGATCGATGGCCGAAGCCTGACGCGGGGCCACATGGAGCCGCGCGCGACCGACGGGGGCCGTTTCGGTGGCTTTCGCGACCGGCGAAATCATCGCCGGCGTCGCAACGTTGCCCGCGTAGCTGCGTGACGTCGCCCAACCTTGCAGTGTCGAGGCTGCACCGAACGTCACGACGAGGGCACCGACCATCATGAAAGCGGCCAGAAAAAGATGACGCATCCCACACCTTCCCTGAAAAGCGAGGCCCGGATAACGCACCGGACCCTTCGTATTGTCTCTCCGAGGTCTGACTCCCACAGCCAAACCTCGCGTGAGAAGAGGAATGCCACACTTGCGGTGCAGAATCCAAGAGGAATCTTCGGTGAATCGATTTGTTTTTGTATTTGGGGTAACAAACCGCTATTCTGAGGTGCGAGTGCAATTAGTTTTCAGAGCCGAAAAGGACTGCTTAGGCGATTTCTGCAGGCCCAATCCCAATAGATTCCAAGGATTTAAACCGGGACTCTGAGAGGCAGTGCAGGAAGGTCTTTCGCTGACGCCAACCGTGACACCAGAGTCAGATTTGACGATTGCCGGGCCTGAAAGCCTCCGCCATCGTGTCCTCCGGACATGAATTTCCTGTTTTTCGCCGGCGGATCGGCCGTCCATGGAATGGAAATCGTCTTCCATGCACTGATGGCCGACCTCGACCGGCGCGGACACGGCGTCACCGCCATCGTGAACGGCTGGAACAACGGCGAGTTTCCGCGCCTGCTGTGGGATCAGGGCCTCGACTACTACGAAGCCGATCTCGGCCGGCTCTATCTCCGCAGGCCGTGGTGGACGTTCCATACGCTTCGCGCAATGCCGGTGGCGATCCGCAAGATCAGGCAGGTCGTCGCGACCGTGCATCCCGACTGGCTGGTCTTCTCCGATCCGCAGCTCCTGCTGTGGAGCGCCTGGGCGCTGCCGCGCGCGCGGCGTCTTCTCTACCTGCACAGCCTTCCCGCCGCGCCGTCGTTCTCGCTGTGGGGCGCCGCCGCGCGCCGGCACGTCGATCGCGTGGTGTGCGTGTCGCGGTTCGTGGCCGATGCCGTCGCCCGCACGCCGCTCGGCCGTGTGCCGTCGGCGATCGTGCACAACGGGATCGACCTGCCGCCTGTCGCGGCGCGCCCGCCGGCAGCGACGCCGCCCGTTCGGCTGGGAATCATCGGCGGCATCTCGCAGCAGAAGCAGCACCTGGTCCTCCTGCGGGCGATCGCCGAGCTGAAGCGGCGGCTGCCGGCGGAGTCTTTTCGGCTGCACATCGTCGGTCGCGCCCTCGGGAGCTTCCCGCGCACGGTCGAGGCGGAAATCTCTTCGCTCGGCATCGCCGACCGGATTGTGCGCATCGATTTCACCCGCGAACGCGATGCCATCTATCGCGACCTCGACGTCGTCGTGGCTCCGGCGCTCGACGAGGGCTTCGGCCTCACCGTCGTCGAAGCCGGCGCCTACGGGCTGCCGGTGGTCGCCGCGCGCTCTGGCGCCTTGCCCGAGATCGTCGAGCACGAGCGGACGGGACTGTTGTTCGATGCCGGCGACGCTGGCGCGCTGGCGCAGGCGCTGGAGCGGCTCATCCTCGACGGCGCCTTGCGCGAGAGGCTGGGAAGGCAGGCGCGGTCGTGGGTCGCCGATCGCTTCACCGTCGCGCGGATGACCGGAGGCTTTCTCGATGCCGTGGACGGCGTCCTTTAGCCGTCGGGTCGCAGCGCGCGCGCGAAGGCATCGAGCGAACAATCGCCGGCGACTTCGATCCGCGGCAGGTAAAGGGGATCGTCGGACAGGCGCGCAGTGCCGGGTTCGGTCGTGAAGGCGGCCTCGTAGCCGCAGTGCCGCACGATGCGGCGGAAGCGGTCGTCGGCCTCGCCGAACGGGGCGGCGATCGACAGGCAGGGCCGGCCGGTCGCGCGCGCCAGCACCGCCTGCGACCGGGCGGCTTCGGCCGCGATCTGCGGGCTCGTGAGATCGGCGATGTGGCTGTGGCTGGCGAGGTGGCTGCCGAACCGGACGCCGGCCTGCGCCAGCGCCTGGATCTGCGGCCAGTCCATCAGCGGCGCGGGTGCGCCGTAGGCGGAGTCCCAGCGCGCGGCGTCTCCCACAAGATCGGTGACGACGAAGATCTCGGCGGTGAGGTCGTGGACCTGCAGGATCGGCCAAGCCACGTCGTGGAAGTCGCGGTAGGCATCGTCGAAGGTGATCATTACCGGGCGGCCCGCGAAGGCTGCGCCGGTCGCGCGGCGGTCCAGCAGGTCGGCCGACGTGACCGCGTGATAGCCGTGCCGCCGCAGCCAGCGCATCTGGTCGGCAAAGGCCGCCGGCGGCAGGCGCCAGCGTGCGAGTCCCGCCGGGCCGATGTCGGCGACGCGGTGGTACATCAGGATCGGCAGCCGGTCAGTGCGCTCACGCGCTCGCACGTCGGCGCGCCGCGCGACAACGCCGCCCCACAGGATATTTCGCGCGAACGCGGGCTCCGGCAGCGGGCCGAGCGGCGCGGCTTCGACGACGGGCGCTGGCGGTGTCTCGCCGTCGTGCAGCCGGCGAAACAGGTCGATGCGGTAGAGGTCGGTGCCCAGCGAGTGTTCGAGGGTGAGGCCGGGCACGGCGGCCAGCGTCTCGCCGATCTTCTGGCCGCCGAACGGCTCGTCCCAGTCGAAGCCCGTACGGTCCGGCGCATCGGTGACGACCAGCGCGTGGGCGGCCAGCAGGCGGCCGCCCGGCGCGAGCGCCGCCGCGAGGCGCGCGGCGACACCGCGCAGGGCCTCGACGTCGGGCAGGAAACAGAGAACCTCCGAGCACACCAGCAGGTCGAGGGCGTCGGGCAGGGGATCGCCCACAAGATCGAGGCGGCGGAAGTCGATGTTGCCGTGGCGCGCGCAGCGCACCCGCGCGCGGCCGAGCGCGGTCGGCGAGATGTCGGCGGCGATCAACCGCTCGACCCGGGGCGCCAGCAGTTCCGTGAAGCGTCCTTCGGCGCAGGCGAGTTCCAGCGCCGTGCCGATGGCGCCGGCCGGCAGCAGATCGAGCGTACGGCGATACTTCGTCTGCTCGTAGGCCGATGCATAGTTCCACGGATCGGGCCGGGCGTAGAGCGCTTCCCACCGGTCGCGCGCCGGCCCCGAGCGGTCGGGCGAGGCCTGCACGGTTGGGACCGGTGCGGAGGGCGCGGACCCCTGCTTCGCTGCCGCGGCGCGCGCATCGTCGATCAGCCGGTCGCGCTGTCTCTCGTTGGCGCTGCCGGCGGGCCCGGCCCAGGTGACGATGGCCTTGCGGGCCGCGGCGCGCAGGAGGTCCTTCATCGTGCGCACCGGCACCGGCCGGCGCTGGCGGCGCGCGCGCGCGATCTCGAGGCCGAGGCGCGCGAGCTCCACCGCGAAGTGACCCCAGAACGGAAGCCTCGTGGCCAGGTGGTTGGCCCTGGCGAAGGTCGCGAGGCTCACGACGTCGAGCGCGAGGGCCGTGACCTCGCGGCGCGACAGCGCGCCGAACACCGGCGCGTCGAGGCGCGACAGGGTGCGTCCGGCGTGCCGGAACTCGAGATGGATCGCGTCGATGCCCTCGGGCACGGCGATCGGTGCGAGGGTGGAGATGTCCTGCCGCACGAACAGGAGATCGCCGGCGACGGCCTGCCGGGTGAGCCCCCCCTTTTCGTCGACCTGGTCGCCCAACGCCGGCTCGAGGGCGAATGCCAGCAGGCGCGCGAAGCCTGTCCGTCCGCTGGCGCGTTCGACCGCTTCCAGCAGCGTGGCCAGGCGGGTCGCGAAGGCCGGGTCGCCGCGCCGGCTCTCCGGCGCTTCGCCCGCTCCCACCGTCAGGCCATCGAGAAGGATGATGCGGCAGGCCTCGGCCACCTCGCCCCAGCGGTCGGGCAGCGGGCGCACCAGCGGCACGCCATCGCCGCCGCGGCCCGCGACCCGTGCCGCGCACCACAGCGCGTGATAGCCGATCGCCATCTCCTGGCTGCACGACGGCCCCGCGCCGGCGAGATCGGTGGTGAAGGCGCGTTCGATCACCGTACGCGCGTCGGCCATCAACGCCTCGACGCCGCTGGTGAGCGAATCCTTGCCAATGCGGTAGATCGCGAGCGGCTCGGGCACCGGCACGAAGACCACGCCCGTGCGCGCGACGCGAATCCAGAAGTCCCAGTCCTCGCAGGTGCGCAGCCCGGGATCGAACCCGCCGGCGTCGAGCGCCAGCGTGCGCTCGAGCACGCAGGAATGGATGGCGATCTCGCATCGGCGTGCGAGGATGCCGTAGGCGGAGCGCGCGAGCGCGGCGTTCCATTGAACCGCGCCGAGGGTGCCGGCGGGCGTCGCGCGCCGGTAGCCGCAATAGGCGATCCGCGCACCGCCGCGTGCTTCCAGCGTGCCCAACATGCGGGCGACGAAGGCGGGCAGGATCCAGTCGTCGGCGTCGAGGAATTGCAGCCAGCGTCCCTCGGCCGCGGCGATGCCACGGTTGCGCGCCGCGGCGACGCCTTCGGCGGCGCGGCCGTCGCTCAGCAGGCGGATGCGGCTGTCGCGGGCGGCGTAGGCGCGCACGATATCGGCCGTGCCGTCGGTCGAACCGTCGTCGACGACGATCGCGCACCAGTCGCCGCGCGTCTGGGCGAGCAGGCTGTCGAGGGCATCGCCCAGGGTCGCCTCGGCGTCGCGTGCGGGAATGACGACCGAGAGGGTCATCGCGGCCGCGGCGTGCGCAGGTAGTAGAGCAGGCCCGAGAAATAGCCGCCGACCTCCTGCCACAGGAAGCGGTCGTGGCGCGCGCCGCGGTGCAGCAGATGGCCCGCGATGCGTCGCGCGTAGAGCAGCGGCATGTGTGCCAGAGCGCGCCACAGGTTGCCCGCATTGCCGCTGCGCTCGTACTGGATCAGCAGCGCCGCCGCATGGCCGCGCATGTAGGCATGGATCTGGCGGGCCAGCGCGTCCGTGTCGCGGCGGTGGAAGTGCCGCACGACGGCGCCGGGTTCGTAGCGGCAGGTCGCATCGGCGCCGAGCACGCGATGCCAGAACTCCGTGTCGCCCGAGCAGCCCGCCGCGCCATGGCACAAGCGCTCGTCGAACAGGCCTACCTTGTCGAAGACCTCGCGCCGGAAGGCCATGTTGGCGCCGGTGCCGATCTGCCAGACCGGCGCGCCGCTGCGGCGGTCCTGGGCGAAGAAGGCGCGGCCGAAGTCGATGCGGCGATAGCCGCGGCCGAACCCCCAGTAGGTCTCGAAATGCGCCTGCGCCTCGGTGTCGAGCTCGGCCGGCAGCACGAGGCCGGTGACGACGGCGATCTCGGGCGCATCGAACGCCGCCGCCAGCCGCTCGAGCCAGCGCCGGTCGGCCACGACGTCGTCGTCGGTGTAGGCCACGATCGCGCCGGTCGCGGTGCGCGCGCCGCGGTTGCGCGCGATGTCGAGGCCGATCCGGTCCTCGCGCACCCAGCGCGCGCCGTGCGTCTCGGCGGCCAGGCGCGTGCGCGTGTCCGATGAGCCGTTGTCGACGACGACGATCTCGTCCGCCGGCCGCGTCTGGCAGCCCAGCGAGGCGAGGCAACGGGCGAGTTCGACCGGCCGGTCGCGGGTGCAGACGACGACACTGAGCGTCGGGGCCGGCGCGGGCGGAGGCGCGGTCTCGCGTTGCCGGGCGTCGGCGAGCGCTTCGGCATCGAGGCGCGCCAGCAGGTCGCCGATTGCCAGCCTGCCACCCGCGGGTGTGGCGCCCTCGACATGCCCGACCGGCCATTCGCGCCACCACAGCGCCACGCGCCAGCGTGGCCGGTCGATCGCGATCGTTCCGTCCGGATCGGCATGTTCCACATCGAGGTCGATCAGGCGCACGAGTCGCGAAAGTAGAGAAGGAGCGGGGTCGAAGCCAGCCACTCGATCCCGTGGCACGGTCCTGTTACCTTGGCGCATGCCCGATTCACGGCTCCCCGCGACGCGCCATCGCTACGCAATCTATGGCCTCGTCGTCGACAGCGACGTGCAATTTGCATCGATCCGGGAGGCCGGCGGTCCTGAAGCGGGCGTGCTAGCCGCCGTGTGCATCGCCCTTGCCCCGGCGGCGTCCATTTCAACAAGGCTGGGAGCGACACCGGTTGCATCGGACGGCTGGATCGATCACGCCGTCCTGGGCGACGGCAGCTTCTACCTGAAAGCCGGCGATGTTTTCGAGGCGATCGTTTCTTCCGACGGGCGCAGAGCCGATTGTACGGCCATTGGCGTCACCGATCTGGCCTCGTTCGAGGCGAACCTGCTGAACTTCGTCCTGAGCGCGGCACTGACCCTGCAGGGCGAGGAGCCGATGCATTCCACCGTGGTCGATATCGGCGGCAAGGCCGTCGGTCTCCTGGGCGGGAGCGGCGCAGGCAAGTCGACCCTGGCGGCGGCGCTGATCCACGGTGGAAGCACCCTGATCACCGACGACATGCTGCGCGTGACATTCGTTGACGGCGGAGCGCGCGCCCATGCCGGTCCACAACGGCTGAAGCTGTTCGAAGAGCCCGCCCGCCTGTTCCTGCCGGGGGTAGTCGCCGAGGGACAGTTCAACACCGCGAGCGGCAAGATGATGCTGCAGCCCCGCGCGTCGCACCGGGACGTCGTTCGACAGCACTGGCCGCTCGCAGCGCTTTTCTGGATCGGAGACGATACGGCGAAGCCGGACGAAGAAGTGTCGGCACTGCGGCTGACCGGGGCAGAACTCGCCAAGGTCCTTCTCTCCTCGGCCATGAACCTGCGGTACCAGAAGATCGACCGCCTGGCGCGGCAGATGGCGTTTGTCGAACGCCTGGCGGCCAGGGTGCCGGTTTACGCGCTGCGCTATCCGCGGACCTTTGCCGCGATCGATCGTGTGGTGGCGGAAATACAGCGCGCGGTCGGGCCGTGAATATTCTTTCCCTGCGCGGGCGCGACCTGCTCCTGTTGGTCAAGGCGTTCGTCACGTTGCTGGGCGTCCAGCTTGCCCTTCGCCTTGCTTCGATCGAGCAGCTCAAGACCTGGGCAAGCCGTGCCGGATCGGGCAATGCGACGCTCGAACGTGTGGTGTGGTCGGTGCGTGCCGTCGCGCGGCGCCTGCCGGGCTGCACCTGCCTCGTGTCGGCGCTTGCGCTGCAACGGCTGTTGTCGCGCGCGGGGCACGCCTCGGAGGTGCACGTCGGCGTCGCCAGGCAAGGCGAGGCGTTTGCCGCCCATGCCTGGGTGACGCGCGACGGAATGCTTTTGATCGGCGAGACCGACGGCGAGGCCTTCGTTCCGTTGATGGCCTGGAAATCCGGTCCGCATTGACGTCCTTCGGCGCTCTTTTCTCCGCCGGCGATGCTTCGCGCAGCGCGACGCTGATCGGCCCGGGTGTCGAAGCCCTCGGGCCGTACCGCATGGTAGGCAACGTGCGCCTCGATGCACGCGACGACCTCAGGACCCGGCTGGCGTTGGATGATCGGCGCCTTTCCGACCTGGCGCTGTGCCTGCGGGCCTATGCCAAGTGGGGCGAGGGGTTTATCGACTTCATCGCTGGCGATTTCTGCTTCGCCCTCTGGGACGAAAGCCGGCGCTGTCTGCTGGCCGCTCGCGATCGCCTGGGCATAAGGCCGCTGTTCCACGCCCTTGTCGGCGGCACGGCGTTCGTCAGCGATTCGCTCGATTGGATCATGTCGCACGCGGAAGTGCCGCGCGATCTCGACGACGTCTGGATCGGCGATTTCCTGATTGTCGGTTTCGGCCTCGATTTCGATCGCTCGGCGCGCCGCCATGTCCGCCGCGTGCCGCCGGCCCATCTGTTGAAAGTCTCCGCGCAGGGCGAAAGCCTGCGGCGCTACTGGCGACTTGAGGTCGGCGATCCCGTCCATTTCAAGGACCATCGCCTCTACACCGAGCGTTTTCGCGAGCTGGTCGCCGCGGCAGTCCGCGATCGATTGCCGGAAGGCCGGGTCGGAATCTCCATGAGCGGTGGCCTCGATTCGCCGACGCTTGCGGCCACGGCCGTCGCGGTGACAGGCGATCCGTCGCGCATCGTCGCCGAATGCTTCCATATGACAGGCATGCCCGACGAGGAGGCACATTTCAGTACGCTCGTGGCGGCCAAGCTGGGCATCGAGCTGCGCCTGCGGGAGGGCGACGACCTGGTCTACGATCCAGGCTGGCGTGCGCGCGGCATTCGGACTGCCGAACCGAGTCTGACGATCGTGCAGGCGCAGTTGGGCGCCGAGGTCGCGCGCCGCAGCGGCGAGGCGGCCTCCGTCTGGCTGTTCGGCGAAGGGCCCGACGATGCGTTGCCGTTCGACCGCGATCCGTACTTCTCGTGGCTGTGGTCGCGGCGCGATTGGCTGGGGCTGGGACGGGCGGTGCTAGCGTACGGGCGCGTGAAAGGAATTGCCGGCTGGCGTGCGACGCTGGCGCGTCGACTGGGGCCGCGCGCACCCGCCGGGCTCCAGGGCTACACGGTGCCGTCCTGGATCGATCCCGATCTTGTCCGGCGCCTGAAACTCGGCGAGCGGCTCGAAGGCGTGGGCAGGGCCGATCGCGCCGCCCATCCCTGGCATCCGCGCGCCGTGAGCGCGTTCAACGATGCCATCTGGCCCGCCTTGTTCGACGATCTGCGGTTCGCAGAGGCCGCGGGCGGGTTCGAGTGGCGCCATCCGTTCCTCGATCTACGCGTTCTCGAATACATGATCGCGTTGCCGCCGGTGCCTTGGGCGTGGCGCAAGCACCTGCTTCGCGAAGCCATGCGCGGGAGACTGCCCGACGAGGTGCTGGCGCGAAACAAGAGCCCCATGGTTCGCAATCCGCTGCTCGGGCCGCTCGGCAGGCACGGCTTCGCGCCGCTATCGGGCGGCAAGGCCTTCCGCCGGTACGTCGATCCCGACAGGTTGCCGCCGCCGCAGTCGCTGCCCGCCCATCTGGACGGTGTCATTGCCGCTCATGCCCTCGACTATTGGCTGGCTGAGGAGTAACGCTCCGACGAATGTTCGACACGACGACAATCGTGAAACGGTCCGATCGCCAGGTCGCGTGTAACCTGAACGGCGAAGTGGCGTTGCTCGATCTCGACAAGGGTCTCTATTACGGACTTCAGGACGTCGGCGCTCATGTCTGGAACGCTCTGCAGATACCATGCTCTGTCGGCGAAATAGTGGCGACGATACTGGATCATTTCGACGTCGCGTCCGAGACGTGTCGCAGCGATGTGCTGACGTTCCTGGCGGACCTTCGGGCGGCGGGCTTGATCGAGGTTTGTCCGGAGGGCCGGACGTTTACATCATCGACCCCTGTGGTAAAATGACTCCAATTATCAGGAATTGAGTTCGCCCATGGCCGATCGCGCACCCGAGAGCAAGGAATCGCCCTCCACCGACATGCCGGCCGAGAAGCCGTACACGACGCCCGTGCTGCTGCGGTGGGGGACGTTCAGCGACCTCACGCGCGCAAACAGTCACAGCTCCACCAAGGACAGGGGCACGGGGCCCTCAAGAGGCACCCAATAGGGCGCTTGCACCGGCAGCCTGACGCCGAGTTCGATTTTCTCTGCCTGATCGTTCGGCCGCGGCCGGACTGGACGGCTGCGCGCGCCGTTCTACGCGAGGGCCTCGATCACGATGAACTCCTGAGGCTTGCCGCGCAGCACGCCGTGCGGCCGCAGCTCGTCGAAGCCTACGGCCGGTTTTCCTGGGAAGGCGTGCCTGCCCCGGTGCGGGCCGAATGCGATGACTTCCGGCACTTTCATCTGGCGCGCATGCTGTTCCTGTCGGACACGCTGCGTCGCGTCGACGAGTTGTTCGCGAGGCACGGCATTGCACTCGCCACCTTCAAGGGCGCGGCGCTGGCGGCAGCGCTGTACGGAGACCTGTCGCGCCGCGAGTACGGCGATCTCGACATCATCGTGCCGCCCGAGCAAGTGTCGGCGGCCGAGCGCCTGCTCGGCTCGCTGGGCTACAGCGGCCCGGAGCGCGATTCCGAGTTCCGCCGCACTTTCCTGGCGTATCAGCGCCAGTATGCGTTCGTGAACGACACCGTCCGTGCGTCGATCGACCTGCACTGGCACTTCAACGGCGTCCATTCGCCGTTCCCGCTGCAGCCGTCGGAGATCTGGCAGGATCTCGTGCCGGTGCAAATCGGCGATCGTGCCGTGCCCACGCTGCACGGCGCCAACCTCGCCCTCCTGCTCGCCGGTCACGGTACCAAGGAGGCGTGGAAGAAGCTGGGTTGGGTGCGCGACTTCGCGATGTTGTCGGAACGTCAGCTCGACCTCGACTGGTCTTCCATCCACGCCCGCGCCCGCGCGCAAGGTTGCGGCAATGCCGTGCTGCTGGGTTGCGCGCTGTCGTACGCCCTGTTTGGCACCGCGATCCCGCCGGCGATTGGGCCGCAGCTCACGGGCAATCGCCGGGTGCGATCGATGGCGGCATCGATCGTGGCGACATTGCGCAGCGGCCGGCCGTTCGCGCCGGTACGTCCGTATCTGGAAGATCTCGATCTTTGCGACCACTGGCGAGACAAGCTGGGCTCGGTCGTGCGCCAGGGCCTGACGCGCACCGTCGGCGACTACGAAAGCTGGCCGCTGCCGCCCGCACTATGGAGCGTCTACTATGCGACGCGCCCATTCCGTCTCTTTGCCAAGGCCGCCGCAAAGGCGACGGGAATAGGTCAAGCGCGTTGACCCGTCGCTGTCGCCAGAGGCCGGGGAGCAGGGCGATGGATCGTGAACCTTCGATCAATCCGGACGACCGTTCGCTCCCTGCGCTCGCCGAGATCACGCAGAAGGTGGGCTACCGCGGCGCCAATGACGGCGGCCGTTTCCCCTATGGCTACAAGACCAGCTTCTGAGCCGCCCTATTCGGCGGCCACGGCCAGACGGGGGTCGACGAGCAGGCCGGCGCGGTCGATGGCCGCGCCGGCGTCGAACTTCCTGAGCTCCGGCAACACCGTCTCGGCGAACATCCGCATGTTCCGCGCCGCTTCCTGGTGCGGCATGCCGGCGTAGGAGAACACGCCGACGTAGGACGAGTTGTTGGTCTGCTTGTGGATGCCGAGGATCTTTTCATGGACCTGCTCGGGCGTGCCGTAGACCTGCAGGTCGGCGAAGAACTCGATCGCCTTCTCGTTGCCGTAGACGGCGAGCTTCTCGTTCATCTTGGCGTAGTACTCGTAGCCGCGCTGGTTCTTCATGTGCTCACCGGCGAACTGATAGTGGTCGAGCACGGTGCGGTAATAGCCGCCGATATATTCCATCGCCATCTCGCGCGCTCGCTCGGCGCTCTGGTCGACGAAGGTCCAGCCGGCCGAGACCGGCTGCGGCGCGTCCGTGCCGTTGATCTCGCGGTAGAGCGCGTTGTACTCGGCCAGTTCCTTCTCGACCTCGCGCCACGGCTTCTGCGGGATGATCAGCAGGCCGACGCCCAGCCGCGCCATGATGCGCGCGCTCTCCGGCGACACGGCGGCGGCGTAGGTGCGGCCGCGGAAGCTCTTGAACGGGGCGGGACGGATGGCGGCCGGCGGCTGTTTATAGTGCTTGCCCTGATGCTCCATCACGCCGGTCTCGAGGCCCTTCAGCAGCGCCTCGCCGTATTCGACGAACAGCTCGCGGCTGTCGCCCATGTCGAGGCGGAAGCCGTCGAACTCGACCTTGCCCGCGCCGCGACCGAGGCCAAGAATCATGCGGCCGCCCGAGAGCTGGTCGAGCATGGAGATCTGCTCGGCCACCCGCATCGGGTCGTGCCACGGCAGCACCACGACCATGGAGCCCAGCTTCACGTGCTTCGTGCGGCCCGCCATGTAGGACAGGAACTGCACCACGTCGGGGCACATGGTGTAGTCGGTGAAATGGTGCTCGACCGACCAGATCGAGTCGAAGCCCAGGGGCTCGGCCATGTCGGCCAGGGCCATCTCGTTGAGGTAGACTTGGCGGTCGCTGAGCGCCCGGCCGGTGTTCTGGAAGACGGCAGCCATTCCGACGTGCATGCGTTTGCTCCCGGGTGTTCGCCGCATGGTAAACGCCCGTTCACATCGATGGAAAGAGGCCCCCGCTTGAATTCCGCCCTATTCGCCCGCCATATCCCGGCCATGCGCCCCCTGTTCACGGCGGTTTTGACCGCTTTCTCCCTGGTTTTCGCGTCCGGCGCCTATGCCCAGGGGCCGGCCCAACCACAGGCCCAGGGACTGGCCCAGGGACAGGCACAGGCACAGGCCGACGTCGCCCAGGTCGAGCAGTACTTCAACTCCGTCCGCACGATGCAGGCGCGGTTCGTCCAGACCAACCCCGACGGCTCGACCGTCCAGGGCACCCTCTCGATCAGCCGTCCGGGCAAGATGCGCTTCGAATACGACCCCCCGTCCAAGCTCAAGGTCGTGGCCGACGGCCTGCAGGTCACGATGTGGGATCCCGCGACGCGCGATTTCGGCCAATGGCCGATCGGCTGGACCGCGGCGTCCTTTCTGCTGAAGGATCCGTTCAAGCTCTCCGGCGACCTCACGGTCGAGAGCGTCCGGCGCGCCGACGGCCTGATGCAGCTCACGGTCGTGCAGACCCGCAAGCCGCAGGAGGGCAAGGTCATCGTTCGTGTGGCGGAGAACCCGCTGCAGCTGCGCGGCTGGTCGATCATCGACACGCGGGGCAACCAGGTCAACGTCGCGCTCAGCGATCTCAAGACCGGCATGCAGCTCGCCAATTCGCTGTTCAAGTACGACGGTCCGGACGCCGGCCAGGTGATGCGGGGCGGCAATCGGAATTGAACGCGCTATAAAGGCGGCATGAGCCAAGTGATTGTGCGGGCCTCGACGGAGGCCGATGTCGCCCGGTGCGCCGAAATCTACGCGCACCACGTGTTGCATGGGACGGCCTCGTTCGAGGTCGTGCCGCCGGATCTCGCCGAGATGGCGAGGCGCCGCGCCGCGGTGCTCGAGCTTGGCCTGCCGCACCTGGTGGCCGAGCGCGAGGGCCGCGTGACGGGCTACGCCTATGCCGGCAACTGGCGGCCGCGGCCGGCCTATAAATTCTCCGTCGAGGATTCGATCTACATCGACAAGGACGCCGTGGGGCAGGGCGTCGGCAAGGCGCTGCTGCCGGCGCTGATCGACGCCTGCACCAGGATCGGCAAGCGCCAGATGGTGGCGGTGATCGGCGATAGCGCGCAGACACCGTCGATCCGGCTCCATGCGTCGTGCGGCTTCGAGATGACCGGCACGCTCCGGAACATCGGCTTCAAGTTCGGCCGCTGGCTCGACAGCGTGCTGATGCAGCGCGCGCTGGGCACCGGCGGCGACGTGCCGCCAGGGGGGAACTGACATGCGTCTGATCGACTATTTCGACCGCGGCGCCGATCTCCATCCCGGGCGCGACTGCCTGCACGACGGCACGCGCGGCTGGACCTACGCCGACGTGCGCGGCACGACGCACAAGGTCGCCAACGGCCTGCTCGCGGCGGGCCTCAAGACCGGCGACAAGGTCGCGGTCTACAGTCCCAACCACGCGATGGCCTATGCCGCCCTGCTGGGCATCCAGCGCGCCGGGCTGATCTGGGCGCCGGTCAACGCGCGCAACGCGATCGAGGAGAATCTCTTCATCCTCGACAACACCGACGTCGCCTTCCTGTTCTACCACTCGAGCTTCGCGCCGTACCTGCCGCGGATCAAAGAGGGCTGCCCGAAGATCAGGACCTATCTCTGCATCGACGCGCCCGAGTTCGACGCCTGGCTCGCCAAGCAGGGCGAGACGGCGCCGGATCTGCCCGATGCCACGGACGAAGTGGCGATCCTGATCAGCTCGGGCGGCACGACGGGCCGGCCCAAGGGCGTGCAGATCACCCATCGCGTGATCGAGACGATGAACGGCATCTTCTGGGCGACCATGCCGATCGACGCGCCGCCGGTGCATCTGATGGTGGCGCCGATGACCCACGCCGCGGGCGTCTGTTCCTTCCCGCTGCTGCCCTACGGCGGCACCAACATCTTCATGGGCACGGCCGATCCCGGCGCCATCCTGGCGGCGATCGAGAAGCACAAGGTCACGCATGTCTACATGCCGCCGACCCTGATCTATATCCTGCTGGCCCATCCCGACATCGGCAAATACGACTACTCGTCGCTCCAGAGGCTGGTCTACGCATCGGCGCCGATGTCGGTCGACAAGCTGGTCGAGGCCATCAAGGTGTTCGGCCCGGTGTTGACCCAGACCTACGGCCAGGCCGAGGCCTGCATGATCGCCACCGTCTTCTCGCGCGAGGACCATGTCGCCGCGCTCGAGACCAACAACCGCCATCGGCTGGCGAGCTGCGGCAAGATCTCGCCGCTGATGCGGCTCGAGGTGATGAGCGACGACGGCAAGGTCCTGCCGCGCGGCGAGCGCGGCGAGATCGTGCTGCGCGGCGGCCTGGTGATGGCCGGCTACTACAAGAATCCCGACGCCACCAAAGAAGCCTCGACCTTCGGCTGGCATCACACCGGCGACATCGGCGTGATCGACGACGACGGCTTCGTCTACATCGTCGATCGCAAGAAGGACATGATCATCTCCGGCGGCTTCAACGTCTTCCCCAGCGAGGTCGAGCAGGTGCTGTGGAGCCATCCCGCCGTGCAGGACTGCGCGGTGATCGGCGTGCCCGACGAGAAGTGGGGCGAGGCGGTGAAGGCCGTCGTCGAGCTCAAGCCCGGCGCCAAGGCCACGCCCGACGAGCTGATCGCGCTGGCCAAGGAGAAACTGGGCGG